>Ga0194127_10008669_pt1 | contig 10853 bp, 6 predicted proteins | sample TA2KigC100mmetaG_FD_148624 | JGI IMG/M metagenome (GOLD analysis project Ga0194127, IMG submission 148624) | Freshwater microbial communities from Lake Tanganyika, Tanzania - TA2015036 Kigoma Deep Cast 100m | ecosystem: Environmental > Aquatic > Freshwater > Lake | place: Tanzania: Lake... | reverse complement strand
TTTTGTCGCCCAGGGCGGAGTACACCCGGCCAAGGTTGTTCAGGGTGGTGGCCTCGCCGCCCTTGTCCCCCACCTGACGCATAAGGGGCAGGGCCTGGTTATAGTACTCCAGGGCCTGGGGCTTGTCCCCCAGGTCGTCGTACACCAAGCCAAGGTTGTTCAGGGTGGTGGCCTCGCCGCCCTTGTCCCCCACCTGACGCATAAGGGGCAGGGCCTGGTTATAGTACTCCAGGGCCTTTTGCTTTTCGCCCAGGGCGGCGTACACCAAGCCAAGGTTGGTCAGGGTGGTGGCCTCGCCGCCCTTGTCCCCCACCTGACGCCGCAAGGGCAGGGCCTGGTTATAGTACTCCAGGGCCTGGGGCTTGTCGCCCAGGGCGGAGTACACCTTGCCAATGTTGGTCAGGGTGGTGGCCTCGCCGCCCTTGTCCCCCACCTGACGCCGCAAGGGCAGGGCCTGGTTATAGTACTCCAGGGCCTTGGGCTTGTCGCCCAGGGCATTGTAGGCGAAGCCAAGATGGACGAGCAAAGTAGCTGTTTCACTCTTCCGTCCCAATGCTTGCGCTACCTTGAGGCCCCGTTCCGCCCAGGCCAGGTAGTCCGGCCACAGGCCACGCCGCTCCTGGTAGATGCGCAGGGCCCAGATGAAGTCGAACAAAGTCTCATCGGCGGGCAGGGCGCTCCAGGCGTGCTTGATCTGGGGATAGAGAGCCTCAATGCGCGGCCAGGCCTCACGGTCTTCATTCACCTGGGCCAGGTAGTAGTCCCGGTGGCGGGCAATGGCCGCCGGCGGGGTGGCCGTGCGGGCGGCATCGGCCAGGGTTTGGTGGAGGGCCAGAACGTCCTCGGCGCTACGCTCCAGCAGGTTGCGGGCGGCCAGGAGGGCCAGGGTAGGGGCGTCGGCGCCGGTCACGGCCTGGGCTGCCTGGCGATCAAACGTGGCCGGCTTGGGGGCAAAGGCGCCCAGGGCGTGGAAGGCCTTGACCGCCTTCTTAGGCAGGTGCTTGGGCTCCAGGCTGAGGGCGATGACTTCCTGCAGGGTGACCACTTTGTCCTCTGGAGCGCCCAGGCGGCGCTGCGCCAGTTGGAGACGGCGGCGGGGGTCGGCAAGTTCAGCCAGGGCAGCCTGGCCCAACTCAGGGAAGTAGCTGCGCTCAGGGGCCGCCAGGTAGCCGCCCAGGAGTTCCAGGGCCAGGGGTAGGCCGCCCACGGTCTGGGCCAGTCGGTGGGCGGCGACCGGGTCGGCGGCGCAGGCTTCGGGGGCAAGGTTCTGCAGGAGCTGGAAGGCAGGATCGTCCTCCAGCACGGGGACGCTGACGGTCTGGGCCGGGCCGGCGAAGGCGCGGGCGATGGCCTGGTCGCGGGTGGTGAGCAGGTGCACGCAGCGGGGGCCGCTGCAGCGCAAGAGCTGGGCTGGCTCCAACTGCCAGGCGTCATCAATGACCAGCAGTAGGCGGCGCTGGCCAATGGCGTTGTGCACGGCCTGGGCGCGAGCCTGCGGCGTGGCCTTGTCGGTGACGTCCACGCCCAGGGCATCGCCCCAGATGGCCAGCGCGCGCATGACGTCAGGGTTGGGGCCCAGGCCGGCCCAAAGGACACCATCGGCGAAGCGTTTCAGGACCTTAGGGTGGTGGGCCAGGATAACGGCCAGGGCGGTCTTGCCCACGCCGGGGAGTCCCTGGGCAGAGAGCGCGGGAGAGGCACCCGCCAGCAGGCGCTGGACCAGGTCGTTCACCAGGTCAGCCCGGCCCAGGAAGTGATTGGGCAAGGGCGGAACGTTCACGAAGAGGGCCGGCTTCTCGGCGAACGGGGAGATGATGGTGCCGGCAATGACGATGTCTCTTCCCGCCTGGACGCCTTGAATGTCTACGGCAGCCGCTTGTAGCGGAGAGCCGGCTGCCGTCAGGCTTTTGGGGATTTCCCGGACTCGACACGTACGTCCTTGATCTCAATGTCGCCCGTGAACTCCGCCTCTTTGACGCTCACGCCGGTGACGGGGCCGGGGCCACTGGCAATGATCTCGGCCAGGCGCAGGGAGGCGCCTTTGACGTGCTCGATGGTGACGCCAACGGTGGCCGCGGCGGCGGGGTCGTGGGCCTGGACGGTGTCGAGGACGGCCTTGGCCCCCTGCAAGAGCTCAGGGTCCTGGGCGGCGCTCGTTTTCTCCAGGTCTTCCTTGACCACGGCCTGCCGGGCCTGGGAAGCAGGGGTGACTTCAAGCTGGCCGATGCTGCCGGTAGCCTGGGCGTACTTGCGCAGGATGAGGGCCTTGAGGCCGGCATAGGCGTCCTTGACGGCCTGCTCGGCGGTGGGTTTGAGACCGGCGGCGGCCCCGACAACCAACGCCGTGACGATGATGGTGAGAGGATCCATAAATACCTCCTCGGTGGTAGTGTGGGCACGGCACGCCGTGCCCTACATGGGGCGGAGGGGCCACCTACATTGCTATTTGTGACTGTTCATTTTTTGGTGGATTCAGCGAAGGTGCAGCACCTCACCATCCACTTATCTATTACCTACTCGGCAGCTTATCCGTGGCAAGAGATTGCAACGTCAAGCTATTTATCCTCAATCAAGATCAGCTTTAGCTGCTGCATGGTACTGGTCACAAAGCGGCTGGCGGCTTTCTGGTCCAGGGTGCGGTGGTAGTAGGCTTCATAGAGGGCTTGGTGGGTTTGGCGAACGTACTGTTCATAGTCGGCCACGGTACGGGAAAGTTCCACCGGCTGTGCTGGTAGGCGAGCTATCTCCTGCCCGGCCGCCTGGGCGTAGATCAGATACTTGGCCTCAGCTTTGGAGCGGGCCTGATAGTGGAATCCACCTTCGGCTACCACCTCTTCACGGCCGAACATGTGCCCGGCGTAGCGCAGGATGGTCTGTGGCAAGGTGACCTCGGTGAACTGGCCCCGGCGAGCGGCAGACGACCAAAAGTCGTCAGGGAACCGCTTGGGGCCGGCGGGCAGCACGTCAGCCAGCACCTCTTCCGACACCTTATTGGCGGCACGGGGCACCTTATTCTTGCGGGCCTTATTGCGCATCCGACCCAGCTCCATGCGCTCCTGCACTAATGTCGTAAGGCCATCGTAGATGCGCGGCAGCCAGGCTGTCTGGTCTAGCCCCATAGCTTGCAGCACGGCCCGGTCGAGGGTCTGGCGGTCTTTGCGTTTGACCTCCTCAAAGACGGAACCAATGGGCCGTTGAAGGAGCGGCTGGAAGGCGGCGACGATGGCCTGGCGGGCCGCGGCATCGAACTGCCGTACGTCCGGCACCAGAAGGTAGTCGCGGGCGTCTTCAACTTTGAGTTCAAGCACCCCTTCGCCAAGCGTCACACGGCCTGCAAGTTCGGTCAAAAAGGCCGAGAGACTGCTGTTCAGTATGGCAGCTGCAACTTGCGTCTCACCTTCATTCGGAGAAAGGAAGTACAGGCGAGCGTCTGCCACCAACGGCTTGGGGCTGTAGCGTTGTATATGACGGTCGCCATAGGCTTGTGTGAAGAACAACTGACTAAAATGCGTCTCGCTCTCCGGCAAGGCATACCACCCTGGTTGGCGATCCCTAACCCACGGCCCCTCAGTCCACTTCATGCCCCGCTGCACACCACTCTTGTATTCCTGCTGTTCTCCCCACTCAATGTAGCGCAGTGTCCCCAGCTTGCCTTCAGCCCGCAGTTCGTCCTTGCTCTTGCGGCAAACGAAGACCTTCAGGCCTAGAGATTCCGGGTCCACGATGATGGTGTTCGTCTCGCTGGGCGATTTAATCAGCGGCCAGCAGAACTCCAGGTCTATACCCCAATGCTGGATGGTCGCCTCGTCCACATAGAAGAACTCATTGATGCGAGTTGTCCCCCCACGGGCCGGCGGTGCTACATCCCGCAACAGGGCCAGCCGGCCTCCGGCCTGGCGGAGCAGATCGGAGTAGACGTCGGGAGCGCGTAGATATGGACCCCATTTGACCGTCTTGCCGGCTGCCTCCACCTGAGCCCACAGCGCACCCTGACGCATGGCGCGAATGCGGAAGTCGGCGTCCTCGTGGGTCACAGGGCAAGTTGGGTCGTCAGCTCCCTGGTAGATGGCTTCGATGCGTTGCACCAAGCTGTTCAACCGCTGCCAACGGGCTAAGGCTTGCAGGCGCATATCTTCTGGCACCAGTTCATCCAGCTTGCGCTTCACCTTAATGAACTTCACGGCGTTGGTGTCACGTTCGGCTGCGTCGCCACACTGCTCCAGGATGGTGACCACGGTGTTCACCGCCGCATCCTCGAACCAGGGTTCGCAGCGACTCTCCAAAACAGCCACAATCTTGAAATGGTTCAGGAAGAAGCGTTGCATGGCGTCGCCGTAGTTCACGTCCAGCCAGGCGTTGGAGGTGACAATACCCATCCGTCCACCGGGTCGCAGGAAGCGGGCGGCGTGGAAGAAGAGGTAAACGTACAGGTCAGCATAGGTGGATATTTCTGGTTTGGCGTGGTGGATGAAGGTGGTCAGGTTATTCCCTGCCCGGCGTTGCCGCTCGTAGTCAGCCTGCAGGTGACGGTCAGCGATGGTGAACATTTCTGGCGCAGCCAGGAACCAGTCCTCGGCCACGACGCGGCGGATGGTATCCAGGTAGCCGGCCTTTTGCTTCTCAATCTGGCTGTTGTTGATGTAGGGGAAGTTGCCGATAACGGCGTCAAAGGTGGGCACGGGTTCGTCCACAAAATCAGGACGCGTGCCCTCAGCTTTCAGAGGTGGAAAGCGACAGAGTTGACTGGGTTGCAGGCAGAAGAAGTCCTGGCAAAGGATGCGGGGGAAGTTGCCGTGCTCGTCCACGCGCTGACGGAAGAGGTTGATGGTGGCCAGCTCGGCCGGGAAGGGGGCAATGTCAACCCCCCAAAGTTGCGAGAGGAGTTTCGTATGTTCCTGTACTCCCATCCAACGCAAGCGATCATAGGTGCGGATGAGGAAAGTACCCGTCCCGGCAGTAGGGTCGAGTACGCGGTCGTCGGGGTGGCGTACGCAGAAGGCGCAGATCAGGTCAACCAGCGGCTCGGGGGTGAAAAACTGGCCTAGCCCACGGCGCTCCTCACGCGGGATTAGTTGCTCGAATACCTGACCTACCACGTCCTGGGGCAGGCTGGCGAAATCACGGGTATTCAGGTCTTCAACCAGATTAGCCAACTCAGTAGCCGCGGCCTTGGGGTAGGGCAGGCGATCAATCAATGCCTCAGCAAATACGGCGTGATAGTCCACCTTCAGCGCCTCGGCGAAAGCCACTTGCAGGCGAGGCATGACGAAGGAACTATCCAGGCCGGTCAATCTCAGCTCCGGCAGACTGCGGACGGAGCGGCGCAGGCTCTGGTAAAAGATCACCTTCCCAAGCAGACGGTAGATGGCTTGGCGGGTGATGGCTTCCAGGAAGTCATCGCTGCGCAGGTCAGCCGGGATACCCTGGTCAATGGCCCAGCGTTCCAGTTCCTGGGCGAGCTTGGGTTTGCGGCGCAACTCAAAGCCTAGGGCTTCCTTGAGGTGCGGCTTGAGAATCTCTACGGCACGCGTCAAGCGTTGGGTGAAGAAGGTGGCGTCAGGGATGACCAGGTCCAGGCGGCCCTCGCGGTGCAGAGTAGTTAAGTCACGGAGGATAGTCTGGGCCTGCTGTTGTAGCTCGATCTGCACGTGAGCGGCTAGAGTTTCGGGGGCGATGGCGACGGCGAAGGTGGTAGGATAGCGCTTCAGCGGCCCTTCTTTGCTGGGCGATACGCCCTTAGGTGGCGTCTTCCAGATGGTAGCATCGCGCAAGTTCCAGGAGACGAAGAAAGGCGCACGGTAGGCGCGCGCCTTAAGGGCCAGGAGTTCAGTGAGAGATGAGGCATCCACAGCATTGGCTGGGCTGCATATACCTACAACAGCCAACGGTGAATCTACGGACAGCACGGCCCCTTGCATACCGCCAGCGACAGTAGTACTTTCGAATCGGTCGCTTACCCGGAGAGGTAAGGCCACTTGATCGCAGAAAAAAGCGCATACTTCGGTGGGACGGGGATCTGGGGCATTCGGACTCATGGGACACTCCCAGTGGATGCTGCATTAGCTGAGGTAGATGTTAAGTCACCCAGAATTCGCACATGGGCCATAGCGCCGGTCCTATCTACGCCAAAGCGAAGCAGATTGGGGTTTTCCTTCTGCCAATCCTTGAGAAACTGGCGGGCTGTGGCAGCCTCAAAGAATACATTACGCTCAGTAAGGGCGTAGATGCCGCCCAGTAAAGCTGTGTCCATAATAGGGGCGTAGCCGATGGGACTTTTAAGTTCCTGCCAGGCGCGGTTCAAGGCCCATAGTAGGTCCGGCGTGGTGGCCGGGCTGACTGAAGACGTGCCAAAGGCCCTGGCCCAGGTGGTGAAGAAACTAGTGTCCAGGAATTGCCCTAGGTCGCCGTTTTCGCCCAGGGCGGCGAAGAAGTCACAGGCAGCGGGGTTAAGGCGATATTCATACTTATACGGGTCGTCTTTAGTCAATAGGCCCATATCTACCAGAGGTTCCAGGCGGACCTTGATCGCCTCCTCCCGGGCGCCACCGCCGCTGTAAGGCTGATTCTTCTGCCTGGCGATGCTCTCTGCAATTTTCAGCAGCAGTTCCAGACGGTTGCGTTCTTCAATGGGCAAGATGCGGTTGCGCAAGTACAAGGCAATCTCTCGGAGTATGTCTGGTAGCAAGTCTCCAGCTTGACGGTCGTTGAAAGTCTGTCCCTGGCAAGCCTTCAGGCGGGGGATCAATCTTTTCAAGACATCGCCATCATTCTCCAAGAGGCAGTACAACAGGAGCATTGCTTGCTGACGCGAAATAACGAGCGGATTCGCTGCCGGTCGGTAGTCCTGGAAGGCAGCCAATTCTTCCGATGGAGTCAGCTTGAGCAAGACGACGCCTCGTACCAATGGCGACCAGGTCCCCCAACGTATAAGGCCGAGGTGTACACCCAAAGTCGGATACTTACGCCAGTCTTCGGCCACCAGCTTGCCAGTGCGAGAGGGCAGGCTTAAATCAGACAGATAAACGTCCTGGATTTCCATTGGCGCTATGGTTTCGGGGTGGTTGTTATTTCGCCAGGCCGTAACCTGTGATTTCAGAGCCCGATAGGTATTATCCAGCAGGCGTCGCTGGATGTATTCGGCACGTGCTGGCGTCAGGGGCACACGGATGGCGCGAGTAACTGCCCCTACTAGTTCGTGCCCCAGGGTTTCCAGATTAGATGTCTCCAGGATCACGCATCTGTTCAACAAGTATTTCAGGTAACCCAGGCGTTGCATAGGTCGTTTGGCACTGTCTAATACTCTGAAGGTAGGCACGGCTAAAATCCTCCATGGACGCTGACCCTCGGGCGTATATCCAGGACAAAGGCCCGGTCGGCTGGGGTGTTAGAGACCAGGGCCTGACCGGTATCCAGAGAACGCATCAGTTCCTCAAAGGAGAGCTTGTTACCGGCATAGACTACCTCTTCTGGCAGGTTAGATTTCAGATTCTTGCGTACGTAGTCAATATCCGTCTGGACAGTCAGTTTATGAGCGATAACGGTATCTACTTGAGAGAGGATGCGCTGGTCAATAGCCGTGGGCTGTTGCGTGGCTACCATGAAGGCCAGGCCATAGTTGCGCCCTTCCCGGACAAACTTGATGAGCATGTCAGTGGCTGAGGTACGCCGCTCGGAAGGTAAGACGTTTTGCGCCTCATCAATGACTACCCAGGAAGGTGGGATAGTTCTTGTCAACCTGTCCTGGATACGCTGTCTCTCCTCCGGCGACAGGTTGGGCAAGATCCTCAGATGTTTTTCGTCCTCTGATGCTTCTATGCGGGCGGCAATGATACGGCGGATCAGTGCGCCCATGACCACCAGGCGCAGTTCGTCAGACATCTTGTTCATCACTACCACGCTCAGGCAGCCTGGACGTAAGAAATCATTCAACGATGTGCCTTGATCCTGGAACAAGGGATTTCGTTTGAAGGTGGTTAGTTGCTGCGTCACCGCCCGGCGAGTTTCAGCCTGATAACTATCCTGAAGTTCGCTATCCATCTTGAGGCACCGCAGCAAATCGTCCAGGCTATAAGTCTCTTTGGCCGGGTGATGGGTGTGCCCCTCCTGCCAACCCTCCACGGTCACTTTTAGGTAAGCGTCGTTGAGCAATTGTCCCATACGATCCTGGTAGATGTCCAGCCCCAGTAGATAGCCCCAGTCAGCCGCCGAAAAGTCAGAAGAACGCACAGCAAAATCACTATGACCCGACGGTGTTGTCTCCGTGCGTGTCCCCTGGGGTATCCAGATGCGCACGTCCAGAGGTTCACTCTTGATATCCCACCCCCGGCGGGCAGCCAGTTGTTCTTTGGCGATGCTCTGGGACGAACCCTGTTCAAGCAGGATATTCACCCATTGGAAGATGCCCAAGGTGTCAAAGAGCAGCACCCCCCAGTGGCGCGGGTTATGCCCGATGCTGGTCTCTTTCTCCTGAGTGCAGAGACCCTCCAGGAAACTGCCCAGGGTATACGACTTGCCTGACCCTCTTTTGCCAAAGACGGCCAACACGTGGGGATTGGTTAAGTCATACCGTATGGGTATAAGGGGACCGGCCTCTCCCAGCCTCCCCAGGAAGACCCAGGCATTGGACTCGCCATTGGCGGTGCCTATTACTTGGTTAGGGCGCAGGAAATGGGGTTTGACAGTGAATCTTTTCATGGATGTTCCTCAACCGCTCAATTGCTCCCACTGGATCGCCATATCTGGCGGGCTAGGTCTTGGATTGTTCAATCCACGCCGCGCTGATAGAGTATCTAGCCGAAGACCAGGGGCGCTATATCGTTAACAATACCTTCATCTACAAGAGGCTTTTGCTGGTCCCAGGCTTCAATGGCGCACTCGTTGATGCAGTTGATGATATTGCGTGGCAGAGACTTGTACGGGTCTTGAGAAGCGAAGTCGGCCAGTAGGTCAAAGGCACTAGGGCTGAATGGATAGGTATCCAGAATGACATCCAGCCCTTCTGCCTGGATTTTGGCATTGGCCTTATCCGTATCCACCAAATGGGCCAACATCTCTTGCATGAAGGTCTTCACATCCTGGACGGCTGGCAAGTGACCGATCTCAATGTAGTTATTCATACTGATGCGGCTGGTTACATCTGGACGGGTCAGGATACGAGGCCCTTCACTCAGGGTATTCGCCATGAACCCACAAATGAAACCTACGGTGGAGTTGGCCGGTTCGGAGAGCCGTCGGAAATACTGGTGAATAGAATCACTGGCATCGCCGGTGCGCACGTTCTGCAATTCTTCCATTTCATCAATAAAGAAGATTAGTTTCTCGCCATTCCGCTCAGCCAGTTTGCCAATAGAGACTAATGCAGCCGCCATATCGCCAGCGCCCACCTGGGCCAGATTGCGGGTCACGCCCAATTCCTCCAGCTCTTTGGTGGTCATAGTTTGTCCTGTCAACCAGCGCCAGGCCGTTAGGCTGATGTTACCGCCTGCCCGCAGATGTTCTAACCCTTTGGCGACATTCGGATCGTCAGGGCAAATCTCCAAAAGCGCCACCATTAGATCGGTAACGTGGCTAAACAGGCTTCTGATCCAGGCGCTTACAACCTCTTTTCCTAGGGTCTCTAGCAATTGCATGTGTAGGGATGCTGCATCGGACTTGCTTTGCACTTCCACGGCGAAGTTCACAGTCCGGGGAATGAGCGACAAAGATGGAATCTTCTCGTGGTGTAGATACCATTCCAAGTAGAAAAGGGTTTGGGTCTTACCAGAACCGTAAGGCCCCCACACCATCATCTTGGGCGTCCCCGGCGCCACGAAGGCCCGGCGCAGTTGCTTCTCGAGCTTCTGCTTGAGGTCAGCCCGGCCAAAGTAGAAACGGGCATCGTCCGGGCTGATCTTTGGGTCAATGGTGAAGTTGACCCGATTGCGTAGGCAGAACCATTCTCGGAATTCCATCATACCCTCCTTGCTGGTTTTCTGTATTTGGCCACGGTTGTACCGGCCAGAGTGCGCAGTTCAAGGCCCCACTTGTACAAGCGACTGATCAGATCACGGCCTGGTCCCTTGCCGAGGACCATCATCCCTAGCTCGATGTTGCGCTGCATACTACTGTAGGTCAGATTGCCCGAACCGAACAGGGCAAATGCCTTAACTACATCGCTGGCCCAACATACATAAAGCTTGGCGTGAATGGCTGGGTTGTAACGCACCTCCACGTTGTCGTATCGGAGCAGAACAGCCACCCCTTCGCGGTGGTAATCATCCACTGGCTCACGTGTAACCACGTAGACCGGGGTATTGGTTCGAATCAGACGCTCGCACAACTGGCGCAATTCGAAACGTGTTCCAGCCAAGCTGCCGATAAAAGGTGAGACAATGACTAATGTCTCCATATCGGGCTGGCTTATGAACAGCCTTCGAAGGAACACTTCGACTGGACGGTCGGTCACAATTTGTGCGAACTGATGGACTGGAATACTCACGATCTTGCTCTCCCAGGAAATCCTCTGTGCACAATTGTACCACCAACCATGCTTCGCGTCAACTCCTCACTCACCAGCGCGGTTCCAATTCGGTACTGAGCAGTCGGCCTCTGCAGAGTCTACTTGCAGTAGATCCCCATCGCAATCTTTCCGCCGACCAAACGAAAAGCCACCCTCCTGCCCATTGCAGAAAGGCGGCTCTGGTGGTAGATGTCGGCCGGCCTTCCTGGGGGCGACAGGGAACCGGAGAGGTTTTCTCTACCAGAGGATTATATCACCTTTTACACCGCCTGGCAACATGGAGGAAGAGGGCCGGAGAGGCCAGGGCCAGACCAGTTCGGTGCGGGTAATGTCTATCTTGGGCATATAACTGGGG
>Ga0194127_10008662_pt1 | contig 10858 bp, 10 predicted proteins | sample TA2KigC100mmetaG_FD_148624 | JGI IMG/M metagenome (GOLD analysis project Ga0194127, IMG submission 148624) | Freshwater microbial communities from Lake Tanganyika, Tanzania - TA2015036 Kigoma Deep Cast 100m | ecosystem: Environmental > Aquatic > Freshwater > Lake | place: Tanzania: Lake... | reverse complement strand
CTGGAGCGGGAACGGGCCAAGTACGATGAGCCCATGCCCAGCCGGGAGTTTTTGTTGCAATTGGTCGAAGCGGCGGGCGAGCCTTTGGAGGTTGATGTCCTGGCGCAGCGTCTGGGGATGCTGGCCGAGGAGGAGGAACCCTTCCGGCGGCGCTTGCAGGCGATGCAGCGTGATGGTCAGTTGATGTTCAACCGCCGTGGCCTGCTTTGTCTGCCGGAGAAGATTGAGGCCAAGGCGGGGCGTATCGAAGGCCACGCCGATGGCTACGGTTTCTTCATCCCCGATGATGCCTCGGGCGACCTGCGCCTCACCGAGAAGGAGATGCATCAGGTGCTCCATGGCGACCGCGTCATGGCGCGTGGGCACGGCGCGGATCATCGCGGCCGTCGTGAGGGCAAGATTATCGAGGTTCTGGAGCGCGGGATTACCCGCCCGGTGGTGGGCCGTTTTTACATTGAACACGGCTATCAGTGGGTGATTGCCGAAAATGCGCGCATCAACCAGGACATCGTGGTGCCGAAGGGTAACGAGGGTGCGGCCGCCTTTGGTCAGGTGGTTATGGTCGAGATCGTGGAGTATCCGACCAAGCACTCGCCGGTGATCGGTCGTATTACCGAGGTGCTGGGCGGCTATGCTGATTCCGGCATGGAGATCGAGATCGCCTTGCGTAAACACGATTTGCCGTTTGAGTTTCCTGAGGCCGTTGCGGCCGAGGCCAAGAAGCTGCCCAAGACCGTGCGCAAGGCCGATCTGGGCCAGACCCCGGAAGGTCTGGAACGCGAGGATGTCCGTGCGCTACCGCTGGTCACCATTGATGGCGAGGACGCGCGTGACTTTGACGATGCCGTGTACTGCACGCCGGAAGGCCGCGGTTTCCGCTTGTTCGTGGCGATTGCGGATGTGTCGCACTATGTGCGGCCAGGGACGCCGCTGGATGCAGAGGCCTATACCCGCAGCACCTCGGTCTATTTCCCGCGCCGGGTGATCCCGATGTTGCCGGAGGAGTTGTCGAACGGTCTCTGTTCGCTCAATCCGGCAGTGGATCGTCTGTGCATGATGTGCGAGATGGAGATTACCTCCACCGGCCGGATAAAGAAGCACCGTTTCTATCCGGCGTTCATGCATTCCAAGGCACGCCTGACCTACAACCAGGTCTGGGACTGGCTGTCGGGGAGCGCACCTGTGCCGGCGGACAAGGCCGCCTTGCTGCCGGATCTGCAAAACCTGAACAAGTTGTTCAAGCTGTTGTTGAAGGCGCGCGGCGAGCGGGGCGCGATTGAGTTCGAGACGCTTGAGACCAAGATGTTCTTCAATGAGGCTGGCAAGATTGAGCGCATTGTGCCGACCTCACGCAACGATGCCCACCGCATCATTGAAGAATGTATGCTGGCCGCCAATGTTTGCGCCTCCGAGTTCCTGCAAAAGAAAAAGCATCCGACGCTCTACCGCGTCCACGAGGGGCCGACCCAGATCAAGCTGGAAAAACTACAGGCCTTCCTGGCCGAGTTTGGTCTGCATCTGGCCGGCGGTGACGAGCCGCATGCCAAGGATTACGCCGACCTTCTGAGCAAGGTGAAGGGCCGTCCGGACGAGCAGTTGTTGCAGACGGTGATGTTGCGTTCGCTGCATCAGGCCGTGTACAGCCCGGAAAATGTGGGCCACTTTGGCCTCGCCTACGAGTCGTATACCCACTTCACTTCGCCGATCCGGCGTTACCCGGACCTTCTGGTGCATCGCTCGATCAAGGCCTGTCTGGCCGCGGCGCAGTACAAACCCGGTTCCTGGGAGGCCATCGGCGTGCATTGCTCGAGCAATGAGCGGCGTGCCGACGAGGCCTCGCGTGATGTCACGGCCTGGCTGAAGTGTTTCTTCATGCAGGACCACATTGGCTACGAATACGACGGCGTGATCAGCGGCGTGACCAGTTTTGGCATCTTCGTGGCCTTGAACGAGGTTTATGTTGAGGGCCTCGTGCATGTCTCGGACCTGGGCTCGGATTATTTCCATTTCGATGCCGCTCGCCATCAGATGCTGGGTGAACGCACCGCCAAGCGCTACCGTTTGGGCGATCCCGTGCGCATCAAGGTGGTGCGGGTCGATCTGGACGCCAGCAAGATTGATTTTGTGCTGGTGGAGCCGGCGGAGAAAGAACCTGAGCCGGCCAAGGCCACGCCCCGCAAGACGGCGGCTGGCGCGACCAAGGCGAATAAATCTGCGGCCAAACCGGCAGCGAAGGCTGCGGCCAAGGCGCCCGCCCAACCGGCCAAGGCCAAGGCGGGTGGCCATGCCAAGGGTGGGCGCCGGTGATTGCTATGCAACGCGCCCTCGGTCAGAACGCGGCTCTCCGGCAGGTTCCTAGGCAGGCGGATGACTGCGCCGAAGCGCGGGCCTTTCGAGGCATCCTTTTGTCGAGGTGCGGCCTATGAGCCAGCGTCAGGTGTTGCATGGTTTTCATGCGGTGGTGTCGCGGGTCCGGCATCACGCCGAAAGCATTCAGGCGATCTATCTGGACAAGGATCGGCGCGACAAGCGGGCGCGTGACCTGATTCAACTGGCCGAGGCGCGCGGGGTGCGGCTGGTCTTGTCGGAAGGGGCGCGCTTATCCGAGATGGCCGGCGGCCATATGGGCAATACCCAGGGCGTGATCGCCTTTGCCGAGCCGGTCAAACTGGCCCTGAACCTCGCTGAGGTCTTTGACACGGCCACCGAGCCGCCGTTATTTCTGGTCCTCGACGGCGTGACCGATCCGCATAATCTGGGGGCCTGTCTGCGGAGTGCGGATGCCTTTGCCGCCCATGCGGTGATTGCACCCAAGGATCGTTCGGCGGGCCTTACGGCGGTGGCGATCAAGGCCTCGTCCGGTGCCGCCGACCATGTTCCTTACCTGACGGTCACCAATCTGGCGCGTAGCCTGCGCGAGATGAAAGAACACGGCATCCTCATTGTCGGTGCCGATGCCGAAGGAACGCTGGATCTCAATGAGGCCGACCTGTCGGGCGCCACGGCGCTGGTCCTGGGGGCTGAAGGTGAAGGTCTGCGTCGCCTGACGCGCGAGCATTGCGATGTCCTGGTGAAAATCCCCATGCAAGGGCAGGTTGAGAGCCTTAATGTCTCGGTCTCGGCGGGGGTCTGCCTGTACGAGGCGCGGCGCCAACGCGCGGTCGTGGGCCAGTGAGGGGATGCTGAGTATGGATGTTCGCTCGGCCTGGACGATCTTTAATCGCGGCGAATTGTTGTTCGGTCAGCAGGCCATTGAGTCTGCGCTCGATGCCATGGCGGGCGAGATCCGGGCCGTACTCGCCGATCGTTTGCCGCTGGTGTTGACGGTGATGAACGGGGGCGTGGTCTTCGCGGGCAAGCTCTTGCCGCGCCTGGAATTTCCGCTGGAGTGCGATTACCTGCACGCGACGCGCTACCGGGACACCACGGCGGGGGGCGGCATTGATTGGCAGGCCTTACCGATGAAGGCGGTCGAGGGGCGCTGCGTACTGGTGCTGGATGATATTCTCGACGAAGGACTCACGCTGGCGGCCATTCGCCAGAAACTCCTGGATATGGGGGCGGCCGAGGTGTGGATTGCCGTCCTGGCGGAGAAGCGTCTGCCCCGAACCAAGCCGGTACGGGCCGATTTTGTGGGGCTTGAGGTGCCTGATCGCTATGTCTTTGGCATGGGTATGGATGCCTACGGGTTCTGGCGTAATTTGCCGGGTATCTATGCCATGATGGATGCCGATTAAAGAGGGGACGGATCATGTTGGGGATTATTGGCGGTTCGGGTCTGGGCCATTTTCCGGATCTGGTGGTCGAGCGGCGCGAGGTCGTTCGCACCCCCTATGGCGCGCCTTCTGCGGCCCTGGTCTTTGGAAAACTGGCACAGGAAGCGGTGGTCTTTCTTGCTCGCCATGGTCTGGGCCATACCATTCCACCGCATCGCATCAATTACCGCGCGAACCTGTGGGCCTTGCGTGAGGCCGGGGTGGAGCAGGTGCTCGCCATCGCGACGGTGGGCGGCATCCATGCGGATCTGGCACCGGGTCGCTTTGCCGTGCCCGATCAACTCATTGATTACACCTGGGGTCGCGAGATGACCTATGCGGAATATGGCGAGGAGTCGACGGTGGCCCACTTCGATTTTTCCCATCCCTATTGCCCCACGCTGCGGGCGCACTGTCTGGCGGCCCTGGAGGCGGCGGGCGAGTGTTTTATGGCGCGCGGGACCTATGGCGTGACGCAGGGTCCGCGCCTGGAAACCCCGGCCGAGATCGAACGCATGGCGCGTGACGGGGCCGATATGGTCGGCATGACCGGGATGCCGGAGGCCTACCTCGCCCGTGAACTGGATCTTTGTTATGCCACTCTCGCCGCGAGCGTCAACTGGGCGGCGGGACGCAATGGATCGGACGAGATTCACATGGGGGCCATTGCCGAGATACAGGCGGGTTTGGTGGCGCGCATGCCAAACATTCTGACCGGCATCATTCAGCGCCTGGGCTCGACTTGAAGGGCGCCTGTCAGGGCGCAGCAGGCCACCCCTAAGGCAGGGCGGACTCCGGTCTGAAGGGCAACGGACATCATGACGCGAGCGACAAGGCAAAACGGGGTCAGAGACGATTATCCGGCCGGCGTTGTGAGGAGGATACAATGCACGGCATCGTGCATTTGACGCTGGATCATGTCTGAAGAAATCTGGAAACCTCATGTTGTTGTCGCGGCCGTGATCGAGGAAGACGGGCGCTTTTTGTTGGTCGAGGAAGAGACCGAGGACGGGCTGCGCTATAACCAGCCGGCGGGGCATCTGGAGCGGGGCGAGTCCTTGCTCGACGCGGTTCGGCGCGAGGCGTTTGAGGAGACCGCGCATCATTTCGAGCCAACGGAATTGCTCGGTATCTATAAGTGGCCGCATCCGACCAAGGACCTGACCTATCTGCGCTTTGCCTTTACCGGCGCGGTGGGGGGGTATGACCCGACGGCGCGACTGGACACGGGCATCTTGCGTGCCGTGTGGCTGACGCGCGCGGAGATTGTGGCCTGTCAGGCGCGGCATCGCAGTCCGTTTGTGTTGCGCTGCGTGGATGACTATCTGGCTGGGCGGCGTTATCCGCTGGATTTGCTGGCTGAGTATTAACCCGGATATTGCATGAATCTGCACGCGCCCTCGCTTGTCCCTTGCCCGCACAGGAAACCCTGCTCAGTCGGGCGTATGAATCACTACGCCGCTCCTTCGCAGAATTCCCTGTGCGAACAATATCCTGCGCGATCATCGCGTGAACTCATGAAATATCCGGGTTAATGGCACACATTGTCGTCGGACTTTCCGGCGGGGTTGATTCCGCCGTCACCGCCCACCTGCTGAAGCGGCAGGGCCACACGGTGACGGGCATCTTCATGAAAAACTGGGAGGATGACGACAACGACCCGGCCTGTCCGGCCCGGCAGGATTTTCTGGATGTGCTGGCGATTGGCGACGCGCTGGGCATTGAGGTCGAGTTGGTCAATTTTGCGGCCGAGTACCGCGAGCGGGTGTTCAGCTATTTTCTGGCCGAATATCAGGCCGGCCGCACGCCGAATCCGGATGTGTTGTGCAATGCGGAGATCAAGTTCAAGGCCTTTCTCGAGCATGCGCTGGGGCTGGGTGCAGACGCTATTGCGACCGGGCATTACGCGCGGCTGGCGGGCGACTCGCCGCAACGGCAGTTGTTGAAGGCGGTGGACGCCAACAAGGATCAGAGTTATTTCCTCTATCGCCTGACGCAGGCGCAGATTGGCCCGGCGCTGTTTCCGCTGGGCGAGATGACCAAGCCGGAGGTGCGGGCCATGGCCCGCGACATCCATCTGCCGGTGGCGAACAAGAAGGATTCGACGGGTATCTGTTTTATCGGCGAGCGCGATTTTCGCGACTTTCTCAAGCGTTATCTGCCCACTCAACCGGGGCCGATGGAGACGCCGGACGGGCGCGTGGTTGGCCGGCACGAGGGTTTGGCGTATTACACCTTGGGCCAGCGCCAGGGTCTGGGCATCGGCGGGGTGAAGGGCGCGGCCGAAGGGGTGCCGTGGTTTGTCGCCGGCAAAGACATGACGCGCAATGTCCTGACCGTTGTGCAGGGCCATGCGCATCCACGCCTGCTGAGCCAGACGCTCACGGCGGGCCAGCTCAACTGGATCGGCGCGGTGCCTGTCGTCGGGCAGGCGTACAGCGCCAAGACGCGTTATCGCCAGACGGATGCGCCCTGCACGGTGACGGCGTTGGCCGGCGACCGGCTGCAGTTGGTGTTCGCCGAGCCGCAATGGGCGGTGACGCCGGGCCAGTCGGTGGTGCTCTACGACGGCGCGGTGTGTCTCGGCGGCGGGGTGATCGAATGAAGGTACTGGGCGGGGTGTCGCAACGCGCGTACCGGAGGTGTCTGCGGGCGCTGCTGCTCTTGGCCGGCATGGCTGCGGCATCTGGGGCGACGGCCGCCGAGGTCAAAGTGGCCGTGGCGGCGAATTTCAGCAAGCCGTTACAGACGATTGCGGCGGCGTTTGAGCGCGCGACCGGACATCGCGTCAGCATGACGGCGGCGAGCACGGGCAAGCTCTATGCACAGATCCGCAATGGCGCCCCGTTTGCTGTCTTCCTGGCGGCCGAGACAACAACGCCCGCGCGTCTGGAGGCAGAGGGTCTGGGCGTGCCCGGAAGCCGTTTTACCTACGCCACCGGCACCCTGCTGTTGTGGTCGCCCGACCCTGCAGCGGTGGATGCGGAAGGCCAGGTCTTACGCCAGCCAGGGCGCGGAAAGATCGCGCTCGCCCATTCCAGGTTGGCACCCTATGGGCACGCCGCGGCCGAGGCGCTGACCGCGCTGGGGCTGTGGGAGACGCTGACGCCGCGTTTTGTGTGGGGCGAAAATGTGGGCCAGACCTATCAGTTTGTGGCGAGCGGCAACGCCGCCCTGGGTTTTATCTCGGCCTCGCAAGTCACCCTGAACGGGCGCTTGCAGCACGGTTCGGCCTGGTCGGTTCCGCAGCATCTGTATACGCCGATACACCAGGACGCGCTGCTGTTGCAGGCCGGCGCAGACAACCCTGCCGCCAAGGCCTTGTTGCGCTTTTTGCGTGAACCGGTGGCCCGCGCCATCCTGAATTCTTACGGTTACCGATGAGCCCGGGCGATCTCAGCGCATTGTGGTTGACCCTCAAATTGGCCGGATTGGTGACGCTGATCCTGCTCTTGTTGGGCACCCCGCTGGCGTGGTGGCTGGCGCATAGCCGCTGTCGCTTCAAGCCGGTCATCGAGGCGCTCGTCGCGCTGCCGATCGTGCTGCCCCCGTCGGTGCTCGGGTTTTATCTGTTGGTGGCCATGGGGCCGCACGGCCCGATTGGGCAGGTGACCCAGAGCCTGGGCTTGGGCACCTTGCCGTTCACCTTTGCCGGACTGGTGCTGGCCTCGATCATTTATTCGTTACCCTTTGTGGTGCAACCCTTGCAGCAGGCCTTTGCGGCGATTCCCCCGGGCCTGTACGAGGCCGCTGCGACCCTGCGGGCGCGACCGCTGGATCGCTGGCTCAGCATTGCCTTGCCGCTGGCCAGGCCGGGGTTTTTGACGGCCGGCATTCTGGGCTTTGCCCACACCTTGGGCGAGTTTGGCGTGGTGCTGATGGTGGGCGGCAATATCGAGGGTGAAACCCGGGTGGTGTCGGTGCAGATCTACGATCATGTCGAGGCGATGGATTACGGTGCGGCGCACCGCCTCGCGCTGACCTTGCTGACCTTGTCCTTCCTTGTTCTGGTGCTGCTGTATCGGCAGCGCCAACCGTGGCGGCTGTGAGTCGTCCCTGATGCGCGTTCTGGAGTTTGTCTGGCATGCTTTCCCTGCGCTTTGACCACGCCTTCGCGGACTTCCGCTTGCAAGTGGATGTGCGCCTGCCGATGCAGGGCGTGACGGCGTTTTTTGGGCCGTCGGGTTCGGGCAAGACGACCTTGTTGCGCTTGATCGCGGGTCTGGAAAAACCGGCTCGGGGCTTTTTGCAGGTCGGCACGGCGGTTTGGCAGGATGGGCCGCAGGGTCTGCCAACGCACCAGCGACGGGTGGGGTATGTCTTTCAGGAGGCGCGCCTGTTTCCGCATCTCAGCGTTGCGGAGAACCTGGCCTATGGGCAGCGGCGGGCGGGCAGCCCGCAGGGCACGCAGGTCGATCGCGCCCGCTTGTTGCAAATGCTGGGTATAGAGGCCTTGCTGACGCGGCGCCCAGAGCGTTTGTCCGGCGGTGAGGCGCAGCGCGTGGCCATCGCGCGGGCCTTGTTGACGGACCCGCAAATTCTCTTGATGGACGAACCGCTGGCGGCCCTGGATGCGGCGCGCAAGGCGGAAATCCTGCCTTATCTGGAGCGTCTGCACGCCGAAAGCCAGATACCGATCATTTATGTCAGTCACCAGTTTGAGGAGGTTGCCCGACTCGCCGATCATCTTGTGCTGCTGGAGGCCGGGCAGGTGGTGGCGAGCGGGCCGTTATCGGAACTGACGACGCGGCTGGACCTGCCGCTGGCGTATCGAGCCGAGGCCGAGGCGATCATCGACGCGCAGGTCGTCGAGCACGATACGGCTTTTCATCTGACGCGCGTGGCGTTTGCCGGCGGACATCTCTGGTTGCCGTTGCACAGCGCTCCCATCGGCAGCCTCGTGCGGGTGCGTGTTCGCGCCCGCGATGTCAGCCTCACGCTGGCGGCGCAGACCGGTACCAGTATTCTCAATATTTTGCCTGCCGTGCTGACCGACCTCGCCGAGGAGAGCGACAGTCAGGTGATGCTTGGGCTTGATGTCGGAGGGACACGCTTCTTGAGTCGTGTCACGCGGAAGTCCGTCAGCCTGTTGGATCTGGTGCCGGGCAAGACGGTTTTTGCCCAGATCAAGGGTGTCGCGATCGTTGAATGAAGACGCGCCAGATCAATATCAGTGATTGCGATGGCGGATATCTTCGATATAGAGGGGATAGTCGCCTCGCCGCCGGTCGTTGAAATAGCGTTCCAGGGTGGCCCGGATGGTGCGGAAGGCGAGCTTGTCCCAAGGGATCTCCGTCTCGGCAAAGAGCGCGACCTCCAGACTTTCTTCGCCGGGGGCAAAGTCCAGGTCGCTGAGCTGGGCGCGGAACATGAGATAGACCTGATTGATATCCGGCAGGCTGATCAGGCTATACAGGGTGGGATCTTTCACCCGGGCGCCGGCCTCTTCCAGCGTCTCGCGCAGCGCACCCTCCACGGCGCTCTCGCCGTTTTCCATGAAGCCGGCGGGCAGGGTCCAGAGGCCATGCTGGGGTTCGATGGCGCGGCGACAAAGCAGTATCTTGTTGTCCCATTCAGCCAGACATCCGACCACCATCTTGGGGTTTTCATAATGGATCGTGCCGCAGGCCGGGCAGGAATGGCGGTGCCGGTTGTCCCCTTCGGGGATGGTGTGGACCAGAGGGGCGCCGCACTGGCTGCAAAACTTCATAACCAAGGGGTGTGAGGAGATTTTGGATGTCGAGACTGCACGGTAACAAAATCCCGGCACTCGGGGAAGGGCAGGGCACGGGATCGGGTAAAATCGCGCCCATATCAATTGTTACCAAAGACGACCATGGCTGAAATCCTTACCCTGCGCGGCGGCGCGGCGCGTTCTGAATTCCGTATCTCCAAGCTGCTTGCGACGCTGCAGGGGGCCGGCGTGCCAGTCACGGGTCTGGTGGCGGAGTATCGCTATTTCATCGAGCTCAATGCGCCTCTGGCTGAGGCCGATCACGCCTTCCTCTGCGAACTGCTGCACGCCCAGCCGCACACGCCAGCGAAAAAGGCCTTGTTGGTCACGCCGCGCATCGGCACCGTATCGCCGTGGTCGTCCAAGGCGACGGATATTGCCCGCAACTGTGGCCTTACGGCCGTCAACCGCATTGAACATGGCGTTGTCTGGACGCTTGAAGGTCGGCCCGGCAAAAAAGACCAGGCGCGGCTTATCGCGTCGCTACACGACCGCATGACTGAAAGCGTGCTTGACGACGAACGCGAGGCGGCCCGGCTGTTCTCGCATCAGGCCCCCAGACAACTGGAGAGCGTTGATATTCTCAAAGGCGGCAAGGCCGCGCTCATCAAGGCCAATCTGAGCCTGGGCCTGGCATTGTCCGAGGACGAGATCCAGTATCTGGTCGCCAACTTCGAGAAGGTGAAGCGCAATCCGACCGATGTCGAGTTGATGATGTTCGCGCAGGCCAACTCGGAACACTGTCGCCACAAGATCTTTAATGCCGACTGGGTTATCGACGGCAAGAAGCAAAACGAGTCCTTGTTTGGCATGGTGCGTCACACCCACGCGGTGCGTCCGCAGGGCACGCTGTCAGCTTATTCGGATAATGCCTCGGTGATCGAGGGTTATACCGCCGGACGGTTTTATCCCGACGGTGACGGCGTGTATCGTACCCATCAGGAACCGATTCACATCTTGATGAAGGTGGAGACGCACAACCATCCCACCGCCATCGCGCCCTTCCCGGGGGCAGCCACGGGCTCCGGTGGCGAGATTCGCGACGAGGGTGCGACCGGGCGCGGCTCCAAGCCCAAGGCCGGTCTGTGCGGGTTTTCGGTGTCCAACCTCAATATCCCTCACGCCAGCCAACCGTGGGAGATGGCCTACGGCAAGCCGGACCGCATCGTCTCGGCGCTCGACATCATGCTTGAAGGCCCGTTGGGCGCGGCGGCTTTCAACAACGAATTTGGTCGTCCCTGTCTGACGGGCTATTTCCGCAGTTTTGAGCTCAAGACCCCGGACGGCCAGGTGCGCGGCTATCACAAGCCCATCATGCTGGCGGGCGGCGTAGGCAACATTCGTGAAGATCATGTGGACAAGGAAATCT
>Ga0194127_10008659_pt1 | contig 10859 bp, 3 predicted proteins | sample TA2KigC100mmetaG_FD_148624 | JGI IMG/M metagenome (GOLD analysis project Ga0194127, IMG submission 148624) | Freshwater microbial communities from Lake Tanganyika, Tanzania - TA2015036 Kigoma Deep Cast 100m | ecosystem: Environmental > Aquatic > Freshwater > Lake | place: Tanzania: Lake... | reverse complement strand
GGGGCGAATCGCATGGCGCAGAACCAGCCGTACATGAAACAGGTGTACCTAGACCCGATCAGGCCGATAGAGCGAGCAGCGCCAAGCGCATTGCCGTATGTCCTGGGAGGTGCAAGCGCTGTGGTGGGTGGCATTTCAAGCGGTGTAGGCATGGCGGGCGCTTTGCAAAAATTACAGCCACCGCCAGGAGTTGATCCCCTTAAAAACCTAGGCAAACTCAGCACTACAACTGGCTTTGGAGGCCAAAATTATTCCTCGGCTTACACGTCACCTTTTAGCTTGATCCGCAAGTAACACCATGGCATCACAACTCGGCACCGGCAAAGCGCTTGGCACCGTCACTGGTGCAGAGGACGCAAGGCGCCTTATTGGCGGCACTCCCCAGGTGGGTGCTGGCACGCCTATTGGTGGTAGGTCTATCGACCTCCCTGCTCTGAGGCCTGCGGCGTCGCCAGTCAATACTTACTTTGAGTCAAGGGGGCCAATCCTGGGTGGCCCTGTTGTTATTCCTAGGCCGCCTGAATTGCCGGCGCCGTCGCAAGACATGGCTGCACTAGCCAAAGCCTTGGGGAGCTTTAGCACGGCCCTTGACGCCATGGGCGAAACCTACGTGGCCGTCGAAAAGATGCGCCAGGACAAGGCCGACATTGAAGGCAGGCAGATTGCTAAGGACCTTCAAGTTAAATACCCGGGACAAAGATTTGCAGAGATACGCGACCAGCTCTACAGAAAGGCAAGTGCTGGCGATCTTGAAGCACGCGCTGCATATGAGCGACTGCAAGTGCTAAGCCCTTTGCGGCAGGCTTTCACGCAACGGCACCTAGAAATGGCTGCCATTCGCAGCGAGATTGACTCAGCGCCTAGTCGCTGGGCATTGATGGCTGAGGTGCCTGATGAAAACGGCAACATGATTCCCAAGGAATCACTGCCGCCTAATCACCCACTTATTCTTCGCGCACAACAGCAACTTATTAGAATCAATACAAGTGATCCTGTTGTCTACAAACAATTTGAGGCATCAAATTATGCCACTCAAGCCAATTTAACAACAGCGCAAACCAAGCTGTATAACGCATACAATTTTAAGAATGAAGTAAATTCTGTCTATCAAAATGCAAAGGCTGTAATTCTTGATACGAAATTATCACGCGCTGAAAAATCTGCTGCTATTTCCAAGTCATTAGCCGAAGCACGCATTGCCCTTGGCCCTGAAGAATACTCTAAGTTAGTCAAACTTGTACCCCCAATGCTGGGAAACATTGCTGCCGAAAGGGCAACAGGGAAAGGCAAAAATGGTGGGTTTGAGTACAGCCCAGAACAAGGTCAGGCTTATGAAGTAGAAAGCACTGAGATTGCAATGAACATTGTAGCTGGGCCTAACGGCGAAACATTGCAACAACGGCTTGGCGATCAAGGCGGCCCATCAATGGTTGTCGACATGGTCCGCGAGGGCATGCAGCGTATTTCAGGTATGCGCAACGCGGTACGTGGCGTCGATGAAGCGGTAGGCGAAGAAATTGCTGAGAACTACATAGAGGCATATGGTCTTCGTGATCCTGCCGTCATGAACGATGCGCAGCTGTTGAACACTAGGACGATACAAGCAAACAACGCCGCAAGCGCCGATGCAAGATTGAAGAATCCAGCAGCGTTCACAGCATTTCAAAGGACTCTTAAATCAGCAGCAGAGACAAGTGAAAACCTAGGTTCAGCTCGGATCCAGCAAAACTTTGCTGAGGTAGCCGCAGGTATAGTTAATTCAGATTTAACAGGCGAAGAAAAGATAGCACTGCTAAAGGAGTTAAAAGGAGCAGACGAAAAAACATTGCGTCCATATTTCAAAGACGCAGATGCAGACCGAAAGGACGACAACAAACCCTACGCTGCAGCCAACAATGATTTAATAAATAAAATTCTGAAACAAAGAGAAGCTATTATGATGTTGCCTGGCGTTGGCGGAAACACAGGGCTTTCCGAAAAAGAATCGATTAGCTTGGTAGCCGAGAAACGCGGATTAAAATTAAAGCTAAAAGAAATAGCTAAAAGCGTCCGCGCTAAAGGTGGCGATGATCTTGCCGTTGCCGCAGCACAAGAAACTTTTTTAAAAAATTATTCCAGCCAAATACAGGAACAGGCTCGACAAGAGACTGCAAACCTTAAGCCGCCTGTAATTCCCGACGTCAACAAGTTCAACGCTGATTACAACAAGACATTTACTTGGGGTGTGCCGTCAAAAGTGCGCACGGACCTCAATAAAGCTGTTCAATTTGGCAGAGTCGTGCCTAAAGAGGTATTGGCCTCTGAGCTGGAGAGTTTTATTAGAACAAACAAGTTGTCGCCACAGATGGAATTTATTATCAAGTCCTCTGGCTACAGCAGAAAGGTTGATCAGTTCTTTCAAAAGCAATGGAAGAACAGTTTTCCCGATGTGCCATTTCCTACTTTGCAGCCAGAGGAGACACGAAGACTTAAGGACCTGCAGCTCAGCAACGCAGCTCCAGCGCCAACTTCAGGAGGCAGCAGCAGCTATGCGCACTCACTTGCCAACAACGTTTTGAACACTCTTACGGGGACAGCTCCGGCGGTAGCGGCAACGATGCCCACCACCTTTGAGACATTGCCTCAGCTCAGGCGGCCAACGATCCAGATCCCCGTCGCCCCTGCCCCACAACCCAGAACCCGACAGGGTGACACGCCTCCTACACGGGTCCCTGTCTCTGCTGCTGTTGGCAACTACGCAGTTGCTGGCGTTTATCACCCTCAAACTGGCCGCGGCTTTGCGGTGCCAGGTGTCACAGACCGCCTGGGTCGTCCTGTGGTGCTGTCCCAGGGCGCTGCAAACGCTTACCACCAAATGGTTCGGGACTCCAAAGGCGCCGTCAAATACAGCGACATTGAAAGCGCACAGCGCTCCGTCGCCCACAACGCAAAGGTTGGAGGGGCTGCAGATTCCAACCACCTAAGGGGTAACGCGATTGACGTCCACGGTGGGTCTAGGACCTGGATCAAAAAGCACGGGCAGAAATACGGCTGGGTCTACCTGGTCTACCCAGGTGGTGACTGGCACTTTGATTACAGGGGGAGTTGATGGCGGCAACGCCTGAAATCCCTGATGATGGCTTCAAGAAACCTGCAGGACCGCTTAAAGGACTATGGCTGAACCCGCTTTCAAAGTAGTAACAAGACCTGACGGCACTAAAGAAACGGTCTTTACAGGAGAGCGTTACAAGCCGCGGCCTGGCCAGGCAGGCCCTGATCCGCAAAGCGAGGCGGTGCGGTCAAACCCAATTCTGTCCTTTGGGTACAGCGTTGGCTCAGCATTGAGCCAAGGGGTTCAGGCATACCAGCGAACAGGCGATGCCCGTAAGGCCTACATAGAAGGCCTGCAATACCTGGCAGACGACACGCAGCGGCCAGGTTTTGGGCGCTTACCCACCCGCATAGTCGCAGGCAGCACCAGGAATCTTGCGCAGAGCCTTATAGATCTGCAGAACATAAACAAGCCCTTGTCGGCTGGTAGCGCAAACCTGCCGGGCGTCAATCAACCCCTGCCAAAGTTTGATGCCAAGAACGCTGTAGAGGGCTTTGCGCAAGACACGCTGATGTTCCTAGTGCCCTACATGGGTGCTGTAAAAGCGTTGTCCATTGCAGGCGCAGGGGCACGCATGTTGCCTGGCGCAGCAACCGCCGCACGCGCTCTCGCTCCTGTGGCAGCTACTGCCCAACGGATTGAAGCAAGTGGAAGGCTTGGCAAGCTGGGTGTAACTGTTGCAAGGGAAGGCGCTAAGGGTGCGCTGCCTGGCTATGCAGCCGATTTTTTAACGACGGATATAGAGGCAGCTAAGGCTGCAGCAGACGAATGGGTTAAGAAAAATGAGCGCAACTGGGGAGACAATCTCCTTTCGCCGTTTGTCCACACTGACCCCAACGACTCGCAAATGGATGCCCGCTTGCTTACGGGCAACAGAGGCGCGGCGCTTGGCGCAGGGGTCAACAACCTTCTTTACGGTGGCGCCCTGTTGGCGCGGCGCATCTTCCAACTGGACCGTGTCGCAAGGTCAACAGCAGCACCAGAGGTTCCTAGCGCCAAGCCTGTTGACCCAGGCAACCCGATTAACCCTGTTGCAGAACCGCCTAAACAACCAGGCGGCCAAGGTATTGACCTAGACGCCCTTACTGACCAGCAAGCCATTGACATGGCTCAGGCGCTGGCTGACGTCAAGAGCGCTTACCAGAGCATTGAGCGCGACCTGAGTCGCATGTCCAACTCGGTGCCTGACGAGGTCGGCAAGGTCGACTTCAAGGCCAACCCGACTGGCAAGCCTGCCTATTCGCAGATTGAACAGGTCTCTCCTACTGAGCTGGAGTTCAGGCCGCAGGAGATGCAGTACAAGATCTCCGGCCAACGCACTGCAAAAGGCTTGACCGGGGCCAACCGCATCCAGCAATGGGATGAGCGCCTGGCTGGTGTCATCTCCGTAGTGCGCGACCCCTCTTCTGGGCGCCTGGTCATTGCCAACGGCCACCACCGTGCAGAGGCTGCCATACGCCTGGGCGCAGAGAAGGTCAACGTGATGGTGCTGGGCGATGACCTGGTGGAAGGCCGCATGATTGGCGCGATCCAGAACATTGCCGAAGGCCAGGGCACGCCTTGGGATGCAGCAAAGCTGATGCGTGATGGGCGCATGGGTGCGTCTGATCTGGCACAGCGTGGCGTGGACCTGGGCGGTCGCATTGCTCGGGATGCAATCCCCCTGTCTCGCCTGCCCCAGGAGCTTTTTGACGCTGGTGTACAGGGCAAGCTGAGCCTGGATAAGGCCGTTGCATTGGGCTCTGTTGACGGCCTGGACGCCACGGTCATCCGGGACGTTGCAGCTGCTGCCAGCAAGGGCAAGTGGTCAGTGGACAAGATTGCGCAGGCTATGCAAGAGGCCCGCTTTGCCACTGTCCAAACAGGAACTGGCGGCCTGCCAGGCCTAGAGGACTTCCTGAAGTCGTCCAACTTTGCGGACGTACTGGCTGTCAGGACAGAGGCGTATAAGAACCTGCGCGAACAGATGATTGCGCTGACCTCTGCGGCACGCGCAAGCCGCACTGACATCCTGCAGGCGGCTGGCAACGTGATCGACGTGGCCGGCAGTCGCGCTGCCAAAGATCAGGCGGCCGCGGCGCTCAAGCTGTTTAACGATGTGGCGGGCTACGTGGGCCCGGTGCGCAATCTGCTGACGCAGATGGCTGAGCAGGTTAAGGGTGGCGCTAGTGCCAAGAAGGTAGTTGGCGAAAACCTGGCGGCGCTGAAGGAGGCAATCGAAGCCGAGGTGAACGGCGGCAAACTGCCGCTGACTGCTGATACGGCAACACCTGTCGCCAGTCGGGAGCTGACCGAAGAGCAAGAGCGGATGTTTATCGGCAGCGCACAGCGCGTCAAAACGCTGGAGGAGCTTGACCCACAGCGCCTAGCGGCAGAGCGGCAGCAAGCTGCTGAGACTATTGACCGGGCCGAGGAGGAGGTTGCACAGCGCATCTCCACTCCTGGCCAACAGGTGTCCAAGCAAGCGGTTAGCGATGCTCAGCGTTATGGCCTGAACCCGCGCAAAGTCCAGAAGATGATGGACATGGACGATCCGGCCATGACTGCCGAGATCGACGGATACACCAAGTGGATGCTGTCCCAGAAGCAATACGACAGCCGACTCGCAAAGCTGCGTGGATACGAGGAGCAGTACGAAACGGTGCGGGTATTTAACGATGAAATGCCTGGCTCTAACAGCGGTCGAGAGCTGACGCAGGAAGAGTTTGATGCCAAGTACGGCGACCAGACACCTGTCGTACCTAAAACGGCTGACGTCAACAGAGTCGAAAGGGACCTGAACCGGCACGAAGAAGCTGCTGCTGTCCTTGAGTGGTACGGGGATTGGTCTGCGCGACCCAAGAGCGCAGTGCCCAAGCAACCGGTAGCTCTGACGCCGATTGACGAAACCGTTGCCCGCGAAGAGGCAGTGGCTTTTGCTGACAAGATTGCGGAGACAGCGTCGCCTGAAGTCCGTGCTGAGGTTGACCGCCTGGTGATCAACGCCCTTGGGGGCAAGGCAACACCAGAGCAACGCCGCGCACTAGAGCAGGGATTAGGCGGCAAGACTGCCCAGTCCGCCACGCCGGCTGCCAGCTTCACGTTCCCCGGCGACTTAAGCAAGTCCGCACCGCGCTACGGCAGTGCAACTATTGAATTTGCTAGCGACCTAGATCGTGCAGCATACATGCTGCGCGATGCCACCAAGAAGTCACGTGGCGAAGACCGGTTGATTGCCGCCCTAGAGGCAGCGGGCTACGACATTCCAGCCATCCGCAAGCATGGCGCGATGGTGAAGGAGCAAATTAAGACCCTGGTAAAAGACCAGACAGGCTCCGCTGCAGCCCCAGTGGGCAAACAGATGGCCCTGGAGGTGCCTGATCAAGCCTTTAACCGTGGCCTGTCTTTGGGCTCTGAGCTGGACAGCGAGCTGGCCAGCATGGGCATGAGCAACAAAGAGATCATGGAAATGATCTACAGGGAAAGCATCAAGAATCAGCGACTGCGCGTAGAGGCTGCTAGGAAAATTAAGGACCGTTGGCAAGCTGCTAACCCTCGGCCATCAACTAACGATCCAAAGGCTTTTGCGGAATACCTGAAAAACCAAAGACCTTTTGTAGATCCTTTCGCAGAAGAATACGCAAGGTTGCTGGAAATGATTGACGGCAACATTGGCACGTTCGTACCAGGCGCTTTTGGTATTCAGACGCGCATGGTTAGCCGCGAAGTTTATCAAAAAGTTTCAGAAACTATTGCTGAAAACGTGCGGCGCATGCTTGGCCCTGAATTTGCGGTGCGTTTTGAGAACCTGCCGTACATGGCACCCAAGGCTGTGGAATGGGGTGCCTCTGGTAAAGAGCTACAGCTTGCCATACTTGAAGGAAGATTTGACCCGATTGAGGGCGTCGTCCACCTCTACGACATGCTTGGCATGGCTGGCGGTCAAAAGAGAAAAATCTCAACGGGGTATCACGAGGCCTGGCACGCCATTCAGTATTACTTCCTTAACGAAGACGAACTACGCGCAATGAATAGTTTTTATGCGCAGATACTATTTGACAAGGGTAAAAGGGAAGGCGCCAAAGGGATGCTGGAAAAGCAAGCTACTGCTTTTCAGCGTTATGCCTATGCGAAAGACAAAGGCTTACCGGTAGCGGCGTACATGCTTGGCGTAAGCGAGACAGCATTAAAGGGCCAGCGCGTAGTAAATGGCGTAAAAGTTCCCTTGAGCGGAATTGAGGCTGGAGCAATGAACGCGGCCGTACAAGCCGCCAAGATCCTTGACAACCTGGTGGCGTGGGCCGAAGGCATGCACAACTACTTTGTTGCACGGCGCGGCTGGACATCAACAAGAGACTTGTTTGAAGCTGCGTACACCGGCAAGCTCGCTAAGCGCGGAAGCCTGGGAAGTGCCATAGGAGATCAATCCACTGACCGAGGGCGAATCCTGGAAACCATCCGCACCATGGAGGGTGTGTCGCAGAGTCAAGGCAGAAGGCTTGACCTGTTCTCCGAAGGCGATCCGCCGCCACCGCCCCGCAACAACACTCCTGAAGCCAACGACGGCGAAGGCAGTAATTGGACTGTTGAGTTTGCCCGTTTGGCAGAGAAGTACAGAGATGCTGTGGCCAGCGGCGAGATGACCATGGAGGATTTGTACAAGATGAACGCCTTTGCGAAACCGCAAAGCCCAGGCGGTCGTCAGTACACAAACCAAAGCGAAGACCTAATCCCTAGCCTTGCTGCCATGAGCAAGGTGTCGCCCGACCGCGCCACCATGACTGGTATTAAGACGTTCAACGCGGAAGAAATATACGCAATCAACCAGCGCTGGTTTGACGCGCATGGCGGCGACGGCAAAGCTGTCATGGCTGGCCTTGATCAAATTGCTGGTGCGTTCCGCGAATACGAGCAAGGCGCCTTAAATCGCAACCTGGCCTACGCCGACAAGCTGATGGTCCGGGCTCAGTACGAGGCTGCTGCCTGGATGCAGAGCGCCACTGATGGCTCCATCAACCGGCAGGCACAGCTAGCCCGCTTAATGCTGTCAGCGGATTCCGCCCGACGGATGCACATTGCAATCGCAACCCTGCAAAGGCGTTGGGGCCAATTTGGCCTTGAGATGCAAATGAAACGGGATTACCGCATTGACATGTCAGCCGCGCCGGTGTCAGGCGACAAGCCATCGAACATTGTTGACGCAGCTATTAGGCAAGAGCTTGAGATTCCGCCAGGCGCCAACCCTGTTACAGATGAGCTGACGAAAAAGTTCCCTGACCTCACCGAAGCGCTGCAAACCGGTCGCATGACCCCGGAGGCCGAGGCAATCGCAGACGAGATTGCGCAGACCATGCAGGTCCTGGGCGAGTCTCCTGCAGCCCGCGAGCGTCTGTGGCGCCAATGGGATTCCATCCCGCCAGCCACTGTGGACAATCCAGAGAACCCCCTCAACGCACTGCAAATCCTGCGCAGCAGCAACCTGCTCAGTGCAGGCACCACTGCGTCGGTCAACCTGACTAACGGCCTGTTCAACATGGCGCGTCTAACCATGGCGCAGGCAGTTGGCGGCGCACTGGAGCGGGACTTTGACCGGATGCTGTACGCAACCCAGATGTTCGGCGGCTATTTCAAGAACATCGGCGACTCGCTGCGCATTGCGTCGATTGCGTTCAAGACCGGCCGGCCCATGTTCAACATGGATACCAGCACCCTGGACTTCCTGGAACGGCAGGCGCTGCGCGAATCGCAAGGCGAACTGATGGCTGCGTCGCTGGACGCCAGGACTGGCTACACGCTGAACACCCTTGACATGAGCGAGCGGTTTGCAGCTACCCGTACTGGGCAGTTTGCCAATGCACTGTGGAAGACCCTGGGCACGTTTGGCGGACGCATGGCGGTGACTGTCGATGCTTTCAACAGCTCGCTTGCCGGCCACACCTATGAGTTCTTTCGCCACATGCCCCGTGGCATGGAGCTGGCCCAGCAGGCTGGCTTTGAGAAGTTCAGCAAAGAGGCGTTCGACTACGCCTACAAGTACGCCGACGCCCGCGTGGATCAAGCCATTAAGGACGTCGTCTACAAGGGCGAGACGCTGGCAGATGCAGCCATGACCAGCCCAGAGGCCAAGCGCTTCATGGACTCGGTCAACTTCACCGACAAGATATGGGCTGACCTAGAGCCCCGGACAATGGGCGACGGTTTCAACCTTGGCAGGGCCCAAGGGCTGAAGGGCCAGGAGCTGCAAGAGTTTGCGCAGAAGTATGTCGACGAGGGCCGCTGGTATCACAAGGCAGCAGACGCAATGCTCAACGGGCCTGTGCCCCTGGGCCGACTGTCGTCTCTGCCAGGCGAAGCCTTGGAAACCCTGTCCAACATGAAGGTGGTTGGCCCGGTGTTCCGGTTTATCCAGCCCTTCCAGCGGGTCCCCGGCAACATCATCAAATCAGCTGCACGCAATAGCCCTGCTGCAGTGTTTGTCGACACCTGGTGGCGTGATGTGACCAGCAGAGACGTTGCCACCAGGCAGCGTGCCCTGGGCGAATGGGCCATTGGCAGCACTGCCATGACAGCCCTTTGGGTTGCGACAAACATGGGCAGCATCCGCATGAACGGCGGTGGGCCCATTGACCCGCAGCAAAAAGAGCGCTGGATGAAGGAGCGCGGCGGCATGGCGTATAGCTTCCAGATGTGGGACGAGGAAACCATGTCTTGGGGAGAGCCAATCTCCCTCAAAGCGTTTGAACCGTTCACCACGCTGTTCGGCAACATGGCGGACTACAACGACATGGCCGGCATGATGACTACTGAGCAGCGCAACCGCGCTGGTGCTGCCCTGGTGTTTGACCTGATGAAGGTGCAGACAGCAGGACTGCTCAGCAAGACCTACTTCCAAGGCATTAACGAGCTGTATGAGGCGGCGTTTGACCCAAGCAAGGTCTTTACCGGGCCTAACAAGCGCAGTGCTACTAGCCGTTTCATGCAGCGCATCATTGCCAGCATGGTGCCCCACAGCTCTGCGTTGCGTGAGATGCGCCGGGCTGTAGATCCAGTCCAGCGCCGGGTTGAGCCAAGCCTTGAGGGTGGCTTTGGCGGGTTCTGGGAAGAGACCTGGCAAGAAATCAAGAACGCTCTGCCGGGCATGTCGTATGACCTGCCGCCTGTAAGGGATTGGTCGGCACCTGGCACTCCACCAGTGGTCATGCCAGCGTTGTTTGGCAACAGGGACCTGGCTGAGAACGCACCGTGGATGGCCGCGCTGATGCAGTACGTGCCTGTCTACAGCGCGTTCAAGGTTGGCCAGCAACTGGCTGACCCTGTGCAGCAGGAAATGGCCAGCATGCACGGCAAAGGCACGATGTTTGCCGGGCCTAGGGCGTCGGACTTTGGTTCTGAGCTGTACCTGGCGCCGTCAGAGCTGGACCAGTACGTGCAGATCTTTGGCCGTGTCAAAGATCCAGCCGGCAGGACCTGGCACCAGGCAGTCGATGCGCTGATCCGCACGGCTGATTACCAGTCCCTGCCTATCGACCCGCCTTCCGGGCAGTTTGTCAGCCATCGTGCTGCCTTAATCCAAACGGAGATTGCCCGCTTTAAGCAGCTGGCCAAGCAAGAGTTCCTGTACACCACGCCAAAAGGCGCTGAAATACTGGAAGCCCAAGAGGTCTTGAAGGGTCGCCAGAATGAACTTAACTACATCCGGCAGTACGGTGTACCTGGGGCTAGCCGAGGCAACGCTGGCGGCAATCTCGAACTACTTGACCTGAACCGCTGATGGCCTACTCCTACGTCG
>Ga0194127_10008658_pt1 | contig 10862 bp, 5 predicted proteins | sample TA2KigC100mmetaG_FD_148624 | JGI IMG/M metagenome (GOLD analysis project Ga0194127, IMG submission 148624) | Freshwater microbial communities from Lake Tanganyika, Tanzania - TA2015036 Kigoma Deep Cast 100m | ecosystem: Environmental > Aquatic > Freshwater > Lake | place: Tanzania: Lake... | reverse complement strand
CGGGCAACGCCGCGGCCCAGCCCTCGCCGCCCTGCCCGCTACCCATCGCCGCCTCCCGCCCCGCCGTCCACGGCCGCCGCCGCCTCGAGGCACCGCTGCTTCACCGCGCGCAGGTCGAGTTTGCCCGTGCCCAGCACCGGCAGTGCCTCGACGCACACGAACTGCTCCAGCCGCGGCACGAACAGCGGCGGCAGGCCGCGTTCGCCGAGCTGCCGCAGCACGCCCGCGATCTGCTCGCGCCGCAGCGTCGTCAGCACCACGAGCCGTTCGCCCTTCTTGCTGTCCGGCACGCCCGCGACCGCGAATCCGCGCTGCTCCTGGCCCGAGCACTCCTGCAGGTGCTCCTCGACCAGACCGTGCGGCACCATCTCGCCGCCGATCTTCGAGAAGCGCGACAGCCGGTCCGTCAGGTACAGGAAGCCCTCCTCGTCGACCTTGCCGACGTCGCCCGTCACGTAGCAGCCCTCGTGCATCGCCGCCGCGGTGAGGTCGTCGCGGCCGAGGTAACCCACCATCACGTTCGCGCCGCGCACCAGCACGAGCCCCGCCTGCCCCACCGGCAGATCGGCCCGCGTCGCCGGATCGACGATGCGCACGGCGACGCCCGGCAGCGGCCGGCCCACCGAGCCGCGCCGCGAGCCCGCCTGGTAGAAGCCCGGCGCGCGGAAGCCCGGCGTGCTGGTCGCGACGACCGGCGCGCACTCCGTGCAGCCGTAACCCTGGATCGGCCGGATGCCGAACTTGTCGGCGAACGCTTCCGCGAGCGTCTCGGTCAGCTTCTCGGCGCCCGTCAGCGCGATGCGCAGCGAACCGAACTGGCCCGGCTCGCAGCGGCGCAGGTAGAGCTGCAGGAACGTCGGCGTCGCCAGCAGCATCGTCGCCTTGTGCAGCGCCGCGAGTTCGCCGACCACCGCCGCGTCGAGGGGACTGGGGTGGAACACGAGCCTGGCACCCTGCTGCGCGCCGTACCACAGCGCGAGGTTGCCGAACGAGTGGAACAGCGGCAGCACCGCGAGCATGCGGTCGTGGTGGTCGAGCGGGATCACCTGCGCGATCGCTTCGCAGTTGCTCTGCACGTTGCGGTGGCTCAGCAGGACACCCTTCGGCTCACCGGTGCTGCCGCTGCTGAACAGCACGACCGCAGGATCGGCCGCCGACACCGGCGCCGCCGCGCCGCACGCGCGTTCGAGCCAGCCGAGCGGCAGGCACAGCCCGCGCAGCGCCGCACCGAGCCGTTCGCCTCGCCCGATGCCCGCGAGCAGGTCCTCGAGAGCGAGTTCGCGCACGCCGTCGGGCAGCGGCACGGGCAACCGCTGCCGGAACGCGCGCGACGTGACCACCGTGCGCAGCCCCGCCTGCCGCACCGCCGACGCGAGCGCCGCCGGCCCGACCGTGAAGTTCAGCGGCACCGCGACGCGCCCCGCCAGGCTCGCCGCGAGCGCCGCGAGCGCGCCGCCGATCGACGGCGGCAGCAGGATGCCGAGGTGCTTCTCGCCGGCGCACGGCCCGCGCAGACGCCGCGCCAGCACGATCGCGCCCGCGAGCATGCCGAGCCGCGACAGCCGCCGGCCCTGGCTGTCGGCACAGCCGAGGCGCCACGGCGCGCGCCGCACGGTCCGCAACAGTTCCGCGTGCAGCGGCCGCAGTTCCCGCGCGCGCAGCCGGAACGCCGCTTCGCCGAGCGCGTCGACGCGCTGGCGCACTTCCACCGGCTGGGTCGTCGCGGGCAGCGGCTCGCCGATCGACACCGTGACCGGGCACGGCACGCGGTTCGGCAACCACTGCACGTGGCCCGCGCGCGCGCTGAGCAGGCTGCCGTAGACGCGGTCGAGGTGCACGGGCACGACCGGCGCGGCCCGCCCCTTCAGGATCCGCTGCATGCCGCGGCGGAACGGCAGCAGGCTGCCGGTGCGGCTGATCTCGCCCTCGGCGAAGATGCAGACGAGGTCGCCTTGGTCGAGCGCCGCGCCGGCCGCGCGCAGGGCGGCCAGCACGACCCGCGGGCCACCGCTCGCGGCGACCGGGATCGCGCCGAGCGCCCGCAGGAACGGCTTCAGGTAGGGACGTTCGTACCAGTGCTGCTCGACGAGGAAGCGGATCGGACGATCGACCGCCGCGAACAGGAACAGCCCGTCGAGGAACGACACGTGGTTGGGCACCAAGAGGGCGCCGCCGGCCTCGGGCACGTGCCGCTGGCCGACCACGCGCACGCGGTAGAGCGTGTGCGCCAGCAGGATCACGCACAGGCGCAGCAGCGCGTCGGGCAGCAGGCGCACCGCCCAGACGGTGCCCGCGAGCGTCAGCGCCGCCGCGACCAGCAGGATCGCCGGCGTCGACAGGCCGAGCCGCGCCAGGAGCCCGCAGCCGAGCGTGCCGGCGAGGATGCCCGCGAACGCGAGCCCGTTGACGAGCGCGATCACCGCGCCGCGCCGCGCGGCCGGCGCGCGCCACTGGATCAGCGCGTCGAGCGGCACGACGACGAAGCCGCTCGCGATGCCGAGCAGCACCATCAGCACGAACGTGCCCGCGCGGTCCGGCACGAAGGCGCCGAGCGCCGCGGTGCCGGCGGCGAGGCCGATCGCGCCGAGCGGGATCAGCCCGGTCTCGACCTTGCCCTTCGCGAGTTTGCCCGCGCCGAGCGCGCCGAGCCCGATGCCGATCGCGAACAGCGCGTAGGGCAGGCCCGCGAGGTCGTCGCCGAACTCGAGAACCTGCTTGCCGTAGAGCAGCACGTCCTGGCCGAGCAGGCTCGCGAGGCTCCAGAACAGCACCGAGCCGAGCGTCGCGAGCCACAGCACGCGGTCGCCGCGGATCGCCCGCCAGCCCGAGCCCAGCGTCGTGGCGAACGGCTCTTGCGCCGCGTTGGCCGCGCGCACGCGCGGCACGAACAGCGCGGCGGCGAAGCCGACCACGGCGAAGGCCGTCAGCACGGCGCCGACGAGCCAGCGCTCCGTTCCGGCCCACTGCAGCAGGAGGCCGGCCGTCGCGTTGCCCAGGATGATCGCGAGGAAGCTCGCGGCCTCGAGCTGGCCGTTCGCCACGGTCAGCCGCTCGTGCGGCAGCACCTCCGGCAGGATGCCGTACTTCGCCGGCGCGAACAGGGCACTCTGCAGGCCCATGCCGGCGAGCACGGCGAGCTGGGCGGCGCCGCCGGGTGTCCCCGCGGCGAACGCCCAGATGCCGGCGGCCATCAGCAGGACCTCGAGCGCCTTGGTCCAGACGATCAGCGAGCGTTTGCCGACCCGGTCGCCGAAGGCCATCGCCGGCAGCGAGCCGAACATCAGCGGCAGCGTGAACACGACCATCGCCAGGGTCGCGACCGCCTGCTTGTCGGCCTCGCCGCCGCCCGCGCGCGCCGCGGCGTCGATGCCGAGCAGCACCACGGCCATCTTGAACGCGTTGTCGTTGAAGGCGCCGAAGAACTGCGCGACGAGCAGGCCGGCGAGCGGGTGGCGGGGCGGGCGGGCGGTGGTTTCGGTCATGGCGGGTCGGGTCCGGGTTCGACTGCGGCAGTATCGCCTGCGGGATCGTTCCACCAGGCGAACTTGTGCTGCGTGATCCGATAAGCTCCGCTTCATGATCGACCTGCACCGCCTCGCCGGGTTCCACCTCGTCGCCACGCTGGGCGGCTACGCCAGGGCCGCGCGCGCCGCCCCCTACCCGATCACGCAGCCAGCGCTGCACCAGCAGGTCAAGAAGCTCGAGGCCCAGGTCGGCATGCAGCTGCTCGAGCGGGTCGGCAAGGACCAGATGCGGCCGACGCCCGCGGGGGCGCGGCTCCACGGATTCGTGGCGCCGTTCTTCCGCGACCTGCCCGCGGTGGTGAAGAGCCTCGCGACCGGCGAGTTCGACGGCGAACTGTCGATCGAGGCCGAGTCGCTGCTGATCCGCCAGCTGCTGCCGGGCTGGCTGCTCGCGCTGCGCAAGCGGCGGCCAGCCGTGGTCGTGCGGCTGACCGAGATCGCGACGCCCGACGTCGGTGCCCTGCGCACGGGCCGCGCCGACGTGCTCGTCGCGCACCTGCCCGAGATCCCCGACGACGTCGCGAGCCAGCAGATCGCCGTGCTGTATCCGTTCCTCGTCGTGCCGCGCGAAGGCCCGCCGCGCCGCCGCGCGCCGCCGCTGCGGCAGCTCGCCGCCACACCGTTCCTCGCCTACCCGCCGGGCAGCCGGCAGTACGCGCTGCAGATGCAGGCGCTGGTCGGCCAGGACGCGCTGCCGGCGCGGATCATGCACCTCGACACCGCGGACACGATCCTCGGCTTCGTCGAGGCCGGGCTCGGCTGGTCGCTGGTGCCGAGCCTCGATGCGCGCGGCCCCGTCGCTCGCCAACTCACCGCCTACCCGCTCGCGCGACCGCGCACGACGTTCCCGGTGGTGATGGCGTGGCGCAAGGACGCGCCCGAGAACCCGATGCTCGACGCGATGATCGCCTGCGCGCCGCGGCCGCGGCGAAGCGCGGCCACAGGCTGCCGATCGTCACCGGCAGACCGTTCGACGTGACTGCGCCGAGCGCGTCGACGCCGGGCACGAACGAGACAGCCTGGTTGTCGATCGACAGGCCGGCGAGGCTCGGCGCATTGGCCGGCTCACGATCCGGCGGCGGCGCGTTTGATCGGCGAACCGGTTGACCCTACCCTCGGGCTGCGCCAATGCGACCCGTTCTGCTGCTCGCCCTGTTCCTGATCGCGGCCTGCTCGGTGCCGCCGGCAGCCGATTCCGGCGGACCCGAGCTCTACCTGCAGCCGTACCTGCTGCACAAGGACCACGCCGCGGCGGTGATCGGCTGGCGCACGATCGCGGCGGTGCCCGGTCGGATCCGCCATGGTACGACGCCCGCATGCCGGGATGGCCTGATCCGCACGGCGCCCGGGCTCGCGCACACGGCGGAGCTGACCGGCCTGCGTCCCGACACGGTCTACTGGTACCAGGTCGACGGCGCGCCGCTGGCGTCGTTCCGCACGGCCGCTGCGGGCGCCGAACGCACGTTCGCGGTGCTGAGCCACAGCTGGGGCAGCGTCGCACCATCGCGCTATCCGACCTCCTTCCTGGTCGACCGGATCGCGCGACTGCAGCCGGACTTCGTGATCCACGCCGGCGATGTCACCTTCTTCTCGGATCGCGACCACTTCCGGAACTTCTTCTTCCGTCCGTTCGAGCCGGTGCTCGCCGCGGCGCCGGTCTACCTGGCCCCGGCCAACCACGACTCGGGCTTCCCGTTCCTGCAGCGCGGCATCGACCTGACGGTGCTGCGCGAGCTGTTCCCGCGCGCGTACGGCGGTGGCCCAGGGGATGGCTGCTTCGAGATCGTGCAGGGCTCGGTGCGGTTCCTGTTCCTGTCCTACCTGACCCCGCTCGGGCCCGGCAGCGCGCAGCGCGAATGGCTGCGGCAGCGGCTGCGGGAGGTCGATCACGACTTCACGGCGGTGGTGTTCGGCGGCAGCCACCGCGAGTTCTACGACGAGCCCTCGCTGCTCGCCTTGCTCGTCGAGCACGGCGTCGACTTCGTGCTGCGCGGCGATGGCCTGGAACCCGACGACTGGCGCGGCGAACACCGCGGCATGCCGATGTTCACCGTCGGCGATGCCGGCGACAGGCCGGCTGCCTTCCTGCTCGGACGCCAGAGCGAGGGCATGGTCATGCTGCGCCAGATGCGGGCCGACGGCAGCGGCGGCCCGCACGTGCTGCTCAAGACCAGGCGCGAACGCACCGGCACCAGGGTGCCCATGGAACGTGTCTTCGCGCAGGGCCAGATCGTCGGCTACGCGGGTGGCCCCGAGCTTCCGGTGCCGTCGACTTCGGTGCGCGGTGTCCAGTTGCGGTGCGCGATCGCGTCGACCAAGGCGGGCGCCATCGGCATCATCGCCGTGCCCGCGGGCGTGCAGGTGGCCGATCCGATCGCCGGATTCTGCTCGCAGATGGTGCCTCTGGAGCCGGCTGACCGCCACGTGCTGCTGGCGGTGCAGCAGCGCGATCACCACACCGGGCAGCCGTTCACGATCGGCACGATCAAGGTGGTGATCAGCGGTTTCCTGCCGGAGGAGGTCCGGCTCGAGGAGGCGCTGCTGTACTAGATCGCCGCGACGGCCCGCGCGCCGCGCGCAGCTCGCGCGGCCGTGGCAATCTCGCCGGCCACAGCTATCATCGGTCCGATGCCTCGACACGACGGGCGCCGCCTGCTGCAGGTCGGGCGGCTGGCCTGCGCCGCCGTGGCGTTGCTCGCGCTCGGCACGGCCGCCGCCTACCGCTGGGCACCGACGTGGATCGACGCCGTCGACGCCTTCCTGGTGGCGCGCTACGTCGACGCCGACCGCGCGCGCGTCGCCGGCGCCGTGGCACTCGGGCAACGCGACCCCGACGCCGCCATCGCCGCGCTGACCGCGCTCGACGACGCGTTCGCCGACGCCTTGCCCACCGAGCATCGCGGCCAGCGCTGGGCCGAAGCCAGCGCCGCGCTGTGCTCGCTGCTGCGCCAACGGGGCCGGACCGAGGAGGCCATCGCGCTGGGCAAGAGGCGCGTCGCCTTCGCTCCCCAGGACCTGACCGCGCACCTGGATCTGATCGACCTCCTGGCCCTGCGCGGCGGGGAGGAACGCCTGCAGCGGCTGCGCGAGCTGCACGCGCTGCTGCCCGAGAACCCGGCGGTCGCCTGGCGCTTCCTGGCCGATCTCGGCGCGCGGGGCGACCACCTCGGCTGGGGCAAAGCCGCCGCGGCGCACCTGCGGGCGCAGCGGCGCAACCTGTTCCGCGTGGTGAACGAGCACCCCACCATCATGGTGCCCTGGCTCTTGTCGGAGCCGTTCCTGCCGTGGGTGACCGACGACCTCGTGCTGCACGGCGAAGTCACGCTGCAGGCCGGCACGACGCTGGTGCGCATCAGCCTGCCGCCCTGGATCGAACTGCACGAGCCGGTGCTGCAACTCGGCGGCGCGACGCTCCGGCCCGACGCCGCCGCCTGGGGCCCGCCCGCCGCGGACGGCATCCTGCGCACCCGCGACCGCAGCGACGCTTCGCTCGCCTTCGCGCTGCCGGCGCCGCAGGGACCGGCCGCGGTGGCGCGCCTGCGCGCGGGCCTGCACGTCGTGCCGCTGCCGTTCCCGGGCGACCTGCTACAGGGCACCGACGCGGACCGGGCGCTCTCGGCGCTGCCCGACGGCGACGACCGCGCCCTGCTGCTGCGCCACCGGGCGGCGGCGGCCTTCGCCCGCGAAGTCGCGCTGTTCTGGAGCGGCACCGACGAGAGCTTCGCGCGCGAACGCAGCGCCACGGGGCGGGCGCGGCTGGGACTGACCTTGCGTGACGGCATCCCGTTCTGCGCCGAGTTCGCCGTGGGCGCCGCGTGCGGTGGCCTGCGGTTCCACGCGCCGGCGCTGGCCGGCCTGCCCTTCCGCATCCTGCGGGTGGAAGCGCTGCGCGGCGACGGTCCACCCATCGTGCTGCCGGCGGATCCGGCCGCAGCCGCGGGCCGACACGATCTCGAGCCCGACGGCGCGCTCTGGCGCAGCACCGGCGGCGATCCCTGGCTCCTGTTGCGCCTGCCGCAAGCGGTCGAGTTGACCGCGGTGCGTGTGATCGGAGTGCTGCCGTGAAGACCGCGCTGCGTCGGCTGTGGGTCTGGACCCCGATCGCGACCCTGCCTCTTGCCGCGTTCTTCGTCGCCTGGCTCGTCGGCTTCGGCGCGCGTTACGCGGACTTCCGTCTGCGCAATGCCGACCCGGGCGGGACGTTCGGCATGTTCTTCGAGGGCGGCGACCACGCGCGCTACATGCTGCGCCAGCTCGCCAGCTGGACGCGCGTCGGGACGGTGCTGCCCGGCACGCGCAGCATGCATCTGGTCGTGCCGGAAGCGGGGTTGGCGGCTCTGGACGCGCGCCTGCCCGATTTGGGCGGCAACGCCGTGAACGGCACGATGGTCGTCGACGGCCAGGAACTGGAGATCAGCTTGCGCTACCGCGGCGACTTCCGCCTGCACTGGGGCTCGCCCAAGAAGTCGCTGCGCGTGCGGTTGAAGAAGCGCGACCGCTGGCTCGGGATGCGCACGTTCAACCTGATCGCGCCGAAGACCGGCATGCAGGTCGCCGAACACCTCGGCTACGAACTGGCCCGGGAGCTGGGGGCGCTGGCGCCGTACTCGGAGCTGGTGACGGTCTGGCTGAACGGCCGCATGCACGGACTCCATTGCCTGGTCGAGCAGATCGACGACGACACGCTGCTCCGGCTCGGCCAGGCTCCGGGCACCGTCTGGGCCGGCGAGCTGGTCGCCCGCGACGAGTGGCGCGGCATCGACACCAACGTGTTCGACCACCCCGGGCTGTGGCGCGCCGTCGCCATCGACGGCGCGGCACCGCCGGATCCGGGCCCGATCCAACGCCTGTGCGCGTTGCTGGACCGGCCCCAGGACGAGGTCGCCCACGCCGAGTTGCGCCGGCTGGTGGACGTGGCTGCCTTCGGCCGGATGTCGGCCCTGGAGATCCTGATCCAGTACTTCCACACCGACGAGGCCCACAACTGGAGGTTGAGCCACGACCGCTTCCGCGAGCGGCTCGTACCGCTGGTCTGGGACCCCAACGCCTGGAGCGGCGTGGAAGTCGTCGGCCCGGAGCACCCGATCAGCCTCGACCCCAACCCGTCGCGCCTGCACCAGTGGCTGCTGCACGACGCCGAGTTCCTGCTGGCGCGGCACGCGGCGCTGGAACGGTTCTTCGGGGCCGGCGGGCGCGAGCGGTTCCAGCAGTCGATGCGCACAGCCCTGGCCGTCGGCCGCGCGGCCACCGAACTCGACCCCAATCTGCGACCGCCGGCGCCCGACCACGTGCTCGGCCTGCTCGAGGGATTGCAGCGCAACGTGACCCACGTCTTCGACGCGGTGGAGCGGGCCTTCGTGCTCGCGGGCGGGGCGCCGCGCTGGACCCCCACCGCCGACGGCGTGCGGCTGCTGCTGCAGGATCGTGCGCCCGTGGAGAGCGTGCGGCTGCGCCTGGCGGCGCCGGTCACGACGGCAGCGCGCGGCCAGCTGCGCATCGAGCGCGGCGGCCGCGCGACGACGCTGCCCGTGCCATTGGAACTCGGCCAGGGCGGAGCCGAGGTGGACCTGCCGGTCGAACTGCTGGCCCAACTGCGCCAGGCACCCCGGGTGATCGGACCGTACTTCAAGGTCTACAGTCACGAGGTCGCGCCGACGACGTGGGACATCTCGGTGCAGGACGCCTCGGCGCCCAGAACCATCGAGGTATCGGTCCGGCGGGCCAGGGGTGGCTGGCAGCCGGCCGCGCCGGCCGACCGCATCGACGCCGCGCCGCCAGACCACCTGTTCGGCGTCGGCGAGCGCGAGGCGCTGCGCAGCCTGCCCGCCGAGACCTGGTCGGGTACGGTCCACGTCGTCGGGCCGCGAGCGGTGTCGGGCGACCTCGTGCTCGCGCCGGGCTCCACCCTGACCTTCGCTCCCGGCGCCAGCCTGATCGTCGGCGGCCGCCTGCTGGCGCGCGGCACCGAGTCCCAGCCGATCGCGGTGCGCGCCGCGGGCGGCGGCGCTCCCGGCGCCGGGCCCCTCGTCACGCTGCGCGGTCGCGGTTGCGACGGGTCCGTGCTGGAACGCTGCAGGCTCCAGGGCCCCAGCACCCTCCTGCAGCTCGTACTCGTGCGCGACGCGCGCCTGCTGGACTGCGAGTTCGCCGGCGGGGGGCCGCAGGTGCTGGCGGTCCACGCCGCGGCCTCGGTCGAGCGGTGCACGTTCCGCGACGGCGCGGACGCGGCGCTCTGCGGCGTGCAGGCGACGGGGGCCCTCGTCGGATGCCGCATCGAGCGCGCGGCAGCAGACGGTGTGCGACTGCTGGGCGGCGAAGCGGTCCTGGCCGACTGCACGATGGTCGGTGCCGCGGGCGCGGCCGTGGGTGCCGCCGGTGGTGCGCGCCTCGTGCTCGCGGGCGGCGCGTGCTCCGATTGCGGCCGCGGCCTGGATCTGCAGGACGGCGCCGTGGCGGCGGGCCGCGGCGTCGCGATCACCCGCAACCAGGACGCGTTGGTGACCCGGTACGGCGATCGCCGCTTCGGCGGCGCTGCCAGGCTGGAACTCGCCGGCTGCCGGCTGGAAGGCAACGTGCGCCTCGTGGACCTCGAGCGCGGCAACCCGGTCCGGCTGCTGGGTTGCTCGGTGCGCGATCCGATGCAGAACAGCCCCGACCTGCAGATCGACGCCGCCGCGGCGCCTCCCGGTCTGCCGCCCGTGACGCTCGTGGACCTCGGCGCCGCCGCGGCGGCGGCATGGGTCCGGGCGGCGGGAAGCGGCGCGCGCTGAGGGTGCCGACGCGCGGCCGCGGTGACGGAACGCTGGCCAGCGGGCTCGGCGGGCTCCCGCCCGGTCGATCCCCGGGACCTCCTTGCCCGGCTGGGGCGCGGCGGGCGGGTCAGCCGGCTTCCCAGCGCAGTCGTTCCTGGCGCACGAGCTGGGCGATGCCGTGGCAGTACTTGCTGATCCGCTCGAGGCTGCACCCGTGGCGCGCGAGCGTGGTCGTCAGCCAGTGCGGCACACGCTCGTTGGCCTTCACTTCCATGATCAACCGGCCGGCCGGGTAGGCCAGGATCAACCGCCGCGGCTGCTCCAGGTCGAAGCCCGCGCGCCGCGTGCGCACCAGCGCGTCGAAGGTGACGCGCAGGCCCGGGTCCATGAAGTACCCCATCCACGCCTGCCGCGTGTAGGTGATGACGTTCTTCGGCGCGAGCCGCAGCGACCGCACGAGGCAGTGCACCTCGTCGGCCACCTCCTGGTCGTCCTTCGCGCTGACGTGGAAGCGCATGTCCCCGGAGCACAGCCGGTAGGCGTCGGTGAGCGTCATCGCCAGGCGCCGCTTCTGCACGGTGCGGGG
>Ga0194127_10008657_pt1 | contig 10863 bp, 5 predicted proteins | sample TA2KigC100mmetaG_FD_148624 | JGI IMG/M metagenome (GOLD analysis project Ga0194127, IMG submission 148624) | Freshwater microbial communities from Lake Tanganyika, Tanzania - TA2015036 Kigoma Deep Cast 100m | ecosystem: Environmental > Aquatic > Freshwater > Lake | place: Tanzania: Lake... | reverse complement strand
GATGCGCCGGCGCTGGGCAAGCAGCTCGGCTACGCGAGCACGGTGGGCGCGCCGTTCGCCGCGATCCTCGGCGGCCAGGAGCTGGCCGCGGGCACGGTGGCGCTGAAGCACCTCGCCAGCGGCGAGCAGGTCACGCTGCCGGTCGCCGCGGCCGGCGCGCACGTGCGGTCGAGGCCGTGACCGCGGGTCTGCGCCCTGCGGCCCACGCGCTGTGGCCCGGTGGACGGGACACGGCCGCTGCGCCAAGATGATCGGATGCGCCCGCGCGACCGCGAACGACACCCGCTGCAGGACGAGGAGTTCGCCCTCGTCGAGCAGGTCGTCGCCGCGCTGGCGAAGGTCCCCGGCGGCAAGGGGCAGGCCACCATCGACGCGATCGAGCACCAGCTCGGGAGCCTCGCGCTGTTCGGCGAACTGCTGCTGCGCTACCCGTCGCCGCTGCAGGAGCAGCGGCTCGGCGGGGCGAAGCGCGACCTCGACACGCTGGTCGACACCTTGGTCGTGACGGACCACGCGACGTTCCCGTTCCGCGCGCCGACGCAGGGGCTCGTCGGCCGCGCGATGAACATGGCGCAGATCAACTTCCTGCGCATGCTGTGGCACGTGACCGGGGGCCTCGAGGACCCGGCGCAGGCCGCGGCGATGCGCGAGCTCGCGGCGCGGCGGCTGCGCGCGGCGGTGCACTGCCGGCTCGTCGAGGAGGTGCTCGTCGACATCGTGACCGATCCCGCGATCGATCGCCGGCTGCGCGCGCAGGCCGTGCGCAACCTGGCGCAGCTCTGGGGCGACCGGCTGACCTGGCGGGCGCACCGCTTCTTCCCGATCCTCGCCGCGACGTGGGAGGCGCGGCTCTGCGTGCGCAGCATCGGGGGCACGCTGGCCGGCAACGCCGAGATCCTGCAGTTGCTGACCCAGGGCGGCGACAGCGAGTTCGTCGACCTGCTGGTCGACCAGGACTACGGCGAGGTCGAGCTGCAGGCGTTCCGCGAGTTCCTGTTCGATCGCTCGTCCGAAGAGCTCGAGCGGCTCGCCCGGCGAATGGAGGTCGAAGGCATGAGCAGCATCGAGCTCGACAGCAAGGTCGGCGACAGCGCACCGGGTGCCGGCGCGCGCGACGCCGGTTCGATCCTGTTCGAGTTCTTCCGCGAGCGCGTCGTCGCGTGCTCCGCGCGGCGCACGGCGAAGCTCGCCGGACCGCGGCACACGGCCGAGGGTTACGTGATGCTGGCGTGGCTCGGCCGGCAGTCGGCGTGAGCGGACGCCCGGGGGCGGCGGCACGGGCCCTGCGCCGCGCCGGAAGCGATGGGCGACAGTGCGCACGGTTGCCGCACCGGTTCTGGAGTATCCTTCCGGGAGCCGCCAGCCCCACTCCCCGCGACTCCCTGACCGGCTGCGTTCCTCCCATGCCAAGAACTCCGCTCGCGGCCCTCGCCGCGCTCTGCCTGTCCGCACTCACCTCGGCTCAGGGCATCACCCCGATGGGCCAGGTCCATCCCGCCGCGCGCAAGGTCGACCAGGTCGCCCAGGTCGCCGTGCCCGCCCTCGACCGTCCCGCGATCGCTGCGGAGGACGAGCGGCGCCAGGCCAACCGGGAGGCGCCTCGCTACGCGATCCCGTTCGCCGTCGACGCGCGCCCGGCGACCCACGGCACGTGGGAGACGCTCGACGCCGCGTGGTCGCTGTGGCGGCTGCGCGTGGTCGCGCCCGGCGCGAGCCACGTGAACCTCGGCTTCACGAACGTGGCGCTGCCGCCGACCGCGCGGCTGATGGTCTGCTCGACCGACTACCAGAACGTCGTGCGGCCGTTCGACCGGACCGACGTGTCGCCCGAGGGCGAACTGTGGACGCCGGTGGTGACCGGCGAGCAGATCGTCGCGGAGGTCTACCTGCAGACCGCGGAGCGGCCGCTCTTCGACCTGCGGCTCGCCCAGATCGGCTCCGGCTACCGCTTCTTCGGCGCCGGCGGCGACGCGCTCGGCCTCGACGGGTCGGGCGCGTGCAACGTCGACGTCGCCTGCCCGTCGGGGGCGGCCTGGCTCGCGGAGATCCCGACGGTCGCGGCGATCTCGACCGGCGGCTCGGTGTTCTGCACCGGGTTCATGGTCAACAACACCGCGCAGGACGGCCGCAACTTCTTCATGACCGCGAACCACTGCGGCATCACGTCGGGCAGCGCGGCGTCGCTGGTCTGCTACTGGAACTACCAGCGCGCGGTCTGCGGCAGCGGCTCGGGCCCGATGACCATGTTCAACACGGGTTCGACGTTCCGCGCCTCCTGGTCGACCTCGGACTTCACGCTGGTCGAGCTCAACAGCTCGCCGAACCCGGCGTGGGGCATCACGCACGCGGGCTGGAACCGCGGCGCCGGCAACGCGACCTGGGCCTGCGCGATCCACCACCCGAGCGGCGACGTCAAGAAGATCTCGTTCGAGAACCAGGCGACGACGACGACCTCCTACCTCGGCACCGCGGTGCCCGGCGACGGCACGCACGTGCGCGTGATCGACTGGGACAGCGGCACGACCGAGCCCGGCTCGTCCGGCTCGCCGCTGTTCGACCAGGACCACCGCGTGATCGGCCAGCTGCACGGCGGCTACGCCGCCTGCGGCAACAACGACTCGGACTGGTACGGCCGGTTCTCGCTGTCGTGGACCGGCGGCGGCACCAGCAGCACGCGGCTGTCGAACTGGCTCGACCCGCTGAACACGGGCCTCACCGTGCTCGACACGCGCGGCACCAACGCGGCGACGGCCGCGCCCTACGGCACGGGCTGCTACTCGACCTACGCGTCGTTCTACGAGCACTCCGGCGTCTTCGACTTGTCGGGCACCGCGACGACGACCGTGTCGATCCTGTTCACGCCCTCGGGCAGCGGCTACGTGGTCTCGTCCGGGCCGAACAGCTGGTATGCGCCGACCTCGGCGAACCTCGGCCTCGGCGACGACCAGCTGACCTCGACGCGCTCGCTGCCGTTCACGTTCGTCTTCCCCGGCGGCGCGACGTCGGGCGTCCGCATGTGCAGCAACGGCTTCGTCTGGCTCAACGGCACGTCGACCAGCACCGACTACACGCCGACGATCGAGGAACTCTGCGCGAACCCGGCGCGCTTCGCCGTGCTGTGGGCGGACCTCAATCCGGCGACGGCCGGCACGACGCACTTCGACATCGATCCGGGCAACACGGCGGTCTACTGCACGTGGCTCGGGGTGCCGGCCTACGGTGCCGGCACGACGGGCAACACGGCCCAGCTCGTGCTGCGCAGCACCGGCGCGGTCGAGTTCCGCTACCGCGCGGTGGCGAACCTGCCCGCGGGCGCCCTGGTCGGCTGGAGCCCCGGCAACGGCGCGGCCGTGCCGCCGATGACCGACCTGTCGGCCGCGCTGCCGTTCTCGGTCGGCCTCGACGCGACCGGGCTCACGCTCGGCGCCACCGGCCGGCCGTTGCTCGGCACCACGATGTCGCTCGACCTGTCGAACATCCCCGCCGGCACGCTGTTCGGCTGCGTGATCTTCGGCTGGACGAAGCACGGCAGCGGCCTCAGCCTGTCGGCCATCGGCATGCCGGGCTGCTTCCAGTACTGCTCGCAGGAGTTCTCGAACCTGATCGTCGCGACCAACCCGACGGCCTCGTTGCCGTTCGCGGTGCCGAGCAGCACGGTCTGGAGCGGCATCCGGCTCCAGGTACAGGGGGCGACGCTGTCGGCCGGCTTCAACGCGCTCGGCGCGCTGAGTTCGAACGGCATCGAGCTGCTGTTCAACCCGAACTGATCGCCTCGCCAGGGCTGATCGTTCGATGCGCTGCCCGAATCGCTCGTCCCGACTACCCCCCGATGCACAGGGCCAGCGCCGTGCTCATGGTGGCGCCGAGCACATTGGCTGACGCGTCGAACACCAACGCCTGAACGCGGTAGCGGCCGCCGAGCAGCGCGATGGTCGCGGGGATCACGATGGGCCAGGTGGTACCGGAGCGCAGTTCGTGCGCCCCGATGCCAGCGTGCAACAGACAGCCGGGCATGCCCGCCGCAGTCAAGTCGATCGGCAATGTGAGTCCGGCCCACGTCGGTGCCTCCCCGCCGAGCAGGCCGACGAACAGTGCGCCGGCCGGCGCCTGCGCGAGATGGAGCGGCAGCGTTCGTCCGAGTCGCGGCGCATCCTCGCCGTGCAGCACGGGCATGCCCGCGCTGCCTGCACACCCGGCGCCAACTGGCCGCAACGTCGCGGCCGCGGCGTCGCCGAAGGTGAAGTGGCCAAGGCTGTCGCTTCCGGCGAAGGCACCCTGCGACAGGTCGAAGGCCATCGGGCCGAGAGGACCGACGCCGGGCACGATCAGCCACGCGTTGCCCTGCAGTTCCCAGGTCGCCGACGTGCTGAACGCCAGCCACCGCCCGCGCGACACGTCGTAGTCGAGGAACCCCGGCGGCGCTGGCATCGCGATCGCGCTCCAGTCGGCGCCGTCCCACGCCCACACGGTGCTGCCGCCGCTCATGTTCGGGTTGCCGAACAGCACGCATTGCCCGCGGTCGGCGTCGAACACCATGCGCGGCTGGTAATAGGCCGGCGGCATGGTCGTCGGCTGCATCGCGGTCCACGTGCTGCCGTCCCACTCGAAGGTGTCGTTGCGATACACCGGCGAGTAGGTGGTCGTGGTGACCGACGCGCCGCCGAACAGCACTGTCTTGCCGCGCTGGCGATCGAACGCCATCGCCGCACCGATGCGGGGGGGTGGATCGACGGGCCAATTCCAGTTCGTCGCCGGTACCGTCGTCCACGTCGTGCCGTCCCACTCGTGGGTCGGTCCACCGTCGGAGAGCGGTTCGAAGCTGCCGCCGCCCGGTTCGAAGCGGGAGCCGCCGAACACGATCAGGCGTCCCCGCCGACTGTCGAACGCGATCGCGTGCCACATACGCGGAGAAGGATCGGTGCCCAGGCGAGTCGCCTGCTGGGCGCGCAATTGCCAGAGTTCGTCGTGTTCGAAGCCCCAGATCGCGGCCCCGCCGAACGCGAGCAGGCGCCCGCGCCAGCTGTCGTAGACGAACGCATGCGTACCTTCGGGAATCTGCACGCCGTTCGGCGGCTGCGACCATCGGAGTCCGTCCCAGTACCAGGTACCGCGGTTGCCGGTCCCGACGTTGGTCACGACGGTGCGGTTGCGCGCGGCGTCGAACCACGCCACGCTGTTGCGCCGATACGGCGGCGCACCCGTCGCCGGCAGGGACAGGTAGGTTCCGGTTGCCCACAGGAAGTTGCTGCCGACGTAGAAGGGGAACGTGAAGCCGCCGGAGAACAACACGCCGGCCTGCGACGGAGCCGTTGCCATCGCGAATCCCGCGATCTCCGTGCCACCGATCGAGTGCGTCGTCCACGTCGTCCCGTTCCAGGTGTAGTGACCGGTCGCCGAGGCACTGCCGTTCGAGATGCGCAGCAGGCACCGCTGCGAAGCCGGTTCCCACGCCATCCGCATGAGGGACAGGGTCGGTGGCGTGATGACGGGAAGCCGCTGCTGCCAGCTCGATCCGTCGAACTCCCACACCTCGGAACCGACCGGCGTTGCGCCCGCCGCGACGGCGACGGCTACGCCGCGCGCTGCGTCGAACGCGAGCGCGCGCGGCGTGCCGGGCCCCGTCGTGGTCGCGATGGGCGTCCAGGTCGTGCCGTCGAACCGCCACGTCTGGCCCGAGCCGACCAGCAGGATGCCCTGGCCCGGCCATGTGCACACCTGCGGCGAACCGACGGAGGGTGCCACGTTCGTGGTCGTCGTGGCGACCCAGTGGCCCGCGTCGAAGCGCCAGATGGTGGTGCTGCCGAGTTCCACGCAGAAGGCCTCGCCGGTGTTGGGCTCCCAGGCGATGAGTCCGCCGAGCAGCGGCGACGGGTTGCCGCGCGCGAGCGTCATCTGCGCATTCGCGGCGCCGGTCGACAGCACGAGCAGGCAGAAGAAGGCACTCACTCGCATGCGCACATCATAAGGGCCGACCAGGGGGCCGGGGGCCGGGCGCACGTGCTGGAAGGTCAGTTCCGCGTGACGGGTATGCGGCTCAGTGGGCGAGCAGCCAGTTGCGGCCGTGGCCCATCGACACCTCGAGGGGCACGGCGAGTTCGGCCGCCCCCTGCATCGCGTCGCGCACGAGCCGCTCGACCTCGAGCAGTTCGGCCTCGGGCACGTCGAGCACGAGTTCGTCGTGCACCTGCAGCAACAGCCGCGCGCGCAGGCCGCGGCGGCGCAGTTCGCCGTGCACCGCCAGCATCGCGCGCTTGACGATGTCGGCGGCCGCACCCTGGATCGGCGTGTTGACCGCCATGTTCTCGGCGGCGATGCGCAGCATCGCGTTCGTCGAGTCGATGTCGGGCAGCGGCCGCCGGCGGCCGAACATCGTGCGCGCCTGCCGCTGCTCGCGCGCCTGCTGCAGCGAACCGTCGAGGTAGCGCTTCACGCCGGGCAGCGCGCGGAAGTACTGCTCGATGAACCGCTTCGCCTCCGGCGGCCGCATGCCGGTCTCCGCGGCGAGGCGCGAGGCGCCCATGCCGTACATGAGACCGTAGTTGATGACCTTCGCCTGGTTGCGCAGCTCGGGGGTCACCAGCGTCGGCAGCAGGCCGTGCACCAGCGCGGCGGTGCGGGCATGGATGTCCTCGCCCTTCTGGAACGAGTCGACCAGCGCCCTGTCGCCCGACAGGTGCGCGAGGATGCGCAGCTCGATCTGCGAGTAGTCGGCCGACAGCAGCACCCAGCCCGGCGCGCGCGGCACGAACGCCTCGCGCACCCGGCGCCCCTCGTCGGTGCGGATCGGGATGTTCTGCAGGTTCGGGTCCTCGCTGGACAGGCGCCCGGTCGCCGCGACGCCTTGGTTGAACGTCGTGTGCACGCGGCCCGTCGCCGGATCGACCATCTGCGGCAGGCTGTCGACGTAGGTGCCGGCGAGTTTGGTCAGCTGGCGCCACTCGAGCACCAGCGCCGGCACCTCGTGGTGGCGCGCGAGCTGCTCGAGCACGTCGTGGTCGGTCTTGTACTGGCCGGTCGGCGTGCGCTTGGGCTTCGGCAGGTCGGCGAGGCGGTGCACCTCGAGGTCGTCGAACAGCACCTTGCCGAGCTGCTGCGGGGAGGCGAGGTTGAACGGCGCGCCGGCGCGCTCGTGCACGCGCTGTTCGAGCGCGCCGATGCGCCGCCGCAGCTCCTGCGACAGGGCCTGCAGGTGCTCGCGGTCGATCGCGATGCCTTCCCACTCCATGTCGAGCAGCACCGGCACGAGGGGCAGCTCGAGTTCGCGGTAGAGCGCGGTCACTCCCTGGGCGTCGAGTTCCGGCTCCAGCACGGCCCGCAGGCGCAGCGCGAGGTCGGCCGCCTCGTTCACGTAGCCGCCGGCGAGCGCCGGGTCGACCTGGTCGAAGGTGCGCTGCTTGCTGCCGGTGCCGACCAGTTCCTTCGGTGCGGTCTTCTTGAAGGCGAAACGGCGCAGCGCCAGCGCCTCGAGCGAGTGCGACGCCACGCCGGGCTCGAGGCAGTAGCTCGCGAGCATCGGGTCGAAGTCGAAGCCGCCGAGTTCGATGCCGGCCGTGCGCAGCAGCAGCATCGCGCGCTTGCCGTCGTGCACGGCCTTGCGCGGCCGCCCGGCCTCGAGCACCGGCCGCAGCGCGGCGAGCAGCGGTTCGCGGCCGCCGGGCAGCACCGGTGGATCGAGCTGCAGCGGCACGTAGGCGGCGCGGCCGGGCGCCAGCGCGAAGGCGATGCCGACCAGCTGCTGGCCGCGCAGGTGGCCGCCGGTGCCCAGGGCGGCGAGCCCGATATGCTCGACGGCTCCTGCCTGCCCGAGCAGGACCTCGAGTTCGCCGGCGGTGCGCACGACCGAGTAGCGCTGCTCGACGTCGGCCTGCGGGGCCGGCTGCGCGGCGAGCTTCTCGAGCAGGTTCGTGAACTCGAGCCGCAGGAACAGCGGGCGCAGGCGCTCAAAATCGGGCGCGGCGGGGCCGAGGTCCTCGGCGCGCAGCGGCAGCGGCACGTCGAGGCGCAGCGTGACGAGGCGGCGCGACAGCAGCGCGAGGTCCCGGTGCGCTTCCAGCGACTGCCGGATCGAGGCCTTCTCGACCTCGGCGGTGCGCGCGAGCAGCTGGTCCAGCGAGCCGAACTTCTGCAGCAGCTGCACCGCGGTCTTCTCGCCGACCTTCGGCACGCCCGGCACGTCGTCGGAACTGTCGCCCATCAGCGCCAGCAGGTCGACCATCGAGGCGGGGCCCACGCCCCACTTCGCGGTGCAGGCCTCGGCGTCGACGATCTCCGGCTTGCTGGTCGAGCTGCGCAGGTTCCAGAGCCGGATCCGGTCGCCGACGAGCTGCAGGAAGTCCTTGTCGCCGGTGACGATGAACACCTGCATGCCGGCGTCGCGGCCCTGCACCGCGAGCGTGCCGATCACGTCGTCGGCCTCGTCGGTCTCGCTCTCGACGACGCGGATGCCGAAGCCTTCGGCCGCCGCGCGGATGTCGGCCATCTGCACGCGCATCTCGTCGGGCATCTTCGCGCGGGTCGACTTGTAGTCCGGGTAGACCGCGGTGCGCGCGAGGTCGGCGCGCGGGCCGTCGAAGGCGATCGCGAGCGCGTCGGGCCGTTCGCGTTCGAGCAGCGCGCGCAGCGTCGTGCAGAAGCCGTAGGTCGCCGCGGTCGGATGGCCCTGGCTGGTGGCGAGCGGCGCGCGGCCGGTGCCCTGGAAGGCGAAGAAGCTGCGGTAGGCGAGCGCGGTGCCGTCGATCAGGAAGAGCCGCTTGGGCATGCCGGGGTTGTACCGATGCCGCCCGCCCGGGGGAGTCGGAAACCGCGCGGTCCGCTCACCCGACGTACTTGAGGGCCACGAAGCCGAGCACCGCGGCCGCGGCGACCGCCGTCGTCACCAGCGCGAACCGCTTCTCGATGAACACCTTGATCGGCGGCCCGTAGGTGCGGAACAGCCACGCGACGAGGTAGAAGCGCGCGGCGCGGCCGACGGCCGACGCGATCACGAACATCGGGAAGTCGATCGCGCAGACGCCGGCCAGGATCGTGATGACCTTGTAGGGGATCGGCGTGAACGCGGCGACGAACACGACCCAGAAGTTGTACTGCTCGTAGAGTCCCGCGACCCGCGCGACGCTGCGTTCGTTCACGCCCGGGATCCACGTGTAGAAGAACTGCTGCACCGCGGCGATGTCCCACAGGAACATGCCGACGCCGTAGCCGGCGATGCCGCCGAGCACCGAGGCGACCGAACACCAGAACGCGAAACGGTAGCTGCGTCCGACCTCGCCGATGCACAGCGCGATCAGCAGCACGTCGGGCGGGATCGGGAAGAAGCTGCTCTCCGCGAAGCTCAGCACGAACAGCGCGGGGATCGCGTAGGGCGTGTCCGCCCAGTGCAGCACCCAGTCGTACAGGCGGCGCAGCAACCCGCGGCGCCGCGGCGGCGGGGTGGCGGTGGGGGCGGCCGGAGCGGGTGCGATCGTCACGGGGAGGTCCTCGTATCGGCAGCGGGGTCGCCTTCCTGCAGCAGGTCGAACACGTCGAGCACGACGGGCCCTTCCTCGCCGTTGCGCGACAGCCGCGGCGACCAGACCGAGGTCCACGGCCCCTTGCGCGCGAGCAGTTCCTCGAACCGCGCGCCGCCGCGCACGAGCCGGGCCGGCAGGATCTGGCCGTCGGCGCACAGGCGCAGCCGCAGGTCCGCGCCGCGCGCGTCGCCGAGCGGGTTGCCGACCGTGCGCACGCCCGAGCTGCGGAACCGCGGGCGCCGGTTGCCGGCGCCGAACGGCCCGAGCATGTCGAGACGCCGCACCGTCTGCGGGTCGAGTTCGCCGAAGCTGGCCTCGCCGTCGACCGGTTCCGGCCCGGCGGCCGGCAGCGTGCTGCGGCAGACTTCCTGGAACCGCTCGCAGAAGGCGGCGAAGCGCGACCGGTGTACCTCGAGGCCGGCGGCCGCTTCGTGGCCGCCGTGCGAGACCAGCAGGTCGCCGCAGGCCGCCAGCGCCTCGCGCAGGTGCAGCCCCGTCGTGCAGCGGCCGGAGCCGCGGCCGGACTCGCCGCGGAAGCCGACGAGCAGCACGGGCTTGCCGGTGGTCTCGGCGATGCGCGCGGCCACGATGCCGAGCACGCCCGGATGCCAGTGCTCGCCGCCGAGCACGATCGCGGGGCCACGCTCGCGGGAAGCGAGCGCCAGGATCTCGTCCTGCAGCGCGCGTTCGACGCGTCGCCGCTCGGCGTTGTGCCGCTCGAGCACCTTCGCGGCCGCCTGGGCCTCGGCGAACCCCGGCGCGCACAGCAGCTGCACGGCCTCGAGCGCGTGGCCGACGCGGCCCGCCGCGTTGAGCAGCGGCGCGATGCGGAAGCCGACGTCTTCGACCTCGACGCCGCGGTGCGCGAGGCCGGCGCAGTCGAGCAGCGCGCGGATGCCGGGGTTGCGGCTCTGCACCAGCGCGCGCAGGCCGTGGAACACCATCGCGCGGTTCTCGCCGCGTAGCGGCGCGACGTCGGCGACCGTGCCGAGCGCGACGTAGGTCATCGCGTCGGCGAGGAACTCGCGGAACTCGGGGCTCTGCAGCGTGCTGCCGGCGAACGAACCCGCGACCGCCGCGGCGAGCTTGAACGCGACGCCGCAGCCGGCCAGGTCGCGGTCGGGGTAGCCGGCGTCGGGCAGGCGCGGGTTCAGCATCGCGAACGCGGCGGCGACGTTCTCGCCGGTGCCGTGGTGGTCGGTCACGATCACGTCGACGCCCGCGCGCTGCAGCGCGGCGATCGGCGCCACGGCGTTGGTGCCGTTGTCGACCGAGATCACGAGCCGGTGGCCGCCGGCCAGGATCGCCTCGACGCTGCCGGACGAGAACGAGTAGCCGTCGGCGCGCGCGGGGA
>Ga0194127_10008643_pt1 | contig 10873 bp, 7 predicted proteins | sample TA2KigC100mmetaG_FD_148624 | JGI IMG/M metagenome (GOLD analysis project Ga0194127, IMG submission 148624) | Freshwater microbial communities from Lake Tanganyika, Tanzania - TA2015036 Kigoma Deep Cast 100m | ecosystem: Environmental > Aquatic > Freshwater > Lake | place: Tanzania: Lake... | reverse complement strand
CCCCTTGGACTTTAAGAGTCTATAGTTTGATAACTAAATAATCACACTGAAACTTTCTATAGGATATTATGCCTTTACCAAAGATCGCTACGCCAACATATGAGTTGGAACTACCTTCAACTGGACAAACAATTCAATACCGTCCATTTTTAGTTAAAGAAGAAAAACTTTTAGTATTAGCATTAGAAAGTGAAAATACAAAAGAGATTACAACTGCGATTAAAAATGTAATCAAAGCTTGTATTAGTACAAAGGGAATCAAAGTAGAAACTCTACCAACGTTTGATATTGAATATCTTTTCTTAAACATCAGAGGCAAATCTGTTGGAGAAGAGATAGAAGTTAATATTATCTGTCCCGATGATGGCGAAACTTTTGTTCCTGTAAAAATTAATATTGATGATATTGGAGTCCAAAAGAAAGAAGAACATACAAATAAAATTCAGGTTGATAAGTCAATCATCATGGAAATGAAGTATCCTTCACTGGATCAATTCATCAAGAGTAATTTTGATTTTTCTGAAAACGCTGCGATGGATCAATCATTTGATCTTGTTGCATCTTGTATTGATAAAATTTATAATGAAGATGAAGTATGGACTTCATCAGATTGTACGAAAAAAGAGTTGATTGAGTTCCTTGAGCAGATGAATTCTTCTCAGTTTAAAGAAATTGAAAGATTCTTTGAGACTATGCCTAAACTCTCTCATGAAATCAAAGTTAAGAATCCAAAAACTGAAGTTGAAAGCACTGTCGTTCTGGAGGGTCTCTCAAGTTTTTTCGCATAGCACTGGTCCACATGGACCTTGAAAGTTATTTCAAGCTTAATTTTTCTTTGATGCAGTACCATAAATATTCATTAACTGAGATTGAAAACTTAATTCCTTGGGAGAGGGATATTTACGTTGAGCTCTTAAAGACGCATCTAGAAGAAGAAAAATCAAAGCAGCAACAAAATGGAACCTGACGACCTCGATGATCTATTAGCAAGTATAAAAGCAGAAAGTAAAAGAGAATCCGCTCTTGCTTTGTATGAAGGCGTTCGTGAGGATGATTTAGTTGATGAGAATATTGACGAAAGAATTTTAGAAATACTTGGTTTAGAGTATGTAAACGATTTTACTTATGGTGAATATAAGCAACATCTTTTTGAGGCTCTCCAAAAAATAAATACAGGAAAGGATAAATCAACTGATAGGGCAATGCTCCTTCAGGATGAGTTTAGAAGAGTAAAAAATAAAGTCGGTAAATTCAAAATCAAAAAGAAAAAAATTACTGCAGAAAATCTTGGTGTCACTGGTCCTGTTAAAGTCTCTACTGAAAGATTTTATCTAACATCAAAAGCAATTATACCTCAACCAGCAGCAGCTGCTGAAGGAAAATCGGAAGATATAAAAGATATTAGCCAAGCACTTGATGATTTGTTAAAAAGCATAAGAGATCAATACAAGCACGAACAGAAGAAAGCAGAAGAAAGCAGAAAGGAAGATGAGCAAAAGAAAAGAGCAGGTAGAGAGAAAGAACTAGAAAAACCACTTAAAAAAGTATTAGGGGCACTCAAGAAAGTAGTTGCTCCATTCCAAAGTATTTTGGATAGAATCTTAAAATTCATTCAATTTACTTTCCTTGGATTCTTACTTAATAATGTTATGAAGTGGTTTGCAGACCCTGCGAACAAAAAGAAAGTTGAGGTAATTGGTAGGTTCTTAAAAGATTTTTGGCCTGCTATATTAAGTGCTTACGTTTTATTTGCGACTCCATTTGGTAAACTTGTCAGAACAACTCTGACACTCTTGCGTTCTTGGATTCCCAAGATGGCAAGATTTTTAGTAGCAAATCCTTGGATAGCAGCAGCTGCTGGAATTGCTGGTCTTGCGATTGCTGCTAATGAAGTTACAGGGCAGCGTCAAGCAGCATCAGTTCAAACTGAAAATAAAGCAAACGCACAAACGGGTCAAGGAATGGGTCTTCAGGCAACTGACACTATGACTGATAAAGTTCCAAGTGTTGGTGATATGGGACCAACAACTCCATATGGAATGCTTCAAGGAGTTGCAGGTGGCGGTAGAATTAAAAGAAGATCCTTCTTTGGTGGGAGCAGAGATGTCAATGTAAAAGACATTGCATTTGAAGAGGGGGGTGGAATCAATGATGATAGTGGAGTAAGAATTACTGGTGCAGGTCCTGATACTCAACTCATTGCTGCTCAACCTGGCGAAGTTATGATGTCTAAGAAGGCAGTTGATAAGTATGGAGCAAACTTCTTCTTGGGATTAAACAAGAGAGCAGGTGGAACTAACATTCCAAGAATGGTAAACAATATTCAACTTGCTCAAGGTGGAGGAGTAATTAAAAAACAAATTCAAACTTTCCAAGGCGGCGGAATGATTGGAGCATTGGGCAGACTTGGACTGCCTGGTACAGGAAGAGTTATGGCACCTAAAGGAGAACAATTTAGTGGTCAACAAACAACAGTAGATAAATTTTTGGGAATGACTATTCCTGGATCTCAAAAATTTACAACTTATGGTCAAGGTGATATAGAAAGATACAATAAACTTAATCCAACAAGTCCACTTGTGTCTGGACAAGCAATGTATAGAAGTCCAGATGGGATGAGTCAATACACCGCTCCAACAACAAGGACACAATCATCAAGAAGTTCATTTGTTAGCGATGCTTTCAGAAACTTTGGACAGAATGTAAAGACGATTAAAGGTGCTGCAAGGCGTCAAGAGATTATGATGAGACAGATGGGAGTTAAGCCAGATGGATATGTAAATCTTCGTGGACAACCAATCAATTTAGGTCCACAGTCTAGAGCAATGCCTGTAGGAACTCCAACAATTATCTCAAGAACTCAAATGATTGTCCTCCCACCAACGACAACTGTTGCAAAGAAACCATCAATTCCAACAATATCTGGAACTCAAATTCCTGAGTTTAGTATTGTTGCTAATACAAATCATAGGTCACTTGTTTCAAGTGCTCTTGGAATCTCTGATTTGGTAGGATAATTTTATGGCAGTCATAGACTCTAAGAAATTATTACCAACAGGAAAACCAGGCGGTTCTATTGTAGAATCGCAAAGACCTTTCTTAGTTCCTGCGAGTAATATCTCTTTTAAAAAGTCTATTGATATCTCACAAAAACTTTTAAAACCAGCGGATAAAGAAGCACAAAGACCTGGTGACGATCTTATACTTATTAAGAAAAATGTTTTAGAGATAAAAGATATTTTCAGCAACATGTATTTACTTCAGAGAAGTGAAGATAATCGTAAAAGAAAATTAAAAGAAAAAGAAGAAGCAGAAGAAAGAGAAAAGCAATTAGAAAAAAACCCACAGGCAAAAGAAGATCCAAATAAGTTACCAAAATTATCTATTCCTGGAAGAGGCATTCTTGATACGATTAATCGTTTTCTTGCTTTTACTTTCGCTGGATTTTTAATTAATAACTATTCCAAATATCTACCAAAATTATTAGAATTTGTAAAGTACATTACTCCAGTCACTAATTTTATAGGATCTTTTGCAAAAAACTTAATGAATGGAGTAATTACATTTGTTGATTTGGGATATAAAGCATACGATCAAGTTAATAAAACGATTGAAAGTATTGGCGGAAAGGATGCAGCAAAAACATTTGATGATTTTTCAAGTAAATTAAACATTCTTTTGAATGGTTCTATTGTTGCTGCTATGTTAATTGCTAGCACTACTCCCAAAAAAATAAAACCAAAGATTGGATTTGATAGATTTGGAAGAAGAGTAGGACAAGATACCCAAAGAAGATATCTACAGAGATATGGAGAAAGACAATTTGCGGACAGATTTGGAAAGAAAAATCTACAAAAACTTGCCACAAGTGGAACAACTAATCTTGCCAAAGGAACAGTAAGACAATCATTACGATCAGTAGTAGGAGTTCCAATCATTGGTTCTCTCATTGGTTTTGTTATTGATACTGTTGTTTTTCGTGAGAAACCAACAAGAGCGGCAGCAGGTGCAGTTGGAAATGCTGTTGGACAAGGTATCGGAATTGCTCTTGCTGGAGGAACTACTCTTGGACTTGGTGCTGGTGTTGGTATGTTTATCGGTGGATTTCTGGGAGACATTGTTGGAAAATCTTTATATGATGCTTTTGTTGGTTATCAACCAGAACCTACACAAGCAAAAGCACAAGGCGGACAAATATCAAGAGGTGGCAGGAGACAAACTGCACCATCAAGACAAATAAGAAGAGTCGCACCAAGACCAAGACGAGTTCAACCACAAAGAACTCAACCTGGAAGAGATGTTGGTGGAATTAAAAAGATTGAAGCTCTCTATGGTCAAGACAAACCAGGACAAAAGAGTGGACTAAGAGCTCTCAAAAATACTTCAAGTTATTTGAAAGGAGTATCAGTTCTGAATGGATCTCTTGGAAATATCATGGGTGCATCTGTTGACTTGGCGATGGGTCAAAAGTTTGACAAGAAAACAATTAGAGCAATGGGTGATCAGTTTGGATTTGCCATCCAAAATATGGTTGATAACCAAGTCTCCATGTCTTTAGGTGATATATCAAGACAACTTGCGATGGCAAATGGTGGTGTAGTTCCTTCTAGAAGAATCGGAGAGGGATTGAGTGTTGGTGCTAGAGTTAGTATGTTAATATCTAATGCTTTATCAATCGCACTTCAAAGTTCTGCTGAAAAAGTTTTACGTAATTTAAATCAAGAGTTGAATTTGGAAGGAGGTGCTCCTGATAGTATGCCACCAGGACCTGGGGGTGGACCTGATGGAGGACCTGGAGCAGGAACCGTTTCAGTTTCTAGCGATAGTCCTGATTTTTGGTTACTTGCTGTAGGGTCTTTATTGGAGAATTCTCATCCACAAGGAGCAGCAGATGTTGCTCAAGTGATATACAATAGGGTCTCATCTCCTTCTTGGCCAAGCACTATAAGAGATGTAATATTGCAAGGTAATGGTGGTCAGTTTCAACCTGTTGGAGATTATGGAAATATTTCTGCCTGGAAATCAATAAAAGATAAAGAATCTGCAGTAGATTTTATAAAAAAATATGGTAAAGGTAGAACACAATCTCAGTTAGAATCTGTTGCTGCTTCATTATTGGATTCTTCTAGACAAAGATCTGCAAGAAGTTTTGTAGGACCAAGAGATAGTTTTAGAGCGACCTCTTTTGAAGATAGAGAAAATCATCTTGCAGATGACACTGAACAGAGAAGACATGGACATGTTTTTGGATTTGAACCAGGAGGAGCACAAATTGGTTCATTTAGATCTGGTAAGTTATCTCCTGCTCAAGTTTCTCCACAAACAAGAGGAACAGTAACTCAGATTAGTGCTAAGGGATTGCCTTTGACTGGAGAAAATGGAAGATTGAAACCCTCACAACTTACAAGAGTTGGAACATTAGTTGGTGGTGTTGACTATCAAGATTGGTATGGTAATGGTGCATATTTAAGAAATGATGCTGCAGCTGCCTTCTTGGCTGCAAAGGAACAAGCAAAAAAAGAAGGTATAACTATACCCATTACAAGTGCATATAGAAGTTTAGAACATCAAAGAGCAATTCAAGGAAAATATGCTGTTGTTGCTGCTCCAGGAACTTCCCGTCATGGAGAAGGAACTGCTCTAGATATTCAAACAGGAACTGCAGGTTATGCTTGGTTTGTTCAAAACGGACCAAATTTTAGATGGAGATATATGGCAATACCTGGAGACCCAGTTCACTTTGAATATGTCGGTGGATTTAAACCAACACAAAAGCAAAATAAAGTAAAACTTTCTCCAATTTTTGATAGAACTCAAGCAACATTAGGTCCATCAAAGCTAAAATCAACTGATGTTGCAATGAATACAAGTTACTCTCAAAACGGAATGGTTGCATTTGAAAATAATACAATCCTCTACCAAAAGGAATTTGTGCTCACAGGTTAAATACTTATAAAAAGATATGCTAACTAAAGAGTCTTTAACATATAATAAATTTGAGGTATACTCAAACTCAAACAAGAAGTTTGCAGACATTAGATCTGGAACTCCTAAGGTAGAGTATCGTGAAAGTGTCTTTAGCCCTTTTGTGATGATCAATGTATTTGTAATTGAAACTGGAAACAGTATTGATTCTGATACTGGCGATGGGCTAGTCTCAGTTCTTGAAGGATTAAAACTTCAAGGAACAGAAAAAGTTTTGTTTGAAATTGAAGATGCGAATGGAAATAAAATCAAACTTACTGATGATGATGACTTGAGAGTTGCTAGCGTATCAAGAGTATCTCAGTCATTTAAAAATATTACATATGCTTTGAATGTGGTATCTAAAGAAGCGTATGATAATATTCTACTCGAAAACAGAGTGAGAAGAAAGTTTGATGGTAAAGTATCTGAATGTGTTAGAACCGTTTTAACTCAAGATCTTAAAACAAAAAAGAATATTGATATTGATTCGACTCTTAATACTTATACTAAATGGGGAGTGGATGATTATCCCTTTGAAAAAATATTAGATTTTCAACAAATTGCAATTCCTGATATCCAAAATGCATCTGGCAAAACTGCTGGATATCTTTTCTGGCAAACTTCTGAGGGATTCAAATTTAAGTCATTAGATAAATTATTTGATACCAAAGGAAAAAAAATTAAAAGATATATTGAAAACAAAAAAGTTGATTATGCAAGTGTTCCTGCAGGGTTTGATGATAAAATTTTATATTCTAGAATTGATAGAACGATTGATGCATTATCTCAATTTGAGTCCGGTGCATATGGAACTGTGATAGAAGTTTATGACCCAGTAAACAAAACATACGTTAAGAACACGCCTTTTGTTGCACCATTAGAAGGAAACGGAGTCATAGCGGGAAAAGAATTGCCAGAGTTCAATTTAGATTTGAAAGAAAAAGCAACCGTTCGTATTCATCCGAAAAGGGATATTGGACAGACATTTGGGTCTGGAGACTCTTTTGATAAGCAAGTAGAAAAAAATACCGTAGAGGGTATTGTAATGGAAGAAGTTTTACAACAAACTCAACAAAATTTTAGACAGAAGTTTAATATGTCTGCTGAAATTATTATACCTGCAGACTTTAGTTTACATGCAGGAGATTTGGTATATTGTGAGTTTCCAGAACTATCAACAAAGAATACCCTTACAAAAACCCCCAAGGATAGTGGCATATATATGATATCGGATCTATGTCATTATGGTGATAAGTCCAAAACTTATACCGGTTTACATTTGGTCAGAGATTCTTTCGGTGTAAAGGTAATCTAAAATGGAAAGAAGTATTCAACAACACATTAATGATGATAAAGACGAACTCGATAATCCATCGATTAGTTCTCAACGTCGTCGTCATCTAGAAAGTGAATTAGATTCACTAGAAAAATATCAAACAAATCATCCAGATGCAAGTCACGATCCAACTTCATTGGAATTATATTGCGATCAACATCCAGACGCATCAGAATGTAGGATTTATGAGGATTAATGGCAGAGTCATCTCAAAATAGATACTTTAGAAAAGAACTAGAAAAGAGACTTGGCAAAACCATCATAGGTATAGGTCAAATTGACGCAGAAACTTTTGAAGTTGCTCAACGTCAACAGGGAAAGTTTACTGAATACAAAGAACAAGCATCTGGAATTCTTCTCAATAAGTACAAGGTTAGAATTTGTCATGCGACAAATGAAAGTGAATCTATTAATAATTTAATTGATGCGTATGGACAGGCACCTACCTCTGGACTCAGGGGAGAGCTTTGTCCTGTTCCAACTTATCCAGTAAACACTTATGTTACAATCTATAGAGACCCTTTAACGGAACTCTATTACATTGATGAGGCACATCCCAATACTGTAGTTGATTTACCTTCTAAGAAGAACACTCCTGGTTGTGGTGCTGCAAGTGGATTCATTCCTGGTTCAGCAAATTTCAAAGTTCCTCAAACCCATCAAGAACCTAGTGGTAAAGGGGTGGCAAAAGGTTCAGAAGTTCTTAGGAATACTGTACCAAGCAAAGAGGATAAAAAACAAAGTTCACACAACGAAAGCGTAACAATACCAAGTCCTTGCATACCGGTTGATACTGCTGCTATCAATAAAGAACTTGAAGGTCTTATTAAGTTTGTTGAGGATCTAAGAACAGGAGTTCTTGGTGAAGATAGTTTTCTCTCTACCAGTCAAGAATTTCTAGGGCAAGTTCAATCAAAGGTAAGTTCTGTATCTAAAATAATTTCCAATTCTATTGCTTGGTTGATTCAACAAATTAGAAAATATGTAATGAGAAAAGTCAATGCAGTTGTTAATAATACGATAGGTAATGTTTATTTAAATATTAGATATTCAGTATTAGAGGCAAAGGATGGTGCTTTAGATTTAATATCATGTTTATTTTTAAAAATTTTAAGTAATCTTGCAAATTTCATAGGAGATTTTCTTAATTCATTTATTGATACAGTATTAAATACTGGATTATGTGTAATTGAATCTTTCTTATCATCTTTAATTGGTGCGATATTGCCTTCAATTTTAAATGCGGTAAATGCTATTTTAGGACCTATTTCTAGTTTGATTGGGTCTGCAATTAGTCTTGCAAATGATGTCCTCACTTTCTTAGAAGGTATAATTGATTTCTTGACTTGTGACATAACACAACTTTGCCCTGCAACAAATGAGTGGAATTTCTTAGAGGGTGGTCTTGATTCTTCAGGATTTGGAACTCTTGATTTTAATTCAATATTTGAAAGTGCAAAATCATTTGCTGATGATATCATCTCTCTTGGAGATGTTCCTGGAGATGTTATTGGTAGTCTCTCTGGCATCAATGCAGAACAAGCAATCAACAATGCTGTTGATGCTGCAGCAAGTTGTTTAGGATTGTTTGAATGTGGTCCGCCAACAGTTTCTTTCTGGAATCTTGGGTCTGGAGGTGGAACAGTCGCTGATGCTGTTGTAAGTATTACTGGAGAGATACTTGGTGTTAATATTACCACACCAGGAAAAGGATATACAAATCCTCCGAATGTATCATTTAATGATTCTTGTGGATCTGGAACGGGAGCATATGGAACTGCTGTCATAGGTGACTATGAATACACTGACCCAGAGACTGGAGAAACTTCAACACAGACTGGAGTTCTTGATGTGATAATGGATAATTCTGGTTATGGATATCTTCCTGCTCCAGATGGAAGTATTGGTGGAATGGGAAGAACTATTGCTGGTCGTTGTCAAAGTTTGATTATAAGGGGGAATACGAAGAAGCGGGAAGGTCCTTTTGAACCAGGTACAGTTCTCAACATAAGAGCAGGAGATACAGTACGACTTGCTGGTGTTCCAGAATACATTTCAGAAGTTAATGAATCTATCACAACACCACCATGCCCAGATACAGTAAAACCAACATCACCATCTTCAACTTATTCTGTCGTCACTTCCATTGGTAATGTTGTTATCAGAGATCCTGGATTTGGATTCACTCCTGGTGATACGATTACTGTGACACCTGATAATGGAGCAGACATAACTCCTGTTATTACTGATGGATCAATAACTGGTGTGGTCATTAATAATCCTGGAATTGGATTTGCTGGTATGCCAGTGTTAACTCTAAATACCAATACAGGTTATAATGCTACTTTATTACCTGTCCTTTCATTCAAGAGAATTGGTGAAGATACTGCGTTTGATGTTCCAGCAGGAACTAAAGTTATTCAGGTTATTGATTGTGTAGGTACTCCCGATACTCCTTCACAATCCACTACTGGAACGTCATTAATATCAAAAACTGCCATAACGACCATCGATGATTTTACATCCACGCCGATACCAACACCAACACCAACATCAATGGTAATTCCTTCACCAACCCCTACACCAACTCCTTCACCAACCCCTACACTAACTCCTTCACCAACCCCTTCACCAACCCCTTCACCAACTCCTACCCCAACTCCTTCACCAACTCCTACCCCAACTCCTTCACCAACGCCTTCACCAACGCCTACACCAACCCCTATGCCAACTCCTACACCAACACCACCATCTCCACCACCAGCTCCACCACCAGCTCCACCACCATCTCCACCACCATCTCCACCATCTTATTATGGTTACCCCTAGGAGGAGTTGACTAATGGGAAAACCAAAACTCCATAACCCAGTAGAACTGGGCAGTAATTACGGACATTTAAAATTGGGTCATGTTAATCTTAATAATACTTATGCAGGGGTTAACTCTAAATACCAATACAGGTTATAATGCTACTTTATTACCTGTCCTTTCATTCAAGAGAATTGGTGAAGATACTGCGTTTGATGTTCCAGCAGGAACTAAAGTTATTCAGGTTATTGATTGTGTAGGTACTCCCGATACTCCTTCACAATCCACTACTGGAACGTCATTAATATCAAAAACTGCCATAACGACCATCGATGATTTTACATCCACGCCGATACCAACACCAACACCAACATCAATGGTAATTCCTTCACCAACCCCTACACCAACTCCTTCACCAACCCCTACACTAACTCCTTCACCAACCCCTTCACCAACCCCTTCACCAACTCCTACCCCAACTCCTTCACCAACTCCTACCCCAACTCCTTCACCAACGCCTTCACCAACGCCTACACCAACCCCTATGCCAACTCCTACACCAACACCACCATCTCCACCACCAGCTCCACCACCAGCTCCACCACCATCTCCACCACCATCTCCACCATCTTATTATGGTTACCCCTAGGAGGAGTTGACTAATGGGAAAACCAAAACTCCATAACCCAGTAGAACTGGGCAGTAATTACGGACATTTAAAATTGGGTCATGTTAATCTTAATAATACTTATGCAGGGGTT
>Ga0194127_10008638_pt1 | contig 10878 bp, 9 predicted proteins | sample TA2KigC100mmetaG_FD_148624 | JGI IMG/M metagenome (GOLD analysis project Ga0194127, IMG submission 148624) | Freshwater microbial communities from Lake Tanganyika, Tanzania - TA2015036 Kigoma Deep Cast 100m | ecosystem: Environmental > Aquatic > Freshwater > Lake | place: Tanzania: Lake... | reverse complement strand
AATTGGCATGGCGAACTCCTTGTCTGTGGCGATCTCTCAATCACCATCTTACAAGAAGTTCGCCTTTTCTCAAAACCCACCGCTTATGTTACAGAGTCTTCAGGTACAATCCCGCCATGCTTTCGCCGCTCGAAAAGGATATCCGTGCCAACCTGAAGCACAACGTCACCGTCAATCTTTGGGATGGAGGTCTGTTTGGTATGGCGCTGGGATTTGCCTCCTTCAGCACCATCCTGCCGCTCTTCGTGGCCTCGATGACGCAATCCACAACCCTGATCGGATTGGTGCCGGCCATCCACTCTGCGGGCTGGCTGCTGCCTCAGTTATTTACGGCAAGCCACGTTTCGAGGCTGCGCCGATACAAACGCACGGTCCTGGCAACGACCATCCATGAACGAATTCCCTTCATCGGATTAGGCCTGATCGCCTTGCTGTTACCCCGGATCGGCATGAAGGCGGGATTGATCCTCACTTTCCTCCTTCTGGTCTGGCAGGGATTGGGCGGAGGCTTGACTGCAAACTCGTGGACATCGATGATTTCGAAGATCATCCCGTCCGAATCGCGCGGGACCTTTTTCGGATTCCAGGCGGGACTCGCCAACCTGTTCATCAGCATCTCCGCCATCGGAGCCGGTTATCTGCTGGATTATGCCGCCTCCCCTCTGAATTTCGCCCTGTGTTTCTTTATCGCAGGTTTTTTCTTCACCCTATCCTGGCTGGCGCTGGCACAAACGCGTGAAGCCCTCGATACGGAAAAGATCATCCCTCAGGAGAAGACCTCCTTTTGGGATGATTCGAAAAAGGTGCTGCGCAGGGATTCCAATTTCAACTGGTTCCTCGCCGCGCGTTTCCTTTCGCAGTTTGCCACGATGGGTTTTTCCTTTTACATCGTGTACGCCCTGCGCCGCTTCAACATGGACACGGTCACGGCCGGTTACCTCACCGCGACCCTCACCATTTCGCAAACCATCGCGAATGCGGGCATGGGATGGATGGGAGATAAATTCGGCCATCGATTGATGCTGCTGGTCGGCGCGCTCGCAGCTGTGCTGAGCTCGCTTCTGGCTTGGCAGGCCATGTCGCTGGCCTGGTTCTACCCCGTTTTCATTCTTGCGGGATTGACCAACGTGGCGATCTGGACCATCGGCATGGCCATGACGGTGGAATTCGGCTCGGAGGTTGAACGTCCGATTTACATCGGCCTTTCACAGACTCTAACCGCGCCGGCGACAATTGCCGCTCCGCTTCTCGGTGGATGGATTGCAGACTCAGTCGGCTTCATCCCAACCTTTTCCATCTCAACTGCGTTCGCAGTCCTCACCATCAGCATCCTGATCTTTTTTGTAAGGGACCCGCGCTCCCTGAAAATCCATCGATAATCCCGATTGACCACGTGTGGAGGATCATCTATTACACAAGAAAGGCAAATCAACAAGAAAATACTATTCCTCCTCGATGCAGGTATCGGATCGTTGGGAAAACAATCGCGTACTGAAGGATCATTACGCTTGTCCATAAGGTGAGGTAGAAAATCGCACTTCCCACGTATATTCCATCACTGGTGATAAATCAAAGGGGTGCTATACTTCCGATTGTGATATTTTTCACCTAAGGAAAGCCCATGACACAAGAAGATCCGAGAATCCTGGAACTCCGAAAAATCCGCACCAAAGCCCTCGAAGGTGGCGGTGAGGAACGAATCAGGAAACAAAAAGCCCGGGGCAAAATGACAGCCCGTGAACGGGTGACCCTCTTACTGGCCGCGGGCACGTTCAATGAAATCGAGCCATTTATCACCCACCAGGGCGATGAAATGAATTTACTCCAAGACAAGTTCTACGGAGATGGGGTGATCACCGGCTACGGACAGATCAGCGGGCGGACAGTTTATCTTTACTCACAAGATTTTACAATTTACGGCGGTACATTAAGTGAGATGCAGTCTCACAAAATATGCCGCGTAATGGACCTGGCTGTGCGAAACGGCGTTCCATTCATCTCCCTGATCGACTCAGGCGGTGCACGCATCCAGGAGGGTGTCCGCTCGATGGGCGGGTACGCGGAGATCTTCCGGCGCAACGCGCAGTACTCCGGCGTGGTACCACAGCTTGCCGTCATGCTTGGGCCCTGCGCCGGTGGGGCGGCATATTCACCTGCCCTGCAGGACCTGGTCATCATGATCGATAAAAAATCGTTCATGTTTTTGACCGGACCGGAGGTCATCAAGGCTGTGACCGGGGAAGTGATCGATTCTGAATCGCTTGGCGGCGCGGATGTGCACATGTCCATAAGCGGCGTGGCGCATTTGAGAGCCGGCACTGAAAAGGAGGCGCTTGAATTGGTGAGACATTTTCTCTCCTACCTGCCCTCCAACAATGTCGAAAATCCTTCCTTCGTCCAACCTCGGGATGATCCGGCACGCATGGACGAATCGCTCAACCGGGTGGTGCCGCTCGATCCAACGGAACCCTACATCATGCATCACGTGATTGAGAAGATCGTGGACCAAGACTCGTTCCTCGAGATCCAGCCTGATTGGGCCCGGAATGCGATCATCGGCCTGGCTCGGATCGGAGGACACAGCGTCGGTATCGTTGGGCAGGAGCCGGCCATCATGGCTGGCGTGATCGATATCGATGCGGCCGACAAGATGACCCGCTTTGTGCGTATGTGCGATTGTTTCAACATTCCACTCGTGACATTCGTGGATTCGCCGGGTTTCCTGCCGGGCATAGCCCAGGAACACGGAGGCATCATCCGGCACGGAGCCAAACTGCTGTACGCCTATTCTGAAGCTACCGTGCCCAAGGTCTGCCTCATCACACGCAAGGCCTACGGTGGCGCTTATGTGGTGATGTCCAGCAAGTATCTTGGAACCGATGTGACCTATGCCTGGCCTTCAGCGGAGATCGCAGTCCTGGGTGCGGAGGGCGCAGTAAACATACTATATAAAAAGCAAATCGAAATGTCAAAGAATCCTACGGCTGAGCGAAAAAAACTTGCGGACGAGTACCGCGAGAAATTCAACAATCCCTATTATGCCGCCTCCACCGGCTATGTGGATGATATTATCGAGCCGCGCGAAAGCCGGCCGAAGATCATCGCCTCATTATCAGCGCTGCGGGACAAATATACGCCCGCCCCGCCGCGCAAACACGGGAACATCCCGGTTTAGCCATTAACCAGAGCCACTATGCATGACCTGATCCTCTCATTACAAATCACAGCCCTCGGTATGGGACTGGTCTTCGGAGCAATCCTATTGTTATGGCTGATGATGACCTTATTGACATGGGCAACCCCAGAAAAAGGGCAGGCATCTGAATCAACAGCGGCAGATTTATCCTCCACTACAGATTTCAAACAACAGGCGGCTGCTCTTGCAGTAGCCCTCGCTCTCGCAGAACAAGGGTTATCCAGTGCCCACCCCCTATCCCAGCCGCCGACTGCATTGGTATCGGCCTGGCAGTTGGGGATGCGGACCAGGCAGATGTCTGAAAAAGGCCGCATACGAAGCATAACAAGGAATAAACCGTGAAATACAACGTAAAAGTTGAAGGGCGGGTCTACGCGGTTGAAATTGAAAACATCAACGCGCGGCCTGTCATTGCTTTCGTGGATGGGGAGCGATTTGAAGTTATGCCTGAGCAATCCACATCGGCCGAGGCGACGCGTGAAGCAATAGACTTGAAGGGGGAAATGGAACCAAAGACTATCGATCAGAAAAAGGTCCTCGCAGTCTACCCCTCTCCGAATCCTGCGCTAAGCGGAAACGCGCTGACTGCGCCACTCCCTGGCACCATCGTCGAAGTGTTTGTGAAACCCGGAGAAAAAGTCGAGGCAGGACAAGTGGTGGTGGTTATCGAAGCCATGAAAATGAAGAACAGCATCCGTTCCGTTTATAGCGGGACCGTCAGCGAAGTCCTCATAAGCGCCGGGCAGAGTGTGGCGCATAAACAGCCGCTGATCAAATTCGCGGATCTAGGTGAAGCGGCATGGATCTAGGCTCACTGCTGCCGGGTTTGTTGAAAGGTTTTGCGAATCTCTCCCTAGGCAACGCCATAATGATCGCGGCTGCGTTGATTTTGATCTATCTCGCAGTCTTCAGGGAAATCGAACCGGTCTTGCTTCTGCCGATCGGGTTCGGTTGTTTTCTGGCTAACATTCCGCTTGCCGGCATGACTGCCGCTGAGGGGATGATGGGAGTCCTTTACAAAGCCGGGATCGAGACGGAATTGTTTCCCTTGCTGATCTTTGTCGGTGTGGGCGCGATGATCGACTTCTCGCCTGTGCTGGCGCAGCCACGCATGGTGCTGCTCGGCGCCGCAGGCCAGTTTGGAATTTTCGGCACTTTGATACTTGCCATCGCTCTAGGATTCCCGCTCAACCAGGCCGCATCCATCGGAGTGATCGGCGCCATCGACGGACCGACTTCCATCTTCGTCGCCACCAAACTCGCGCCGGAACTGCTCGCACCGATCGCGGTCGCGGCGTACTCCTATATGAGCCTGATTCCGATCATCCAACCCCCGTTGATGAGGTTGCTCACCACGAAGAAAGAGCGCCTGATCCAAATGGAGTATGCGCCAAAACCTATATCGCAAAAAACCCTGATCTTCTTCCCGGTTGCATTGACTTTGGTCGTCGGACTGCTCGTACCGGAAGCCACACCTCTGATCTCCATGCTCATGCTCGGCAACCTGCTCAAAGTCTCTGGCGTGGTGGACCGGTTGAGCAAGGCGGCACAAAACGAGATTATCAACATCGCCACCTTGTTCCTCGGCCTGGCCATCGGCGCGACCATGAGCGCATCCGCTTTTCTCAATTGGAGCACCGGCAAGATTATGTTGCTCGGTCTGATCGCCTTCGCCCTGGACACCGTGGCGGGTTTGCTGTTTGGAAAATTTATGTCCGTGTTGAGCGGGTATAAGATCAATCCATTGATCGGCGCTTCGGGCATCTCCGCATTCCCCATGGCAGGCCGCCTGGCTGCGAAGATGGCAAACGACGAGGACCCGAACAATTTCATCCTGATGCATGCCATGGGAGCGAATACAGCCGGTCAACTCGGTAGTGTGATCGCGGGAGGCATCCTGCTTTCGGTGACCAGCAAAATCCTTGGCATGTAATCCGCTTTATTTTGCGCGGGGTGATTTCAATTTTTCAAACAATTTTGTCACCAGTGCGCCGCCCGGAACCGCGAAGACGAATACCAGCACGGCCGTGACGATCATTCCTGATGCAGCGCAAATCCCGATCCAGATAAAGGAAAACAAGACCGGATCAGTTTTGACAATCTCACCGCTCGCGTCCAGGCATTGAAGTTCATACCCGGTGGCGGAATGTTCGAACCCGTTTTGATCCCTGCTGGTGGTGGGATACGTGTGACTCTGCGGAGTGGTTCCCTGCGGGAACAGCCAGCCGCCGGTGGTATTGATCGCAAAATCACTGAACGAAGAGACCGTCCCGATCGTAAAAAACACCGGCATCACGCAGGTACCGATCACCATCACCAATATGAACCAGATCAAACATCCTGAAACTGCGGTGGTCTTTGTTTTACTCATAAAATCTCCTCCGGTCTAATTCCTGAACATTCTATCCCAATCCGCCCCTTCGCTCGAGGGTTGTACGCTATAATAAATTTGTCTGAAAAATAATTCAGGAGGACTCCATGACCACCATCGACCTCACCATTCAGAAAGACCGACGCGCCCGCGCCATCCAGCGCGCCAGGGAACGCAATATCATCATCCCCACCTATGCACAAATGAAGGATCCCTCGAAGATCCCGGCAAAGGTCAAGGATGAATTGAAAAAGATCGGATTATGGGATATCCATCCGCGCAACCTGTTCCGCATCAACTGGCACAACCAACCCACCGGCTCCGGCGGGACCTACGGCGGAGTCAACTATCTCGAGCTTCCCTCCTCGCTGACGGGAGTCCGCGCGCGCATCATCGCACTGGTCGGCAAATGGTTCCCGACCGGCGCGCACAAGGTCGGCGCCGCGTTCAGCTGTTTGGTGCCGCGGCTGGTCACGGGTCAGTTCGACCCGACGACTCAGAAAGCGGTCTGGCCTTCCACCGGGAATTACTGCCGCGGCGGCGCCTATGACTCCGCGTTGCTCGGATGTGAGTCGATCGCGATCCTGCCGGAAGGCATGTCGAAGGAAAGATTCGAATGGCTCTCCAAAGTCGCAGGCGAGACGATCAAGACACCCGGCTCGGAATCGAATGTGAAGGAAATCTTCGATAAATGCTGGGAGCTGCGCAAGTCCGGACAGGACCTGATGATCTTCAACCAGTTTGATGAGTTTGGAAATTATCTATGGCACTTCGAAGTGACCGGCCACGCGATGGAGGAAGTGTTCAAGCAGGTCGCCGGGAAGAACGGACGCTACCGCGGCATGGCCTCCGCAACCGGTTCCGCCGGCACGATCGCCAGCGGTGATTACATGAAGAAATTATTTCCCGACAGCAAGATCGTCGCCAGCGAGGCTTTACAGTGTCCGACACTGCTTGAAAACGGATTCGGCTCGCATCGCATCGAGGGCATCGGTGACAAACATGTGCCATGGGTCCACAATACGAAGAACACGGATGTGGTTGTCGCGATCGACGACAATGCAGTGGTCAACATCGCCCGCTTGTTCAATGAAGAGATCGGACGTGCCTCTCTGGTGGAGAAGGGCGTGCCGGAAAACATCGTCTCGCAACTCGATCTTCTGGGGTTCTCCGGCATCTCCAATGTGCTTTCATGCATCAAAGCCGCCAAATATTACGAGATGACCGAGGACGACATCATGATCACCGTCCTGACCGATTCGATGGAACTGTATCGTTCGCGCATCCATGAGATGCATCAGGAATTCGGTCAATACAGCGAGAAGGACGCAGCAGCCGATTTCGCCCGCTACCTGCACGGCCAATCCACAGACAACATGCTCGAACTGCGCTACACCGACCGCCGCCGCGTGCACAACCTGAAATACTACACCTGGGTCGAACAACAGGGAAAGACGTACGACGAGATTCAAAAACAGTGGTATGAAAGGGATTACTGGGCTGATGTCCAGAAACAGGCGGATGAGATCGACGAGTTGATCGTGGCGTTCAACAAGGAAGTTGGATTGGTCTAATACGAGACGACTTCCGAATTCTCAGAGAATTCGGAAGTCTTTTTATACGCTTGAAGCGTGATCTACATTTGTTTCTTCAACCGTTTCTCGACGACCGACGGGTAGAACATAAAGAAGAGATATCCTGCAAGCGAGACCCATCCCAGGATATCGCCAAGGTAGGTGTACGGGGCATGATCAGGGCCAAGAGCCACATCACCGACCAGCGTCACGCGCGAGCCCTTGATGTCTGTATCCAGCGCCACGATGCTTCCATCCGGGTTGAAGATTCCCGATACAGTCGCCACGCCGCTGATCACCACTGCCGTGCGGTTTTCGACCGCGCGGAATAACGCATTCGTCCACGCCTGCTCGCCAAATCCGCCGAATTCGCGGTACGGCGCGGCGATGATTTGTGCGCCATTCGCAGCAAGCTTTCGGGCAATGTCGGTATAGTTGGCATCGTGACAGATCATCCCCGCCAAACGTCCAATAGGAGTTTCATAAACCGGGAACACCCCGGCAGACGGCGTGTCCGGCTCGCCAATCAACCAGGTATGGTTCTTGCCATAAACTTGCGAGAATTCACCTTCAGGTGAGAGCATGATCGATTCGTTACGCCACGGCTGTCCCTCGATCCCGACTGTGTACGTGATAAAGAGATAGGCGCCCGTCTCCTTCGCGAGTGTTCGGAATTCTTCTGTATATTCCATCTGGGGATCGAAATTGAACATCATTTCGGGGGAGTAAATGACCTGCGCGCCCTCCGCGGCCGCTTCCCGCGCCTGTTCGGCAAAGGCATCGTACCGGACCTGGGATGTATTGACTTCATCCTGATGGGCCGGCAGCGGGAAATTCGGCCTCACGCTCGCCACTCGGACCGAGGGCATGTCCGGCATCGAATTGAGAATGGCCAGGCTGAGTCCAATCCACGCCGCGAGCACGATGCAAGCTCCTGCAATCCAGCGCCGCGTCGAGCCAGCCTCCACGGGGATAACATCCTGTGCCACCCACTTGCGGTCGAGCAAAGCCATCGTTCCCTGCGCCAGCGCATAGTTGACCAACACGATGACCAGGTTCAGCCCATATACGCTGAAAATCGAAACTGGCTGGATGATCCATGGCTGGGGGGCCTGGGTATAGCCGATGAATGCGCTGGTTGCGATGATTGGAATGAACGAGGCGCGGATCATCTCGAAGCCCACCCAGTTGATCATGCCATGGAAGATGAACCAGCGATACCCGGTCAAATCATGGAATTTTCGATCTTTGGCAAGGAAAAAGTTCAGTATGGCGATCCAGATTCCAAGGTATTGAAAAAACGGACCGTAGCCGGAGCCAAAAAGCCGCGCCAGGAATGGTCCGAGCCAGACCGCAGCGAAAGTCACCTGAGCCAGGCTGGACCAATTGGCGGGGAGCAAGCGGTACTGTGCCAACAGGACGGGGACGACCCCTATCCAGGCCAGCCACCAGATCCCATATGGCGGAAAAGCCAGGAGAAGCATCCATCCGCTCAGGGCGGAGAGAAAGATGCCAAGCGCAATACGCAAAGGATTTGAAAATCTACTCGTGTTCATTTGGCCCTCCCAGACCACATAGAAACCCCTTCGGTTCTGAATTCATTATAGAGAATCTGTAAGACGATTTCAATGCGTCAGAACAGTTTTGGCTCTGACGTATCAACGATTCGGATTTCGACAGCCTGCTAGTCCGGCAGAACCCTTCCTTCACCTGCAGCGGTGCTTGTTTGGTCAGCGGCTTCATCCTGAACAGGAATCACATCACGTTGTTTTGCCGCACAAGGAAGATGAGCAGCAGGTCGACCTGGACCAGGATGTAGAACGCAACACTCGGTAGTTTGTGCTTTTGTCGCAAAACTCTACCAGAGGATTCTTTCCTATCACCCCATTTTTCTGAGATTTGGGATTATCCATGTTCATGGACTTGACAAGTGAAAATAATGTTCATATAATATGAACCTATAGTTCATATTATGCCTTTCACGGATTGGTCAAACTTCCAACCCCACATCCTCCAACTCGAAGGCGAAGGCAAAGTGACTCGCACCTTCCGCCGCCTCGATCCCGAACGCCAGCTGGCGGTGATAAACGCCATTTTGGAGGAGGCGACCGAGAGAGGTCCTGCCTCACTCAACATCAAGGAGATTGCGCGGCGGGCGGGAGTCTCGGTCGGTTCGCTATACCAGTATTTTCCAAACCGCGACGGACTGCTGGATTTCTCCATCGAGCTGTGCGTGCGGCACACAACCGAACTTTTCCAGCAGTTTCGTCCGGTGCTGGCAGCTATGCCGCTTAGGGACGCGCTGTCCGCCTACCTGATGGGCGGATTGGAATGGGGACAAACCGAAATGGGACTCGTCCGCTTCTTCGGGCGGGCGGCGTATCAGGGCGACCCCGGTCTGGCAGAGCGCGTCGTGCGACCGATTGCCACGGTCATGCGCGAAACGTTGCAGGAGATTTTTTCTCAGGCGCAGGCTCGAGGCGAGATTCCGAAAAGTGTCAACCTGGACGAAATGACGCGGATCGTCAACGCGCTCGTGATCGCCTTTGGCGACAGCCAACTGCTCCCCTATTTGAACAATTATTTTCAGGTCACGGACGAGGCGGTTTCGTTCGAACGAATCATGGCTACATTGGTCGAGTTCATCCTGCGTGGTCTTGGTGCGGAGGCAGAATGACTCTCCGCAAACATTTGCGATTGCTCGTTATCGTCACCGCGGTATGGTTGCTATTTTTTGTCGCAGGAGCGCCAGATTACTACCAGCAATATTCCACACAATCCATGATCATTTTCGATCTTGCAGTCCTGCCGCTACTTTGGTGGGTTTGTTACCTCAGCATCAAGAAAAGCAGAAACCCCATGGCTAGTTCGTTTTGGTTGGCGTTTTACTTTGTGGTTCCCCTATTCTTCTATGATTTGATTTATATCGGAGTTTACCTCGGTTATGGATTCGATTTTATCTGGAAATTCTGGTATCTGTCTGTGTACTACCTTCTTCCATGGATGATCCTTCCACCTACAGGTTGGTGGATCGAAAGGCAACGAAAACAGGATACGATATGACCGCCGTCCTTCAAACCCGTTCCCTCACCAAACGCTATGGTGCGCTGACCGCCGTCGCAGACCTCTCGCTCGAAGTAAACGAGGGTGAGGTCTTCGGTCTGCTCGGACCCAACGGCGCGGGCAAGTCCACCACGATCAACATGATGTGCGGTTTGCTCCGCCCCGACGCAGGTCACGTGATGATCCGCGGCAAGCCCATCACGGACGGTGATGCGGATATTCGGGCGCGCGTGGGCGTCTGTCCGCAGAATACCGTTTTGTGGGGGCAGTTGACCTGTCTCGAGCAGATGATGTTCATCGGCGAAATGTACGGGATGAGCCGCAAGGTAGTCCGTCAACGAAGCGAACAAATATTGAACGATCTCGACCTCACAGAAAAACGCGACCAGCGCGCCCGCACGCTTTCAGGTGGAATGCAGCGGCGGTTGAATCTCGCCATGGCACTCGTCCACGATCCCGATATCCTGGTGCTCGACGAACCCGAAGCGGGACTCGATCCGCAGAGCCGCGTGCTGGTGCGCGAGTACATCAAGTCGCTGGCGCGGCGCAAGACCATCATCCTCACCACGCACAACATGGACGAAGCCGAACGCATGGCAGACCGCGTCGCCATCATTGATCGCGGCCGTCTGCTCATCCTGGACACGCCCGAGGCGCTGAAACGGACTGTCGGC
>Ga0194127_10008633_pt1 | contig 10881 bp, 10 predicted proteins | sample TA2KigC100mmetaG_FD_148624 | JGI IMG/M metagenome (GOLD analysis project Ga0194127, IMG submission 148624) | Freshwater microbial communities from Lake Tanganyika, Tanzania - TA2015036 Kigoma Deep Cast 100m | ecosystem: Environmental > Aquatic > Freshwater > Lake | place: Tanzania: Lake... | reverse complement strand
ACAAAACGCAGACGAACAAAGGCAGGATTTGAATTAATTTGAAAGCAATTATTCTTGCAGCAGGTATGGGAAATAGGCTAAAGCCATTTACTTCTAATATTCCTAAATGTATGGTAAAATTAGGTGGAAAAAGTTTACTGGAATGGCAAATCGATGCCTTAAAAAGTTGTGATATAAATGATATTACGATTGTAACTGGCTATCGCAGCGATTCCATAAACCTTCCAAATATTACTTATTTTAAAAATCCAAATTTTCAAGAAACTAATATGAATGAAACACTTTTTTGTGCAAAAACTAAACTTGATGATTCTGTTATAATATCTTATAGTGATATAGTTTATGAAAAAAAAATAATTCAACTAATGCTTAATTTTAAGGGAGATCTAGGAGTTGTAGTAGATCTTGGATGGAAAAAATCGTACATTGGAAGAACAGACCACCCATACTCAGAAGCTGAAAATGTGTTAATAGAAAACAACAAAGTAATAACAATTAAAAAAAATATTAACAAATCTTCAAAAAACCAGATTATAGCTGAATTTTTAGGCCTTGTTAAATTATCCAAAAATGGCTGTCAAATTCTTTTGAAAAAATACGATGAGCTATCAAAATCTCACAAAGGAAAATTCCATACCGCACCTTCATTTAAAAAAGCATATTTGACAGATATGCTGCAAGAACTAATTGATTCAGGATATGATATAGAACCACTATTTTTTGAAGGAAAATGGTGTGAAATTGATACGCCACAAGATCTTGAAAGAGCAAAAAAATTCTTTTGTTAATATGGTCAAACATCAAATGAATCTAATTTCAATATTATATTATTAAGAGGGAAAATTGTATTTAAAAGTATTAGAATAAACTATTAAAGTGATACCTTTGATAAATTTCATCTCTCGACAATCTCTTATTCATCCTTTATTGTTCTCGATTTTTCCTCTCATTTCACTTTACTTTAGTAACATTCACTTAGTATTACCAGAAGGAATTTTTTTGCCTATATTTTTAGTAGTTAGTTTTAGCTTTGTTTTCTGGTTTTTTTTAAAATTTGTTTTAAAAAATAGTAAAAAAGCAGCATTAATTGTTACTTTATTTATGATTCTTTTCTTATCTTATGGTCATATACTTAATTTGTTTAGTAATTTTGAATTGACAAGTAATGATATAACAAATCAAATTTATTTCCTTATCTTTTTCATAATAATATTCATAAGTGGAACCTATTTTTTTGTAAAAACAAAAAGAAAATTAGATAACGCGACTAAAATTGCAAACATAATATCTATTTCATTAATTGCAGTTGTTATCACAAACATTGGAATTTATTTCATAGAAAATAGTTTTGCGATAGAGGAGAATATTGAGATTAAAAACGATCCATTAAAATATTCTTCCCTTAATCCACCCCCAAATATTTATTATATAGTTTTAGACGAATACGGATCATATGACACATTAAAAAAATACTATGATTTTGATAATCAAAAATTTATGGAATTTCTAACTAAAAAAGGATTCTACATACCTTCTAATAGTCATAGTAATTACGCTGAGACATTTTTATCACTTTCTTCAACACTGAATCTAAAATATGTGAATTATTTAGCTGATAAATTAGGTGAAGATTCTTTATCACAACAAATTCCATATGAAATGATTAACAATAATCTTGTGATGAATAATTTTAAAAAAATTGGTTACAAAGTAATCAGTTTTGATTCGAGTTGGTGGGGCATAAGAACACTTGATGTTGCTGATGAAAATTTATGTTCGTCAGGCAAAGAAATAGATTTTCATATACTGTATCTTTTGAAAGAAACTAGCATATTAAAACTAACAGATGTATTCTTACAAAAAGATACAACAAGTGTATTTCATGAAGCAAAACGACAAAAAATACTATGTCAATTTTCTGAAATGCTCAAGATTGAAAATAAAATAAACAAACCTGTTTTTGTTTTTAACTATATTGTAGCCCCTCATGATCCATATGTTTTTGGTCCTAACGGCGAACCTGTAAACGAACTTTATACATTTGGACCTGATAGAGGGTTAGGTTATGATGCAAACTCTGAACTTTTTGTTCACGCATCAAAGAAGGGCTATGTAAATCAATTACAATTCTTAAACTTGAAATTGGAAGAATTCATAAATCACAAATTATCAAATACTAACAATCCCCCAATCATAATAATTCAATCCGACACTGGCCCATTTATTTCTGGAAACATATCCAGTGAAGAGAAAATAATACATAGATTAAAGAATTTTTATGCTTTTTACCTGCCAGGTGAAACCTCAAAAATATTATATGAAAATATAACTCCAGTAAACTCTTTTCGTTTAATTTTTAACACTTATTTTGGTACTACTTACGAATTATTGGAAGACAGAAGCTACTATAGTGAATATGAAAGTCCATACAAACTTTTTGAGATAAACAACTAAACTCTTTTCCTTTTAAGGGTCTTGCTATTCACATCTGTAAATAATTGTGAAGAGATAAAATCAACTTTTCTAATTTATTTGAACCTATAGTATAATTGATTTACGACGTTTAAATTAACACAATTGATAAGCCAAGTAATGACTGACAAGATCATTTTGTGGGAAGAAGGTGGATTCTTCTCTTATTTGCTTGCTAATTCATTACAACAAAAACATGAATGTGAAATTTATGCAATAGTAGATGCTACCAATAAACGTAAAAAGTTCTTCGAAAAACAACAATTTGTTAAATTTAAAAAAGTTTGGCATCTTCACGATCACATATCACAATTAAAAAAGCATGCAGATTTGAAATATTTATCAGATATAGAAAAAAAATATGATGTTAATCTATGGCTTTTAGCACATAATGAGAGATTATTCAATAAATACAACGAATTTTATAAATTTACAAAAGATGAAATTTTATCTATCCTAGAAGACGAATGCAGATTATTTGAACAGATTATTTCAGAAGTGAAACCTAATTTCCTTGTAACATTGGAGACTGCACTACATCATCACCATCTATTTTACGAGATGTGTAGGGCTAGCAATGTCAAAATTATGATGCTCAATCAATCCAAATTTGGCTACAAATGTTTAATCTCCCAAGAATTACACAAGTTAGATGAAAAAGAAGACTTGAGTAATATTGAAAGCAGTAATAGGGATTTTTTAGCATTACAAGACTATTTAAAAAAATTTGATATGAGCAAACAACTAATTACCCATAAAAATAAATTTATGAGTTCTAAAAAAGAAAAAATTAAAGCTGCATTTCAATTTTTTATCTCAGATAATTCCAATATTAAAACAAATTTTGGATATTATGGTAGAACAAAATTAAAAGTTCTTACAACTGTAATTAGAAATTCCTTAAAAAAGAAATATCGTGAATATTATATTAATAAAAATTTAATTAAACAGATATCTTCTGAAACACCTTTTGTATACTTTCCATTACATCAAGAACCCGAACGAGTGTTGCTGATAGGAGCACCATTTTATACAAATCAGCTTGAAGTAATCAAACATATTGCAAAATCATTACCAATAGGTTTCAAATTATGTGTGAAAGAACATCCAACACAAGCCATTCGTGAATGGAGACCAATATCGATTTATAAACAAATTCAAGAACTGCCTAATGTTGAGCTATTGCACCCTTCGGTTAAAACGGATGAGATTTTTAAAAAATGTTCTCTGATTATCACAATTAATGGTACTGCTGGATTAGAGGGCGCGTTTTACGGAAAACCATCTATAATATTCACCGATTTAGGATACTCTGTTCTTCCCTCTGTAGATATATTACAATCATTAGATGATCTCCCTCATACCATTCATTCGTCACTACAAAAAACAGTTAATCCAGCTGATGTAGACAAATACGTAAATTTGCTTGAAAAAAATTCTTTTGATTTTGATTTAATAGGATTTTATTCACTGTGTAACGATTATTTTTATTATGGCGGTTATCTATTAGATGTTAAAATTCAACTTAACAAAATGAAGTTATTTCTAGATAAATACGAACCAATTTTTAATAACATAGCAATACAATTCATAAAAAAAATACGAGATCTAAAGGATTCTACTCTTGATATCTAATTATTTTTTTTAATTAGTTGTGATCCGCGATATTTTGTATTTGGATTCATTGTTATGCTAAAGGTATCCCCAACTCGAAATAAATTAGGATTATGTGTATCATTTTTACAAATATTGCAAATTGTTAATTTTGTCATTTTCTTAGTATCAGAAAACTCAGATCTAGCAGAAACATAGTATTCATTATTCCAAACACCCATAATTCCCTTTTCAAAAACATTTCCAAAGTCTGCATTTTGGTCATCAATAATACAACATGGTGATATTCCACCGTCCCAATTAATGACAATACTACTCCATGGCCAATGACAGGTAGTAATCTCTGTTTGTTTTAAATATGATTCATAAACAAATTCTTTGTTTTGTGGAAGCCAATGTCTTGCCGTGTTGGGATTAATCTGTATGTTTCCTAGTTCTATCTCGTCCACATTCATCTGTTTTGATATTTCTCTGAACTCATCAATTTGATGTTCATTATGTCGCATAACAAGCATTCTTGTTTGAATTATTGGAAACTTGAGGCCATTTGCTTGTTTTATTCTAATTGACTCTTTTGTGTTTTTTAAAACAGTTTGTAAACTTCCATTTCTTCTGTATTGTTCATAAATTTCTTGAGTTGTGCCATCCAAATCGATTACTAATCTGCCTATGCCAGCTTTGATTAGTTTCTCTAAATAGCCTTCTGGATATTCTACTGAAAAATTAGTCGAAAGACGTGTAAACACATTGTTATCATATGCATATTTTATCATCTCTGGCAGATCTTTTACCAGAGTAGGTTCTCCCCAATTCTGTAGAGATAAATGCAAACAATAATCCTTTACTTCATCAATTAATTTTTTGAATCTTTCTAGGTCTAGGGTTCCTTTCTTTCTAGTTTGAGCTCCTATTCCAGTTGAACATAAAGGGCATTGCAGGTTGCAGATATTGGTTGGTTCGATTACTATGTTGTAAGGTTTTGATTCTAGTATCAACTTTCTTTCTTTTTCCTCTTGTTTTGCTAATGCAAAATTTTCAAATTTTTTTTGTGATCTAAATTCTAGAGGAACATCATGAATACGAAACCCCCAGTCCTCATCAAATTGTCCCCATTGATCGTTTTCTCTTCTTGCCTTAATACGAACTCCGTCTGCAACAGAATAAGTTTTTGAAGCTCCTTCCCTTATTTGAGCGTCGACCATATCAGGTGTCAATATAAGATCAAAGTCCCTAAATCTATTTTAGTGTATGTTATAATTAATTAGAATCTGTCATCAAACCTTTTGTGTAACATTAATTTACTTTTATTATGAATTTATCTCACTTTTAATTAATATCAATGTGGTTTACATTAGCGTTATATGAAAAAATCAGGATTACATAAGACTTTAAAAGACTCAATATATGAAAGTTCGAAAATCATTAAAGATTCAGTAAATCTTATTCCTCAAATTGAAGAATCCATTCATACCATCACAAAATGCATTCTGAAAGGTAACAAAGTAGTTTTGTTTGGAAATGGTGGAAGTGCTGCAGACGCGCAACACATAGCTGCTGAACTAATAGGAAGATTCAAAATCAATCGTTCGAGTTATCCAGCAATTGCTCTTACTGCAGATTCCTCTATCATTACTGCATTGGGAAACGACTATCATTTTAGAGAGATTTTTGCTCGTCAATGTGAATCCCTTGTTAAAAAAGGAGATGTGATACTGGCCATTTCTACCAGCGGAAATTCCGAGAACATCTTAAGGGGTGTTCAAGTTGCTAAAAAAAACGGTGCGATCATAATAGGCTTAACGGGCAAAGATGGCGGCAAATTAAAGTCAAAAGTTGATCTCTTGCTCAACATCACCTCAAAGCAAACTCCTAGAATTCAAGAAGGTCACAGAATATTGATACATACAATATGCGAGCTAGTGGAGCGCCATCTGGCCTGAATCTGGTTACCTGTTACTTCCCTTCATACTCATCATTATTTGTTCATAGATCTTGTCTGCAGAAAAGCCAGCGTGATCTAGGGCCACAACGAAGTTTGCAGGTTTGAAAAAATGTTCCTTCAGATTTATTAGAATTATTTCTTGCGATTTTTTGTTTTCCCAAGCGTATTCTTTTACTATGGAACATAATCCTCCAATATTGACGTGATCCTCAATTACAAAAATGATTTTATGGTTTTGGAAAACATGATCCAAAGTTTGTTCATCCATTGGTTTTAGAAATCTCATATTGTATACGGAATGAGAAGTATTTTGCATGGACAGTTTTTTAGAGACTTCTAAACAAATGCTTAGAATTGTGCCGTAACTTAGTATAGCGATATTATTTCCTTGCACAATGCATTCGTTTTTTCCCCAGATGAATTTTTCTCGCTTGATGTCAATTGTTCCAAAATTTGAATCACGTATGTAGAGTGGCCCTTCTAATTTTGTAATGTAATCTAGTCCGCTACATGTTTCAGTCACATCAGATGGGGCAAAAATCGTCATGTTTGGTACTAGTCTCATCAGAGCGATGTCTTCTATGGCCTGATGTGTTGGCCCATTAGCTGTACCGTTACCTGCAGCCGATAAGCCATTGAAGGTACCAACTAAAACAGATGGCAGACTTGGATAGCCAAGATCTGTTCGTATGAATTCAAATGCGCGCATTGTTAGAAATGCAGACATACCATGCATTACTGGTAAGAATCCTTGTTTTGCGAGTCCAGCACCTATACCAACTAGATTTTGTTCTGATATTCCCACATCGATGAAATTAGCTCCTAATTTTGGAGGTATGTTTCTCAGACTGATTCTGTTTTCTGCAGTAATGACTACAATGTTTTTGTTTTTTTCTACTAATGACAATATTTTAGATTCGTAGGTTTCCATTTAGTATCAGATACATTATTTTTTATTATATTGTAGCGAATTAAGCTCTTGTATAAGTTGATTTACCTTTTCTTTTTCTAGATTGGCAAACCAGTATTGTGGATTACCTTCCATGTACGATATTCCTTTTCCTCGAAGGGTATTTGCGATTATCACCTTTGGTTTATTGGAGTTATCGTCTTTAATTTCAGAGAACACTTCGTTTATTTCATTGAAATTGTGACCGTTGCATGAAAAGGTTTTCCATCCAAAAGAAGAAAGTTTGTGGTCTAGTGGCTCGAGTTGTATTAATTCCTCGGTTTTTACATTCGCTTGATGAAAGTTTCTATCTACTATTGCGATAAGATTGTCTAGTTTATACGCACTTGCAATAAGCATCGATTCCCAAATTGAACCTTCGTTTAATTCTCCATCACCCAGCAATACAACAACATGATTGTTAGAATTACGTATTTTTGAAGCAAATGCCATTCCGATGCCTATAGATAATCCATGTCCCATTGATCCGCTGTGAAATTCTATTCCGGGAATACTGGCGTTTGGATGCCAGTATAGATCATCATCAACACTCAGATAATTATCAAGACGTTTTTTTGGGAATATATCTAGCTCGGCTAGCACGCCATATAGGCCTGCCACTGCATGTCCTTTGCTTAGTACAAACAAGTCTCTGTCTTTTTCATTATTTTTTATTTTCTTGGTATCAAAAAAATTGCAATACAAATATGCTAGTATATCCATGCATGAAAATGCTGAACCTATGAAACAGCCCCCATTTGTAGCCATTTTAGCGACGTTTTTTTTGCAATGTAAAACAAATTCTTGAAATTCTGCATCATTATCAAATTTTTTGATCATGATTTATTGTAATTTGGTTGTCATCTTATTATCATTTGCTCATTTTAGTTAGTGATTTCATAATAAACAATTTAATCTACGCTTTATTGGAAATAATATGACTAGAAACATAGATTTACGGAATTTTTATCGTAAGGTTTACGCAAAAGGAGAACAGAAGCATTTCACCCCATTTGTCGTGCGTGGCACTCCTACCTCTGATAGTAAAGAGATACTAAAGGAGTTAAGTTGGAAGGGCAAAAAAGTGTTAGACGTAGGGTGTGGAACTGGTCTTTTTGCATATCTTGCAGCAAAGAAAAGGCCGCAATTGTTTACAAGAAAATAGAGGCTGAAAAAGACAAAATTGATGCATTCAGAAAACCCTCACTTGTAAATAAAATGTGGTTAGGAGTTTACGATAATCTGCCGACTGATATGCTATCAAATGATGAAAGAGAAAAACTATCTGACGAAGTTATAAAATTAGCAAGGAGTCACTTTGAAACAGAAAATTAAGTTTGGTAATTCGATAATTGAATATCAAGTAGTAAAAAGTAAGAGAACAAAGACATCCCAGATAACTGTGGACAAAGAAAATGTGATTGTTAGAACTCCAAAAACGAAATCTAATTCAGCAATAAGGCAAATGATCAAAGACAGAAAACAATGGATCTTCAAAAAACAACTCGAGTTTGTAAATAGAGAAAGGATCAAGCCTTCTGCAAAAAAATTAAACACCAAAATTATTGCTTTTTCTGATGGAGGAAAATTAGAAGAATATTGTAAAAAATATGGTATTGAATATCATAGAATACCTCAGTTTCATTCTCCTCGAGCATCGCTACCTGCCTATATATATACTGCTTTGAATGTACTAATGCCTATTTTACCAATAACAAAAGCAGATGTAATTGAATCTATTACAAAGTTAGAAGAAATGGAGAAAAAAATTTCTTCTTATAATTTGACAAGAACAAATCCTTCACTTGATCTAGCTGAATGGATAAAGGGGATTCCGTTAATCTATTATCCATATGGGTTACAAGCAGCTGCGATACGATTCAAAAATTCACTACAAGAGAATGCAAAAACTCATGCTATGATTGAAGATGTTATAGAGACCTGTCATAATGGGATAGTTTCGTGGGAAAGACCTTCTAATGTTCAGCCCGTACTGATTGAAGGCAAAGATGATTACATTAAAACCAAAGAAAGATGGGGCTTGCTAAAAGAATATTTTGAAGCTAATCAAATAGATTACAGAGAAATACTTTCGGTTGAGGGAAATATTTTATCAAAATTAATTAATTTGATATATTTGCTAGATTATTCTACCATATTTCTTGCTATTTTAAGTAAAATTGATCCTTCGCCAGTAAATTCAATAGAATTCATTAAAAAGAAAGCATTTGTGAATTAAAATCGTCTGATGTTTCGTTCATATTTTTATGATTTTACATCGATTAATTATTTACATATGTTTTATCAAGGGTCAATTGTTAAAATATCAGATTATTGAATAATGATAAAAATAGTTTAATTTGATATATGATTGTAAGATTGAATAGTTATTAATCCAATTAAAATAGAATTAAGAGATGAATAGTATTCTGGTAGTTGGTTTTGGTTCAATAGGAAAACGTCATATTGAGAATATCTTATCAAATTACGATGCGCAAGTAATAGTATGTACTAAAAGAATCGATTTAAAATCATATCAAAAAAAAGGTGTTAAAGTAGTTCATTCTTTGGATGAAGCATTTGCATACAAACCAAACATAGGATTTGTAACAAATGAAACAAGCTACCATATTAAAACCGCAGTTAAATTAGCAAATGCTGGAATGGATCTTTTTGTTGAAAAACCATTATCACATTCTATGCAAGGCGTTCAAAAGTTATACAAAATTATACAAAAGAAAAACTTGATCACTCAAATTGGTTGTAATATGAGATTTCATCCTTGCATTCAAAAAATAAAAGAGGTTGTAGACGAAGGTGCATTAGGAAGGATACTTTCTGCCCAAGTAGAGAGTGGTTCTTATCTTCCTGATTGGCACCCATATGAAGATTATAGAGATGGTTATGCTGCAAAGAATAACTTAGGAGGTGGAGTTGCACTCACATGTATTCATGAAGTAGATTATTTGTATTGGTTTTTTGGTGATATAATTAAGATATTTTCAGTTAGTGGTAAATACAGTGATTTGACGGTTACCGCTGATGATCTAACTGTGATGACATTACTCTTCAGAAACAATATAGTAGGCGAAATACATTTAGATTATTTTCAACGTCCTGATTTTAAGAGTTGTAAAATTAAAGGAACGAGAGGTGCTCTTTATTGGGATTCTGTATCGAATGCAGTCAAAATCTATACCCAAAATGAAAAACAATGGAAAACTATATTGAGTTTAGCTCACTTTGAAAGAAACGCCATGTATGTGGATGAATTACATCATTTTCTAAAATGTGTTCAAAAAAGAACTAAAACGATAAACGATATAACTGATGGAATCAAGACACTTCAAATAGTTTTAAATGCAAAAAAATCCTCTAGGTTAGGTAAAATGATAAAGATTCCTTACATAGTATAATAATAGTTATTTAAACAAGTTTAAGTTTTTTATTTTCTATTAACAATTTTGCTATTTGGAATTCAAATTCTGTATCAATCATAAAACCATTTTCTACAGGTATTTCCAAAGGAATAGCTTTTGAAAAATCTGTTACTTTGGAATGAAGAAATTTTTTTGCGTTATAGGTGTATAAACCATTTAATTGATAAACTACAGGAGCTTCTTGTCGTGATCGTGGACGATGCTTTAATGGTTTACTTAATTTTAAAAAACCTCCCCACCATCAAGTTCTACCATATTAAAATATGGATTAAGATGTTGTTTGTAAACTCCACATACAATATCACAGTTTTTTTTCTTAAGAAGTTGTATTGATCTTTTGATATCTAATTATTTTTTTTAATTAGTTGTGATCCGCGATATTTTGTATTTGGATTCATTGTTATGCTAAAGGTATCCCCAACTCGAAATAAATTAGGATTATGTGTATCATTTTTACAAATATT
>Ga0194127_10008630_pt1 | contig 10887 bp, 8 predicted proteins | sample TA2KigC100mmetaG_FD_148624 | JGI IMG/M metagenome (GOLD analysis project Ga0194127, IMG submission 148624) | Freshwater microbial communities from Lake Tanganyika, Tanzania - TA2015036 Kigoma Deep Cast 100m | ecosystem: Environmental > Aquatic > Freshwater > Lake | place: Tanzania: Lake... | reverse complement strand
CTCCTTCAACACCCAACGCATCGATCACCTATACCAGGATCAACATACTATAGCAAAAGCCCTGGAGCAGCAGGATCAATCAACAACCCACTCTCCACTATCCAAACCCCACTCTCTATTCTTGCATTACGGCGACCTGACCGACAGCAGCAACCTCACTCGTCTGATCGCGCAAATACAGCCCGATGAAGTTTACAACCTCGCAGCACAGAGCCACGTAGCAGTCAGCTTCGAATCTCCCGAATACACTGCCGACGTCGATGGAATGGGCACGTTGCGCTTACTTGAAGCAATTCGCTTTCTCGGGCTTGAAAAGAAAACAAGGTTTTATCAGGCTTCAACATCGGAGCTGTACGGACTCGTGCAGGAAATACCCCAGCGAGAGACAACGCCCTTCTACCCACGCAGCCCATACGCAGTTGCAAAGCTCTATGCATACTGGATCACGGTCAACTATAGAGAAGCATACGGCATGTACGCATGCAACGGCATTCTCTTCAACCACGAATCGCCAAGAAGGGGAGAAACTTTCGTAACGCGCAAGATAACCCGTGCCCTCGCCAACATCAGCCAAGGGCTCGAAGAGTGCCTCTACATGGGTAACCTCGATGCTAAACGCGACTGGGGCCATGCAAAGGACTACGTAAGAATGCAATGGATGATGCTCCAGCAGGAAGAACCAAAAGACTACGTCATCGCAACCGGAGTCCAATACAGTGTCAGAGAATTCATAGAAAAATCCGCCGCCAAACTCGGCATAAAAATCCAATGGCAAGGCACCGGAATAAACGAAGTCGGCTATTGGGATACAGAGAGTGAAAACCCACCCCCTACTATCCACTCTCCACTTTCTATTATCCGGATCGACCCAAGATACTTCCGCCCCTCCGAGGTCGAAACCCTTCTCGGCGATCCATCAAAAGCAAAAGCCGATCTTGGCTGGATACCGCAGATCACGCTTGATGAAATGATAGACGAGATGGTCACTCATGACCTTGATGAAGCAAAGCGTCATGCGCTTCTGAAAGCCAATGGCTACAATATTATGGTAAGCAAGGAAAGCTGATATTTATTGTTGGGGTTTGGGCCTTGTTATTGGATTTCGCCGACCCCAAACCCTACTTTCCTTAACCCAATCCCTATTACCCAATACCCAGAGCCAACTCAGAACTCAGAACTAACATTACCCTACTTTCCACTTTCCATAACCCAGTACCTATTCCCTAATACCTATTACCCAGAGTTCACACTCCTCCCCCAAAAATGAAAGGCATCATCCTCGCTGGCGGTTCCGGCACCCGGCTCTACCCGATAACGAAGGGTATTTCAAAGCAGTTATTGCCGGTCTACGATAAACCCATGATCTACTACCCGTTGTCGGTGCTTATGCTGGCCGGAATACGGGACATTCTCATTATTACCACCCCCGAAGATCAGCCTATGTTTATGAGGTTGCTCGGTGACGGGAGCGAGTGGGGCATAAACCTCTCATACACCGTTCAGCCTTCGCCTGATGGACTTGCACAGGCGTTTCTGCTTGGTGAGGAGTTTATAGGCGCTGATGATGTGACGCTGATTTTGGGTGATAACATCTTTTATGGCTACGGGTTCAGTGGTATGCTTGATAATGCCGTTCAGAGTGTCACGGAAGAGAGAAAGGCGAACATATTCGGTTATTATGTCGGCGATCCCGAACGCTACGGAGTTGCCGAGTTCGACGATGCCGGTAATGTGCTTTCAATAGAGGAAAAGCCGGCAAACCCGAAATCGAATTATGCAGTTGTCGGGCTCTATTTTTATACCAACGATGTTGTCGATGTCGCCAAAAACATCAAGCCTTCAGCTCGGGGGGAATTGGAAATTACCTCGGTGAATGAAGCATACATGAACCTGAACAGACTGAAACTGAATAATATGGGTCGGGGATTCGCATGGCTCGATACCGGGACGCACGACTCGTTTCAGGAGGCAGGGAACTTCATCGAGACCATCGAAAAGCGTCAGGGCCTTAAAATCGCCTGTCCGGAAGAGATCTCATGGAGAAAAGGCTGGATAGGTGATGAACAACTCGAAAGATTGGCAGCCACGCTTCATAAAAACCAGTATGGACAATACCTGAAAAACCTTCTCACCCAGCAGCAGACAGAATTTGTAATGTGAAAAAGCCGGACAGGCTTATGGCTCAATAGCACGATTCTTTTTTGCCATCAAGCCAACCAGCTAACTCGCTATCAAGCCAATGAACGTAATTCAAACCTCCATCCCCGACGTACTCATATTCGAGCCGAAAGTATTCGGTGACGAGCGCGGGTATTTTCTTGAAACCTACAGGCAGGACATAGTCGAACAGCATATCGGCAAGGTAAATTTCGTGCAGGATAACGAATCGAAGTCATCCTACGGGGTTCTCCGGGGGCTGCATTTCCAGCGACCGCCCTTTACCCAATCGAAACTGGTCAGGGTAGTTTCCGGCAGGGTCCTCGATGTTGCGGTTGACCTGCGCTTAGGTTCTCCATGGTATGGTCGTCATGTTTCGGTTGAGCTCGATGCTGCAAGAAAGAATATGCTGTGGATCCCGAAAGGTTTCGCTCATGGTTTTGTCGTGCTTACAGAGGAGGCCGTATTTGCCTACAAGTGCGACAACTACTACGCCCCCGATTATGACGGGGGAGTGCTTTGGAGCGATCCAGGCCTTGCAATAGACTGGAAGATTCCGGCAACCGAGATCAAAGTGTCGGAAAAAGATGCAAAACAACCTGATTTTTCCTTGGCGGACTGTTTTAGCTATGAGTTGAATAGCAGGGAGACGTTATACGGAACGATCCAATAAATTAGCTGGGGGCATTGGTCTGCCTTGGTACGACACGCTCGCCGACCAGCTGAAAACCAGTTAAGCCAACCAGCCATCAAGCTAACCAGCAAAAAGCCATGCACATACTTATCACCGGTGGAGCGGGGTTCATCGGGTCCCATGTGGTCCGGCATTTCGTCAACGCATATCCTGACTACAGGATCACCAACCTCGACAGTCTTACCTATGCGGGCAACCTTGAGAACCTGAAGGACGTTGAGCGGCTGCCGAATTATCGGTTTGTGAAAGGCGATATCACTGACCGTGCCTTTATCGGAAAGCTGTTCGACGAGCAGCGGTTCGACGGGGTTATCCATCTTGCGGCAGAGTCTCATGTGGACCGTTCGATCGCCAGTCCGCTGCAGTTCGTGCTGACCAACGTCGTCGGCACGGTAAACCTGCTCGATGCCGCCCGGAACTGCTGGAACGGCGATTTCGACGGCAAGCGTTTCTACCATATTTCAACCGACGAGGTCTACGGGACGCTCGGCAGCGAGGGCCTGTTCACCGAAGAGACCCCTTACGATCCGCACAGCCCCTACTCGGCATCGAAAGCGTCGTCGGATCATTTCGTGAGGGCCTGGCACGACACCTACGGGCTGCCGGCGGTCATCAGCAACTGCTCGAACAATTACGGCTCTTACCAGTTTCCCGAAAAGCTGATACCGCTTTTCATCAACAATATCCGCCTGAAAAAGCCGCTTCCGGTTTACGGAAAGGGCGAAAACGTGCGGGACTGGCTCTGGGTGATCGACCACGCTGCGGCGATCGACCTCATCTACCGCGAGGGAAAGAATGGCGAGACCTACAATATTGGCGGTCATAACGAATGGAAGAACATCGATCTCATCCTGCTGCTGTGCGACATCATGGACCGGAAATTTGGCCGCGAGCCAGGGGAGTCCGCAGAGCTGATAACGTATGTAATCGATCGGGCAGGCCACGACCTGCGTTATGCCATTGATTCCTCGAAGCTGCAGCAAGAACTGGGGTGGAGCCCGTCGATCCGCTTCGAGGAAGGACTGGAACGGACGGTCGAGTGGTATCTCGACAATCAGGAGTGGCTCGACAAGGTGACCTCTGGTGCTTACATGGAGTATTACGAAACCATGTATTCATTATACAGATAAAAAGGCAACTCAATGAATCCGAGCATTTACAGTTGTGAATACCGTTCAGTTAACATTCCCAATTTAATTCAAGAACGAAAGATTGTATGACCCCTTCTCAACGTATTGCACTGAATACCATAGCCACTTATACCCGTAGTGTTTTTGCTGCAGCATTGGGTCTTTTCAGTATACGTTGGGTGCTTGAGGCACTTGGTCAGTCAGACTTTGGTCTTTTCAGCGTTGTTGGTTCAATTATCACTTTTATTGTTTTCCTTAATGGAGTTATGGCGGGCAGCGCAACCCGACATTTTGCCTACAGTATTGGTGAGGGGGATTCGGAAAAGGTCAATGAATGGTTTAACGCAGCCTTTAGCATACATCTAATTCTTTCCATCATTCTGATTCTTCTCGGCTGGCCTATAGGTGAATATTGTATTATCAATGTTCTGACGATACCCTCTGATCGTATTGTTACCTCTATTTGGGTTTTTCGAATTTCTCTTATATCTGCTTTTTTCAGCATGGTGACCATTCCATTCATCGCCATGTTTACAGCCAAACAGCATATACTAACTCTGGCAGTCTGGGGTATACTACAATCAATCCTTTCGTTTTTACTTGCGTATTTGTTACTACACATCTCTACTGATCGGCTCTTGTTATATGCTATTGGTACAGTAGCCATTACTACGTTTATGCAGATTGGTTTAAGTGTACAAGCCCTGATCGTTTTTCGTGAATGCCGTATTAGATATTCTCAATGGTTTGACGTAGCGCGATTTACTAAAATACTCTCTTTTGCTGTCTGGAGTTTCATCGGTTCGTTTGGAGCTATTCTTCGCAATCAGGGTTCACCTGTATTGCTCAATATTTATTTTGGTCCAATTGCAAATGCCGCTTTTGGTATAGCAAATTCGGTTACAGCTCAGGCAATGACGCTTTCAACTGCCATGACCGGTGCTTTTTCTCCCGAGATTACAGCAAGCGAAGGGCGAGGTGAACGTGACCGAATGCTCGATATAGCTCTCCGGATGTGTAAATTCAGCACACTCCTGGTTATGTTATTCGCTATCCCGCTTATCGCTGAAGTCGATTATGTTTTACAACTTTGGCTCAATGATGTCCCGCCTTACGCCGGTTCCCTATGCCAATTGATGCTATTCATGTTTCTGATTGACCAACTGACGGTTGGTTACATGAGTGCCGTTAATGCTCAGGGTAAAATTGCCGCATATCAGGCTACACTTGGTTCAATTCTTGTTTTGACCCTTCCATTAGCCTGGGTTTTTCTTGAAGTTGGTTTTCCTCCTACCGGAGTTGGGTTTGCTTTTGTTACTAACATGTTCTTGGTATCGATTGGTCGCGTGTTTTGGGGGCGTCATCTGTTGGGTTTGTCCGTGCAAAAGTGGCTTAAACTGGTTGTTGCACCTTGTGCAATCGTGGCGGCAATTTCTACAGCGTCAGTATTAATTCCACTTTGGTGGCTTTCAAGTTCGTTTACAAGATTGATTCTGGTTGTTTCAGCTTCTGCTATTGCTACAATTTTGGCTGGTTGGTTTTTAGTGATGAATCCCCACGAAAGGTCATTTTTTTCGCGAAATGCTGCCAATATGAAGAAACGTTTAGGTCTCCAGATAGCAAAATCGGCATGAACAGCAATTCATTATGAAGAACAGGAAGCCGTGTATTGATGTTATTGGCTTAGCTCGATGTACCGGATGCTTTGGCTGTCAGGCGGCCTGCTCTATAGGGGCGATTGTACTCTCTCTGGATGAGGATGGGTTTTACAAGCCGGTTATCAATCGACAGACCTGTAGTGAGTGTGGTCTGTGTCAAAGGTGTTGCCCGGTGATTGCCCTTCAGGAAGGGTTGCTTGCTTCTGCGGGCAATTTGGCGGAACCGCAGGCATATGCGGCTTGGTCAAACGATGAGGTTGTCCGGTTGAACAGTTCTTCAGGAGGTATCTTTTCTGAACTCGCAAAATCGGTGATTGAGCATGGTGGGGTGGTTGTCGGCTGTACCTGGGGAGACAATTGGACTCCTGAACACATCATGGCTCATACGATGACAGAGGTGGAGCGGATGCGCGGTTCAAAGTATGTTCCCAGCCGGGTAGGTAATATTTACCATGAGGTGATTGCGGTGCTCAATAAAAGCGAAAAGCCCTTATTATTCAGCGGTACACCGTGTCAGGTGGCGGCTATGGATGCAGCTTTGAGTCCAGAACAACGAGAAAGGGTGCTGCTGGTGGAATTCCTTTGTCACGGTGTCCCGTCGTTGCGTGTTTTTCATCGTTATATCGAGGAGCTCTTTAGAGGTGACAAGGTGGCATCCTATACCTTTCGTGATAAGTCATATGGCTGGCAAACGGTTTTAGCTGTTTCTGAAGGTGGAAAACGTTACAATGAGCCTAGTTGGGTCGATTCTTTTTATAAGGGGTTTTTCTATCATCTTTATCTGATGAAATCATGCTATCAGTGTGCTTTTGCCCGCCTGCCTCGTGCTGCAGATATTACTATGGGTGATTTTTGGGGATGCTCTGAGCAGTTACATGACAAACGCGGTGTTTCAGTTGTACTGGCCAATTCAGAAAAAGGTATGACGGCGTTATGGACAGAGCAAAACAATGCTTCAATCGAACTTATACCAGTACCGTTCACTGATGCTGTGGCGAAGAATAAACGTGCAATAAATGGAGAGCATCATGTACCGCAAAAGAGGAGGGCATTCCTGAACGGAATGATTAGTGGCAAACGCTTTTCTGAACTAGTAACGGCTTTTTATCCAGGTCGATTTGAGTTGCTTTGGCGCTCTTTCCTGCACGAGGAACATAAACTCGTATTTCTGAAAAACTTGATGCAGTCTGCATTGCGAAAGATTAAAGCGTTCTTTTCGCATGGTCGGTATATTAAAATGAATTCTATCAAATAGATGATAATAAGGGCTCTTTGCAGAAGTGCGCTGTAGATAAGCAGTGCAAGAGATGAGGGTAGGTCCCTCGCAACCGGCTTGCAGGAGCAGGTTTCAAACCACCATAAGCTGCTTTTATCAAAAGCACTGGTAGTGAGCGTTATGGAAAAGGCATCGTAAGGTATATGCTGTTATTACTCCGGCAATTAAAACTACGAAGCTTTCGCATAAAGGACTTTTGGGTGATTGAATAGCTTTGCAACTTTTCCGGGCGATTTCTGAAGATGCCTCAGATGCGAAACGGTTTTTTCTGTCTACTGAGTGAGCGCCCCATTTAATATGGGTGACAAATAAATATTACCAAGGAGCGAGTGTGTTTAACAATTTTGTAAATGTTCAAGATATATACAAAGTACTAAAAAAATCCGGCAAGATTCCAATAATCTTATCTAAGATTATCTTCGGACAGCGTAAATTAGTAAAATCTAAATGGGCGCATACAGAAGATTTGCCTACAAATTGGTGGGATATCCCTTATGTTACAAGGCGCAGGAATCAGCTTGTTTCAGGAAACGCACAAGTCGGATACCGAGAGTATATATCAAAAAGGTATTTCGGTGGTAATACTGAAATGCATGCATTATCGCTTGGATGCGGAACTGGGAACAAAGAGTTGGAATGGGTAAAGTTAGGCAAATTTAGCCGTATTGATGCATATGACGTCTCAGAGGAAAGAATAACATTTGCCAACAGTGTAGCAGCATATAATGGTTATGACCGAAAAATATATTACAAGGTAGGTGACGTTATGGATATAGAAATGAATGATAATATTTATGACATAATATTTGTTGATCAGTCGCTACACCACTTTTCCCCGTTAGAGGATATCTTGCAAAGAATCAATCGTTCTCTTAAATGGAATGGTTATTTAATTGTGAACGAATTTGTTGGACCAACGCGATTTCAATGGTCTGATAGGCAGCTTGAAGTGGTAAATGGTTTGCTGACAATATTACCTATGAAATATAAAACGCTCTGGGAAAGTGATGATGTTAAACAAAGTTTACACAAGCCAAGTATACTGTCGATGATCATGGACGATCCTTCAGAAGCCATCGAATCAGGAAAGATCATGAGGCTGCTTCATTCGATATTTAATGTGGTCGATTTATGCGCTTATGGGGGCAATATACTGCATTTGTTACTCAGTGGTATTGCACATAACTTTTTATCGGATGATGCTGAAACAAAAAAATATTTGGATATCATTTCGATGATTGAAGACCAGCTAATAGAAAGCGGGGAAATGGACAGTGATTTTGTTGTGGCTGTGTGCAAAAAAAAATAGTTGCTAAAGCAGAGTCAATTTAAAATTCTGTATTAATACTGGTGATGTTTTAAAATAAGCAGAAATTCTATAGGATGCGGGTCAAACTTTTTTGCTGCTTTTTGAGGCTTTCTTAAGACGAGATCAGAATCTTCACAAAAAAAATATCCCAGTGGATATTAGCAGCCAGCTTTGAAAATGGATCTTTGTGCCTTGTATACTATTATGCAAGAGAATTTTCGTCAAAAAGGTAAAAGTATTGATATTATTTTAGTACAGCAGGGAATGAAAAAGGAAGACCGCTGTATAATATACGATCGCTCTGTTCTTTATTTAAAGGCTAAAATATTGTCTTTGAGAGGAATATGTCATTAAAAATAATAGAGGAATCCTATAATATCCGCAGTAATCACTTATTTAATGAATAATAATATATGAAAAAAAAAGTAGGTATATTAACGTTTCATTTTGCGGGGAATTATGGTGCAATACTTCAAGCAATGGGTACTTATTTGTTTTTGAAGGATTGTGATGTAAATGTTGAAGTTATAGATTATATCCCATATAAGGTGCCAAAAATAGGTATGTTAAGAGGATATGGAATAAAAGATAATGTGATTGGATTTATAAAAAAATTCAAAACGAAAATACAAGATCATAAAATCGTCTATAGTAGACATAAGAAATTAGTTGATTTTGTAAGAAATAATATTAAGCTATCAGAAAATTATAAGAATTATGAAGAGTTATCTAACAACTGTAAGCGATATGATGCAGTCGTTGTTGGTAGTGATCAAGTTTGGAATTATTACACAACAAACAAGACTTTTTGCTCTGAGTATTATTTGAGCTTTTATGATGGCGAAAAAATAAGTTATGCTGCTTCCTGTGGTGTTAATCAGCCTGCAGAAAATATGGATAAAATATTAACTTATTTAAAAAAGTTTAATGCAATTAGTGTTAGAGATGAGGTTACAAAAAAAATGCTGAATAGACTTGGCTTAGATGATATAGAAAAAGTAAGTGATCCGACATTGTTAGTAAATTATGATAAATATGCAATTTGTACAAAAAGATTATCTTCATTACCGGATAGTTATGTTTTAGTTTATAAGTTCAATGATATTGATGGGTTTGATCAAATAGCAAAAAAAATAAGTAATGCAACAAGATTACCTTTAGTTGTTGTGGGTTCAAAAAGAATTATAAAGGCGGATTATCATTTTTTAGACTGTGGTGTTGATGAGTGGTTGTATTTGATAAAAAACGCCAAATATGTTTTTACTCATTCATATCATGGTGTTTTATTTTCTATTAAATATAATATAGATTTTATTGTTTATGCATATGCTGCTCAAGGTCTCTTAAATGATCGAATTATAGATTTATCACGGAGGTATAATTTCCAAAAACACGTATTGTTTGAAAATGTTAGCATGGAAAAAATGCATTATTTGATTGATTGTTCTGTTTATAATGATTTTAAAAAAGATCTGCTGTTATCTGATATTGATAACTCTAAAAAATTTATCGAAGATAACATTATATAAATATGATTTCTGTAATATTGCCTACTTATAACAGAGCAGGGAAAATAATGCTTTCAATAGAGAGTGTGTTGTCTCAGGAATTTAAAGAATTTGAGCTTATAATAGTTGATGATGCTTCAGTTGATGATACATATGATATTGTGAATAAAATATCAGATAAAAGAGTTGTTTACATTAGGCATAAAGAAAATAAAGGTGCTTCAGTCGCAAGAAATACAGGATGGAGAAATTCAAAGTATGAGTATCTTGCATTTATTGATAGTGATGATGTATGGGATTCAAAATATTTATTGTCACAAATAGAAAAATATAAATATACGGATGAAGGGGTTGGTTTGATTTATTGTAGATATATTAATGTATATAAAAATAAAAAGATAATAAAACCTGAAAATATAAAAATCAAGAGTAATTCATCTATAATGGAGGCTATTGTTGTAAATCCATTTATTACACCACAAATAATATTAGTAAGAAAGAGTGTTATGGCGTCTCTTAATGGTTTTGACGAGAATTTAAAAAGTCTTGAGGATTTTGATTTTTCATTGAGATTACTGCAAAAATATAAAATAATAAGAAATGATGATATTCTTGTAGAAATTAGATTGTCGAATGACTCGTTATCATTACAGCATGAGAAAAATATAGTATCATCTAAACAAATATATAACAAGAATGTATCTTTGTTTGATGATATTAGATTAAAAAGAAAGTATATATATTCGGTATTAAGGGATTATTATAAAAATACAAAAAAAATCGATATGTATTTTGTGTCTGAACTAAGAAAATCAGGTAATATGAATATGTATATTTTAAAATTTTATTTGTATTGTCTGTATATCAGGTTCTTCGAATAATTTAATGGAACAGCTGTTGGCAAAACATAGCATCAGCTGATTGCCATATTGAGCTTGGCACAGTAAAACAGGATTCTGGTTCGGTAACTCTCGAAGCTGTGGAAGCCTCGGGCAGAGGCTTTGATAACCTGGATCTTGCTGTTTAATCCTTCGGATACCGCATTGGATACCCGGTGTTTGAAATAGTTGAAGAGGTTGGCCTTATGGCGAACCAGCATATCCTTTACCGCTATCAGGGGCTTCAGCTCTGATCGATCTACCACCCCACACCAGG
>Ga0194127_10008622_pt1 | contig 10895 bp, 9 predicted proteins | sample TA2KigC100mmetaG_FD_148624 | JGI IMG/M metagenome (GOLD analysis project Ga0194127, IMG submission 148624) | Freshwater microbial communities from Lake Tanganyika, Tanzania - TA2015036 Kigoma Deep Cast 100m | ecosystem: Environmental > Aquatic > Freshwater > Lake | place: Tanzania: Lake... | reverse complement strand
ATATAAAACACAACATGAACTTCCGCAGATTCATGCTCAGGGGTTTGAAAAAGGTAGAGATTGAGTGGGGCTTGGTCTGCATGGCTCACAATTTACGAAAACTGGCGATCCCATGACCGCCAGTTTTTTTATCTCTCGCTCTCTCCTGACTCTTTTTCCATGTTTTCCATCCTCTTTTTAGACAACCCCTTTTTTGTTTACCTAATTAGGTATTTGTTCGGCCCTACATTAGGGTTTGGACTTATCCTCATCCTCAGACTTATCCTTATTCTTGGATTTATCTTCGTCCTTGGGCTTATCTTCATTCTTGGATTTATCTTCATCTTTGGATTTATCTTCGTCCTTGGATTTATCTTCATCTTTGGATTTATCTTCGTTTTTAGGCTTATCTTCATTCTTGGATTTATCTTCGACCTTGAGCTTATCTTCATTCTTGGATTTATCTTCGTCTTTGGGCTTATCTTCATCCTTAGATTTATCTTCGTCTTTGGGCTTATCTTCATCCTGGAACTCAACGAGGTCCTGAGACTCAACGAGGTCCTGGGACTCGTCTAGGTACTGGGACTCAACGAGGTATTGGGACACATCTTTGGGCGTATTGTCATTGCCAGGGACATAGCTATTACCGGTTATATTGCCATTACCGGGCGTATTTCCATCGCTGGATTGATCGTTGATCTTATCTTCAACTATATCAATAGAGATCGCAGGGATAGTCCCCAAGTCCGTATCGACGTCATAATTAGCTTTGCTTTGGGCGCGCACCGATATTTGGAGGATTTCGGCTCCTTCGCTTGCCTGTACGCCTCGGATATTTAGTGTTGCAGCGGCTGCAATCACAATTCCAATGATGATGATTTGAAAGGTTAGTTTTGACATAATTGACTTCAGGCTGATTAGAGGGAAAAAGTATCTGAAAGAAAAATGTGAAGATTTTCTACCACTTTTTATAAAAATAGTATACGACAATACAAGGGATAAACCCTTAACAGTATTGTTAGGAGGAGTCGCCTTACAATTTTGTTAATGAGATGGGAACTATCGATAAATTAGGGATTAGATTGGGGCATCGGCAAATAATTGCTTTCAGAAAGTCTGCGCTTAAACGATGAAGAAATGTGAAGATGCTTCGAATTTCCAGTATGAATAAAATTTATTAAGCTTCATCGAATATGAAACGATATTTCTAAAGAGCGGTAGAAGTAAGGAATATTCTACCTTGGTTTTCTCCCCTTTTTATGTACCAATGATTTCCTGATCATTTTAGAGAACACAGTCACAACTTCCGGGTCAAAATGTGTTCCCGAATCGTTCTCGATTAGCGCGAACGCTTTTTCATATGCCATTGCCTTTCGATATGGCCGATCGGAGGTGAGTGCATCCCAGACATCAATAACAGCAAATATCCGGGCAGCAATTGGAATTTCTTGACCAACCAAACCAGTCGGGTAACCTTTTCCATCCCATCTTTCATGATGAAAAGATGGGATATCCATTGCGGGGTAGAGAAATTCTATTTTCTTTAACATTTCCCGGGCAAAAACGGGATGCTTTTCGATGATTTTTCGTTCCTTTTTATTTAATGGTCCGGGTTTTAACAATATGCCGTCGGGGACCCCAATCTTACCGATGTCATGGAGTAAAGCACCGCGGCGTATATTTATGATCTTCTCCTCGTCTATCCCCATCATGCGCGCTAATTTTAATGTCAACTCAGTGACGCGCTGAGTGTGACCTTGAGTTTCTTCGTCCCGGAGTTCAAGCGCCTTCGACCAGCCTTCTATAGTTTTATCATAAGCAGAAATCAAATCTTTTTCGGATCGGCCAAGACTCGAAACCATTTTATTGAATGATTCTGCCAGGTCGGCGATCTCGTCGCCCCCTTTCGTTGAGACACGGATATCACGCTTTCCTTTTGCGACGTCCGAGGCTGCCCGCTCCAATTGGAGAAGCGGTCGTGTGATGAGATTTGATAAGAAAAGACCGAGCAGCATGGCCATAATGATTGCAAGAACGAACACTATGGTGATATTAATTTTCGTAATATTGCTGGTTCTCACGAGGAATGTTTTTGGCAGCGCGGTCCCCAGAACGCCCATGTCTTCGCCATCTCTTGCTTCCCAGGCGCCAAGCAGTTCAGCATAAGCGATATTACTGAAACTAAAATCCCGTGTCACGCTTTGTTGATCTTGGTTTTTAAGCACAATTGAGATATCTATGAGTGGTCGGGAGGGAAATTCTGCGAATGTGGATTCGATAGAGTTAAAATTAGTATCATAAATTGTCACTTGGGATAAGGACTCTTCACGGATTTTTTCCAAAAGATTTTTGAGACTAATTCCGATCAGAATGATCCCAGCCAATTTTCCATCCTGGCTATTTACTGGACCCGTGACAAAAAAATAATTACCCCAATCTGCAATAGTTAGTCCTGCATACTTATCTCCCTTTGGATCGACCACCTGATTCATTACCTTGGAAACGAATGGATACCTGGTCAGATCGTCGCCAACTTGAGGGAAAAGGTAGTTTCCCGTTTCAGCGGATTTGAGGATGGTTGTTAGAACCTTACCTTCACTATCCAAGACCAGAACAGCGTCCTCTCCCGCATTAAAAGTAACTGGATAAATGAGATCAAGAATCTTCTGCGTGTCCTCCAAGAGAATCGTATCAGCCATTCCCTGGGTATGAGATAATAAGCGCAAAGTACCAAGCATGCGATCTTCTTCACGCACCATCGATTCGGAAGCCAATTTTCTACTTTCAATCATTTGGTTGGTGAATCGTTCTTCCAGAGATCCCACTAGTACTTGAGTAACGATACTCCCCCCCACTATAGCGATAAGAAGAGCCAAAATTATATAAGGAATAGTCAATTTTGTGCGAATTGAAAAGTGGGTGGTGCGTATTATTTTCATATATATATTTGGAATTTACTGATCAATTCCTGTATTTCCATCAAAGGAATTGACTATATGAGGTGCCCCAGCCAGGAGTCGAACCCGGAACCTACTGATCCGAAGTCAGGCGCTCTATCCATTGAGCTACTGAGGCATGGACAAAATTATACACGATTTGATCACAATACAAGCCGCGTGATAGAATCATGCATCTCATCCGGCAGGAATTTTATTTATGACAGACATTAAGGCATTCAGCGAGCGTGTGATTGGCAATCTGGAGAAGGTGATCGTCGGCAAGCGGCAATCCGTTGAATTGATCGTGATCGGCTTGCTGTGTCAGGGGCATGTGTTGATCGAGGATGTGCCCGGTGTAGGGAAAACGATGCTGGCTCGCAGCCTGGCGCGTTCATTGGATTGTGCATTCAACCGCATCCAGTTTACGCCTGACATGCTTCCCAGTGACGTAACCGGCGTATCCATTTATAACCAGCAAAAGAATAAATTTGAGTTCCGACCCGGCCCTGTGATCGGGCAGATCATTCTTGCGGACGAGATCAACCGTGCCACGCCTAAAACTCAGGCCGCGTTGCTGGAAGCCATGGAAGAGCGGCAGGTAACCGTGGATGGTGTGACGCATATTTTGCCGAAACCCTTCATGGTGATGGCAACACAGAATCCCATTGAATATGAAGGAACTTTTCCTCTTCCTGAGGCACAACTCGATCGTTTCCTGCTGCGCTTGCGTTTGGGTTACCCAAGCTTGGCAGATGAAATTCGTGTGATGGACGACCAGCAATTACAGCATCCGTTCGAGACATTGAAACCGGTTGTGAAGTTGAAGGAAATTCAGAAGGCGATCACCGAAGTAAAAAGTATTTATATTTCGATGGCGATCAAGAAATACATTGTGGAATTGACCACCCGAACACGCCAAAGCGCGGATGTATATCTAGGGGCAAGTCCGCGTGGCAGCCTTTTCCTGGCTCGCGCTGGTCAGGCGCGCGCGGCATTGATGGGACGCGACCATGTATTACCGGATGATATCAAAGCATTGGCTGTATCTGTTTTGGCGCATCGCATGATTGTAAGTCCCGCAGCCCGCATGCGTGACTTAAGTTCAGATCGTATTGTGCATGAGGTTATCCTCGCTACACCCGTGCCGGGCGGCGCCTTTTCATTTGATATTGCGCGGAAGATATCGAAATGAGAGCTGGGCGAATTCTGCTTGCCTTATTATTTGGCGTCGGTCTTTTTGGGGTGTTGGTCAACGGCGCCGCGCTCTATTCGCGCTTTCTATATATCAGTGTATTGCTGGGAACGATCAGTTGGGTATGGACGCGCATGTCAGCCAGCGGATTGAATTTGCAAAGAAGTTCGCGTGTACTGCGTGCCAACGTAGGGGAGGTATTTGAAGAACGTTTCGAATTGTCCAATGACAATCGCCTGCCAGCGATATGGATCGAGGTTATCAATCAGTCCACCCTGCCTTTTGCAGCAGGTTCTCGCCTCTTTACATTCGTGTTGGGTCGTCATCGGCGGAGTTACCTGGCGCGCACCTGGCTCACTCACCGTGGCGGTTTTCAACTTGGTCCTACACGAATTTCCAACGGTGATCCATTTGGGTTATTCAGTGTAAGTAAAGTAATCGAGCCACGCGAGACTCTGATCGTATTCCCGGTCATCCATGAAATCAGGTCGTTCCCTTCTCCACCAGGAGTATTACCCGGCGGCCAGGTCATTCGCCGAAAGGCTTACGAAATTACACCTCATGCAGCCGGAGTTCGGGAGTATGTACATGGCGATGCCATGAAACGTATTCACTGGCCGACCAGCGCGCGCCGCAATCAATTGATGGTTAAGGAATTCGAACAGGATCCGCAGGCTGAAATTTGGTTCTATCTCGATTCTCAAAAGGCAGTTCATTTTGAGAAACCCTACCAGCAGGAGGAATTGCCTCCCGATTCCATGATGTTTGTGAAACGTCCAAAATTCAAACTGCCACCCTCCACGCTTGAATACTCTATCAGCATCACTGCTTCCCTTACTCATTACTTTATCGGTCAACGCCGACCTGTGGGTTATGTGAGCGCCGGGCAGACTTTTACCGTTCATCCCGCTGAAAGAAGCGAAAGGCAGGAAGTAAAAATTTTGGAGACGTTGGCCTTTGTTGAAGCAAATGGCTCGCTTTCAATTGCCGCTCTTGTAGCGGCGCAGTCCTCGCAATTGCCGCAGGGTTCTGGTGTTTTTCTCGTTACGCCGACTGTGCGCCCTGATATTTTACAAGCGGTGGATGATCTTCAAATGCGTTATTTGCGCCCGGTCGTAGTTTTGCTCAACACCGAAACATTTGGCGGCCCACGCGGCACGGAAGCGCTGGTCAATTCCTTGCGCGAACGCCGTGTGTCCGTCACCGTGCTTCAGTATGAAGATGATATTTCCCAGGCGCTTTCCGAAATTCCCCTAAACTTCAAAACACAGGATATTCGTCCGTGGCAAACACCCGTATTCTCACAATAGACTTGAATTTTCAAAATAAGCCGCAGGCTATAGCGTCTTATTTAATCAGACACAACAACGGCGCGGTCTTGATCGAAAGCGGACCCGGCTCGACTCTGCCTGCTCTCGAAACTGCTCTGGCTAGGGAAAATTTATCCTCCCACGATATTACCCACGTCCTGCTCACGCACATTCACCTTGACCATGCCGGCGCAGCGGGCTGGCTCTCACGGCAGGGCGCGCAGATTTACGTCCACCCGAATGGCGCGCCGCATTTGTTGAATCCCGAAAAACTAATCGCCAGCGCCACGCGCATATACGGGGATAGGATGAATCAACTCTGGGGTGAGTTTCTGCCTGTTGAACAAAATCAGCTCAAAGTTCCGAAGGATGCGGAAGAGATCGTCATCGGCAATTTGCGGTTCGTGGCGATCAATACGCCCGGTCATGCCGAGCATCATTATTCCTATCTGTTTGAAAACGCGTGTTTCAGCGGTGATGTCGGCGGGGTGAGAATTCCAGGCTATTCATACTTGCACGCGCCCATGCCTCCTCCTGAGTTGCATTTTGGGCGATGGTTTGAATCTATTTCGCGTTTACGAAAGGAAAAATTCACCCGCATTGCGCCGACCCATTTTGGGATTTATGATGACGCTGAATGGCAATTGAATGAATTGGAACAGAAATTGATCGCCGCTGAAAAATGGCTGGAGCAGATCATGCCGACCGAGCCAGGGCTTGAAGAACTGCGCGAAAAATTTGAAGTATGGATGAATGAGCAAAACCGCTCGCTGGGTTTGAGTGATGATGTGATGCAGGCTTACAAATTGGCGAACCCCCTCGGCATGAGCGCAGATGGTTTGATGCGTTACTGGAAAAAATTTAGAAGTGCGTAATTTGCCACGCATGATGTATGATACTTGAACCATGCCAGAATTGAAATAAAAGATATACTTTCAACTCAAGGAGATCACATGAAGGACTTTCTCGCAATCTCCGATTACTCATCGGACGAAATTCACGACCTGCTCGAACTGGCTGTGAAGTTAAAGAAAGAATATTTCACAAAAGGTAATCAACCGATATTCAAGGGCAGGGTGCTGGGCATGATCTTCCAGAAACCAAGCCTGCGCACGCGCATTTCATTCGATATGGCGATGCGCCACTGCGGAGGCGATGCTCTGTATCTTTCGCCTGGCGAAATTGGGTTGGGCAAGCGTGAATCCATTGCGGATGTTGCGCGAGTCTTGTCTGGATATGTGCAGGCGTTGATGGCGCGCGTGTTTGAACATGAACATGTGCTGGAATTGGCGAGGTGGTCAGATATTCCGGTTGTCAACGGCTTGAGCGATTACAACCATCCCTGTCAGGGCATGGCGGACGCGTTGACCATTATTGAAAAATTTGGCAGCAGATCCAAAGGTTTGAATATTAGTTATGTGGGCGATGGGAACAATGTCACTGTTTCATTGATGCATGTCTCTGCCTTGCTGGGTTGGAATATGTCCGTGGCCACTCCCGAGGGATATGACATGAAGCCCAGGGCGATTGAAATTGCCAGGAATATTGCCAGGAAGACGGGCAGTATTTTGACTTTTGTGCGCGATCCGCATGAGGCTGTCAAAGGCGCAAATGTGATTTATACCGATACCTGGACAAGCATGGGACAGGAGGAGGAAACTGCCAAGCGCGAGCAAATCTTCCCGCCTTATCAAGTCAATGCAAAACTGGTCAGCGAAGCGGATAAGGATGTGATCGTGATGCATTGTCTGCCCGCCCATCGCAACCAGGAATTGACCGATGATGTTGCCGACGGCCAGCACTCCGTCATTTTCCAGCAGGCGCATAACCGCCTGCATGCGCAAAAGGCAATCCTTGCGCGCTTGTTTGGGGTGGCGTAGTATAAATCCTGGTGGGCGAGTAGGGCGAGCGTTTTTCTCGCCCATGTCGAGACCACCAATGATGTAAATTATTTTTGTGATTTGTGGTCTCGATACGCTCCGCGAAAACATGCGGAGCTACTCGACCACCAGAGTATAGAAACTTACAAGGTGAACAATGAACACACAAGACTTTATCAATATGGAAGAAAAGTATGGCGCGCACAATTACCACCCTTTAGATGTGGTCATCGAAAGAGCCGAAGGCGTGTGGTTTTATGACGTTGATGGGAAGCGGTATCTCGATTGTCTTTCCGCCTATTCCGCAGTCAATCAGGGACATGTCCACCCTGAGATCTTGAAAGCGTTGATCGATCAGGCGCAGAAAGTCACGCTCACTTCGCGCGCATTCCGCAATAATCAACTACCCCTTCTTTATAAAGAACTCGCTGAAATGACAGGTTATGAAATGTCTTTGCCGATGAACTCTGGAGCGGAGGCTGTCGAAACTGCTGTAAAACTTGTGCGCAAGTGGGCCTATAAAGTAAAGAAAGTCCCTCGCAATCAGGCGGAAATCATTGTCGCAGGAAATAATTTTCACGGCCGCACCGTTACGATTATTTCATTTTCGAGCGAGCCTTTGTACCGCGATGATTTTGGCCCGTTCACGCCCGGCTTTGTAGTTGTGGAATATGGCGATGCCAGCGCAATTGAAAAAGCGATCACTCCAAATACTGCAGCCGTTATGCTTGAACCGATTCAAGGCGAAGCGGGCGTGATCATTCCCCCTTCCGGATATTTGAAGAAGGTTGCCGAAGTATGCAAAAAGAATAATGTTCTCCTGGTTGCGGATGAAATTCAAACGGGTCTGGCGCGGACCGGGAAGTTGTTTGCTGCTGACCATGAAGATGTCCGCCCTGACGTGGTGATCGTCGGTAAAGCGCTGTCCGGCGGATTTTATCCCGTTTCCGCCGTGCTGGCGGATCAATCCATTTTGGGCTTGTTCACTGCGGGTGAACATGGGTCAACATTTGGTGGGAATCCGCTTGCGGCGGCGGTCGCACGCGCTGCTTTGCGCGTGATCCGCGAGGAGAAACTGGCGGAGCGGTCACAACAGCTGGGTGAATATTTCCTTGAGCAATTGAGTGAGATATCCAGTCCGCATGTGAAAGAGGTGCGCGGTAAAGGCCTGTTGATCGGTGTGGAACTCAAACCTGAAGCCATGGGCGCGCGCCGGTTTTGTGAGGCTTTGCAAAAGAAAGGCATCCTCGCAAAAGAGACGCATGACAACGTCATCCGCTTTGCCCCGCCGCTTGTGATTGACAAAGAAACGATTGATTGGGCACTTCCAGCCATTCGGGAAGTGCTCAATATGAAGTAACTTTGATCCACCCTTAATGCTTCATAAACTTCAAGGAGAGCGAGTGACCAAGAACCATTACAGGAAAATCGGCGGCTGGTTGGGAGTGGGGTTGTTTTTGCTGGCTTGCGTCTCGACCTCTGCACCTGTTCAAGTGGCAGAACCAATATCAATGGAGGCGCTGGGGACTGTGATCGTACAAACTGCAGCTGCGGCTCAAACGCAAACTTTCGCCGTTCAGAAGTCTCCAACTTTTACTTTGACCCCATCCTTAACTCCGACTTTGCCAACACCGACAGCTACGTTTTTTTTCTCCTTGTTTACTTCCACACCTGTGATAGCTATTGAAACAACCGACCCGGCGTATTTGGCTGAAGAAGGGAGTTCATTGAGTGGGGGAGGCTCTTCAAATGACCCGGTTCCCTACACTGGCAAACCATGGACATGTATTGGTCTGGCAAAAAGTCATCCAGATGGTGCTATTGTTGAAGCAGGGAAAAGTTTTACTGCCTATTGGACAGTTCTAAATACAGGTACAAAAACATGGACGAGCAACACGGTTGATTTTGTTTATAAGAGCGGTTATCGCCATGACGGCAGAGTCATTCAGGACATATCCTCGGCAGTTGCACCGGGTAGGAGCTTGACGCTAAAAGTCTCGTTTACTGCGCCAAAGACTGCGGGGGAACGCACCGCGATCTGGACTTTAAAAGTGGGAAACCATCCATTTTGCGGAATGAAGATCACCTTCGATGTCAAAGAATAATATGATTCGATTCCCTCATAAAAATAAGCTTGTTAAGCTGTAAACGTCACAAGCCTATTTTTGTCCTATTGACTATTTGAACCTTCCCCATAAACCAAAGCCTTCATTTCTTCTCTTCTCACGCCGCTCGTGTTGTTCGTGGATTTGCTCCACGTGATCGGCTTTCTCTTCAATTGCCGCTTCAAGCCACAAGCGACCTTTTTCTGCAGTCGCATGGCTTCCAGCGCCATACGCGCCCGTCTTGGTGTCATCGTCCCAGGGCGGATTTGCCACCAGTGATCCGCCCTCGATCCAATCCATATAATAATCACGCGTGGCGACGAAATCGGTTTCGTCAACAACACGCTGCATTTGACAAAGATCAGGGCGAAGGTGGAGCATGTAGGATGTTTCAAGCTCGCATGCGTGACCCATGCCGCCGATCCTGGATGTGCGATATTTATCCAGCGCGGCCGCGCCAATGGAACCCGATGTATGCAGGAAGGCAGTCGCGCAAAATATTCTGCGGTGACGTTCGCCTGCATACTTCACGATGTTTACAAGAAATGAACTATTGCCGCCATGTCCGCTCATGAGATAGAAGCGATCAAATCCGCGCGCGACGAGCATGTCAATTACAGCAACCCAAAAATCTTCGAAGGCGCGTCCGCCAGCACTCATGGTAGCGGCGAACGACGAACGGTGTGTGCTGACTCCATAGGGCATCACTGGCATCACCCAACTGCGTGTAGGCAATTTGGCAACAGTGCCTTTAGCTATTGCATCAATAATAATAGTGTCAACTGAGAGGGGGAGGTGAAATCCATGTTGTTCTGTGTGACCGATTGGAATTAAGATTACTTTTTCACGTTCATGATCGGACGGTAATTGAGTAATAGGTAAATTGTGAGTTGAATGAGGCAGGCGCAAACAGGATGACGAAAGTTCCCCGATAAATGAGGACTGCGGATCAAATCCTTGAGGTGCAAGGCAATAGACTTTCGAAAAGCCGTCATCACGCAGGCTGTCTAAAAGATTAGCAATATAGCGTCCGAAGATATGATCTGGCACTTCCAATCCACTGCCACGCCAGCCGAACGGGAAGGCTGGCAAAAGTCCGATTCGCAGAGGATTGCTTAATTGGTTAGCGATCAGACTTGTCCTGAACGAAGTCGAAGGATCGTAGTCTGAGCCGAGAGGGAGGACAAGCGGCGTGTCGCGTGGTAGATCTGCAACAGCGTCCCAAGTCATTTCATCGTAATTGAAGAATGTTGATTTGCGCGTAGCCAAATTATCACCTCATTCCACTTTTTTCATACACCTATTAAAAAGACAAATGAAATTTTACCAATATTCCCTGCTTTCTTGAAATCTAAATTTACAGTAGATATGTGGTGTAATAATAATGGAGGCGCGTAGCACCCCTCGGTAGCGGTTTTTAGGCAGGGCTATATTGCTTCAAAGGGCGTAAGAGGATGCGGCGATTGACCAAGCCGCAGACAATACGAAAG
>Ga0194127_10008617_pt1 | contig 10898 bp, 10 predicted proteins | sample TA2KigC100mmetaG_FD_148624 | JGI IMG/M metagenome (GOLD analysis project Ga0194127, IMG submission 148624) | Freshwater microbial communities from Lake Tanganyika, Tanzania - TA2015036 Kigoma Deep Cast 100m | ecosystem: Environmental > Aquatic > Freshwater > Lake | place: Tanzania: Lake... | reverse complement strand
AGGCCGACTACGAAAAACTCATCGCCCACAAGGTCATCGTCTCCCGGCGCGAAAACTACATCCGCGTCTCTCCCCACGGCTACAACACCGAGGAGGAAGTGTTGCGGGTGGGGGAGGTCCTTGAGGCCAGGGACCAGGGATCGGGGGCCAGGGATCAGGGATCGGGGACCAGGGATCAGGGATCGGGGACCAGGGACGCCTGACCTCCTTGTCCCTTGTCCCTTGTCCCTTGTCCCTTATCCCTTGTCCCTTGTCCCTTATCCCTTATCCCTTATCCCTTGTCCCTTATCCCTTGTCACCAAGATATTATGTCCAAAATTCGCCAGACTCCAGAACTCTATCAAAGCAAGGTTTTGAACTTCGCCCACCGCGGGGCCAGCCGCCATGCTCCAGAGAACACCCTGGCTGCCTTTCGCCTGGCCAGGGAGATGGGAGCCGACGGCGTGGAGCTGGACGTGCAGGCTTCCAGAGATGGCGAGGCCGTGGTCATCCACGACTTCACGGTAGACCGCACCACCAACGGACAGGGACGGGTCAAGGACAAGACCCTGGCCAAGCTGAGGGAGTTGGACGCTGGATCTTGGTTCGATGCCCGGTTCGCCGGCCAGCGCATCCCCACCCTGGAGGAGGTCATCCTCGAGGTGGGTCACCAACTGCTGCTGAACATCGAATTGAAGGCCAGGGCTTTTGGCAGCGCTGATCTGGTAGCCGAGGTGGTGCGGCTGATCGAAGATCACAACCTCGTCCACCGGGTGATCGTCTCCTCGTTTAACCCCCTCGCCCTGCGTCGTGTCAAGAAGCTCAACCCCCGCATCCCGACCGGCCTGCTCTACTACTTTGACCTGCCAGCTCACCTGCTTCGGACGCTGCTCCTGCTCCTGGCTGATCCCGACGCCTTGCATCCGCAGAAGCACCTGGTAGCCCAGGACTACATGGATTGGGCCAGAGAAAGGGGCTATCGAGTAAACGTCTGGACGGTGGACGAACCCGCCGAGATGAAGCGCCTGATCGCCCTGGGCGTGGACGGCATCATCACCAACCGTCCCGATGTGCTGACAGAGATATTGGATATTGGAGATTAGAGACTGGAGGAGAGCATGACAAAACAACTGATTGTTAATGCCGACGACTACGGACGCACCGAGGGGGTAACGCGGGGCATCATCCAGGCTCATCGTGATGGTGTGGTGACCAGCACCACGGTGATGATGAACATGCCCAACGTGGAGGAAGCTCTGAGACTGGCCGGTGACTACCCGGACCTGGGGATGGGCGTGCACCTGGTTTTCACCGCCTGGCGTCCCCTCCTCCCTCCCCCGGAGATACCCAGCCTGGTGGACGAGGATGGCCATTTCCACAGCCAGGAGGCAATCCTATCCCATCCAGGACGGATAGAGACAAATGAATTGAAAGCCGAGCTCAGAGCCCAGATCGAGCGCTTCCGCGCCTCCGGACGCGAACCCGACCACCTGGACTGCCACCACTTCGTCCACCTCTATCCACCCTTCTTTGCCGTTTATGTCGAGCTGGCGGAGGAGTACGGCTTACCAATACGGCTACCCTTCCCTCCTGAGGAGGAATTAAGCGGGGCGGTGGGCAGCGTGGACGTCTTCCAGGAAATCCCCCTCGACTTTCTGCGGGAGATGGCGCGCCAGGACATCGCCCTGGTAAAAGCCAGAGGGATACCCCACCCCGATCATTTCGTCCACAGCTTCTACGGCGAGGATGCCGTGGCTTTGGACAACCTGCTCGACATCCTCGCAGGGCTGCCCGAAGGCGTCAGCGAGCTGATGACCCACCCTGGCCTGCCCGACGAGGAGCTCCTAACCAAGAGCGCCTACGGCCCAGAGCGGGAGAGGGAGCTGGAGCTGTTATGTCACCCCAGAGTCAAACAGAGGATCGGCGAGCTGGGCATCGAGCTGGTAACCTTCGGCGTTTTGAAGTAAAAGTGAGGAGATGCCGTGCGAGTCATAGCGGGGAAGGCCAAGGGTAGGAAGCTGCGGTCGGTGCCAGGCAGCGTTGCCCGCCCTATCACCGACCGGGCCAAAGAGTCCCTGTTCAACATCCTAGGCGACCAGGTGGTAGACGCCCTCTTCCTTGACCTCTTCGCCGGCACGGGGAGCGTGGGCATCGAAGCCCTCAGTCGTGGGGCGCGGCGGGTGGTATTCGTGGAACGGGAACGGCGAGCCATCGAGACCATCAAAGAGAACCTCAAGATAACGGGTTTGACCGCTCAAGCAGAGGTGATTCGGGACGATGTCTTCAGGTTTCTGGCCAGGGAACCGGCCGAGAGATTCGACCTGATCTACATCGCTCCACCCCAGTACAAGGGCCTCTGGGCAGAGACGCTGCTGGCCCTGGATGGGAAAGGCTTTTTGACCGAGGGCGGCCTGGCCATCGCCCAGATCTTTCCCAAAGAATACCAGGACCTGGAGTTGAAAAGCCTGGAACTGGTGGACCAGCGCCGATACGGCAGCACCATGCTGTGTTTCTACTGTAGGAAAGGGACAAGGGATAAGGGACAAGGGACAAGGGGCAAGGGATAAGGGACAAGGGACAAGGGATAAGTGACAAGGGACAAGGGACAAGGGACAAGGGATAAGGGACAAGGGATAAGGGACAAGGGATAAGTGACAAGGGCAGGTGATGATCATGAGAGAGCTAACGAGAAGGGAGTTTGTCAAAAGGGCACTCACCGCCGGGTTGGGTGCCAGTATGGTTTCCTGCGCCAGTGTTGAATCGCTATTGCCGCAGCATAGGGAGGATGACCGAATGGGGCTCGAAGAGCCTACCCCCCTGTCAGGGGAGCTTCACGAGGCGAGATACTACGTTTCGCTGGACAAAAATGCAGTTCAATGCCAGTTGTGTTTCAGGCAATGCGTCGTTGCGGAAAACGAGCTGGGCTTTTGCCGCAACAAGAAGAACGTGGGCGGCAAATACTACACGCGGGTCTATGCCAAGCCATGCGCTCTCCAGGTTGATCCCATAGAGAAAGAGCCGTCCTTTCATACGCTGCCGGGAGGGACCATCTTCTGCACCGGCACGGCCAGTTGCAACAACCGCTGCAAACACTGCCACAACTGGCACATGTCGCAAAGAAGTGTGGACGAGACCGTCAACTATTTCGCTCCCCCGTCCAAAGTGGTCGAACTGGCCATGCGTGCCAGGTGCGATGCTGTGTCCTTCACCTACAACGAGCCCACCGTCTTCTACGAGCAGATGTTCGACACCGCCAGGCTGGCCAGGGAGAGCGGGCTGAAGGCGCTGTTCCACACCAATGGGTCCATAAGCGCCGAGCCCCTGTTCGCCCTCCTTGAGCACATGGACGCCGTCACCGTAGATCTCAAGGCCTTCACCGCCGAGTTCTACGAACAGGTGAGCGAGTCGGAGTTGGAGCCGGTGCTGGAGACGCTGCAAAACATCAAAAGGGCCGGGAAACACCTGGAGATAGTGAACCTGGTCATCCCCACCCTGAACGACGACCTGGACGACATCAGGCGGATGTGTGTCTGGATCAGGGAGAACCTGGGGGACGAGGTGCCCCTCCACTTCACCCGTTTCTCCCCCGCCTACAAGCTGACCAGCCTGCCCCCCACCCCCATCGAGACCCTGGAGGCGGCGGCCAGGATCGCTGACGAGGAGGGCCTGCAATACGTCTACGTCGGCAACGTCCCCGGCCACGAGCGCAACAGCACTTTCTGCCCGCAGTGTGGGGAGCGAATCATTCATCGGGTGCATTTCAGCGTGCTTTCGCTGGACGTCGAGGACGGAAAGTGCCGCTTTTGCGGCCACCAGATACCCGGCATTTGGAGCTGAGTTTAGATGAGAGTATTGAGGAAGTCTAGCCAGCTTCTTTTTCTGGCCCTGTTCGGCTACCTCCTGATCAGGACCAGATCCCCCTTGCCTTCGACCCTGGCGGTGGATTTATTCTTGAGAACCGATCCCTTGTTGGGTCTGGTCAGCATGATCTCCTCTCGAACTTTGGTGATCAAGGCTCTTCCCGCATTGTTGCTTCTATCCTCTACGGTCATCCTGGGCAGGTTCTTCTGCGGCTGGATCTGCCCCCTGGGAAGCATCCACTTCAAACTTCAAACCTCAACCTTCAAACTTCAAACCTCAACCTTCAAACTTCAAACCTCAACCTTCAAACTGAAAGAGCCGCTGTTGATCTTTATCCTCACCGCAGCTTTGTTCTCGGCGAGTTTCGTTTGGCTGTTCGATCCCCTGGCCACGCTGACCAGGACGTTCACCATGGGCCTTCGTTCCGGCGTCTTTCTGGCTATCTTGCTGTGGGCCATCCTCCTGGCCATCGTGGCCCTGAATGTCATCGGGCCCAGGTTTTGGTGCCGTAATCTGTGCCCCCTGGGAGGTTTGTTGGGCCTTTTAGCCAGGTTTAACGTCTTCCAAAGACGGGTGAGCGAGGAGTGTGACGATTGCCTGGCCTGTCAAGAAGCCTGCCCGGTGGGGATGTCTCCCTCCCCATACCTGAAGAGCGAGTGCCTCCAGTGTCGTAGCTGCCTTGGCGCCTGTCCGGTGGAGGCCATAACTTTTCAGACCCGCTGGCCCAAAATAAATCCGGAGGACAAATTCGACCTGTCGCGGCGTCGTTTCCTCGCTTCCCTGGGCGTGGGGATACTGGCGGCAGCCTCCCTGAGGGCCAGTCGGCTGATAGGGAGCAGAGGGCGAGGCGTGATCAGACCGCCGGGAGCCCTCGAGGAGGATAAGTTCGTAGCCTCCTGTGTCAGGTGTGGAAAGTGCGTGCAGGTCTGTCCCACCGGCGGCCTGCAGCCTGCCCTTTTTGAGGCGGGAATCGAGGGCCTCCTCACCCCCCGCCTGATGCCCAGGATCGGGCCCTGCCAGGCGGATTGTCTCCTCTGCGGTCGGGTCTGTCCCAGCGGCGCCATCAGCGAACTGACGCTGGAGGAAAAAAGGAGGACCCAAATCGGCCTGGCAGGTATTGACAGGCAGCGCTGCCTGTCGTGGTCTGAGGGCATAACCTGCCTGGTCTGTAGCCAGGTTTGTCCCTATGAGGCCATCGAGCTCCGCTGGATGAATGGCAGCTATCGTCCTACGGTTAAGGAAGGGCAATGTGTGGGGTGCGGCACCTGTGAATACCAATGTCCAGTAGAGGGGCCAGCGGCCATCACCGTGTTGGCTACCAGGGGATAGTGCCATGATCTCGTTTAGAGAGCCTCTAACCAGAAAAGAATTTCTCAAAAAGCTGGGGTTGCTGGGTCTGGGGCTGGGAGGGCTCACGGTTATCAGCAACTGTTCCTCCGAGCGTCCTGCGCCCTCGCCAGATGCGGAAGGTCTTCGTGAGGCCAGGTGGTATGAACAGTCGCCTCGCCAGACGGTATGGTGCCAGCTCTGCTTCAGGGAATGCATCATCGCCGAGGGGAAAAGGGGGTTCTGCCGAGCCAGAGAGAACAGGGGAGGGAAACTCTACACTTTGGTCTACGGCAAACCATGTGCCGTTCAGATAGACCCCATCGAATTGGAGCCAATGTATCACCTGTTGCCTGGGCATGGCAATCTGGGTTTGGCCACCGCGGGCTGTAACTTCAGGTGTAAATTCTGCCACAACTGGCACATCTCCCAGAGAAGCGTGGAGGAGACGAGGAATCAGGATTTGTCGCCGCAAGAGATCGTTGCCATGGCTGTGGAACGAGGCTGCAAGTCCATCTCCTCTACCATGAACGAGCCGACGGTGTTCTACGAATACATGTACGATATCAACAAGCTGGCCCAGGAAACGGGGCTTCGGACTCTCTTCCACACCAACGGATCGCTAAGGCCTGAGCCCTTGCTCGAACTCCTCAGATTCGTGGACGCCGTCACCGTAGATCTCAAGGCCTTCACCCCGCAGTTCTATGAACAGGTCAGCGAGTCGGAGTTGGAGCCGGTGCTGGAGACGCTGCAAAACATCAAAAGGGCCGGGAAACACCTGGAGATAGTGAACCTGGTCATCCCCACCCTCAACGACGACCTGGACGACGTCAGGCGCATGTGCGTCTGGATCAGGGAGAACCTGGGAGACCAGGTGCCCCTCCACTTCACCCGTTTCTTCCCCGCCTACAAGCTGACCAGCCTGCCTCCCACCCCCGTCGAGACCCTGGAGGCAGCGGTCGGGATCGCCGACGAGGAGGGATTGCAGTACGTCTACATCGGCAACCTCCCCGGCCACGAGCACAACAGCACCTTTTGCCCAAGGTGTGGGGAGCGGGTGATTCATCGGATCCATTTTGAGGTGGTCTCCTCGGATGTTGAGGACGGGAAATGTCGCTTCTGTGGGCACGAGATACCGGGCATCTGGGGGGATTCTGAAAAGGCGATCTCAGATGAGGAGGATGAGCAGACGTGATTTCATGAAGGGGCTAAGTGGTCTCGGCATCTGCGCCTTGGGCGGTGGAGCTCTCCTTTCTTGTGCCAGGTGGGAACAAACTTCTCCAGTGACAGAGCAGAAGGAAGTATCCCTGAAAGAGGCACAGTTTTACCGCAGGTTGAAGGGCGAAAACGTCCAGTGCGAGGTCTGCCCAAGAAGGTGCGTTATCCCAGATGGGGGAAGGAGCTTCTGCCGCAACAAGGAGAACCGAGGGGGTAAGCTCTACACCTTGGCTTACGGGAAGCCTTGCACCGTCAACATGACCAGGCCCGAGAACGCTCCCCTGTACCATTTCGTCCCCGGCCACAAGCGCCTGGCCCTGGCAAGCGTGGGCTGCAATTTCAGATGCAAATACTGCCAGAATTGGCAGATCTCCCAGGCCAGGATAGAGGAAAGGGAGTATTATGAGCTATCCCCGGAGGAAGCGGTGGAGCTTGCGCTGAGGGAGGGGGCGGAATCCGTCTCCTTCACCTACACCGAGCCCATCGCTTTCTACGAGTATATGTACGACGTCTCGAAATTCGCCAGGGAGAGGGGGCTGATGACCTCCATCGTCTCCAACGGCTTCATCAATCCCGAGCCCCTGAGGGAACTGCTCAAGGTGGTGGACGCGGTGAAGATAGACCTCAAGGGCTTCACAGACGAATTTTACCATGAGGTATCCTCAGCAGAGCTGGAGCCCGTGCTGACTTCCCTGAACATTGTGAGGGAAGAGGAAGTCTATCTGGAGATAGTGAACCTCGTCGTCCCCACGTTCAACGACGGCCCGGAGATAATAAGGGAGATGTGCCAGTGGATCAGGGAGAACCTGGGCGATGACGTCCCCCTGCACTTCACCAGGTTCTTTCCAAATTACAAGCTGACCCATCTTCCTCCCACCCCTGTTTCAACCCTGGAGATGGCCAGGGGGATTGCCCAAGATGTGGGGCTGCAATACGTCTACATTGGGAACGTGCCGGGGCACGAGAGGGATAACACCTACTGTCCGAAGTGCGGCAAGCTGCTCATCCTCAGGGCGGGCTTCGCCGTATTGGAGAACAACGTGGCTGACGGGAGGTGCAAGTTCTGCGGGGAGAGGATACCGGGGATTTGGTAGGATCAGTAGAGAGAAAATTGCTAGCAGCGGCGGCTCCCACGCCGCCGATTCGCGGGCATGGGAGCCCGCTCTGCTTCAAAATTACCATCTACTGAGGATTGAGAGATAGAGCTGTTACGGGGTGCGCATGGTAGCTACCAGAACGAGGCTGCCCAGCTTTAACACCGCTACCAGGAGGCAGGTTTCCAGGACGCCCAGGGCGGGGAGAAGCATCACCGAGACCAGCAGAGACCCCAGGAAGGCACCCAGGAGGTCGGAGGCGTAGAGGGTACCGGCCGTCTCGCTGAGGCTCACCCTCAGGTACATCTTGCTGGCCAGGGGGAACTCCATGCCGACCAGAAACCCGGCCAGGGCATTCAGGACAAGCAGGATCGGCCCCACGGCGGAAAAGACCCCAGGCCGGCCTGCCTGGGCATATAAAATCGTGAGGGCGGCGGGGAAAAGGAGCCAGCAGGCAGCGATGATCCCCTCAAGCCTCAGAAGGACGGATTTGCCCTTCTCGATTCGCTCCACCCGCCGGGTCATGACCCATCCTCCCAGGCTCAGGCCAGCCATGAAGGCTGTGACCAGCAGCCCTATCTGCTGATAAACGTAACCGTAGAAGGCCTGGAAGGCGAAGAGGACCAGCAGGTCGAAGGCCATCCCCGCGAAGCCGGTGGTGACGATGACGATGGGAACAGAGGCCACCCTCGCCCTGCGGCTCAACCTCCTCGCTACCAGAAAGGCTATAGTCAGCAAAACTACGATGGCGCCAAGAAGCGGCAGACTGATCCGCTCCAGGAACTCGAAGTACCCAGTGAAACCAGGAGAGAAAAGCTCGTTCCAGTAGAACAGGCCATACAGCAATCCCGAAGGGCGAAGATCCTGGTTCACTCCCCCTTCATCCTCCCTCCCCTCGTTGCCTTGTTGCCTCGTTGCCTCGTTGCCTCGTTTTTGCATGGAATCCCAAAACCAGACCAGCCACCGTTCGTCCAGCCTCAAGCGTACGTGGAAATCGGTCATCAGACTGGTGGGCAAGGCCCTCTCCTCCCAGCGTCGGACGAGCGTTTCCAGCGAAACGGCCTCCAAGGGCGCTTCCGGCGAAGCTAACCAGAGATTCGTATCGCCGGGGACGACGTGCGTGTGAGGAAAAACCTGCTTCAGGGTTTCGTAAATGGTAACATTCAGGTTGCGCATCCCAGGGCTCATGTAAGTGAGCGTCCCCGGCGAGGGCAGGGCCACCACCCCCTCCTCGGTCAGGATCTCCCGCACCAGGCGGAAAAATTCCACGGTGTAGAACCTGTTGAGCTGGAGCGTCGAAGGGTAGGGTAGGTTGACGATGACCAGGTCATACCTTTCATTCCCTCCAGCCGCCAGCTTTCTGACCAGCAGCCGGCCATCCACGTGCTGGATGTGAACCCTGGGATCGCTCAATTCGCTGGTTGTCAAGGGGGTTGGGAACTTCTGCACGGCCTCGATCAGAAGGGGATCCAGTTCGGCGTAGTCCACCCTCTCCACCGGGTACTTCAGAATCTCATTCAACACCCCGCCCACGCCTCCGCTCACCACCAGCACCCTCCTGGGCTGGGGAACGAACAACATCGGCAGGTGCACCAGTTCCTCCACCGCGGTGATGTCGGGGACGGGGGCGGTGAGGATGGGGACGCCGTTGGCGAAGAAAGTGTACTGTTCCTCCTGTTTGATAGCAGCCACGTTGCCGTAGATGGAGTTCCCATAGTAGACCAGGTTGTATCCCCGCCACTGCTGGCCCACGAACCAGCGGTGGATGGCATCGGCCTGGGGAGAGAGGAGCAAGGGGAGGCTGGCGGCCAGGAGGAGGAACAACGGACTGTAGGATTTAACGGACTTGGGATTGGGGACTAGGGACTGGGGACTAGGGACCAGGAGGGAGGCTGCTGAGGCCAGGTTGAGGGTGGCTAATATCAGAATTACCTGGATGGAGTGAAGATGGGGGATGAAGAGGTAGGTGAAGACTAACCCGCCGATGATGCCGCCGATGGCTTCCAAAACGTAGACGTGGCCGATGGCAGGGACCTCCCTGGCGTAGGCCCGGCAGCCGAAGGTGAACATGGCCCCGTCAACCAGGCCCAGGGGGAGGAGGACGAGGAAAGCGGAGTAGAAAGTGGGCAGCAGGCCCATCCCCTCGCCGGGCGTGATGCCCGCGATGCGGCGCACAGTGAAAGCGGCGTAGACCGAGAGGGGGAGGAGCAAAGAGAGGGCCATTTGCAGAGCGGCGTAGGATGGGGCCCCGCCCCTCACCCGTCCAGCCAGCCTGGCCGCCAGCCCGCTACCCACCGCCTCCAGGATCAGCCAACTCCCCAGCACCAGCCCGATGGACAGCTCATTGCCGGCGAAGCTCACCAGCAGCTCCCTGGCCATCAGCGTCTGCATCACCGTGAAGCTGAAGCCCATCAGCAGGAAGGCAAATCTCAGGCTGCCTTTGGCGAATCTATCTCCAAGGTATTTCATGCAAATTTCCTCGCTCTGAGATGCAGGCCTATTTTACTACGAAGGCGATTGACTGTAAAGTCAGCCTGCTAAGGAGGGTCAGGAAAGTCAGGTTGAGGTCATGAAGCTGGTCGGTTCGGGTCAAGCAAAATCCTGGCATCGCTGGTATAATCTACGTAGACATGAATTCCCTGTTGACATCCGTGACATCCTATGGTATCATATTGGTAGCCCACGAAATCGGGGCAAGCTCTTCGACAGAGCTCAGAACAAGCATGAGATAGTCTAACTCAGGAAACCGAGGCGATTAATGAGCGCTGAAAGGAGTCCCAAAATGGTTTCTGACAACCTTGCCAAACAATTACATGATAGGGCTACACGGGGTCAGACACTCTTGGCAGAAGAACAGAAGCAATTGGAAAACTGGTACGCAAGTCAAGATACTGCTGAGAGCAAGACATTAGGCTTAGCGACTGGCGAAAGAACATTGGCCACGCTCCAAGCCCAAGTGGACGCGGCGTTGGCCCAGTTAATGACGGTCACAAAACGTATCCAAAAAGTTGCTTCTGAGAACGAGACCTTGCGACACGAAATCGCTATCCTGCGCCGCCAACTGGTTCATATACTTGAGGCACAACCAGCGTGACAATCACCGACGATATTCGAGAGCAAGTACGGCAGCGCGCTAACTTCGCCTGTGAGTATTGCGGTGTCACGGAAACGGACGCGGGCGGTGAACTTACGGTTGACCATTATCAATCGAGAGCCAAAGGTGGCAGCGATAATCTTGAAAATCTGCTCTACTGCTGCCCCCGCTGCAACCAGTACAAAGATGCGGGTATCAGATAAATGCTACTGATTGTCGTTCAAGGCTTCGAGAAATCGGAGATATTGCGCAATGAGGACGTAGCAGAATATCTCTCCACCGAATTGCCAGAAGAGCATAGCGATGTCAGGCGGATTGAGGAAATC
>Ga0194127_10008616_pt1 | contig 10898 bp, 12 predicted proteins | sample TA2KigC100mmetaG_FD_148624 | JGI IMG/M metagenome (GOLD analysis project Ga0194127, IMG submission 148624) | Freshwater microbial communities from Lake Tanganyika, Tanzania - TA2015036 Kigoma Deep Cast 100m | ecosystem: Environmental > Aquatic > Freshwater > Lake | place: Tanzania: Lake... | reverse complement strand
GCACGCGTCCCATGGGTCGCACGGGTCGCACGGGTCGCACGGCTCGCACGGGTCGCACGGCTCGCACGGCTCGCACGGGTCGCACGGTTCTCACGGGTCGCACGGGTCGCACGGGTCGCACGGGTCGCACGGCTCGCACGGCTCGCACGGCTCGCACGGCTCCTGGTAGTCGGAAGGGCCTTCGGCGGCGTTGGGCGGCGTTCGCCGGCGGTCCAGAGGCTTCCAGAGCGGGCAAGACAGGTCAAACCTACCGATCTTCCTACAAGGTCGGCACGCCGTCTTTACGCGACCGTCGCAGTCCGGTATGGATCCGCAGGTCGCGGCGCGGCCCGCGGCCGCGGGTCCTCGGGAGGGATTGTTCGAAGATGGCCAAGAAGATCGTGACGGTCCTGATCGCGGTGGCCGTGCTCGGGGGCGGCGTCGCGATCGTCGCGTCGTCCATGTCGTCCGGCGTGTTCAGCCTCACGATCGCCGAGGCGCAGTCCGCGCCCGAGCGGCTCGCGGGGAAGGAGCTGAAGGTCACGGGCGACGTGGTCTCCGGGTCGATCAGGCGCGGCGCCACCCCGTTCGAAATGGACTTCGCCATCGCGGACAAGGAAGGGCGACGCCTGGACTGCCACTACAAGGGCGCGATCCCCGACCCGTTCGCCGAGGGGCGCGAGGTCATCCTCCAGGGGGCGCTCGGGACGGACCGGAAGCTCGAGGTCTCGAAGATCACGGTGAAGTGCCCGTCGAAGTACCAGGAGGCGGGGATCGCCGAGGACCGGTACGACGACTACTACGGGAAGAAGTACAAGGACGGTCACCGGAACCCCTGATCCGTCCCGGGGGTCGGCGGCGGCGGTGCCCTGAAGGACATGCAGCACTTCGGACAGATCCTCGTCTTCGCGTCGTTCCTGCTGACCGCCGGGACCGTGGCGCTCGCGCTCGGCGGGGCCGCCCGCCGCCGGCCGGACCTCGTCCGCGCGGCCGGCCAGGCCACGCGCGCGGTCGCGTGGCTGAACGCGGCGATCTCGCTCGTGCTCGTACACGCGATCCTGTCGCACGACTTCTCGAACCGGTACGTCGCGTCCTACACCGACTCCGGCATGCCGCTGATGTACCTGCTCACGGCGTTCTGGGGCGGCGAGAAGGGCGCGCTCCTCTTCTGGGTCCTGACGCTCTCCCTGCTCGCCGGCGCCCTGGCCCGCGTCCGGCGCGACGGCTCGCCGTACACGGGGTGGGTCCTCGGAGTCACGGCCGCGACGCTGCTGTTCTTCGACGTCCTGATGGTCTTCGCGTCGAGCCCGTTCGAGGGGTTCCTGACCACGGATGGGCCGCCCGACGGGTCCGGCCTGAACCCGCTCCTGATGAACCCCCTGATGGCGGTCCACCCGCCGTTCCAGCTCGCCGGCTTCATCGCGTATACGATCCCGTTCGCGTTCGCCTCGGCGTCCCTGCTCTCGGGCAGGAACGACGCCGCCTGGGTGCGCGACTCGCGGCCCTGGTACCTGCTCGCGTGGTCGCTGCTCACCGCCGGTCTCGCGATCGGCGGCCTGTGGGCCTACCTCGAGCTGGGCTGGGGCGGCTTCTGGGGCTGGGACCCGGTCGAGAACGCCGCGCTGCTGCCCTGGCTGTCCGGGACCGCGGCGCTGCACACGTCGTCGCTCGACATGCGGCGCGCCACCTACCGGCGATGGAACCTCGTGCTCGTGTTCGTGACCTTCCTGCTGACGATCTTCGCGACGTTCCTGACCCGCAGCCAGCTCATCCAGTCGCTCCACTCGTTCTCGAACTCGGTCCTGACGCCCTTCTTCCTCTATTTCATGGTCGTGCTCGTCGCGTTCTTCGGCCTTCTGCTCGCGTACCGGTGGCGCGGCCTGGGCGCGTCCGCGGCCCGGCTGTCCCACGTCTGGTCCCGCGAGGGGCTCGTCCTGGTCAACACGCTCGTGTTCGTCATCTGCCTGTTCATCGTGCTCTGGGGCACGCTCCTGCCGAAGATATCCGAGTCGTCCGCGGTCCAGGCCGCGCTCGGCCTGGAACAGGCCGTGGACGTCGGGCCGGAGTGGTTCAACATGGTGGTCGCGCCGGTCGGCGTCATCATGGTGCTCCTGACCGCGGCGGGTCCCCTCGTGCCGTACCGGACCGGCACCCCCGGGGCGACGCGGACGCTGGCGCGGACCGCGGTCGCGGGACTGGCCGCGGCGCTGGTCGTCGCGATCCTGTTCGCGATCTCCCGCGGGTCGCTGCTCGCCGGCCTGACCGGCGAGGGCCTGCCCGCGGCCGCGTGGCGTGCCGTGAAGGGCCTCGCCCTGCCCGGCTTCTGGGGGCTCCTGTCCATCGCCGGCGCGGGCTGGATCGTGGCCGCGGTCGTCACGGACTGGCGACGGGCGGCCGCGACCCGGGCCGCGGTCACCGGCGAGCGCGCGGTCCGCGCGGCCGCGTCCCTGCTTCGCGCGAACCCCCGCCGTTTCGGCGGCCACCTCGCGCACCTCGGGGTCGCGCTCGCCTTCCTCGGGTTCGCGGGGGGGGCGGCGAAGATCGTCCGCAAGGACGTCGTCCTCGACCCCATGGACCGGCTGTCGATCGGCGGCACGGACCTGATCTTCCTGGGCACGGACGAGCGCTACGACGCGGGCGGGCAGTATGCCTCGCTTCGATCGCACGTGCTCGCGTGGCCGGCCGGGAAGGCGCTCGCCGACGGGACAGTCGAGTCGCTCGTCGCCGCGTCCGGCGCCGCGTCCGGCAAGGCCGGGACCGCGCCGGAGGTCGAGCTTGCGTTCGCGTCCGCCGCGGCCGCGGCCGAGTTCCACGCGACCGCGTTCATGCAGACGGCGGGGCAGAGGGACTTCGTCAAGGTGCTGGTGGTCCCGGAGCGGCGGGAGGTCCAGCTCGCCCCCTTCGCGATCGAGACCCTCCGGTTCGTGCCCCGGTCGTTCCACCGGCAGATCGAGGAGATGAAGGGCCTGGCCGCGGCCACGGGCGGTCGCCTGACCGTCACGGCGTCGCGCGGCGACCCGGTCATCACGGTCCGGGCCGCGGACGACGCGATGTTCAAGGCCCTGACACGGCCGTCCGCGGGCGCCGCCGCGTGGGCCGGCGTCCGGCGCGTGAAGGACAGGCCGACCGAGGTCGCGGTCGTGCCGGCCGGCATGGGCATGACCCTGCGGCCGGAGATGCGGTTCTACGCGAAGTCCGAGAACCCCACGACCGAGGTCCGGATCGACTCGGGCCTGTTCACGGACCTCTACGTTGCCGCGACGCCGGGGGAGGGGTCCCAGTCGATGAGCCTGACCGCGATGGTGAACCCGCTGATGTCCGGGGTCTGGCTGGGGTCGCTCGTCCTCATCCTCGTGACGCTCGGTCTCGCGGTGCCGGTCGGGACCCTCCGAACGGCGCCGGCCCCCGCGCGCGCGCCCGAGGGCGAGCCGGAGGAGGGCGTCGCGCCATGAGCGGCACGCTGGACGTCCTGTTCGCGGTGCTGGTGGCCGGCGCCCTGACCGCGGCCCTGTACCGGCTGCTGCGCGCGCTCGGCGCCCTCGGCGGCCCGGAAGACGAGGTCGAACGCTGATGACGACGCGGTCCTGGTGCGCGGTCGTCGCCGCAGCGACGCTCGCGGCGGCGCAGTCACGGGCCGCCGAGCCCCCCCGGAGTCATTTCGCGTCGCTCTCCGTCCAGGTACTCCCGACCGAGGAGGGCGTGCAGGTGTCGCACGCGCTGCGCGTGACCGGGGCCGGGGAGCCGGTCTCCTGGACGTTCCCGCTCCTGCTGCCCGAGGGCCTGCCCGGACCCGTGCCCGCGCCCCGTACCGACGCCGTCCCGAACGGGATCGACTCGAAGGCATCCGGGGGCGCAGAGGTCCGTTTCGAGGCGGACGGGATCCGCGTCACCGGCCGCCCGGGGCCGTCCGGCGACTTCTCGGCCCAGGTCCGCTACTCGATCCCCGTTGCGACCGGCCGCGCCACGTTCGCGGTGCGGCCCGGCTTCCCGGTCGGGGTGGTCCAGGTCACCACGCGAAGGACGCCGGCGTACGGGCTGCACGTCCGGCCGCTCGCCCCGTATGCGTACCGCGAGGAGGTCGAGGAGGACGGCACCTGGCAGTACCTCGTGCTCGGCGACGGCATCGACGCGGGGGAGCGGCTCGAGGTGGCGGTCGCGCACCTCCCGGCCCCGTTCGGGCCGTACCGGGCCGCGGCCCTCGGGGTCGCGGGGCTGGCCGCCGTCGCGCTGGCGTGGGCGGTGATCGCGCCGCGGAAGACGCGAAGGAAGAAGTGGCAGTTCACCGCGGAGACCGCGGAGACCGCGGAGAGGAACGGGTAGCGTGGGCGGGCCGGAACACGGAATCGGCCTGGTCGCGGAGCGGCTGACCCGGATCATCGGGCGGCGGCACGTGCTCCGCGACGTGAGCTTCCGGGCGGGCGCGGGCGAGGTGGTCGCGATCGTCGGGCGGAACGGCGCGGGCAAGTCCACGCTGCTGTCGCTCCTGTCGGGCCGCCAGTCGCCGGATCGCGGCGGGGTCCGGGTCGAGTCGGACGGGCGCGTCCTGTCTCCCCGCGAGTCCGCGACCGTCGTCGGCTTCCTTCCGCACGACCTGTTCCTCTACCCGGACCTGACCGCGCGCGAGAACCTCGCGTTCTTCGCCTCGCTCTACGGGGTCCGCCACGCGGACGAACGGATCCCCCTCGCGATCGACGCGATCGGGCTCCCGCGGGACGCGGATCGCCCGGTCCGCACGCTGTCCCGGGGCATGCAGCAGCGCGCCGCGATCGGCCGCCTGATGGTGATCGGCGCCCGCGTCTGGCTGCTCGACGAGCCGACGACCGGCCTCGACGAGCCGGGACGCGCGTGGCTCGCCGCGACCCTCGACGCGGCCGCGAGACGGGGCGTGCTGGTCGCGACGGCGTCGCACTACCGGGCCGAGGTCGAGGCGGCCACCCGCGTGCTCGTGCTCGACGCGGGCCGCCTGGTGCTCGACGTGGCGGGCGGGGCGGACGGCGCGACCCGGGCGTTCGAGGTCATCGAGGGCGGCATCGTCGCGGCCCGGGGGGGGGCGGCGTGACCGCGGGCCTCCGCCAGTTCGGCGCCGTCCTCGCGAAGGACGCGCGCATCGAGTTCCGGACGCGGGACATCGTCTACACGATGGCCCTGTTCTCGATCCTGCTCGTCTTCGTCTTCGCGTTCGCGTTCCTGTCGGACCCGTCGCGGACGCGCGACTACGGCCCGGGAATCGTCTGGGTCACCCTGCTGTTCTCCGCGACCGTGGGCCAGAACCGGCTGTTCGATCGCGAGCGCGAGAACGGCTGCCTGTGGTCCATGCTGCTCGCGCCGGTCCCGGCGGGCGTGGTGTTCGCGGCCAAGGCGACCGGGCACTTCCTCTTCACCGTGGCGATGGCGGCGGTGACGGTCGCGCTGATCGTGGTCTTCTTCGACCTGAGGGTGCTCGACGTCGGGGGGTTCGTCGGCTCGCTGCTGCTCGGGACCGCGGGGATGAGCCTCGTCGGGACCCTGTTCTCGGCCATGCTGATGAACGCGCGGATGAAGGAGGTCCTGCTGCCGCTGGTCACGTTCCCGGTGCTGGTGCCGGTCGTGATCGCCGGCGTGAAGGTCACGGCGCTGTCGGTGGGCGCGCCGCTCCAGGAGGACGCGGGCGCGTGGCTGCGGTTCCTGCTGGGCTTTGATATGATTTTCGGCGCCGTGACGGTGCTGCTGTTCGGGAGGATGATCCGGTCGTGATGGGGGGGCAGGGGAGGCGGGCTCGGGCTCGGGTACGGGAGGTCTTGATGGGACGTGGCTGGACGCGATGGATCGGGGCGGCGTTGGCTGTCGCGGCGCTCGTGACCATGCTCGCGGCGCTGTACGCGATCTTCTTCGTGGCGCCGCTCGAGATGACGATGGGGATCGCGCAGAAGATCTTCTACATCCACGTCGGCTCGGCGATGAACATGCTGCTGGCGTTCGGCGTGTGCGCCCTGGCGGGCGCGACGTTCCTCGCGGTGCGGGCGCCGCGGGCGCGCGCGATGGCGGACGCGATCGGGGTCGCGACGGCCGAGGTCGGCGTGACGCTCGGCGCGATCGTGCTGGTGACCGGGCCGCTCTGGGCGCGCAAGGCGTGGGGCACGTGGTGGACCTGGGAGCCGCGCCTGACGCTGTCGCTGATGGTCTTCCTGCTCTTCCTGGCGTACCTCGCGCTGCGGGCGTTCGCGGGGTCGGACCGGTTCGGGCGCGGCGTGGCCGCGGGCCTGTCGATCATGGGCATCCCGGCGATCTACTTCATCCATTTCGCGGTGGAGCGGTGGGGCGGGGCGCACCCGCAGGTCGTCTACAAGGGCGGGCTGACCGTGCCCGGGATGAAGCTGGCCTTCTGGCTCAGCGTGCTCGCGGTCTCCCTGGTCACGGCGGCCCTGGCGTACCAGCGTGCGGTCATTGAGACCCAGAGGCAGGCGATCGACGCGCTGTTCCTGGAGCTGGACCGCCGGGAGGGCCTGCCGTGACCGCGAATCCGGTGGCTGTCACCGAGTTTCCCGGTGGAGCCGACGGCAGTCGGAGGAGGATGGTGATCATGAGGAGCACACGGAGTCGCGTGGCCCGGGTCCTCGCCGGCCTCGTGCTCGCAGCCGTCGCGTCCGCCGCGGTCGCGGGGACCGCTCTCGCACAGGAGGAGCCTCGCGACAAGGCGGCCGCGGGTGCGTGGGACGGGTCGTGGCGGGCCGGCGTGGACGACAGCGCCCGGGACGTGGTCAGCGGCGAGACCATGGTCGTCGTCGCGTACGGCGCGGTCTGGGCGATCCTGTTCGTCTATGTGCTCCGGCTGGCCGCGGACATCCGCGGGCTCAGGCGCGAGACCGAGGACCTGAAGCGGCTCGTCGCCGGGCAGGGCGGCAAGCCTCCGGCCTCCTGAGCGCCGGCCGGCGCTTCCCGGTTGCACGCGGCGCGGCTGGTGTATGATCCGGCCGCTTTCTGGCAGGTAGGACGTGGCCAAGTCATTGATCATCGTGGAGTCGCCCGCCAAGGCGGCCACCATCAAGAGGTACCTGGACGGCAGCTTCGAGGTCGAGGCCTCGGCGGGTCACATCAAGGACCTGCCGGAGCGGGCGCTCGGCGTGGACGTCGCGAAGGGGTTCTCGCCGCGGTTCGAGGTGGTCCGCGGCAAGCGCAAGATCGTGGATCGCCTGAAGAATGCGGCCTCGGGCGCGGCGCAGGTCTACCTCGCGCCCGACCCCGACCGCGAGGGCGAGGCCATCGCGTGGCACATCTTCGAGGAGATCGAGTCGGTCGCGCCGAACGTGAGCCGCGTGATGTTCCACGAGATCACGCGCGACGCGGTCCGCAGGGCCCTCGGCGACCCGAGGCCGCTCGACCGGAAGATGTACGAGTCGCAGCTCGCGCGCCGCATCCTCGACCGGCTCGTCGGCTACCAGATCTCGCCGCTCCTGTGGCGGAAGGTGCAGGGCGGCCTGTCCGCGGGACGCGTGCAGTCGGTCGCGGTCCGGCTCGTCGTCGAGCGCGAGCGCGAGATCGAGGCATTCGTCCCGGTCGAGTACTGGATCATGACGGCCTCGCTGGAGCGCGCGAGCGAGACGCGGGCGTTCAAGGCGACGCTCAAGAAGATCGGCGGGAAGAAGGCCGAGGTCCACGACCGCGAGACCGCGGACGCGCTGATCGCGCGGCTGCGCGGCGCGGAGTGGCTGGTCAGGTCGGTCGAGCGCAAGGAGCGCAGGCGCCCGGCGGGCCCGCCGTACATCACGAGCACGCTCCAGCAGGACGCGTCGCGGCTGCTCCACTTCTCGCCTTCGCACACGATGGCGGTCGCGCAGCGGCTGTACGAGGGCGTCGAGATCGGGGACGAGGGGCGCGTCGGCCTCATCACCTACATGCGTACCGACTCGGTGCGCGTGTCGAACGAGGCGCTCGGCGCGGCGCGCGAGACGATCGGCGAGCGGTTCGGGCCGGCCTACGTGCCGGAGAAGGCGAATCTCTACCGCAACAAGCGATCCGCGCAGGACGCCCACGAGGCGATCCGGCCGACGTACGTCGCGCGCGCCCCGGCGGACCTGAAGGGGCAGTTGGGCCGCGACGAGTACAGGCTCTACAACCTGATCTACAGCCGCTTCCTGGCGTGCCAGATGACCCCGGCGGTCTATGACCAGACCAGCGTGGACGTGGCGGTCGAGGACGCGGAGTTCCGCGCGACCGGGTCCGTCCTGAAGTTCGACGGCTACCTCGCGGCGTGGCGCGCGGGCAGGGAGCCGGTCGAGAAGGCCGAGGAGGACGCGGCGGACGAGGAGTTCGGCGAGAACGGCGGGCTGCCGGCCGACCTGGTCGAGGGCGAGGCCCTGCGCCTGCGCGACCTCTCCGGCGAGCAGAAGTTCACGGAGCCGCCGCCGCGGTTCTCCGAGGCCACGCTGGTGCGCGAGCTGGAGGAGCGCGGGATCGGGCGGCCGTCCACGTACGCGGCGATCGTCGGGACCATCCAGACGAAGCAGTACGTCAGGAAGGACGAGGGGAAGCTCAAGCCGACCGAGCTGGGCCGCACCGTGAACGACCTGCTGGTCGCGCACTTCTCCGACGTGGTGGACTACGACTTCACCGCGCGGATGGAGCAGGACCTGGACGAGGTCGAGGAGGGCCGCAAGGGCCGGCTCGACGTGCTCGGGAGCTTCTACGGCTCGTTCTCCGAGACGCTGGAGAAGGCGAAGACCGAAATGCGCTCGGTCAAGAAGCAGGCCGAGCCGGCGGGCGTGGACTGCGAGCTGTGCGGCAAGCCGATGCTCATCCGCTTCGGCAAGAACGGCACCTTCCTCGGCTGCTCCGGATACCCGGCCTGCCGCAACACGCGCGAGATGCAGCGCGACGAGAGCGGGCAGGTGTCGGCCAGGGAGGCGGAGGACGTCGGGACGTGCCCGAAGTGCGGCCAGACCCTGCTGGTGCGGTCGGGCCGGTTCGGGAAGTTCATCGCCTGCTCGACGTATCCGAAGTGCGACTACACGCGTCCCTACACGCGGACCGAGCGCTGCCCGAACCCCGGGTGCGACGGTCTGCTCGCGGAGAGGGTCTCGCGCAAGGGCAAGACCTTCTTCTCGTGCAGCAACTACCCGAAGTGCAAGTTCATCGCGAGCGGCGAGCCGGTCGCGGAGACCTGCCCGCAGTGCGCGGCGCCGACCCTGTTCGCGCGGTCCTCGCGCGTGGGGGGGCGGTCGCTGCGCTGCATGCGGGAAGGGTGCGGGTACACGAGGCGCGAGCGGGGCAGGGCGGCGGACGGCGACGAGGGTGCCGCTGCCGGGTCCGGCGCCGCTGCCGAGGTCGGCGCGGACGAGGGATGAGTCCGAACAGGCTCTACACCCGGACCGGGGACGCGGGCGAGACCGGGCTGCTGCGAGGCGGCCGGGTGAGCAAGTCCGATCCCCGCGTCGAGGCCTACGGCACGGTCGACGAGGCGAACGCGTTCCTGGGGGCGGCGCTGGTCGAGGTCCGCCTCCTGCCGCCGTCCGCGGGCCGGGACGCGGTCGCGGGCGTGCTCGATGCCTGCCAGTCCTGCCTGATGCGGCTCGCGGCCGAGGTCGCCTCCGGCGGACGGGCCGGGATCGGCGTGGGCGAGGCCGACGTCGAGGCGCTCGAGCGCTGGATCGACGACGCCCAGGGCCGCGTCCCCGAGCTGACGAACTTCCTTGTGCCGGGCGCGGGGCGGGCCGAGGCCGCGCTGCACGTCGCGCGGACCGTGTGCCGCCGGGCCGAGCGCCGCCTGGTGGCGCTGCCGGCCGAGCAGGCGCCGGTCGAGGGCGTGCGGTTCCTGAACCGGCTGTCCGACCTGCTGTTCGCGCTCGCGCGGGTCGCCACGGCCGCCGGGGGGGGCGCCGAGCGGGTCTGGCGCGGGGGTGGGGCATGAGGCCGGCGTGGCGCACGTCCGCGGCGTTCGCAGGGCTCGCGGTGGCCTTCGCCGGTTGCAGCGGGGACGGAGGAGAGGCGGCGCCCGAGCCCGGTCACGGTCGGATCGGTCCGGCGGGCGGCCGCATCGACGGCCCGGACGGGGCCGCGCTCGTCGTGCCGGCGGGATCGCTCGGCGACACGGTCGACGTCTCCATCGCCATCGACGAGTCCTCGCTGACCTACGCGAAGGTCCGGCCGGTCGGCGATGCCTTCCGGTTCGATCCGGACGACGTGGTGTTCGAGCCGATGGCGACCGTGGTCGTGCCGTTCGTCGCGACGCGGATCCCGGAAGGGCGGTCCGTCGAGGACGTGAGGGTCTATTCCCTGGTCTCCGAGGTGTGGGTCGCGCTGCCGACGAACCCGGTAGGGCCGAACGACCTGGCCGCGATGGCCGCGACCGAGCGGCTGACCGTGATGGTGGCCGGCGTGCCGCGGGAACCGATCGCGCGTTGAAGGGGGTGGGAGGAGGGCGCCATGAGGCTCGACGAACAGCAGTTCGCGTTCCTGTACCTGCTCCTCGAGGCACGCGAGCGGGGCGAGTACGTGCCGCTCTCGATGATGCGGATGCAGCTCCACGAGGACCTCGGGGACGAGCGCGTCGTCGCGCTGTCGCTCGAGAACATGGGCCTCGTCGAGTGCAGCGTGGACGAGCGGCTGGTCGGCAACGCCCGCTACAAGTACAAGCTCACGCCGGTCGGGTTCGACCTCGTCTGCGACATCCTGCGGGCCCCGGTCGCCCGCGTCCAGCATACCGTCCGGCGTCCGAGGTGACGTTCGCCCCGTCCCGCGTCCCGCGGGATTCCCGTCCCCGTGCCCGTGCCCGCTCCGGCCTCCCGCTCTGCCCCGCTCCCAAATCGTCGGGCCTCCTTGCCGTTGGGCGGCGGCGTGGCCGGCTTGTTTCGCGGATCTGGCGCGCTGCGCGCCGTCCGATAGCGCTGCTATCGGCCGGTGCTCGCGTCCGCCGCCTTCGGCGGCCGCCACCTCCGCGAAACCGC
>Ga0194127_10008614_pt1 | contig 10898 bp, 7 predicted proteins | sample TA2KigC100mmetaG_FD_148624 | JGI IMG/M metagenome (GOLD analysis project Ga0194127, IMG submission 148624) | Freshwater microbial communities from Lake Tanganyika, Tanzania - TA2015036 Kigoma Deep Cast 100m | ecosystem: Environmental > Aquatic > Freshwater > Lake | place: Tanzania: Lake... | reverse complement strand
ATCACCTTCGACCCGCAGGGCGCCTACGGCCACCCCGACCACATCAACGCCAATCGCATCACCGTGGCCGCCTTCGCCGCGGCGGGCGATCCGGCGCAGTACCCGGAGCACCTGGCGGAGGGACTGTCGCCGTTCGCCCCTAGCAAGCTGTACTTCACGGGCCTGCCGAGGCGTTTCTTCCGGGCCATCGCTGAGGAAATCATGGCGGCAGGGATTGACGTGGCCCGTTTCGGCCCCCGCAACCTGGAGGACTTGGCCGACGCCGGGATGCCGGACGAGCTGGTGACCACGGAGATTGACGTGGCCTGTTGCTGGCAGGCCAAGTACCAGGCCATCCAGTGCCACCAGACGCAACTGCCGTCGGATAGCCCGTTCCGGCTGATCCCCCTGGAGCGGATGGAGCGGGCGCTGAGCACGGAGTACTTCATCCTGGCAGAGACCCGCCTGCCGCGGCCCAGCGGCATCGAAACCGACCTCTTCGCCGGTCTGCGGTAGGGATTTTCTGTCATTGCGAGCCCCGCAGGGCGAAGCAATCTCACTGTTGCGCCATGAGAGAGATTGCTTCGCCGCCGCCGCTCCTACTCAGAAACTTGGCTGGTAGTGCGCGCTTCCAGCGCGTTGCTGGGGCGCTCAAGCGCCTACTACGAGCCCATGTGCGCCCAAGTTTTTGCCCTCGGGAATGACGCCGCCGCGTCATTGGGGACTCGCAATGACTATAGAGGATTTGATGAGGCTTTACCTGATTCGTCATGGACATACGGCCTGGCTGGCCGAGCACCGCCTGCAAGGCTGGCTGCCCGGCATCGTCCTGGACGACGAGGGCCGCGCCCAGGCCCAGCGCCTGGCCGACCACCTGGCCGGAGAATCGCTGGCCGCCATCTACGCCAGCCCGCTGGAGCGCGCCGTGCAGACCGCCGCGGCCATCGCCCGGCCGCACGACCTGCCCGTGCAGCCGGTGCCGCGCCTGGGCGAGATTCGCATGGGCACGCTGGAAGGATTGTACCTGGACCAAATCGCCGCCCAGTATCCCGGCCTCTGGGAGCAGTATCGCGCTGCGCCGGACAGCGTGCGTTTTCCCGATGGCGAGACCATCGCCGAGGTGCAGACCCGCGCCGTGGCCTGGGTGGAGGAGGTCCGGCAGCAGCACCCCCAGGACACCATCGCCGTCGTCTCCCACGCCGACGTGCTCAAGGCCATTTTGGTGCACTATCTGGGCATGAGCCTGAGCCACCTGCATCGCCTGGCCCTGACCACCGGCTCCCTGAGCACCCTGGAGCTGACGGACAAGGCCGTGCGGCTGCTCGGCCACAACTTTGTGCCGCCCGCCCCCGGCAAGGAGAACGCCCATGTGCACGTCGCCTGAAGCCAATGAGACCAGCGAGCGCAAAGCAGGCCACTTGCGCCTGGCCGTCGAGGAGGGCGGGCGCTTGCAGTTCCAGGGGCTCACCGCCGGTTGGGAGCGCGTGCGCCTCGTCCATCGAGCCTTGCCCGAGCTGGACCTGGCCGCTGTAGACACCGCAGTGACGATCTTTGGCCATCGCCTGCAAGCGCCGCTGCTCATCTCCTCCATGACCGGCGGCACGCCTGAGGCGACGCTCATCAATCGCCGCCTGGCCCGGGCCGCCCAGGCCGCGGGCGTAGCTATGGGCCTGGGGAGCATGCGCGTGGCCCTGGACGACCCCACGGAGGCTCTGGACTTCCAGGTGCGCGAGGCCGCGCCGGACATCCTGCTCTTCGCCAACCTGGGGGCCGTGCAGCTCAACTACGGCTACGGCCTGGACGACTGTCGCCGGGCGGTGGAGCTGGCTCAGGCCGACGCCCTGATCCTGCACCTCAACCCGCTGCAGGAGGCCATCCAGCCGGGGGGCAACACCAACTTCGCCGGGCTGCTACGCCAGATCGAGCAGGTGTGCCGGGCGCTGCCGGTGCCGGTTATCGTCAAAGAAGTGGGCTGGGGGATCAGCGGCGAGGTGGCGCGGCAACTGGTGGACGTGGGTGTGGCCGGGATTGACGTGGCCGGCGCCGGCGGCACCGACTGGGCAGCCGTAGAGGCGCGCCTGGCCGATGAGGCGCCGCGGCTGCGCCTGGCGCAGGTCTTCGCCCAGTGGGGCATCCCCACGGTCGAAGCTGTGCCCCAGGTGCGCCAGGCCGCGCCGGAGGCTGTGGTCATCGCCAGTGGCGGGGTGCGCAATGGGCTGGACGTGGCCAAGGCCATCGCCCTGGGGGCCGATGCCGCCGGACTGGCCATGCCGTTCCTGCAGGCCGCGGCGCGCTCGGCGGAGGCGGTAAAGGATGAGCTGGCGCAACTCACCGCCGAGCTCAAGCTGGCCATGTTCGCCACTGGCTGCGCCAACCTGGCCGCCCTGCGCCAAGCGCAACGTTCCACGTTCCAAGTTCCAAGTTCCACGTTTGGCGTTTGAAGTTTCACGTTCCATGTTCCAAGCTTCACGTTTGACGTTTGACGTTGCCACACCATCACCGGGAGCCTGTTCAAGCCGTCATTGCGAGCGTAGCGAAGCAATCTCCCTCATGGCGCAACAGAGAGATTGCTTTGCTTCGTTCCTCTGAAGCGCCATCACGCCTTACTTCCCGAAACGGTGGGCGTGATGGCGCTTCATCGCAACCGCGCCGCTCCTCGCAATGACGCGTCACCGGGAGATATAAGCGGTGGGTTTTACCTCTTTAGTCTACGCCGCAGCCACCACGGTCGGTCTCATGGTGGTGCTCTTCCTCCTCAGCCAGGCCGTGCTGCGCTACGGACTGATGCCGCTCAGCGCCGCCCTCTCGTTGTCGGGGTTTAATCGCCCCCTGTTCTACCTGTTCATCCTGCCCGGCACGGTGGTGCACGAGGCCAGCCACCTCATCGCCTGCCTGCTCAGCGGCGTGCGTGTGCGCAGCTTCCAGCTCTTCGCCCCGCAGCAGAACGGCGTCGTCGGCTGGGTGAACCACGACCGGGCGGACATTGTGCGGCGCAATCTCATTGCCCTGGCCCCCTTCCTGGGCGGGAGCCTGATGCTGTACCTCCTGACGAGGCTGGCCTTCCCGGGCGTGGGCCTCAGCCCCGAAAGCTGGGCGGCCACGCCGGGCGACGTCGGCGGGACGCTGCAGACGCTGCTCAGCTCCGTGGGCGAGGCCCTGGGCGGCATCGACCTGGGTAATCCGATCACGTGGCTATTTCTCTACCTGGCCTTCTCCCTGGGCTACGGCATTGCCCCCAGCCGCCACGATTTATCGCCCAGCCTGCTGGACGGGGCGATTGTGCTGGGCGCCGTGCTTCTGTTGCGCCTGGCCGATAGTGCCCTGGGCCTTGGCCTGGGCGAGAGTGACGTGGCCAACTCGCTGGCCGGCGGCCTGGCCGGGCTGCTGCAGGGGCTCAACGCCCTGCTGCTGTTCAGCGCCGTGCTCGTGGCCGCCGGCGCTATCTTCCTCATCCCGCTGGCGGCGATCATCTACCGCCTGCGCGGCGGGTAAGCGCCTCAAAAATGTCAGCTTTGACGACGAGACCTGACAGGTCTTCAAGACCTGTCAGGTCTGAATTCAGCCCCTTCCTGTTGCTCTGCGGGCTGGGCCTCTGCGCCATCTTCAGTTCCACGATGGCCAAATCGCCGGTGCTGCCCCTCTTCGCCCAGCACCTGGGGGCCAGCAAGGCGGATATCGGCTTCATCGCTGCGGCCAGCACGATCATCGGCATCGTCACCAACCTGCCCGCCGGCGCCCTCTCCGACGTGTGGGGCCGCAAGCGGGTCATCCTGGTGGCCGCTCTGGTGTTTGCCAGCGCCCCGTTCCTGTACTTCTTCGTGACCACGCCCTGGCAACTGGTGGTCGTGCGGGTGTACCACGGGCTGGCCACGGCCATCTTCGGCCCGGTGGCTCTGGCCTACGTGGCCGACCTGTTCCAGCAGCGGCGGGGCGAGAACATGGCCTGGTACTCTTCGGCGACGATGGTGGGGCGCTTCCTGTCCCCCACGGTGGGCGGGCTCGTGCTCTCCCTGGCCACGCTACCGGCGATCGTGGCGCTCTTCCTGCCCCTGGGCCTGCCGCAGCCGCGCCTGCCGTACCTGTTGGTGTACCTGGGCTGCGGCCTCAGCGGGCTGGTGGCCCTGTTCCTGGCCCTACGCCTGCCCGATTTGGGCGGCGGAGCGGCTGTGCGGAGGAGCGGCGGAGAGAATCCGGCGTCAATCCCAGCCGAGGCGAAGCGCAGACCGCGCCCCTACCTGGAGCGACGCATTCTGCTCACCAGCGGCACGGAAGCGGCGCAATACCTGGCCTACGGGGCGCTGGAGACCTTCCTGCCGCTGTACGCCCTGGCCGTGGGGCGGGCGGAGTGGGAGATCGGCCTGATCTTCGGCCTGCAGACGGTGACCACGCTGCTCACCAAGCCGCTCATGGGCCGCCTGTCCGATCGCCTGGGCCGGCGCGCCCTCATCGCCCTGGGGCTGCTGGTCTCGGCGGCGGCACTGGCCGCGGTGCCCTGGACGGCCTCGATGCTGCCGCTGGCCGTCCTGGCCATGCTCTTCGGTCTGGGGGTGGCGGTGGTCACCTCGTCTACGGCGGCGTTTGTGGCCGACCTGGCGCACGGCACGGCGCACGGGGCGGCGCTGGGCACGCTGGGGACGATCATGGACGTGGGCCACGCCTCCGGCCCGATTGTCGCCGGGCTGCTCATCGCCCGGCTCAGCTATGCGCCAGCGTTTGCCATCATCGCCGCCGTGCTGGTACTGGCGGCTGGTGGCTTCCTGGCCACGGTACGGGAGTGATCATCAGCGGATGAGTAACGGATCAGCGGATGCGGCTCCCATAACTGCTAATCCGTTATGCCGCAGGCAATCCGCTGCTGGGAGGTATGCTCATGAAGTGGGTGACTCGTTCGCACGTGCACGTGGATCGTGTGGCCTGCCCCTGGCTGATCAGCCGGTTCGTAGACTCCGAGGCGGAATTCCTGTTCGTGCCCAAGAGCCAGGTGGACAGGGTGGCCAAAGAAGCCGGCGCCATTCCCTTTGACGCCCCCGGCGTGGAGCTGGGCCACCACGACGGCCAGTGCTCGTTTGAGGCGATCATCGCCAAGTACGATTTGCAGGACCCGGCGCTGCTCTACCTGGCCAAGATCGTCAACGCCGCCGATACGGACCGGCTGGAGGCACACCCGCTGGCGGCCGGCCTGGAGGCCATTGCCACCGGCTACAGCCTGCGCTTCCCGGGCGACATGGAAAACCTGGAGCACCAGTTTGCCGTCTACGACTCCCTCTACGCCTGGTGCCGTCTGCAGGTGGCCAGGCAGGCCAAGTAGGCTATCTATTTTGAGAGTCATTGCGAGGAGCGCAGCGACGAAGCAATCTCTCTGTTGCGCCATGATGGAGATTGCTTCGCCCCTGCGGGGCTCGCAATGACGCGGTGGGAAGATGACCCGTCTCATCCTGGTGCGGCACGGCCAGACCGCCTGGAATCGCCCGGAACGCTTTCGTGGTCGCTCTGACCTGCCCCTAGACGAGACCGGCCTGGCGCAGGCCCAGGCCGCAGGGCGGCACATCGCCACCCGCTGGTCGGTGGCCGCCGTGTACGCCAGTCCCCTGCCGCGGGCGATGCAGACGGCCGCGGCCATCGCCACCGCCTGCGGCCTGACGGTGCAGGCGCTGCCGGGTCTCAGCGACGTTGACTATGGCTTCTGGCAGGGGCTCTCCCCGGAGGAGGTGGCGCAGCGCGACCCGGAGCAGCATCGCCTCTGGCTCACGGCGCCGCAGCGCGCCCGCATCCCCGGCGGCGAGAGCCTGCCGGCAGCGCGTCGCCGGGCCTCCGCTGCCCTGCGCCAGGTGGCCGTCCGCCACGACAGCCAGACGATTGTCCTGGTCTCCCATTTGGTGATCTGCCGCCTGCTGCTCCTGGCCGTGCTGGGGCTGCCTACGGCGCGCTACTGGCGAATTCGCCAGGATACCGCGGCCATCAACGTCCTGGAATATGCCGAGGGACGGTTCACCCTGGTGGCGCTCAACGATACTTGTCACCTGGGCGCCGGAAAACTGGGGGCGTAGGGCGCAACGCTGGTACGGTGGTGGCAACAAGGGTAACAGGGGCAACAAGGGTAATAGGGGACAGGGGTGCCAGGGGGAACAAGGGTAGGAGGGGCAGGGGGACAGGGAGACAAGTAGACAAGTAGACAAGGGGAAAAGGAGAACCCCGCTTGCGGAGAGAGAGCGGGGTTCTCATGCTATGTAGCGACTCTGGCGGGCCCTGAGGGCAGGCTATGATGATGCCTCGCCCGGCGGCGCGCCCAGGGTCTGCAGGACGGCGGCGACGATGAGCATGTCGGTGGCGTCCAGGCCGGGGAGGAGGGCGTTGGGGTCGCGTTCGCCGGCGAGGATGCGGCGCAGGACGGCGGATAGCGCCCGCCAGTCGTCCTGTTGGGCCATCTTGCCTAGGAACGGTTGCAGTTGCGCCGCGGCGTCCTGGTTGCCCCGGCAGGCGGCGACGACGGCGGCGATGACCGGCGCCCACTGCTGGAGGATGGCGGCGAGGGCCGCCTCCTCTTGCCCCTCCTCCGCTTGCGGGGCAGGGGTTGGGGTGGGGGTCTCCCCCTCGCCCGTTCCACGGGAGAGGGGGCCGGGGGGTGAGGGCCTCTCCCCCGCCAACTGCGCCAGGATGGCGTGGACGATGGCGCGGCTGTTGTAGTCAATGTTCTCGGTCAACGCTTCCTCATCGCGTTCGCCGGCCCATACGCGCTGGATGGCGTCGACGATTTGCCAGTTGCCCTTTCTGAACGTGTCAAACAACGCCTCCACCTGCGCTCTGGCTTGCGCGTCCCCTTTGCACCCGGCAACGACTGCCGCGATAACCGGCTGGAATCTTTGCAGAATGGGGCCGACCTGGTATTTTGTGCCTGCATACGCATCGCGGCTTTCGATCTCTTTCTGCCGCCACCCCCGCGCCTCCGCCGCCCGTCCCTGCCTCTCGGCGATTTCAGCAAGAATTTGGTACATCTTCCACACTTCGGTCTGGATTTGATGCTGCTCCACGATTTCCACGGCGCGGTGGGCGTAGCGCGCCGCCTCTTCCAGACGGCCCTGGGAGAGGTAGAGGGCGGCAAGGTTGTTGTAATTACCTGCCAAGTTTTGCAGGTTACCTAATTGCTCATTAAGCTCAATCGCCCGCAAGTACCACCGCTCCGCATCGGCGGGCCGGCCGGCGCCCTTGGCGACGAGGGCGAGTTGGTTGAAGTCAGTTGCCAGCATCGGCAGGTCGCGGATTTGCTCGCGGATGCGCACGGCCTCCCGGTAGCACCGCTCCGCCTCCTGCCAATCCTTTGCCTCCTGCGCCACCATCCCCAACTGGTGCCAGGCGACGGCCTCCGTCTGCGGCTCGCCCAGGGCGCGGAAGGTCGCCAGAGCCTCGGTGTAGCGCCGCGCCGCCTCGGCCAGATCGCTGCGCCGCAGCGCCAGGTAGCCTAGTTGGCAGAGGTCAACACCCTTGCCACGGGCATCACCAAGTTCCTCGTCAACGACCAGCGCGGCTTCATACAGCCTTTTTGCCTCGTCGAATTGACCCAGTGCAACGTGAAGGTCGGCCAAATCCGTGCGTGCGGTATTTGCCATCCCCTTCGCTGCTTCGCTGATTTGTTGATTCGCTGATTCGCTGATGCGCTCGAACTCCGCCAGCGCCCGGCGGTGCCACGCGATGGCCTGTGCCGGCCACCCCTGCGCCTTCAGGCAGCGGCCCAGGCGCGCCAGTGTCAAGGCGTGGTCATACGCCGCCTCGTCGCCGTCGTAGGCTGCGCCCGCCTCCAGCCGCCCCAGCAGGTCACGGAACAGCCGCTCCGCCTCCGCCGCCCTCCCCTGCTGCAGCAAGACCTCGCCCTGCTGGCTCAGCAGCAAATAAGCCGCCTTTGTAATCCCGCCTGTCCCTGTTATCACGCTTGACGTTTGACGTTTGACGTTTGCCATCATGACGTCCCGCTCCCGCCAGCGGCCAAAGACGTCCAGGAACTTGGCAATGCCGGCGGCGAAGTCCACGGCCGCGCCCGCGATCTCCTGCCGTTCGCTCTCGCCGTGCAGGGGGGAGGATAGGGCGGCCAGGCACAGGTCGAGGGCGCGGCGCAGGTTGGGCAGCTCGCGCAAGGCGATGGCGCGGGCCTCAATGGGGTGTTGAGTGTCGGACTTGTACAGGAAGTCGGCAACGGCGTAGTACCGCTGCCAGTAGCGTTCCTCCAGGGCGGCGCGGCGGGCAGGGGAGAGTCGCATCGCCAGGTAGGGCGCTAGCGTGGGGTGGAAGCGCAGGAAGGGGAAGGCGACGTTGGGCAGCGACTCGGCGGTGAGCAGCGCCGCCCCCTCCAGCTCGGCGCGGGCGGCCTTCCAGAGCTCGGGGTCCATGCCGGTGATCTCCAGGATCACGTTCTCCAACGCCCCGCCCTGGAACACGGCCAGGTCGGGCAGGGCGGCGCGGGTGGCCTCGCCCAAGCGCCGCAGGGAGAACTCCAGGGAGACGGCCAGGCTCTCGTTGCGCTCCTTGGCCGCGCCGGTCTGGAAGCCGGGCAGGAGCTCCTCGAAGCGGGCGGAAAGCTCGGCCGGGCTGTAGCGGCGCAGCCACGGCAGCACCAGGTAGAGCGAGAGCGGGTGCCCGCCCAGGCGATCCATCAAGTCCACCAGCTCCTGGCGGTTCACCTGCGTGCGGTCAATGCCGTGGTCGTTGAGCACCGCCGCGGCCAGGTCGAGGGCATCGCTCATCGCCAGCCCGCCCAGCTCGACGTGGGCGCACTGTGTGGAGGGGGCGAAGCGCTGGTCGTTGAACTGCGTGTCGCGCGTGGTAATCAAAATACGGGAACCTGACCCCCCGGTCACCTTCCCCGGCAGAGAAGGCGGTGTGGGGGATAGTGTGGCCCACGCCCACACGGCGTCCAGCATGGCCCGCAGCTCCTCCGGCGGCATCAGCGGCTGGCTCCCCAGCACGGACTCGAAGTTGTCCAGGATGACCAGGGCGGGCTTTTGGCGCAGGAGGTCGGCCACGCGCCCGGCCGGCTCGCCCTCGCCAAGGGCGAAGTTCGGGTCGCCGCTCACCGCCTGCCCCACCCAGGAGCAGAGCTGCTGGAGCGAGCCGCCTTGCTCGAAGGAGACGAAGGCCGCCCCGCCGGGGAAGCGGCCGGTGCGCTGGAACCAGCGCCCGCCCTCGGCGGCCAGGGCCGTCTTGCCCATCCCGCCGAAGCCGTGCAGGACGACCAGGGCGCGCTCGGCGAACTGGCGCTCCAGTTCCAGCATCTCGCGGGCGCGGCCGTGGAAGCCATGCAGGGGTTCGGGAGGCAGGGCGCCGGCCCTCACTCCTGCACGCCCCCTCTCTGGTGGAACGGGGGAGGGAGTTGGGAGTGGGTGAGGGCCAAACACCACCGGGTCGGCGGACTGCTGGTAGAGAGCGGGCAGGAACCAGTCACGCAGGCGGATGGTCTCTTCGACCAGTTCGCCTTTGGCGGTGCGGCGGGTGAGGGTGTGGCGGGCTTCGTCGGAGAGCAGTCGGAAGCGGCCCTGGTCTACCGCCTGGCCCACCGTCAGCCCGTCGGCCAGAGCGCCGTAGAAGGCGGCCACGAACTTGCGCGCCGCCATCACCAGCACGGAGTAGTTCATGGCCAGGACGCTGCCCACGCCGGAGCGAATCAACCGCGCGGCAACGCTGGCGTAGGGGTTGGTCTTCTCTTGCTTGGCGCTCTGGCAGGCGTTGAGCACCATCAGCGGCACGCCGCAGTTGAACAGCAGCGTGCCCAGGCGGTCGGCGTCCACGCGGTCGGACTGGTGCGTTTCGTTCTCGAACAGCAGGTAGCCCAGGCCCTGCATTTCGTCGTAGACGCCGTGCCCGTCGAAGTGGACGACGTGCACGGGCGGGGCGTGCCGGTCACGCAGGCGGTCGGTGAGGGCGGCCAGCGTGGGCGGATAGAGGAACTCGACGGCAACGAGATTGCCCAGCTCGTCGAGGGCATCGAGCAGGGGGCGCGAGACGGCGCGCGGGTCAATGAACGGCGCGTCTTCGGGCCGCGAGACGACGACCAGCAGGCGCACCGGCAGTTCGAACGGCTTAGTCTCGCCAACGACGGTCGCCTTTTGCAAGCGGCGCCGCACGCCGATGCCGCGGGCGAAGACGTGGCCGCCATTGTCGGCCAGCAGCTCCCAGGGCAGGCGCAGGACGCGTGGATCGGTGGCATCAATCGTCACCAGCTTGCCCTCAGCCGGCGCGTCCAGGAACTGCTGCCACAGGCGGGCGGCCTGTTCGCCGCGAATGACGCTATCGCGCAAAGAGCGCCCCCAATTCTCCAGGGAGTTCTCGATGCGTTCGGCCCGTTCGTAGTCGGGGCCGCTGGGCCAGCCAGAGAACTCCTCCAGATACCAGCGCAGTTCGCCCAGCGTCTTGTCGTCCAGCGGGGGCTTGAACGGCGCAGGGGGAGTCGCAACGCCCGTATCGGGACGGAATAGCAAGACGGAGATGGGGGCGGTCTCGTCTTTGGCGGTGAAACGAATAGAAAGTTCAGGTGCCATCGCATGCTCCTTCGGGAGTGAGTAAAAACGAAAAAGTAAACCTACGTTGCCCGTTTTACGAAACCACGTACACTCTTGCCCGCACTTCGTCCGGCAATCCGACGCGGATGGGGCCATAGCGCGTTTCCATCCTGACGGTCAGCTCGATTTCCAGGCGCACGCCGCTGTCCTTGGGCGCGGCCAGCACGACGTAGACACTCTGGCAGCCGAGGAGCGGGCTGGCTTCGTGGCGGGCGAACTGCCAGTACGGGTGGCTCTCGCCCAGGCCAAACGCCTGGATGACCGGGAAGGCGTTGTGGTGCTCGATCTCCACCCCCACTTCGCCCAGGCTCAAGCCTACGTCGTAGAACTGGAAATCAGGCTTGAGCGCCAGCACGCTCTTGCTGCTGCTGGTGG
>Ga0194127_10008608_pt1 | contig 10900 bp, 10 predicted proteins | sample TA2KigC100mmetaG_FD_148624 | JGI IMG/M metagenome (GOLD analysis project Ga0194127, IMG submission 148624) | Freshwater microbial communities from Lake Tanganyika, Tanzania - TA2015036 Kigoma Deep Cast 100m | ecosystem: Environmental > Aquatic > Freshwater > Lake | place: Tanzania: Lake... | reverse complement strand
TTTTAACTTGGTCTCCTTCCTATATTAAAACACCATTTTTATATAATAATTATGATAATAAAAATTATAGCTTTTTAGAATTTAAAGAATTATTTAATCAATTAAAAATAAATTTTTCAAAAAATTTTCTAAAAATGGATATTACTAAATATATTAAAAATATTAATGATAAAGAAATTATTAATATTTTTAATTATGTTCATTCAAATAGATATGTTTCAATAGATATAAAACAATGGATACAATATAATATTGATGTTTGTAATAAATACAATTTTGACCACTTAGAATTATACTATTTCTACTCATCAACTTATGATTATAATAAAAATAATAATCAATATAAAAATTTTAAAAATACAGATGATATTATAACCGAAATTTATATTATTAGTAAATGGCTTTATGATATTAATCCACTTTATAAAATAAAATTTTATTTTTTTGATACTCCATTAAAAAAATATTTACCAAACGATGGTTCTACATCTTTAGAAATAAAAAATAAATATAAATTAGAAGAAAAATGGTTATCATCTATGAATGTTAATATGGGATTTACTTCATTAGGTTCATCAATTAAAGATAAAAAAAATTATAATGAAATATTTATTTGGAGAAGAGAGGAAGCATATTTAATACTTATACATGAACTATTTCATTATTTATTATTAGATACAAAATTTTTAAATGACGAAAAATATGATAAACTTTTTAATGATAAAGTAAAACCATATTTATTACTAAATGAAAGTATTACTGAAATAATGTCTAACTTTTTTTATATTATGTATTATAGTATTAGAAATGGAGAAAATAATCTTGAAAATAATTTTTTAAAATTTAAGGAAATATATGTAAATGACCTTATTTTTAGTTGGTATCAATTTGTAAAAGTTTTAAAATATTTTAATATTAATTCATTGGAAATAAATCAATTATCTAAAATAAAATCGAATACCCCTATTTTTTCATATAGCATAATTAGACCTATTCTAACAACAGAATTTTGTGAAATATTGTTTTCTTTTCCTTATATTACTAAAATTTTTGGTGAAACAAATAATGAATGTAATACTCAAAGATGTGAATCTATTCTTAAATATATAAAAAAAAAAATTAATATATTACCTAATAAATATATTAATGAAGCTATTAAAAATATAATTATTTATGAAGATTCTCTAAGAAGAACATTATATGTTTGATCTATTTATGATTTACTATTTTTAGTAAAAAAGGTGTAATAATAATTATGCTATACTAAATGACAATAAAAATGAATTTAATACATAAGAAGATAGAAAAATATAGTATTGAACCTGTTTATAAATAAATAATTAAATTTTTATAAATGTTAATTATATAAATAAATTTTTTTATAGATAATAATACAATTAAATATACAGAAAAAATAATAAATTATGATAGCTACTTTGAAAAAAATAAAAAAAAGTTATTTATTATGTATAAATATTTCTATACAAAATTAAAAAATATTATTAATAATACTGATAAAAATAATATTATAAAAAAATTACAAAAAAAAATAACTTGGTTTCCTTCTGATATAAAAACACCATTTTTATATAATAATTATGATGATGAAGATTATACTTATTCAGAATTTAAAGAATTATTTAATCAATTAAAAATAAATTTTTCAAAGTTCTCAAAAATGGATATTACTAAATATATTAAAAATATTGATAACGAGGTTGTTAATATTCTTAATTATATTCACTCAAATAGATATGTTTCACTAAACATAAAACAATGGATACAATATAATATAAATGTTTGTTATAAATACAATTTTGATCATTTAGAATTATATTATTTCTATTCTTCCACTTACAATTATAATCAAAATATTAATCCATATAAAAATTTTGCGAATACTGATGATATAGTAAATGAAATTTATATTATTAGTAAATGGCTTTATGATATTAATCCACTTTATAAAATTAAATTTTATTTTTTTGATACCCCTCAAAAAAAATATTTACCAAATGATGGTTCTATATCTTTAAAAATAAAAAGTAAATATAAATTAGAAGAAAAATGGTTATCTCCAATGAATATTAATGCTGGATTTACTTCAATAAATGATAACAAAAATTATCATGAAATATTTATTTGGAGAAGAGAAGAAGTATATTTGGTGCTTACTCATGAACTTTTTCATTATTTATTATTAGATACAAAATTTTTAAATGATGAAAAATATGATGTTTTATTTAATCATAAAGTAAAACCATATTTATTACTAAATGAAAGTATTACCGAAATAATGTCTAACTTTTTTTATATTATGTATTATAGTATTAGAAATGGAGAAAATAATCTTGAAAACGATTTCTTAAATTTTAAGAAAATATATGTAAATGATCTTATTTTTAGTTGGTATCAATCTGTAAAAGTTTTGAAATATTTTAATATTAATTCATTGGAAATAAATCAATTGTCAAAAATTAAATCACATACAGCTGTTTTTTCTTATTCTATACTTAGACCAATTCTAACAACTGAATTCTGTGAAATATTGTTTTCTTTTCCTTATATTGCAAAAATTTTTGGTGAAACAAATATCAAAGAATGTAATATTAAAACTTGCGAACCTATTCTAAATTATATAAAAAAGAAAATTGATATATTACCTAATAAATATATCAATGAAGCTATTAATAATATAATTATTTATGAAGATACTATGAGAAGAACATTATATGTTTGATTTATTTATGATTTTTATTTATTATAATAACTATTTACTAATTATACAGCAGCAATAGTGCCTACTATTAAGATAAATATTAAAATATATACAGGTGTAAGAGATATATGGATAATATTTATATTTAGTCTTTTAGAATCAACTTTCATAATAGTTGCTATGATATAATATATAATTACAGTACAAGCTAATATTATAAATAATATTTCTAAAATAAAAATATTACCATGTTTATAAATATAATTACAATCATCTTTGAAACGAATGATATTTAACGTGCATACAATTAAAGTAATGCTGGCCAATAATAAACCAATATTTGCACCATTATTTTCAATAAAATTATTATTTTCTACGTAATCATATGTACTTTTTCCTATATTACCAACTGTATCAAGCATAGCTATTTGCCCACTAGTTCTTGACATTTATATATATTAAAATTATATTTTATTTATTATAAATAATTTATTTACATTATTTTCTAATATTTTTACATCATATTTATGATTACCAATTATATATAATTCATATTTATAATAGTATGTTTTTGTTTCGCTTACATCTGTATCTAAATTAGCTGTATGCAATGTCATTTCTCTATTGATTTTAAATTTATCATATTTTTCTAGTAAATTTTGCCCTTTGACTCTCATATATGTAGGCCATATTGGCATACCTAAAATATAAACCACTTTATTTTTCTTAACCTCTGATAATACTTTCTTAATTGTTGCCTCTAAAAAATGTTTTTCTGTTGGTGGATGAGCTATCGCACAACCTGTTTTCGGTGGATTATCAAAGAAAGAACCGAGTGATCCAAATGCTTTATCAACATCATAAAAAGCAGAATAATATTTATCTAAATAACAATTGAAAGGATCCGCAAAACATTCGTAAATATTTTCAGAACAAATAGAACGCCAATAATTAAAAACATTTTGTGGTATTGAATTTCCAAAGAATACTTTGTATTGCCAATATATTGTTCTATTCCTTCTAACCAACGCATATAAATAATTATGAAAATATGTACTTTTGGTATTATGTTTGTTAAATAGATCTAGTAATCGTTTGTATCTTGTAGGATGTATTGATATATCTATTTTATCAACTATCTTATCTGATGTAAATGATAATATATTATTTGTATATTTAATTTGGAATTTTTTAATATCTGTTGGAATAAATTCATTTCTAACTATACAATAATAATTATAAATAGGAATAATTTTCTTTTTCAAAAATAAGATACTGTCTTCATAAATAGTTTCTATATCATATTTTTTAATATTATATTTTTTTGTATAATTACTTATAATATCTTTTTGTAAATTTTTATCCCATAATTTATCTAAATTAAGATATTTTTGTGCTAATTCTACTATCTTATTTATAATTATATTCTTTATAGTTTTGTGAAAAATATATTTTTTGTTCTTTATTTGGAAAGAATGGACAATTGGATCCCATACTTTCTCTGTATTTTTGTAAATCTGTTTTTTATTGTATAAAAAAATCATAATTATATCAGTATATGGTTGTATATCCTCTGTTATTAATAATACTTTTTTGAAATAATTATTAAATAGGATAGAACAACAATAAAACCCTTTATAAAAATTATATTCACGAATACATAACATTTCTGAATCATTCTTATTATTCATTTTTATTTATGTTGATATATATAAATAAATGAAAAAATTTATTATAAAAAATAAGTATAAAAATAACCAAACCTCTTTTTATCAAGATTTATAGAGACTACATACAGCCTCTCTTGTTTTTTATGAAATCCATCCATTCCTGGGGAGTCATGGATAACACAAAGGACGAAGTATCAACCTCCGCTTCCACTATGTGGATAGTGCTTGGTGAGTTTGACGCACCTTCAGGTGCAGCAGGGTCTTGAGAACTTTCAATGGGTTTTGGCATGTCCTAAAGTATTTAATCTAATATATATTTCAACTTTTTTATAATTATCAGAGATAATTATAAAAAATGTTGGCCTTGTGCTCAACTTTTTTGGCCTAATTGATCTGTAAAATATCCCTGGACTCTATGACTTCTACCTTTACCAAGCACAGCACTTAAAAAGATACAAATACCAATAATTACGAATAAACATGATGAATAATAGGGAGCTAATGATACATGAAGAATTTTATCTGGCTTACTACTATCATTTTTTTCTACGCCAAATATTATAAAGGTAATTATGCTAAATAATAATAATAAAAATATTGCTACTGGAGCAGTCTCGTTCCAATCCCCTAATTTATTTCTTGAATTTTGGATCCAAAGAGTAATAGCAGTAAGAGAACTAAATGATGCGATAGTTAAACCAGCGATTTCTTTACCATCCATTTATGATATATATATATATATATATAATATTATTAAAAAATAGCATTATATATTAAAAAAAATTTGTTGTGTGTGTCTAAAAATGATAAATGAAATAATAAAGTAAAAAAATTATTTGCTTAACATAATACAAATAAAAATAACAACAATAAATATATATATATATATATTTGTATCATAGAAATATGTCCAACAACATTATTTACTTGTTTCATATTTGTATTATTCGTGTTAAATACAAAATATAAAATATCTATTATATAATATTCTTTTTAGAACCATCTTTAGATTTATATAATGAATATATACAAAATATACTTCCAATTATATAAATTACTGATAAAAATAAACCAATATAAACACCATAATCTTCAAAAAACCACTATCTTTTATAGAAGTAGATTTATTATCTGCAAGATTACCAACTACTTTTGATTTATAATACAAATTCATATATAATAATCTATATATAAAAAATAGGTATATAATATAATACTACTAATGGTACATATAGAAACATATGAAAATTTTACTATAAAAATAGGTAGAAGTGATGAAGAAAATGACAAAATAATAAAAGAAGGAGGGCAGAATGATTTGTGGTTTCATATAAAAAATAATCCTAGTCCTCATGGTATAATCCATAGTGAAACCAAAGAAGAACCAACAAAAGATGTTATATACAAAACAGCAGAACTTGTTAAAAGTTTCAGTAAATATAAAGATTTGTCAAAAATTACAATCATATATACAAAACTAAAAAATATAAAAAGAACAGATGTTTTAGGTTCAGTTATTATAAAAAACAAGACAAAAGAAGTAGTTATATAGGCAAAAAGTTGAATATTATATTAAATAATAAAAAATATATAATATATAAAGATGTTTTGTAAGGATACTGAATACATCTCTATATTAGAAAAAATAAAAAAAATTAGACCATTGATTAGTGGTTATAGCATACAATTACCACAAATAGTAGTTATAGGAGATCAAAGCAGTGGTAAAAGTTCTGTTTTAGAATCATTAACTGGAATAAAATTTCCTGTAAATTCTGGTATTTGCACTAAATGTCCTATTATTGTTAATTGTAAAAATGATAAACAAATTAAAAAAAATCGTTTTACTATCAATGGAAAAGGAGTGGAAATTGAAAATTTATCAAAGAAAATTTTAGAAATACAGGATAAAAATCTAATTACTAATAAATCTAATTATAATTCCTCAGATGATGAAATTATTAATTCCTCAGATGATGAAATTATTAATTCCTCAGGGTTGATAAGAATTACTAATTCATCAGATGATGAAGTTGATAAGAAAATTACTGATTCCTCAGATGAAGAAGTTGAGAAGAAATTACCTATTTATTCATCAGATGATGATATTGAAGTAGAAAAGAAAAAAATTTCTGATGAACCAATTAGTATTGAAGTAGTTGGTAGCGAACAAGTTGATCTAATTGTTATAGATTTACCTGGTCTTATTCATAATGGTGAAGGTAAAATAGAAGTTAAAAATTTAATAAATAAATATATAAATAATGATAGAACTTTAATATTAGTTTGCACTCCTGGAGATGCTGATGAAGAAACACAAGAAGCATTAGAAATAACAAAAGATATGAAACATCGACGATTGCAAATATTAACTAAATTTGATTCTTTCAGTTCAAAAGATAAAAGATATGAAGGTGGCTTAGATTACGATGCTACTATTGAAATGCAAAAATTTGAAGAACATGAAATACATAAGTTTAAGAATATTGGTTTGTCAAATCTAAAAAATAGATTACCACCATTATTTTCAGATTTAATTAAAAAAGAATTACCAGATATTATTAAAGAATTATCCACTAATATTATAAAAGAAAAAGAAGAATTAAAAAAGATAGGTGAAAATAAATCTGATCCAAGTAAAATATTAATTGAATATACAAAATTATTTGAAGATGAAGTTGTAATAGATGAATATGTTACTCCTTTATTGGAGGATTTTGCTAATAAAATTAGAAAAATTAAAGAAAGTATTACAAAAGATTATGTAATAAAAAAATATAATTCAAATATATTTAAGCCTATATTTTTTCAAGGTAAAAATATTTTTAACGAATATATTTATGATATAGTAATTAACAAATGGAAACCAGTATATGAAGATACTTACAATTTAATTTATAATTATTTTACTAAAATATCATATAAAGAGAAAAATAATAATTTTTCAAAAGAATTAGTTAATTATATTGAAAAAAGTTGGAAAAGAGAAATTGAAAAATATTTAACTACATTTAATAATGAATGTAATAAATTATTTGATGAAACAAGTAAATATGGAACTATGAATCATTATCTAACTGGTAAATATCAAGAATTTTTAGAAATACCAAATGAAACAAAAATGAAATTTATTAGTGATATAACATGGGATATTTTTTACAAAAAAGATTATCAAGGTAAAATAGAAAAAAATTTAGATGGTTCTGCTAAAATGGCTGATTTAGGGGTTATACAAAATAGAATATTAGAATTACTAAATAAAACTTTAGAAGAAAGAGAAACAGAATATCTAAATAAATCATTACAAGATCAACAAATAGAAAGAATATTCTGTATGGTGCAGGCTGACATTGGTGTTGAATTTAAAAATATTTGTGATGGAATACTTAAAAAAGTTAGAAATGTTATACTATATAGAACAAGATGGATAAATGAATTATCATCAATTCCAGATATACATAAATATGCTATTGAAGACAAATCAATTGATGTAAAAAGAAATCATATTAAAGATAAGATTAAAAGATATGAAGAAGCATACGAAATTATTGATAATTAGTAAATTTTATTTTTATTCTAGATTTTTATATAAATATATATAAATGGAAAATACTAATTCACAAGTAGTAATAATAGATGTTCCAGATATTGAAAATAAAAATATACAAATATTACCTCTTCCAAAAATAAATAAAATAGCTAGCAAGGAAGAACAAAAAGTCCAAGATTTAATACCATTGGAACATAGAACAGAACTTATATCACATAGAGGTTTTAGAGATATTAAGGCCCAAATGACAGATGTTTTTGGTTATCATGAAGGAAATTTATCTACTTCACTTGATATTATTTCTTCTTATCTAAAAGGCCAAAAAATATTATATTTAGAAGCAAAAGCTTATTGTGAATTTTATTTGTATCGTCTTATGATGCCTGCTATCTTTATTTCCTCTATAGCATCTGTTATTAGTGGTGTATATAATGATAATAGCACAGCAGCTAAAGTAGTTTCAGGGGCAACTGCCTTAAACGCCTTTATCTTATCGCTAATTAATTATTTTAAATTAGATGCTAAAGCCGAAGCACATAAAATGACCGCTTACTCTTTCGATCAACTTATATCAGAATGTGAATTTACATCAGGGAAAATCTTGATGTGCAATGATTTACCAAAAGAGGGCACAAATAATACTAATATAAATAGGACTATAAATAATGATGATAATGATGATAAGCCTGAAAAATATGATTTGAAATATATACAAGATTATACAACAGATATTGAAAAAAAGGTAAAAGAAATAAAAGAGAAAAATCAGTTTATCATACCTGAAACCATTAGAAATAGGTATCCATATATATATAATAGTAATATATTTACAGAGATTAAAAAATTACAAATAGATGAAATGATATTATGTAATGAATTAAAAGTTATTAGTAATTACGAAATAGATTATCAAAATAAAATTATTAATGGAGAAAGAACACCGCTTAATTATGCAAATCAACAAAATTATTATCTTAAAAAAAATGCTAAAATAGAAGAAATTATTAATCATAGAAAAAAGATTTTGGAAAGAGATGATGAATTACATAAAGAATTAAGAAATGAAAAATATAAAAAATCAGGATGGATTTTTTACTAATAAAAAAATTTTATTTACAAAAATTCTGGAATTATCTGCCTACAATAAGGACAATTGTTATTATCATTAAACCATTTTTTAGAACAACTATAACAAAAAAAATGATTAACAGGAGTGCAGTTTGTTTTTATAACAAAATTGTATTTATCTTCAAAATTTGTTAAACATATAGAACATAAATTATTATCTTCTTCTAAATTATTATTATTTTTTAATAAATCACTTTTATTAAAAGATAAAATTTTTATATTTCGTTTAGGCATAACTGTTTCATTTTTTTTAAAAACAACACAAACTAGATTTACAATTAAAACAATAAAAATATAAAAAAATATTTTATGGATCATTTCCTCAAAATTACATGTATATTTCTGTACTAAAATATAATTTTCTTTAAGATCACAAATGTAGCATTTTGAATCTTTTTCAATATATCTATTTGATAAACAAACATTACTATAATTTTGTTTCTTAAAAGAGCAGTTATAAATATAATAAGTATCATAATCTAAATACATAATAGAAACTATATCTTGATGTTGGCATTCACCTTCTACAAATATACTATTATTATAAGATAATAGCTCATAAATTATAACAAAAAAATAAAATATATTTAATAAAATTCTATATTTTTTAAGATCCATCTAATATATATAAATATTATTTTTTTTTATTTTCTATATTGTTATTATCTTTAACTTCTAAGGTATTTTCATTTTTTTCAATATTATTTTTATTTTCTATAGGAGGTAATTTTGTATATTTATTAAATATATTATTATTACTAACTAAATCTTTATTGTATAGTATAATATTATTATTTTCTAAAGAACTATTTTTTATATGGTTTTGTAAGGAATAAACATAATTAAATAACTCATTTTTAGTAATTATATCTTTATTTACTATTATTGGTAATAACATTGGTTTTGTTGATGTTTTATATTTTATTATCTTGTTATAAATATCAGGTAGATTCAATATATCATAAATTGTTGCTCTCTGCATAGAATTTTTATTAAGACACATTTTTATTATTTTTTTGAAAATATCTATATCGTGATCTAATAATGGATTACTAATTTCTTTATATTTACCAACTGATATTTTATAATTAAGAACATGTATATTTTGTGCTTGAAAAGGTTTTTCTAAAGTTATTAATTCATATAAAATACAACCTAAAGCCCATATATCACATTTATTATTATATTTTTTATTTTCACATAATTCAGGACACATAAAATATGGTGTTCCTATTATAGTATTAGCTAAATTATCATATTGTTTATTTATTATTGATACTCCAAAATCTATTATTATTACTTTAGTTGGTTTTATTTTACTATCAAGTAAAATATTAGCTGGTTTCAAATCTCTATGCATAATGTTATTTTCATGAAGATACTTAATTCCATAACATAATTGTATAAAAAAATCCCAAATAATTGTATTACTTATATATTTATTTAATGCACGATGAGTTGATATATAATTTTCTAAATTTCCTCCTTCGTAATATGGTGTTATTATTTCTAATATATTTTCATTTGTTATTTGTATATCTATACCATTAAGTAAATAAGGACATTTGTTAAAAAATAATATATTTATTTCATGTAATTGTCTTCTCACATCTCCTTTATGATATAATTCATTTATATATATTCTTTTAAGTGCATAATAATTATTTGATGATGTGGTGCGAATAAGAAATACTGTTCCATAAGAACCAATGCCTATTCTTTTCAAAATTGTGTAGGTCATACTACAATTATAAAAGATATTATTTTTACATTATCAGGCATGAACTATTACCTTTATATAAATTTTTTTTTTTTTGTAATTCATGATTAAAA
>Ga0194127_10008605_pt1 | contig 10902 bp, 11 predicted proteins | sample TA2KigC100mmetaG_FD_148624 | JGI IMG/M metagenome (GOLD analysis project Ga0194127, IMG submission 148624) | Freshwater microbial communities from Lake Tanganyika, Tanzania - TA2015036 Kigoma Deep Cast 100m | ecosystem: Environmental > Aquatic > Freshwater > Lake | place: Tanzania: Lake... | reverse complement strand
CGCAGACCGCGGTCGGTTGCTTATGGTATGCCGCGGTCAGCCGTCTGTTGTCCGCAATCCATTAAAAAAAGCTCGCGCCCATTCCGGGGCGCGAGCTTCTTCACTCACACGGTTCCACCCGGATTTGCCCGAAGGCGCAACGAATTACGCACTTCAAGCATCTCCTTGCGACCGATAACGGGGTCAGCCGTTTTGCTTAGTCGGTGGATTGGTATATTGGTAGTTGGTAGCTTGGTTATTGTATCAATTTACCGATCTACAAATGCCCGAACTACCTTTCAGCTCAACGCTCGCGGGGGGTTTTCGTCGGTCGGTTTCTGGGGGAGACTCTCAGCCAGTGATCTCCTCTTTCTGTCAGGCCTGTATCGGTTACTCGTCCCGGTCAGCGCGTTTAAGTATGCTAGAGATGTTGGCGATATTATAGTTCGCTTTGCCGGGCTGTCAAGCGCGATGAGCAAGAGCGATAGCTCCCAGCACGCCCGCGCGCAGACCAAGACCAGGGGGAACGATGAAGTTATCCGTTTCCTCTAGGATTTCTGGCAACTGAAGATAGTTGTTGAGCAATTCTCGGGTTTTCGCGCGCGCCAGGGGGAATAGATGCTCTTGTTTCATCACGCCGCCGCCCAGGATGATGCGCTGCGGGGCTAATATGGTGATGTAGTTGACCAGCGCGTAGGCCAGATAGACGGCTTCCAATTCCCAGGCGGGATGCCCCTCGGGCAGGTCTTCGGCGCGCGCGCCCCAGCGTGATTCCATCGCCGGACCGGAGGCCAACCCCTCCAGGCAGTCGCCGTGAAAGGGGCAGATTCCCTCGAAGGGGTCCTGTTCCCGGTCGTGAGGGATGCGAATATGTCCCATCTCGGGGTGCATCATCCCGTGGAGCAGTTTCCCCTCGACCATCGCCCCGCCGCCGATGCCTGTGCCAATCGTCAGATAAATGAACGTATCCAATCCCTGCGCCGCGCCCCAGCGGTGTTCCCCCAACGCGGCCGCGTTGACATCGGTATCGAAGCCGATGGGTACATCGTAAGCCGCCCTCAGCGCGCCGAGGAAATCTGTGTACGCCCAGCCGGGTTTGGGGGTGGTGGTGATGTGGCCAAAGGTGGGAGAGTCTGGATTCGGGTCGAGCGGGCCGAAAGAACCAACGCCAATCGCCGATAACTTGCCATGCGCTTCGAAGAAGGCAATCGCCCGTCCGATGGTTTCGGCAGGCGTTGTGGTGGGAAAGCGCGCTTCAGCGCGTATGTCAGCGGGACCTGTCCCAACTGCGCAGACGAATTTGGCGCCGCCGGCCTCGATACCGCCGTAGAGCGCCATTTAGGGTCGCGTCCCCTCGATGGGATATCCAGCCGCGCTCCAGGCTTTCAGGCCGCCCGCCGCGCTGGTAACATCCTCGAAACCGGCTTCTAGCAAGATATCGCGTCCGACCTGGCTGCGGTTGCCTGAGCGGCAGATGACCACGATCTCTTGATCGCGTGGCACTTCGTCGAGCCGGCTGGGCAACTCGTCCAGGGGGATCAACGTAGTGTTGGTAGCGTGGTATTCAGCCCATTCTTCCTGGGTGCGCACATCGAGCACAAAAGCGCCCTCCTGATATTTTCGATAGGCCTCATCAATGGAAATCTCGCCTGGAATAGATTGGAATGAGGATTGGTTTGCTAAGGCAATGCCAGCCATGGCAATCAAGAGTACCCCAATAATGCCAATCCAGAGCCAGAGTTGTTGTTTTTGAGCGTTGCGTTTGTGGCGAGCAGATTTTACTTTTGCCATTCGATTGTCTCCTTCAGTTATGGGGGTGCAGGCTCATCGGCGCGGATGGTATAAGAATCGATCAATTCGCCTGTGAAGGCAAAAAGGTGTGCCAGACCCCATTCGAAATCATAGTAACGTTCATTCCCCAGCAATGTGAAGTAGTCGAAATAAGGTTGGGCGTTCTCAGTCATCCAATCGTGATTGCCGAGGGTGGGGAAAAAGCGGTTGGCTTTGCTGCCTGTTCCATAGCTTCCATACGTATGGAGTAACCACTCAGCCAAACGGGGAAGTTCCCGAAAAAAGGGTGTGCGAAGGGGGCGTAGCTCCCTTCGCACACCCTTTTTTCGGGCTAATCCGTTCGATGGCTGAGCAGTTACCGTATGGATAAATATATTGGTGATAATACTGGCCGATATTCTCATCGGAGGTTTCTCTTGAGCCATCGGGATAAGTATTGTCTCCAGTAGTGATGATGAAATCTGGTTGCCAGCTTTTTATCAGATTTGAAACGTCTTGGGCGGGTTGCCCTACCAGGCCGTAATCGCCGATGACTGCGAAGCGCACAAATAACGAGAGGGTGCTTGTGGGACCAGGCGAGTCGGTTGGGGGAAGATCTGTGGCGGTCGAGGGGATCGGCGTCTGGGTTGGCGTTGCTATCTGGGTTGGCGGAATCGAGGTGGGGATATTATTGCTTGGAAGTAGCAAACAGGCCAGAACAAGAAACGATCCTGTAATCGAAATCATGACCGAAAATTTGCGAGGCGATGTGCTCATAGTAGAGATTCAGTCATTACGACATTTGCGCTGCGTTCGAGTTGCTGTCGATCCAGGGTGATGAGTATGGTTTCTTCGTGTTCTACTAAGGCGCTGTATTTTCCTCTTTGATCACCCCTTCCACGATATCAGGCTCACCTTCTGGTTCCGGATCATGCCACCGACCAGGAATGGTTTTACGTAAAGCTTCACGGTGTTCCTCGACAATTTCGGGCGGGCAAAGCTCGACAAACAGATAGACACCCACCCCAATAACGACAGCATCGTCAATCGGCCCGGGAGCGATGTCAGGGAAGATGAAGTACACCAGCGAAGCAAATGGCAACAGCTTCAGCCACCAGCTCACCCGCGGGTCAGCCAACAATCGAAAGACCAGCTTGATCTCGTTGCTGAGGCTGTGAAAGAATCCCCCATCGATTTTGATCGGTTTTTTTTCGTTCTCGGTCATGGGTTCCTCCAGCGAGGATTATACAGGGCAAGTGGGCAAGTGAGCAAGTCGAAGAGCATTCCTGACTTTATGTACGCACTTCGCTGAAATTGGTTGTACAATACAGGAGTCCACTGTAAAAACTACGAGTAGAGGATTCGGCGCGGCATATATGGGGGTGCGTGCGCAGCACGCACCCCCATATATCCCGCCCCGCCCCCTCGTTCATGAGTTTGTTCAGTGAACTCATGCAGCGAATCACCAATAGATGAAAAGCCCATCCGCGGGCGACTCGAGACGCTATGATCCGAGGCTTGATTTTCGATTTCGATGGCTTGATCCTGGATACCGAAAGCACCGTCTATCGCTCCTGGTTAGAGTTGTACCAGGAGTATGGGCAGGACTTGCCTTTCGAGGAGTGGAGCCAAATCATTGGCATCTCCCCCAATGAGCATTTCGACCCTCTCGAACGTCTAGAAATCCTTTTGGGATGTAAACTCGACAGTCAGGAATTGCGGGAACAGCGGCGACAGCGGGAATTGGAACTGGTTGCTAATCAGCCTATACTCCCAGGGGTTGTAGAATATTTGTTAAAGGCGCGTGAAATGGATCTCAAGCTGGGGATCGCCTCCAGTTCAGCCAGGGATTGGGTGGGGTGGCATCTCGAACGTTTGGGCTTGTTGGAATATTTCGATGTGGTGCATACCAGCGATGATGTCCAGCGCGCCAAGCCTGACCCGGCGCTCTTTCGACTGACGTTGAACTCGCTGGGTCTGATATCTCAGGAAGTCTTCGCGCTGGAAGATTCCCCCAATGGAGTCACCGCAGCCCAAAGAGCAGGCCTTTTTTGCGTCGTCGTTCCCAACCCCATGACGCGCCTTCTTTCAGTTGATCACGCCGAACTTCGTCTGGATTCCCTGGCCGATATTTCCCTCGAAGCCATCATTGCCAAAGTCGAAACGATGAAGAGTGGCGATAATTATTAAGCTGGGCAGAGATAACCTGGTGTATACTATTTTCAACGCCTCTATTTTACCTTCCGAGTAACTGCTCAGGCATCGAACGGATTTACCCGAAAAAAGGGTGTGCGCAGGGGGCGTAGCCCCCTGCGCACACCCTTTTTTCGGGAATTTCTCCGTTTGGCTGAGTAGTTACCCCCTTTCGATATGTATGAGGAGGATAGGGGATGAAAATTCTAGGCAAGACGCTCGCTTTCCTTTTTGTCGTGATCCTGGTGATCGCGCTGCCGTTGTCGATTCTGGTATACGATGCCGGGAGGGTGATCTTCGATCAACCCCATGTCAAAGAGATACTCATGGACGTGACCTCCGAGTCCGATTTGATCCCGGCGGCTTTGGCCTGGCTCTCCGAACAACGCGCTGAACAGGCCGTCAGCGCAGATGAAACATTGTCCCAAGCGGATCAGCCCGACCTGATGACATTGTTTACCTATGTAGAATTCGAAGATTGGGCTACCATCCGTCAAGAAGTAGTAGCCGACGACACTCTTCATCAATGGATCGCCATAACCGTGGATGGCTTCTATAACTGGCTCGATTCTGAAGAACGCTTGCCCAATATTGTGCTGGATTTCCAACCTCTTATCGAACGCGCCAATTCGGAGCATGGTCTGAAAGCAATCGAAATCGCCTACGCCGCATTGCCTGCTTGCACAGAAGATCAAATCGCAGATTTCAAAACCCGCCTGGCTGCCGCACAAGGAGATAAGATCGTCTACAACATCTGCCGCCTGCCTGATCCCTGGGATAGCGATCAAATCGCCAGTTATTTTGCCTCGCTCGGAGATATCATACAAAACATCCCCCCGAGTTTCGATATCGCAGAAGAATTGTTACGCGGCGAAGAAACACAAGCCGTTGGCTCCCAGATGATCAAAACTCAGTTGCAAACGATCCGCTCTCTGATGCGTTTGGCACCAATGGTTCCGGTGGTCTTGTTGTTGCTTGTTCTAGCCTTGGGGGTGCGTTCCTTGAAGGAGTTGGGTCAGTGGTGGGGCATCCCTCTGGTCATCGGCGGGGCTTTGCTGTTGCTTCTATCGCTGATGTACCGGACTCTGTTGATTGGCGCGCTGACCGTTGGACCGATGAGCGATGTCCCGACACTTGTGCGCGAGGAGGCCTTCTCGACAATCCTATCCCTTGTTGCTGAGGCCTTCCAGCCCCCTGATAGCGCAGGCGATCGTTGTATCGTGCTGGGTTTGATTTTGATCGTCGTTGGCGCGGCCATGAAACCCAGGCCTACCCCGGCGCCTGTACCGGTTGCCGAGTAACCATGGATTTTATCGAATAGAAGACCCCAGGCATGTTCTCATCCCTGGGGTTTCTAAGTACCCGAACAGGATGAACGGACTCCTTTATGGTTGATTCTGTCCCCATGGTTGATTCTGTCCCCCATGAGTTTCTCCTCGATCCAGAGATCATCTTTCTCAATCATGGCTCCTTTGGGGCCTGCCCTCGGCCTGTCTTCGAAGCATATCAGGAGTGGCAGCGCCGCCTCGAACGTCAGCCGGTGGAGTTTCTGGGGCGACAGGCCAGCGCGCTGATGGCTGAAGCCCGGGCTGCGTTGGCAGCCTACTTGAATTGCGCTCCTGAAGAGGTCGTCTATTTCCCCAACCCCACTACCGCCATCAACATGGTCGCCCGCAACCTGGATTTGAGTCCCGGCGACGAAATCCTGACCACCGATCACGAATATGGCGCTATGGATCGCACCTGGCGGTACGTGTGTGGGAAGGCAGGAGCGCGCTACGTGCAACAACCCATCCCCTTACCAGTGACCACCCCCGAAGAATTCGTGGAGTCTTTTTGGGCAGGCATCACCCCACGCACTCGCGCCGTATTCCTCAGCCACATCACCAGCCCCACAGCCCTGATCTTCCCTGTTGCAGAAATCTGCCAGAGGGCGCGCCAGGCAGGCCTGCTGTGCATCGTTGATGGCGCTTTTACCCCTGGCCAGATTCCTGTCAATCTGGAAGCCATTGGCGCAGATCTGTATGTTGGGGCCTGCCATAAGTGGCTCATGGCCCCCAAGGGATCTGCCTTCTTGTATGCCCATCCCGGCGTGCAAAGCCGGCTCGATCCGCTGGTGATCAGTTGGGGCTATCAACCTGAAGAAGGATATGGTTGCGGGCATCAATTCATTGACTACCACGAGGGTCAGGGCACGCGCGATCTGGCTGCTTTCCTGGCTGTGCCTTCGGCCATCGAATTCCACCGCGAGCACGAATGGGCCGCGGTCGGCGATCGCTGTCACCGCCTGGCGTGCACCGCCCGCAGAGAAATCAACGCCCTGACAGGGCTGCCGCCCATCTGCCCGGAAACCTCCCAATGGTTCAAACAGATGTTCGCCGCCCGCCTGCCCGATAACACAGATGAGAAAGAACTCAAGCAGCGGTTGTATGATGAATTCCGTATCGAAGTTCCGCTCTATCGTTGGGGTGGGCAGCCTTTTATGAGAGTATCGGTGCAGGGATACAATACCCGGCAGGATATAGACAAGCTATTAGATGCGTTGGAGGTGCTGCTTTAAAGACCGTCTACTCAGGCATGTCACACCTTTTCCTTCACTTCGTTCAGGGTCAGGGCAAGCCCTGAGAGATCGCTCCCACGATCGCGCTGGCTGCAACCTCGGCCAAACCGGATGGTAACATAACGTCCCAACGAACCTTCTGTCTCGCCTTCCCTCAATGGGAGGCGGAAAATTATCCCAGGTTGTTCCAGCACGTGGCGATTGTGTCGGGACGCCCCTCGCGGATGTCCACATCGGGACGCCCCTCGCGGATGTCCACATCGGGACGCACCTCGCGGATGTCCGCATGCGGATACCAACCGATGCCCAGAACAGGGGTGTTCTGGACAGGGTTATATTCTGGACAGGGGCAAGCCCTGTCCCTACGAGGTAATTTATAAAAATGGAATACGATCCGCAAAAACATCATCGCCGTTCCATTCGGTTGAAAGGGTATGATTACCATAACGCAGGCGTGTATTTTGTCACCATTTGTACGAAGAATCGCGAATGTGTGTTAAAAGATCCAATCGTAAATGGCATCATCAACGATGTATGGCTGGCATTACCTTCATGGTTTCCGACCATAATCCTTGATGAATTCATCATCATGCCAAATCATATCCATTTTATTTTGTGGTTGATGGGTTGTGTACAGGCATCCCTCGTGGATACCCAGAATGTAGGGGTATCCCTTGCGGATACTCAGTATGTCGGGGCATCCCTTGTTGATACCCAGAATGGAACAGGGGCTAGCCCTGTCCCTACGGGGTGGGTGATTCCTAAACCAGAGAAAACAAATATCATGCCTGCATTAGGAGATGTTGTCGGCGCATTTAAATCATTGGTATTCAAGGTGTACCTGGACTGGATTGAAATCAATGATCCTTCTCGGCGCGCGAAATTCTGGCAACACAATTATTACGAACATATTATCCGAAATGAACGTGAATTAAACGCAATTCGCCAATACATCGTTGACAACCCCATCAATTGGGATAAGGATAGAGACAATCAGCGCAACTCGCGCCGATTACCACCCCCTGAAAAGGTGGAGGACTATTTGTTAGATGTAGAAGAAATGCTCTAATTGAATTGTGTCCACTTTCATCCATTTGCACACCCACTCCTACTACTCCTTCCTGGACGGCGTGCCCTCCCCCCAGACTCTCGTCATCGCCGCAGTTCGTCGCGAAATGCCCGCCCTGGCGTTGACCGATCATCATGGTCTGACTGGGGCTTTGGAGTTTTACGTGGCTTGCCAGGCAGCGGGGATCAAACCTATCTTGGGGTTGGAACTGGCGGTTGAGCACTCTGTAGGGTTGGGCAATCTTGTCTTTCTGGCCAGGGATATGCAAGGCTGGTCTGGTCTGTGCCGACTGAGCAGCGCCGCCCAGACAGCCCCCCACCGCGACCCTGAGCTGGGTATCCCTTCCGAGGTCCTGGCTGAGAATGCTGCCGGGTTGATCTGCCTAACCGGGGGTGTACGCGGGATGGCGCAACGTTTGACGGCCAGCGGCCAGCGTGGAGCAACATTGGATTTCCTGTCCGAATTGAAGGCGGTTTTTCATGAGAATCTCTATGTAGAGCTACAAGCCAACGAAAGCCTGCATGATCTGGTCGCGCTGGCCAGGCGGACTAACTTGCCGATTGCGGCGACGAACAACGTACACTACATCACTTCGGACGATGCCGGGCTACAACGCATGCTGAGCGCTATGCGCCTGAACTGCCGTCTGGGTGAGCTGCCGCCTGACGCGCCTGCTCCATCGGGGGTCTACTTTACTTCTGGCGAGGAGATGGCGGCTCGTGGGGCGGATTATCCTGTGGCAATCGAGAATACATGGGAGATCACCGAACGCTGTCAGTTGGATCTACCCCTGGGAGCGCCTCACTACCCCGAAATCCCCCTGCCGCCGGGCCAGACCGCCCTGGAAGTGCTGCGTCAGCGCGCTGAAGGCGGCGCCAAAACGCGCTATGGATCGCTTACCAAAACGATCCGTGAACGATTGGACCGCGAGTTGAAAGTCATCGGAGAGCGCGGTTACGCGCCGCTCTTCTTGATTATGGCCGAGATCATGGATTACGCCCGTCAACAGGATGTACCCACTTCCTCACGCGGCTCGGCAGCCTCCTCGCTGGTGGCTCATTGTTTGAACATCACCACACCTGATCCTCTGGCGCTGAACCTGTATTTCGAACGCTTCCTCAACCCCTCCCGCAGCAGCCCTCCCGATATTGACACGGACTTATGTTCTAAACGCCGCGATATCGTCATTCGCCACGTGTATGAGCAATATGGGCGAGAACGGGTAGCCATGGTGGCAACAATCAACCGCTTTCGCCGCCGTTCAGCGCTGCGGGAAGTCGCTAAAGCCCATGGGTTGCCTGAAAAAACCATCAAGGAGCTGACCGAGGGGCTGCCTTATCATGGCTGGGGGCCTCGCTCTTCCACGGGGGCTGATAGCGATGATCCCTTTGGCGATCTGCTTCGACGCTACCCGGCATGTCGGACTATTTTTCAGCAGGCTGCCGCCCTCTTGAATTATCCTCGCCATCTCTCCGTTCACCCCGGAGGCATGGTGATCGCCCCAGGGCTGCTGAATGATCTGGTTCCCACCCACCTCGCCAGTAAAGGGGTGGTGATCACCCAATTCGACCTGGAGACCATCGAGAAGTTTGGGTTGGTCAAGATTGATCTATTGGGGACGCGCGGATTGAGCGTGCTCGGCGATGTGGCGGAGCAGGTGCGCGCCTGGAAATCGGCAGAATATAGGAGCAGCCTGGATGTCCTCGACGCCATCCCTGAGGATGATCCTGCCACCGCCGAGATGGTGCGGGAAGCCCAGACCGTGGGTTGTTTTGCCATCGAGAGTCCTGGGATGCGCGCCACCCTCAAGGAAATACACGCCCACTCGCCAGAAGACATCATGATCGCCCTGGCGCTCTATCGCCCTGGTCCCCTCACCGGGGGCTTGAAAGATACTTTCGTCCAGCGTCACCTTGGGGCCCAGCCCGTGCAGCATCTTCATCCGGCGCTGTCAACAGTACTGGAAAACACCTATGGGGTGATCTTATATCAAGAACAAGTGCTGCGCATCGCCAGCGAATTGGCTGGTCTGAGTCTGGCCGATGCCGACATCCTGCGCCGGGCGATGAGCCACTTCGATCCTGGGGAGCAGATGCGCACATTGAAGGTGCGCTTCATCGCCGGCGCCGAGCAGAAGAGCGGGGTGCCGCCCCAAACCGGCGAGCAAATCTGGGAGTTGATGGCGGCTTTTGCGGGGTATGGCTTCCCCAAGGCCCATGCTGCTTCGTATGCTCAGGTGGCCTGGCGTTCGACCTGGTGCAAATGCCACTTTCCGGCTGAGTTCATCGCGGCGGTGCTGGCGAACTGGGGCGGCTATTATCGCCAGCGGGTGTACCTGAACGAGGCTCGTCGCATGGGCATCCCTTTGCAGCCGCCGCATATCAACTATGCTGAGCGGCAATTTTGCGTCCGCTATCCTCAGGGTCAACCCAATCTCTATATGGGGCTGGATCAGGTGCACGATCTAACGCGCAAGACGCAGGAACGGATCATAAGAGATCGGCCTTTCGATTCGCTGGATGATTTCCTGACCCGCGTCGACCCGCGTCCAACGGAGGCTGAGAACTTAATTCGGGTGGGTGCGCTGAAGGGGCTTGGCACTATTCCCGGGCTGTTGACTCGGATCGAGGCGGCAGGTTGGCGTTATCGGCAGCCGAGGTTGTTCGATTTGTCCCCTGAGGTGGAAGCCCTCGAGTGGGATTTGGCGACGCGGGCGGCTGCCCAGGAAAAAATACTGGGGGCGAGCCTGGATGCTCATCCCCTGGAGCTGGCTGCCGGTTTGGTGGCGCGTGCCAATGTGATCACCACACTGGAAGCGCTCGGCTGCAAAGATCAAGGTGTGCGCGTTGCAGGCGTGCGGCACACCCTGCAGCGTTTTCACACCCAGGAGGGGCAGGCCTTCTATATTTTGGAGCTGGAAGATTTGACCGGCGTCTTGAAAGTGCTGTTCTCCCCTGAGCAGCGCCGCAATTACCAGGGATTGTTCTCTAGCTCGCGCCCCTTCGTGGTGGAGGGCGTGATGGATCTGGCGCATGTTTCTGGCGAGCCAGTGCTGCGGGCGGAGAAGTGTTGGGAGTTGAGTAGTTGGTTGTAGAAAAGATGTTTTCAATAGCTGTTCTGTTTCCCACGATAAGTCGAGAGCCAAGAAGTAATCAGCAGGGTACAGATAATCCTCTCCGCTTTCGTCCACGATTCGCAGATCTCCGTCTCGAGCGGCAACTTCATCAGGCAAGGCGCGATACAGGATGATTTCGAAATGCATGTGTTAGTATCGTATCCTATACTTACGTGTCGAACAAGCTCGATCATCATATGACGAAAAACTAAAAAC
>Ga0194127_10008602_pt1 | contig 10903 bp, 7 predicted proteins | sample TA2KigC100mmetaG_FD_148624 | JGI IMG/M metagenome (GOLD analysis project Ga0194127, IMG submission 148624) | Freshwater microbial communities from Lake Tanganyika, Tanzania - TA2015036 Kigoma Deep Cast 100m | ecosystem: Environmental > Aquatic > Freshwater > Lake | place: Tanzania: Lake... | reverse complement strand
TTTGGTGTTGAAAGATGCTATTGACAAGAATAATTCCTTGAAATCTTAAAACTTATACCTTCCTTTTTAGTTAAAATTTAGTTTTTTATTTATTAGAATAATATAATTTTTTATTTTAAAAATAATTTAAAATTATTTTTTATTTTAATTATTTTAATTAATTTTATGTAGGGTGATAAAATTTTTAAAATTTAATTTTTAAGTGAAACTATTTTTTTAAGAAGGGCTATCCAGCATTTTTTTCCTTCTTACTTTTTACCTTACGTCATGCAAAAAAGCCCCGTACCTACGGGGCTTATAAGTCAAGATGAACTGAGAATTAATCAAAAAGCTCAGCAAGTTTACTTTCTAAACTAGGTCCTCTCAAATCCTTGGCAATGATTTTTCCATCAGGATCAATCATGTAGGTAGCAGGTATGGCTTGAATCTGATACAATTCAGCTGCTGCAGAATTAAAATATTGCAAATCAGAGACGTGAGTCCAAGTAAGTTTGTCGTCGGCTATCGCTTTTACCCAATCTTCTTTGGTCCTATCAAGAGAAACTCCAAAAACCTCGAATCCTTTATCTTTGTATTGTTTATACAAGCGAACAACATTAGGGTTTTCTATTCTGCAGGGTTTACACCAAGCAGCCCAAAAATCAATCATTACGTACTTCCCTCTGAGGTCAGACAATTTAATTAGTTTTCCATTTGGATCCGGAAGCTCAAAATCAGGAGCTATTTGCCCTACAGCCAAGGCCCTCATTTCGTCCAATTGCAACTTCATTTGCTGAATACTAGGGGTACCTGGATAATTTTCATTCAGTCTTGTGATGAGCTCATCCAAAAAAGGAAAATCGTTTTGAGGATTTAATAAACCTATCGCAGACATGGCGGCAAAGGAATCACCCATGCTATTAATCATGGCTTTGACGTTCTCCGCTTGTTGGGATTCTAAGATAATGGCGTCTTGTTGAATTTTTTTGATGGCTTCAGCATCATTTTTACTCATTGCCTCATAGTATTGTTCATTGAGGAGGTTGACCTTGACCTGGTAATCGTCCATCAATTTTTCCAATTTCAGCATCTCCTTGCTATCGCTAGATCCTTCAATTTGAAGACTGCTGGGCTGATTTATATCGTAAGTAACGGATACATCTTCATCGAGTAGAGCAAGTTTGACGATGCGTTGCCCGTAAAGATTCAATTCATAAAAGGTAGGCGAGGTAACTTCTATTTCGTAGCTAAACTCCCCCGATCCATTGATTTCTAGGGTATCGAGCACCTTGGGGCTGGCTTCTGTGTATTGAGATAAAATCAAGAATCCATTCTTAGGAGGATTCCCAATCTTACCACTAATTTGAACTACCCCTTCCGATATAGATTTATTTTCTCCACAGGAGAAAAAAGCCAAAGTGGCTGCTGTCAAAATTCCGATCATACTATTTTTCATAGATTTAATTTTGCAATAATTCTTTCAATTTTAAAGTAGTGAGCTTGGGATCTGCTTTTCCTTGGGTTTTCTTCATGACTTCTCCCATAAACATCCCCAACAGGCCCTTTTTTCCAGATTTGTACTCCACTACCTTGTGTTTATTTTCCATCAATACTTCCTGAATAATCGGCAGTAAAACTTCTACATCTTTTTCTTGGATTAGGTTCAATTTCTGGGCCAAAGCAAAAGGTGAAGATCCAGGAGATTTTAAAAGTTCAGGGAATATTTTTTGGGAAGCAATAGAAAAAGATAGCATACCCTCTTCTACCAAGGCGATTAGTTCTGCTAAGATTGGAGTAGAAATTGGAAAATCCTTTATTTCAATGGCATATTCATTTAAATAAGACTTGATAGGGCCCATGATCCAATTGGAAGCAGCTTTGAAGTGAGGACTTAGTTCACAAATCTTTTCAAAAAAATAGGCCAATTCCTTCGTTTCCGTCAGCACCCCTGCATCGTATTCTGGAAGTTTGTAATGAAGTAAAAACTTTGCATAGTAATCTCTTGGCAAAGCAGGAAGCTGATTCTTTACCTGCGTCAACCACTCTTCTGAAATTTCTATTGGACTAATATCGGGTTCTGGAAAGTATCGGTAATCATTCATGCTTTCTTTGGTCCGCATGGCTGAGGTGATACCTTTTGCTTCATCAAAGGTCCTAGTTTCTGAAATCACCTCCTTACCTTCTTCCAAGAGAGTAACCTGTCGCTCAAATTCAAATTCTATAGCGCGAGAAAGGTTTTTAAAGGAATTCATATTCTTCACCTCCACTTTATTTCCCAACTTTAAGCTCTCTCTTAGCCTCACAGACACATTGGCATCACAACGAACAGACCCTTCCTCCATATTTCCATCACAAATGGAGAGAAACATAGCCATTTTCCTTATTTCCGTTAGACAGGCTACAGCTTCTTCAGCTGAACTGATCACCGGCTCAGTGACGAGCTCAATCAGGGCCGTACCGGCACGATTAAAATCTACTAAGGTATCGGGTACATTAGGCAGGTGAATGGACTTGCCCGCATCCTCTTCCAAATGAATTCTATCAAGTAAAATCTCCTTCTCTAAACCAGAGGATAATTTCACTACAATTTTACCCCCTTTTCCCAATGGAGCTTTATCCTGACTTATTTGATAGCCTTTGGGAAGATCTGGATAAAAATAATTTTTCCGATCAAAATGGGTAGTTCTACTTATTTCGCAGCGGCAAGCCAAACACATGTGGAGCGCATACTCAATGGCTTTTTTATTTACCATGGGCAAGGTACCTGGATGACCCAAAGTAATGACGGAGACTTGGGTATTTGCCTCTTTGCCATAACTTGTAGCATCTGGAGCGAAAAGTTTACTCCTCGTAGCCAACTGTACATGAACTTCTAGTCCAATGACAACTTGGTATTTTTTTACAAGTTCTTGTGACAGCATAAGCCCTAGTGATTTTACTGAAGCAACAATTCCTTAGCCCTTTTCAATACCTGAGGCAATCCTGAAAGGTCTTTGCCTCCTGCTGTGGCAAAGAAAGGCTGCCCTCCTCCACCTCCTTGAATTTCTTTGGCAAGTTCTCTGACGAGGGTTCCTGCATTCCATTGGAATCCAGGAAGTAATTTTTCATCTATCCAAACTGCTACCTGTGGCTTTTCATCTATTGCAGCCGCTAAAATAATGATGGACTGATCTACTTCTTGCTTCAATTCGTAAATCAACTTTTTCAATGAATCTGCTGAGGGAAGTGCCACCGAAGCTATCAATAGCTGCTTACCCTCCTTGGACACAAATTGTTTTTTAAGTTCTTGCTTTAATCCAGCTGCCTTTTCAAGGTGTAGCTTTTCTAATTCTTTTTTAAGCTCGCTTCTCTCCTGAAGCAAACTTTCTATGGCTTTCTTTACATCTTTGGGTTGTTTGAGAAGTTCTTGCACTTCTTTGAGCAAAGTTTCCTGTTGCCGGAGGTAACGCTCAGCACTTACTGAGGTAATGGCCTCAATTCTACGAACGCCAGAAGAAATGGATCCTTCTGAATTAATCTTAAACAAACCAATTTGACCCGTGGCTTCGACGTGAGTACCCCCACATAGCTCTATAGAAAAATCAGCACCAAACGTAATCACTCGCACCACCTCCCCATATTTTTCTCCAAAAAGGGCCGTTGCTCCCATTTTTTTTGCGTCAGCCAGTGACACATTTCTTTGTTCCCAAAGAGGAATATTTTCTCTGATTTTGGCATTGACAATGTCTTCCACCTGAGCCAATTCATCGTCGGACATTTTCCCAAAGTGGGAAAAGTCAAATCGCAACAACTCCTCATTGACCAAAGACCCTCTTTGTTGGATGTGGTCCCCCAAGACGGATTTTAGAGCCGCTTGGAGCAAGTGAGTGGCAGTATGATTGCTTTTGGTCAACTGCCTTTTCTCTTGATTTACTTCGGCAAAGAAGGGTAAATCAGGCTGAGAGGGGAGTTTTTCTACTAAATGAACAATAAGATCATTTTCCTTTTTGGTATCAATTACCCTAATTTTTTCAACACTTGAAGTCAAGGTTCCCGTATCTCCCACCTGTCCCCCACTTTCAGCATAGAAAGGGGTTTTGTCAAGCACGAGTTGGTAGCGTGATCCTTTCTTATCGGTTATAGTGCGGTATTTAATGATCTGAGCAAATCCACTTAAGGTATCGTAACCTGTAAATTCCACTCCAGCATCTTCTTGAAGTAAAATCCAATCTCCAGTCTCTTGCTCAGAGGCTGCTCTAGATCGGGTCTTTTGCTTCTCCATTTCTTGTGAAAAACCTATTTCATCCACAGAAAATCCATTTTCCCTAGCAATTAGGGAAGTGAGGTCTAAGGGGAAACCGTAGGTATCGTAAAGTTCAAATGCTATTTTTCCCGATACCATTTTTTCTCTTTTCCCAATCAACTCGATTTTAATCGCATCAAATTTTCGAAGCCCATTCTCTAGGGTTCGCAAAAAGGAAGTCTCTTCCTCCTGGATCACTTTGGAGATAAAATCTTGCTGCACCTTTACCTCTGGGAAAATATCTCCAAAATTTTCTGATATCAGAGGAGTTAGTTCATGCAAAAAGGGTTGGTGAAAACCTAAAAAGGTATATCCATACCTTACTGCTCTACGGAGAATTCTTCGAATGACATATCCGGCCTTATTGTTGGAGGGAATTTGACCATCGGCTATGGTAAAGGAAATGGCTCGGATATGATCCACAATCACTCGAAAAGCTATGTCTGTAGGTTCGTCCTTCCCGTAAGCTTTTCCCGATTTTTTTTCTAAAAATTGAATAAATGGCGTAAAAAGATCGGTATCGTAATTGGAAGATTTATGTTGAATTGCTCGTACCAATCGCTCAAAACCCATTCCGGTATCCACATGCTTGGCGGGTAGCTCTTTCAAACTCCCATCGGCAAGTCGATTAAACTGCATAAATACCAAATTCCAAATCTCTATGACCTGGGGATGATCGTTATTGACCAATTCCCTTCCCGGCACCTTAGCTCTTTCTGCAGCTGATCGTAGATCTACATGGATTTCAGAACATGGTCCACAAGGTCCAGTATCGCCCATCTCCCAGAAATTATCCTTTTTGGATCCCATGATGATTCGGTCTTCCGATACTATTTCTTTCCAGATGGCATAGGCTTCATGATCTTTGTCCAACATATCTCCTGCATCTCCTTGAAAAACAGATACATAGAGAAGATTTTTTGGTATTCTGTATACTTCAGTAAGCAATTCCCACGCCCACTCAATCGCTTCTTTTTTGAAGTAGTCCCCAAATGACCAATTTCCCAACATCTCAAACATGGTATGGTGGTAGGTATCCACGCCCACTTCTTCCAGGTCATTGTGCTTTCCACTCACCCTTAAGCATTTTTGGGAATTGGCTACACGGGGATATTTGGCCACTTCATTGCCCAAGAACGCGTCTTTGAATTGATTCATGCCCGCATTGGTAAACATGAGCGTAGGATCATTCTTGACCACTATGGGAGAGGAAGGAACAAATTGGTGCTGTTTGGATTGAAAAAATTCAATAAAGGTGCTTCGTATTTTTTTTGCTTCCATGGAAGAAAGGGTACAATTCTTTTAACTTTTGATTCACCTCAGGCAGATGCCTAGGGCATAAGGCACAAAATTAATAGATTTGACGGGCTTATGCACACTTAGAGCTGGAAATTGAAAAATGCTCTAAAGGGCCAAAACCTAGCCCAAAGCTTCCAGAAATATTTTGGTTAGTTTTTTTACTTGTATCTGGTAAGGCTGATTTGTATTTATTAGGTGTTTAAAATTTTAAAAATTTTTAATATATAAACTATTATTATTCAATAATTTATAATTTATTTTTTAAAGTATTACTTAATGTTTTTTTGATTTTTAGAGGGACTATTTTTATGTTTCCTGAAATAGTTTCTAAATAAAAAATTGTGCTGCAATGCTTCTAAATCCTCTTGAAGTACCAGGCTGCTTTGTTCTGTATTTCGTAAGATTCTCAAAACCTGAGACCTAAGGGCCGTATCAGAAAGCAAAAGGCCAGCTACTCCCTGGCCATGCTCTAATTTGGTAGATATGATTTGAAGCTTTTCCATAAATTGGGCAGCATGCAAACTTGCTAGCTCCAGCTGTCTCAAACTATTTTCCCATTGAATGGCCGAAAGGGTATCTACAAATAGTTTATTTACCAGACCGTTTCCCTCATGAAGTTGTTGCATCATAGCCTTACCCTGTTCAGCCACTTGGGTAGCGCTATTGGCTGTACGATGAAACTCTTCCAAAGTACCCTTCAATTCACTAGGTATACTAGGATCAGAAAGCAACACCCAAAGTGCCTTGCTTTGTGCTAATTTGGCGGTGATGGTATTCAAATTTATTAGAGTAGACTCCAAAGACCCACTCGACCGGTCCAACTTACCCCACAACGCCTCCGAAGTTACTTGTGGCAAAGGATACAATACATCTCCTTCCTCTATAGGGCTTGATGGGCCTTTTTGATCATGGATTTGCAAGATTTTATTTCCCATCAAACCATCCGAATTGATGGTAGTCCTTGCATTTTTCTGGATGAAACGCGCCATGGATTTTTGAATCAACAAATGAACCTCTATGACAGAATCGTTGTGCATCCGAAGTTGTCTCACCGTACCGATATCCATGCCTTTGAATCGAACATTATTTCCAGGCATCAAGCCATTCACTTCCGCCACTTGGGCGGTTATACGAATAGAAGAGCCAAAAATATTTTGATTTTTTCCAATCATATACAGGGAGAAAATCAAAAATAGTAGCCCCGAAATTACCAGCAGGCCTAATTTGGTGTTGGAAAGTGTATGCGATTTATTCATAATCCCTAAAAAAAATTTTAACCTTAGGATCAGCATGATGCCTAAGTTGATCAAAAGTATCGTCGGCATAATTTTTACCCTCAATAAGCATGATGACTCGATTGGAAGTAAGGCGAATGCAGCTCAAGTCATGAGAAATCAGGATAGAGGCAGTATTGTATTTATTTTGAATTTTTAGAATCAATTCACTTATTTCTCTCCCTGTCACCGGATCCAATCCCGTAGTAGGTTCGTCGTATAAAATCACCTTGGGTTTTAGAATAAGCATTCGGGCCAAGGCAATTCTTTTTTTCATCCCCCCAGACAATTCTGAAGGCATCATGTGCTGGGTATGAGATAAACCCACATCATCTAGAGCTTCTTGCACCGCTGTTTCAGCATGAGCCAAACGGTCTTCTTCACTCCAATGTCTTCGCAATGGAAATTCTAGATTTTGCTTGACGGTCATGGAATCGTACAAGGCATTGCTTTGAAAGAGAAAACCAACATCCTTTCTAAGTTCGTCCATTTGCTCTTGATTCAATTGGGAGATATCCTTTCCAAAAACGCGTATTATTCCAAGGTCTGGGTTCAACAACCGGATGATGCATTTGATCAATACGGATTTGCCAGAACCTGATTTTCCTAGAATTCCTAAATTTTCCCCTTCCATCAAAGTCAAAGAAAAATTTTGTAAGACTTTATTTTTCCCAAAGGCTAGAGAAAGTCCTTGAACCTCAAGTAAAGGGTCACCTGTCATGTAATGTTAAGTAAGTCCTAGGATATCGGTGATTTGAACAGCAATCAAATCCAGTACAAACACCAGCAAGGAAGCTACCACTACCGCTGTAGTAGCAGACTTTCCTACCCCTTCTGTGCCTTTCTGAGAAGTGTATCCTTTGTAGCAACCTACCGTACCAATAGCAAATCCAAAAAATATCGTCTTGACTAAGGAAGGAATAAAATCTCCAAAACTTAGTGCATCATAGGCTTGAAACCAGTAAAGAGTCCAACTTACCTCACCCCTGATGTTGGTTCCTAAAAACCCGCCGTACAAGGAAATCGCTATAGCTAGCAAAGACAAAATAGGTACCATGACCGTAGAAGCAAGCACCCTGGTCACAATCAAGTACTTGAAGGGATTGGTTCCAGACACTTCCATGGCATCTATTTGCTCAGTCACTCGCATAGAACCTAATTCTGCTCCTATGCCAGAGGCAATCTTTCCCGCACAAATCAAGGAAGTAATCACCGGGGTGATTTCCCTAACTAAAGAAACCGAAACCATCGCTGGAAGTAAGGAAGCCGCTCCAAATTCTACTAAAGTTGGCCTTGACTGAATGGTCAACACCAATCCCATAATAAAGGCAGTGACACTTACAAGAGTCAAACTTTTGTATCCTATCCAATAGCATTGATTGATCCATTCTTCCCACTCTTGCTTAGGTTTGATCACCACCAAAAAAAAACGAGCGATAAAGCGTGTAATTTGCCCTACTTCTTTTAAAAAATCACTTTCTAAATTCTTAATCGAATCCATAAACGATCCAAATTCACTTTTTGCAGATAAACCCCTAGTCTTGATAATCTTTCTGGATTAAACCATGATTAAAATCAGGATGGGCAAATGGATTTAAACAGGGTATTGAAATCAAGGGCTTATAGAAGTGATAAATTCACTTTTGATATGTGATAAACCTCTAAAAAAACTTAAAGGAATTCTGTATCCTTGCATACGCGTACTCATCTCCACACTTCAAACCTTACCCATGTCTTACTTGGCCCAAATAACCTCACCTACGCTGGTACTTAGTGAAGGGATTACCCGAAATAACCTCCAAAGAATGGCCATCAAAGCCAAAAATCATGGAAAAAAACTTGTTCCCCATTGGAAGACATCCCAATCCAAGGAAGTAGGACGATGGGCAAGGGAGTACGGAATTACAGAAATCACCTGTTCTTCCATAAAAATGGCGGAATACCTGAGCCAGGAAGGATGGGAAAGGATACACATTGCCTTTCCATTTAACGTACGGGAACTCCCAAGACTAAACCAACTGGCACTACGTCAACGTATGTCGGTACAAGTAGTCAATCCAGCTACTGCCGCTCTTTTGGCAAGAGAACTTAAAGCCCCCATTGATTTTTTTATTGAGATCGATGCAGGCTATGGACGTACGGGCGTACAGTTCTCCGACTCCGCCACCATAGATTCTATTTTATCGATAGCATCTGGGTGTTCCAACCTTGAATTCAGAGGATTTTATCTCCATCCTGGTCATACCTATTATGGTAAAGACAATTTAAAAATTCACCAAGAAAGTAGAGATGCCTTAAAAAGCTTAAAGGATAGGTATATCGTCCAGTACCCTAAGCTGCTGACACGCCTTGGAGATACACCAGGATGTGCAGTGGCTGAAGATTTTGGAGAAGTGGACGAATTGGGTCCTGGCAATTTTGTTTTCTTTGATTTGATGCAAGTCGGTTTAGGGAGCTGCAACAAGGAAGATATTGCGCTCTGCTTGGCTGTGCCGGTGGTAGACATTCAGCTTTCTAGAAAAGAAATTCTTATCCATGGAGGTGGTGTACATTTGGCCAAAGATGTCCTTGTCCAGGCAGATGGGAATAAAAATTTTGGAGAAGTAGTTCTGCTCCACGATCAAGGATGGACCATTCCTAAGCACTATTCTTATGTAAAAAGTATCTCCCAAGAACACGGCATTATTCAGGCTTCAGAGGAGCTCTTGGCATCCATACAGGTAGGTGATTTATTGGGAATATTGCCAGTGCACTCTTGCATGACAGCAGATTGCATGGGTTTCTATCTGGGCTTGGATGGAAAAATTATTGACCATGCAGAGGGAGCTAGGCTTTAGGTAAAAATATGGAAGACGTATATGCTATTTTCCTAGACCCTTGGGACTAAACCTGATTCAACTTCCATTTTCCCTTTCTAAAGAAATACAAGGATACCAAGGCATGCAAGGAATGGCATAAGGCTATGGCAACAAATATCCCTACATAATTTAACCCCAAAGGAAAAGCCAAGAGGTAAGCCATAGGAACCTCCAATCCTAAAAGAACAGCCGTATTGATCCAAGCAGGAGTTTTGGTATCTCCAGCGCCATTGAAAGCTTGGGTAAGTACCATCCCTATTGCGAAGAATACGTACCCCAAGACAATTATCCAAAGGCCTTGTGCTGCCACTTCTCGCACCGCTTGTTCATCGGTAAATAATCCAGCCAATTCCTCACTGAAAAGCAGGTAAATACCAGTTACGGAAGCCATAAAAATCATATTGTATTTGACGGTCAACCATACGGCCAGCTCTGCTCTCCGAGGCTTTTGAGCACCAAGATTTTGACCCACTAAGGTAGCTGCTGCACCAGAAAGACCCCAAGCAGGTAAAATGGTGAAAATCAAAATTCTGAAGGCAATGGTATAGCCTGCCAAGGCAATGGATCCAAATTCTGCATTCATTCGAGTCAGGGCCACCCAAGAAAGGGAGTCAATTAAAAACTGACCCATTCCTCCCAAGGACAATTCCATAATTTTTTTAATGGTCACCCAGGAGATCTTAATGTTTTCTGCTAAAATGCGAAGTCGGTGCTTACCATTGACCAAATGGTATACTTGATAGAGTACCCCCATACTCCTACCAAAGGTGGTTGCTATGGCCGCCCCTTCTAGCCCAAATCCTTCCCATGGCCCTATACCGAAAATGAATATCGGGTCAAGAACAATGTTTAAGCCATTGGCAAGGGCCAAAGCTCGCATGGCATGCATGGCTTGACCAGCTCCTCTAAAAGCTCCATTACACAAGAAAAGAAGCATGATGGCAGAGTTTCCGGCAAAAACAATTTTTGCATAATTGGTACCTAAGGTTAACACCTCCTGTTCTGCCCCCATCAAAGCCAATAAATCTCCGGCAAAATACCATCCCCCAAGTCCTAAAAAAACAGAAATGAATCCACCCACCACCAACAACTGAAAAGTGGCCGTTCCGGCTTCTAAGTAATTTTTTTCTCCAAATCTGCGAGAGATTAAGGCCGTCGCTGCCATACTTATGCCAAAACCAATGGCATAAGTAAGTACTATGACCGAATCG
>Ga0194127_10008599_pt1 | contig 10903 bp, 19 predicted proteins | sample TA2KigC100mmetaG_FD_148624 | JGI IMG/M metagenome (GOLD analysis project Ga0194127, IMG submission 148624) | Freshwater microbial communities from Lake Tanganyika, Tanzania - TA2015036 Kigoma Deep Cast 100m | ecosystem: Environmental > Aquatic > Freshwater > Lake | place: Tanzania: Lake... | reverse complement strand
TTTAGCGGCTACTGCATTAAAAGCAGATAGTGGCCTGTCTAGACCTCTCCCTTGAGCGCCTGATGCTCTCCCTTCCCTGCTACAAGCCGAGCCGGATCTCTCTCGACGGCAAAAGGCACTACACCTGCAACCAGTTCCCAAACGTGCCAGAGGGAATGCTTCTGCCTTCTGTAACCACGGTGCTTTCGTCAATGGCACCAGTGGCAAAGATCATGGCGCTCATCAACTGGCGAAAGCGCGTGGGTGATGAAGAGGCAAACAGGCGTACCAGGCTTGCTGCAGACAGGGGCACTTGGATGCATGGAGTCATTGAAGATTTATTCAATGGGGAGGACATTGAAGGGCATCTTGATCACCGTGAAGAATGGTGCCCTTATTTCACTGCCATTGAACCCTTCCTAGAGCTGATCGAGAAGCCCATCCTCGCTGAGAGCGCAGTGGCATGGTGGGACGATGGAAAAAAAATTGGCTATTCGGGCACACTTGACCAACTGGCGCTGATGGCTGACGGTTCTATTGCGCTCATGGATTGGAAAACTAGTTACAAAGTGAAGCCCGATTATCAACTCGCTGACTACAAAAAACAACTTGGCGCCTACTCCATGGCCGCCGAGCAACTGTACGAAGTGGACATCGACCAAGCCTTCTGCGTGATCAGCGTGTACGATCCTGAAGAGCCAGAGCGCGAGGCTGAGCTGCAAGTGCTGCAGATGGATGGCTTTGAGCTGGTGCAGCAACAGGCCGTCATGCAGGACACTGTGAAGAGATACTTTAGTCAGTTCTATCCTGGCGGCAAGGCGTTTGCGCTCACCACGGATAGGGGGTAAGATAAGCATGCCCTGAACAGGGGCTCCAATACTCCCCAGGAGAAACACCATGGCCAATCGGCCCCCAATCACCGCCGCTCTCGATCTGACTGGCGATTTGCTTAATGCTCTTAAAAAAGCTGGTCCCAACGAGCGAGGTAATTATTCGCTTGACATGGCTGTATGGCCTAACGAAAAGCGCACCTCTGACCGTGCCCCTGGTTTCACGGGCTCTGTCAAAGTGAAAGGCGACAAGGATGGTCCCAAGGGCTATGCCAGCGTCTGGCAGAACGAAAGCTCTGAAAGCTCTTCTGATCTGTTCTGATCAACTGGGGGGCGAGTAATCGCCCCTTTCTTTTCCTCTATTACCATGACTCTGCTTAACGACAAGCAAATTGCCAAGCTTGCTGAGAATGACATCTTTTTGCCTTACGTTGGCGAAAAATGCAGAGAGCTTGACAATGGCACAAAAGCAATTTCCTACGGGCTCTCGCAAGCAGGCTATGACATTCGCCTGTCTTCCGTTGAGTTCCTAGTTTTCACTACAGATAACTGGGGCAGTGCGCCGTACGAGCTAGACGCCAAGCGGTTTGACACTGAGCCCACTGAAACGGAACTGGTTGAGCAGGAAGACGGTTCATGCTATTTTCTGCTGCCTCCCCATAGCCACGGCCTTGGTACCAGCCTTGAGCTAATTTCCATGCCGAACGACGTGTTTGCTCTTTGTGAAGGCAAAAGCACTTATGGGCGCTGCGGACTCATTGCCAACATTCTTCCCGTTGAACCTGGTTGGAGTGGCTACCTGACCATGTGCTTTGTCAACCCCACGGCATTCCCCATTCGCCTCTATGCCAACGAAGGCATCGCTCAGTTGGTGCTATTTGGCATTGAGGAAGTGGGACAAGCTTACACTGGCGCCTATCAAAACCAAAGCGCTAGGGTACAACTAGCTGCTGTCTAAGCATTGAGCGCTCTTGAAGATCAATTTCTTAGTTCGTGGCAAGCTCATCATCCTCGGTTAATTCTTGAACGAGAATTTTCTGACATTGCGGCTTGGGAAAAAGATTATCAAGAGCGCCATGCAAAAAATAAACGCTCAAGAAGGTATCGCCTTGACTTTGCTCATCCCGACAGTTGCACTGGCATCGAAATCCAGGGTGGTGTTTACAATCGTGGTCGCCACGTCACTGGCAGCGGCTATGAGCGCGATTGTCGGAAATATAATCTCGCATATACGAGCGGGTGGACGATCTTCCTCTTGACTAGCCAAATGGCCAAGGAAGTTTATTGGTATTCTTTAATTGCTTCTCATATTTGTCAATCACGACAGAGGCTTGGGTGAGCATTTCATCAGCAGCCTCAAGAGAGCTATCTCGCACTGCAAGAGCTTGACGAAGTTGAATGTTCTCCAGCATCAAGCTTTGAAAAGCAGTTTGCAGCGATGACCAACCTTCCAAAAGATTTTTGGCAACAGGCTTAAGCTGTTCTACACTGGTGCATTCGTCAATGGCCCTGCGATTAACAGTTAGGGCAAACTGACGCTCAGTAGAATGCTCGAACGGACCCATAGCGGCCAAATATTTTTGTCCATTGTAGTCAAATTGTACCGGCAAACAATACTTCATGGCAACCAATCGTTCTTTTGTTACTAGGCTACAGACGAACAATGGAAACAAGCAGTTTGTACGGGCAGTGGACGATGGGGAAAAAGCCGAAATCTTGCGTCCGGCTTCCCGAAGGTATAAACTGAGGCGTTCGCCAACGGACCATGATTGGACGCCAGGAGAAAGAGTGGTACTGGTCGCCTTCACAGGGGCTGGTCTGGTGCCAACGTCCATTCATGGCACCTTCCAAGGCTTTACAAAGGGAAGCAATGGAAGAAAGGCTGCAATGGTTCAATGGGAGCAAAACGATGTTCTCGTCTCTAGTACAGTGGCAATTCAACGCATCCGCCCCATCGCCTGCATTCCTCAATGACCACCACAAAAGCATCTAATTTGCCATGGTAAGCCCTCGCTTTTCTTTTCGGTTTCCTTCTTTAGAGCGCCAGCAACTTTTTCTTGCTGCTAAAAAACTTAATACAACTCCTTCCAGTCTCTGCCGAGCAGCAATTCGTAAATTTCTGTACGACTTGGAGGATAATCAACTCGGCTCTCTTGAGTCGTTTGAGGAGGCGAAACAAAATGCTTGATCCACTTAACGATGGCAAAAGCTCTTTACGACTCCTTGATTCCATGGGGAGCAGCCTTTCTGTCGTCAATGATGCTCGTCAGTCTTTTGCTGCAGAAAGCCCAGAATGGACAGAACGCGACGGCAAACTTCTTCGCTACCTTGCAAAGCATCATCACACTTCTCCTTTTAGGGGTGTGGTATTTAAATGGGCTATAAAGGCCCCGCTGTTTGTGGCAAGGCAATGGTGGAAACACACAGTGGCCTCCACTTTTGTTGACGATCAGTTGGGCTGGAACGAAAAAAGCTTTCGTTATTGCTCGGCTGAAGAAGCAGAATTTTACATTCCCATGGAATTCTTGCAGCAAAGCGAAGACAACCGTCAAGCGTCTGCAGGACCTCTTCAGCTTCGTGAACAAGCGCTAGCCCTAATGCAGTATTCACAGGCAATAGAAGCTTGCAAGCAGGCTTACGAAGGGCTTCTGCTGACGGGCGTAAGCAAAGAGCAGGCTAGGGCTATCCTGCCTTCTGCACTCTATACAAGCTTTGTCTGGACTTGTTCCTTGCAGGCTCTGTTTCATTTTATTTCCTTGCGTATCGGTCACGGAGCCCAAGGAGAAATTGTGGCCTATGCTAAAGCGCTGCTTGAACTAGGCAGACCAGTGGCGCCAGAAGCTTTTGATGCCTTTGCTGAAAACAACTATCAATTCTGATCATGCACGATCCCGTTAACAGTCCCGCACACTATGCCGACACTAATGGAAACATTCAATGCATTGAAGCCATTGAAGCGTCCATGAGCACAGCAGAGTTCAAAGGCTTCTTAAAAGGTAATGTTCAAAAATATGTTTGGCGCTATTCTCAAAAGAATGGCTCTGAAGACCTTAAAAAAGCCAAGTGGTATCTTAAGCGCTTGATTCTCATTTGCGAAATGGAGGAGGCAACGGGAAGAGCAATTGAAGAAACCACTAAAGAAGTGTTGGGCGTTAATTACGATCCCGACGATTATTTAAAAGCAAGTGGCTGTCCTGATGGCTTCTGTCCTATGCCTAGTGTGCGTCAAGGACCTTCAGAGGCCATGTTCGCTCCCATTTGCGACCACTAAGCAGCACACCACTCACTTAAAGGAAAGGGGCCGACAGCGGCCCCTTTTTCGTGCAATGGTAATACGCGCTGAGTTGCTTCGCACCATGCTTCCCAATCGGAAAGATTTGTATGAGCGCTCACGAAACTATGGTGATGAATCCAGCTTAAAAGCAGTTCTTCGCGCCTTGTTGTCCAAAATTCTTGAGGGCGCCACCATTCAAACAAACGCAGACTGCCCTTGGAGGCATTGCAAGAAAGACAGGAAGGCGCATTGTTCCATTTTGCAAAGTGCGGGCCGCCTTTGCTTTTAGGGACAATGTGATCAATCGTTAGCTTTTCATTCCATTTGCCACAATAGGCACAAGCACAGTGACCAAATGGCCCTCGTAATTGATAGTCTTCAAAAATACTTTTTCTATAGCGTCTTTTAGCATCACCAGGCCGTAGTTCAGAAAGCGAATGGAGGAGTTCTTCAGGTCCATTGCTCATCCCCATGATGATATTTGGTTGGCTTCTTTCAAGCTTAAAGCCAAAATTAAACCATGGTGGAATGTGTAGAATGAACAAAAGAAAGTTTTTATTTCAATGAATGCCTGGCAAGCAAAGCTCGCGGACTTCGCAGTAGTTCTCACCGCAGGCATGCTTCTTGCCACTGGTGGAATGATGATGAGCATCGGTCATCAACAAGTGAGAATAGCAGCTCAAATTGAAACCATCACGGAAAAATTAGACGTACTTACGGAAAACATGAAAATGATGGAGGAGCGAGTGCGCTCTTTGGAAATTAAACGCTAGGCTTTTATCAAAGGCATGACTCCCATGGAACCCATCGAATGGTTTGTTATTGGTGGCATTCTCGTTGCTGCTGCTGACCAGATTCTTGACCACTCCCCCTGGAAAAGTAACAACATTCTTCAGCTCGTCATGGAGGGCCTGAAGACCATCTTCCGTTCTAGCAAGTGAGCGAAGTCGCCAATTCCTGGGAAGGCGTAAGCCTCCATGCACGGCGCGTGGGGGCTAAATTTCCCGAGCTTGTAGCAGCACAATGGGCATGTGAAAGTGGCTTTGGAAAGCACACATCTGCTCGACATAATTACTTTGGCCTAAAAAGCTCTGGCGGCGCCAGTACAACGAGCACCACTAAAGAGTTTTACGATGGACAATGGATTACAATTAGGGCTGGTTTTATTGATTTCCCAAGCCTTGCCGCTTCCATTGAATACCTTGTATCTCGCTGGTATCTTGATTGGCGGTCGTACAAGGGCGTGAATCATGCCCCCAATAGAAACGCTGCAGCAAAGATGCTGCAAAATCAAGGCTATGCTACTGACCCTAACTATGCTGATAAACTCATTCGCTTAATGAATCAATATGCACCGTCATCAGTCATGAGCAATTCCCCTATTCGCCTTGCCAACGCAGCTAAATTTTACAAAGAAGAAAGCCATCAGCTTGCAGCATGGAATTGGCTTCAAGAAAAGCTGAGCAATGCCGAACTAGAGGAGTTTGCGGAGCTTTATCGAGCGGCTCCTGCTGCTAAACCTCCGCTCATCTCCAATCCGTTAAATATACCATATTTCAGCCAAAGGGATAACGTTTCTGGACAGGGGCAGCGAGAATGCTTTAGCAGCTCTTGCGCAATGATTGCAGCATATTATGGCAAGGTAAAAACTGATGATGAATATAATACTATTCGCGCTCGCTTTGGTGACACCACCAATGCCAATGCACAAGTCAAGGCCCTCCAGTCTCTTGGCCTAAAAGCTTCTTTTGTTGTTGATGGCAACGAAACATTGCTGCAAAATGAAATCAGGGCTGGCCGTCCAGTGGCAGTGGGATGGCTGCACCACGGGCCGTTTAATGCTCCCACGGGAGGCGGACATTGGAGCGTTGTCGTTGGTTTCAATGCTCAAGCTTATATTCACAATGATCCCTTCGGTCAGGCCAATATTATCAAAGGAGGTTATATCGGCGCCAACGGTGGGCAAAATATTGCCTATGGGAAACAGAATTGGCTGCCCCGTTGGAGAGTGGATGGCACTGGCGGATGGGCCGTGTTAGTAAGCAAATGACAAACGAAGCCATCTTCAATGCACTTTGCCACGAACTAGCGCTATTCGCCATTCGCAAATGGCCGTCGCTTACCTTTAATCCATGGATCAAAGCGCTGCTTGCCTGGTGCAAGCCTGATTGGACAGAATGGAAAACCCAGCAAACTGTCAAGAAAGTTGACGAGCAAGCTACTGAGCTAGTGAAGCAATGGGAAAAAGAGGGGCGGGAAATCGTTGCCGATAAGCTTGCTAGCAAAGCCCAGGAGCTGTTTCCAGCAGCCACAATCACTCCCTTGCCTGATGCCATTGTCCCTTCCGTGATGATCGTTCACGAGGCTCCTGAGAGTGCTAGCGACGCTGTTAAAGCCTTGGGAGGTGAGCTTCGTATTACTTGGACTTTAGACGGACTAAAATAAGAACAGACAATTTATTGCCATGGAAATCATTGTTGGTTTGGTAATGTTTTCCGCAGGAATGGCAATGGCTAGTCGCATGTACCATCAATGCGTTCATCCTTACCATCCTTCATGCAAGCTTTCTGCTCAACCTCCAAGCCTAAAAAAATAAGGTTGTGTAGTTTCATGTAGTGGCAAGACATGCCATCCATATAGTCCACATTGAAGGTGTCGTACATGGCGTGACGATAGGAACCACGCTCTTCGACCTCTGCTTTATACATCAAGCCCACCACTTGCCTGAAGGCCCTTGCCCTTTCGTCCATTGAAAGACTATCCCACCAAGCTTGGTCTTCAGCCCTCATGGTTTGATCGCTTTCGTTCCACGCCTGACGTAGAGCTTGTAGCTCAGGGGAATTAAGCCAGTCCATCAGCGATGAAGCCTTGTCTTGAGTTGAAACCACTTTTCCTTTTCTGTTTCAAAGTAATCTAACCATGAATCAATGGCAGCATCAATGGCTTCTAGTGCTTTCTCTGCGCCGTCGTCAGGGCTGCTGACCAGCTCTTGTAGTGCTTCAGCAATGGCATCCACTTGCGCTTTGTAATGGTCGTCCATGATCCATGAAGCGTGACGCCTTAGCTTACAGCACTTCTCGCCAACCAAGCAAACCAGTGGCGCTTTCAGCGCTGCCTGCCAAAGGCATCTACGGCGCCACTGTCAGCCCCTTGCTTTAGCAATTGTCCGCGATGGTCAGCTTGAATGGCGGTTTCAAACTGCTCTCCACCTCGAACTACTTGGCCCATTTTATTTAGTCGCCTTTTTTATATCATAGCCGCAATGAGCTTCGCCATATTCCATTGCTAGCGCGTCAAATGCAGCTACGACGCTTTGAGGAGCATAACCACAGCCCAGCATGAATTGGTAGAACTGGCGCGTCAGGCCAAAGGCATTTACTTCTTGGCATTGATGAATAATTTCTTGATAGCCAGCAGTATCGCTTGTTGCCTCGCTGCAAGAGAAACGATGGGAAAAGGAATAGGAATTCGTGAAAGCCATGGCAAAGAAAAAGGCCAGCCCGTAGGCTAGCCTTGCATCATGCGACTGTCAACCGCGCCCTTGCCCTCTGGTCGGCTTCCTGCCACGTCTGCGAGGACGAGAATGCTGCCCTTGTCCAATGGAAGTGGTCTTCGGGGGGCCGGGCTCATGCTGACGTTTAAGGGCGGCACTGCCGCCTTTGGTTTTGACGGCCATTATTTGCCCTCACCATCGCTTTCTTCTTGAGCAGGTTCCTCTTCAGGAGCATACTCAAGAGAGTCAAGAGCGGGCTGGAGCATGCCAGCAGCAGCGTTGATCAGTGGACCGTCGCCAGTCAGACGGGCGCTGACATAGGAATTAATGGCAGCGATAAGTTCGCTTTTTTTGCAGGTCATAAAACAGCAACACGTTCAGTTTTTTATTGTACAAGAAGCTGTTTCTGCTGGAATGCGGTTATCAATACATGTAAGCTGAATTAAGGAATTAGCTTCACACGCTAGGCGAGAATATCGGTGATGAAATCGCGATCAGGTTGGAGATTTTCACCGTTGCGTAGGATGTCGCCGTTGAGACCATCCATGAGCCATAGCGAACGACCCTGGTTCCAAGCCTTGCGGAGTCCGGCGACATTGCTTGAAAGTGCCCAGGCGTGATCGGTGTCGAGGATCTGCGGCCCTTTAAAGCCTGGCAGGCGACGCACTCCACCAGCGCGAGTTGAGTTGTTGGGAATGATGAAGTCAGCCCCAACTTTCGTCATCCAGGATTGGTCGCGGTAAAGGCCGGTGACATAACTGACGCCAACAGGCTGATCGGTGCGATCTTCAACCCATTTGACGACTTTCCGCTGGAACCAAGGGACGGAGTTGCGGTGCAGCTCGTTGCCGACTTCGTAGATCACGTTGCTGAATCCTGTCAGCGTGTCGATCACCTTGCGGACGTGCGCCCGCTGGAAGCGATTCCACGGGCCTTTGGTGTGAACCTCAGATGGTCCGCTTGGTCCCAAACCGTTAAATGGGTGATTGGTCCAACCCTTGGGGAAATAGGAGGTGAAAGCGTTGTCGAACAGCACCACGCCGGTAACAATGTCGCGCTTGGCGGCCTGGCTGACGACGGTTTTGAGGCGGTCGTAGTAACGCTGGTTGAGGCTGCCGTCGCGTTTCCAGGGGACAGCGCCAACGCGAACAGTGCCGGTGGAGTCGGATCCCCATGCAGAACCCTGAAGCACCATGCCTCGGGTTTCAATGGTCCAGAGGCGTGTAAAGTTGCCAACGAGTCGGCTCAGTGGAGTTGTTTTGCCGTCGAATGGTTGAACGGTGTTCCAGGTATGGCTGCCGGCTCGATGGGCGAACATCACTAGATGTCCTCAAGGTTGGCGATAGCCCAAGTGAATGTGGTCACGGGTGTGGAGATAGGCATGGGGATAGTGTAGTAGCGAGAGTGAGTAGTAAAGGGGACTACTTACCCGCAGCAATGGCATCCGTGAGTGGTGCAAGGTCTTCTGTGGTCCAGAAGTCCTTGGCGATCATAATTTCTAGATGTTCCACATTACGGTTAATACAGTCTTGTTCTTCTTCAGTTAACGAGGGCTTAGCCAGTAGGTCGTTGATAAGATTCACGCTATCCATGGATGCGGAATACTGCTGGGCTGGGTCGATAGTAAACGTTGCCATTGTTAGGCTCCTTTAATGATGGATAGTTCTGCTTGTAAGTCTCTCACCATTGCGGCGAGTTCCTGTACGGCATTCACCAATACAGGCAATAGTGTACCAGCAGATGCCTCCAATTTATCTGGATTTTCTGTTGATACAAGGTTTGGTACTGTAATACCAGTTGACGCTTGTGCTTCTTGTAGTTCTTGGGCAATAAAACCAAACTCGTGGATACCAACCTTTTTGCCGTCGCGGGTATTCCAATCAAAAGCAACAGGACGCAATGCATTGATAAAATCAAGCCCTGCTGGCAGGGTGGTGATATTAGTTTTATCTCTTGCGTCTGACAGCGATGTAATGGTTGTTGCTTGACAACGTAAGGTTGCGATAGAACTGTTACCTAAAGTAACTGTATTACTTGTAGTTGCTGTGGCAGGATCTGATCCATTTCCAATGCATGTGTTGTTGCCGCCACTGGTGATTAGATTCCCAGCATCGAAACCAATTGCAGTGTTGCTGCCGCCATTGGTGCTGATATCGAGGGCACCATGTCCAACTGCAACGTTGTTGCCGCCAGTGGTCATGGAGAAGAGGGCACCATGTCCAACTGCAACGTTGCTGCCGCCAGTGGTGTTGGAGTAAAGGGCGCGGTATCCATTAGCAGTGTTGTTGATGCCAGTGGTGCTGGAGAAGAGGGCATCTCTTCCAACTGCAGTGTTGTCGTCGCCAGTGGTGTTGTTGGCGAGGGCACTTACTCCATTAGCAGTGTTGCTTTCGCCAGTGGTGTTTTCGAGGAGGGCATTTACTCCAGTAGCAGTGTTGTTGGTGCCAGTGGTGTTGTCTCGGAGGGCATTTACTCCAGTAGCAGTGTTGTTGGTGCCAGTGGTGTTGTCTCGGAGGGCAGTTACTCCAGTAGCAGTGTTGCTGGAGCCAGTGGTGTTGGAGTCGAGGGCATCTTTTCCAACTGCAGTGTTGTTGATGCCAGTGGTGTTTGCCTGTAGTGCCCCATTACCTACTGCTGTGTTTGTGCTGACTGAAGCCAAACCACGCCCTACCGTGATTCCATTTATTAACGCATCACTATTGACTTGCAGAAAGTTGGCGCCAGACGCACTAGACGTGCCAACTAACAACCGTCCGCTGGAGTCGATACGCAGGCGCTCCGTCGGGCTTGCCGCCCCGTCTGCCCTTGTGCTGAAGACCAGCCGCCCCGGCATGTCGTTCTCGCCAGGGGTGCCGTCAACGAAAGCTTGAATACTTGCTGCTATAGTGTTTAAATCTTCACCATCGTCTCCGTAAAAAGATATGGCCCCCAAAGTGTCGTTATTTAGTAGGATGCTTCCTACTGTTCCTACTGTTCCTACTGTTCCGCTTCTGCTCTTGCCAAAAGAAAGCGCACCTGCACCGCTGTCATTGTTAAATCGACTGATATTAAAATGAGCGCCATTAGCCGTAGCAAGGGATGCCAGTTGAAAGCCAGGATTAATTCCGACCGGCACCGCACTAGACGTGCCAACTAACAGGCGTCCGCTGGAGTCGATACGCATTGCCTCCGCACCACCTTTAACGAAAGCAAGAATGTCGGCGCCGGGGGAGTAAATGCCGGTGTCGGTGTCGCCGGTGAAGGTGACGGTGGGTGCGCCAGCCGTACCGAGGGCATGACTAACAATGCCGGTGGTGGTAATCGTTTGGCTACCAAAGTCAGGGCCCC
>Ga0194127_10008596_pt1 | contig 10905 bp, 13 predicted proteins | sample TA2KigC100mmetaG_FD_148624 | JGI IMG/M metagenome (GOLD analysis project Ga0194127, IMG submission 148624) | Freshwater microbial communities from Lake Tanganyika, Tanzania - TA2015036 Kigoma Deep Cast 100m | ecosystem: Environmental > Aquatic > Freshwater > Lake | place: Tanzania: Lake... | reverse complement strand
GCGGCGTCTCCAGGTACCACTTCCCCATGTACCTCAAGGAAATCGAGTTCCGTTTCAACCACCGGGGCGACAACACCTTCAGGCTCTTCCTGAAGGCCTTTTTTGGTTACGTTTCGCCCTAATTACCATTTATAAATCTTAACGATTTTTTTTTCGTGTAAAGACACAACAATGGCTTTCCTGTCAGGCGGTAACAAGATTAGGACAAAAGAATGAAGCGCAGATTTCTGCGGCTTCTTCACGCCGCCGGCAATAACCTAAGCTCGATCCGTCGGCCGACGGCACGGGCGTATTTTTCGAGCGTTTTCAGGTTGGGTGGGGTGCGCCCGCTTTCGATGCGCGCGACCACCGATTGCGTCGTCCCCATGCGCTTGGCGACGGCGGCCTGGGTCAGCCCGGCCTTGGCGCGGGCCTTGATGAGCGCGCGGGCGAGCGCGAATTCGGGCGCGAGCGCCGTGTATTCCGCTCGGAAGGCCGGGTCCTTCATCCATTGGGCCTTGAGCTTGCGAAAGGGGATGGTCATGGCGGCAACTCCTTGGCCCTTTGCAGGGCGAGACGAATGGCGCGCGGCGGCGTTTTCTGGGTTTTCTTAACGAACGCGTGCAAAATGACGATCCGTTGTTCGTGGGCGAGGAGATAAATCGCCCGGGCGATGCCGTCTCGGCCGCGCATCCGCATTTCCCACAGCTTGTCGTGCAGATGCTTGACGTAAGGCTCCCGAACCCGTTGCGGTCCTACGCTCACCATCAGGTCGATAATTTGCGTCAATCGTGCGCGCATATCGAGCGGCAATTCGGCGAGTTCCGCCCTGACCGCTTCGTTCAGGATTTCGACCCGCCAAGCCATGACGCTTGATATAGCAAATTTACGATATTAAGGCAAGATCGACCGGTCACCCAGCGTTCGCCGTTTCGCGCCGCGCCGCCTTCAGGCCGTCGGCGAGGGTTTGCTTGTAGGTGGCGAGCGGCGGCCTGACACCGTTGACGAACAGCTCGCGCCGGATTTCCGGCGTGGTGCCGGTGATCAGCAGCTTGACGCCGTGCCGGCGCGCCTTGCGCGCCATCGCCTCGATGGTTTTGGCGGCGGTGGAATCGACGAACGAGGCGGCCGAGAAATCGACGATGAAGGCGCGGTGGGTGTCGGCGATGCGGTCCAACACCGAACCGATGGTCGACGCGGCGGCGAAGAAAAAGGCGCCGGTGATGCGATAAACGACGATGTCGGAATCGGCCGCTTGGGCGGGATCGTAGGGCATTTCGCCGCGACCGTCGGCCTGGTCGGCGGAAACCAGGGGCGCGTGGGTCTCGATGTTCGCCGCCTCGGCCATGCGGTTGATGAACAGGATCGACCCCAAGGCGACGCCGACGATGATGCCTTCGATCAGATCGCGGAACACCGTCAAGGCGAAGGTCGCGAGCAGCACCAGGGCGTCGCCGCCGCCCGTCCGCGCGATGGTCAGGAACGCGTACTTCTCGGCCATGCTCCAGGCGACCACGGCCAGCACCCCGGCGAGCGCCGCGAGCGGGATGTAATCGGCGAGCGGCGCCGCCAGCAGCATGAACAACAGCAGGAAAAGCGCGTGCAGCATCCCGGCGACCGGCCCGCGCGCGCCGGAGCGCACGTTTGTCGCGGTGCGGGCGATGGTGCCGGTGACGCAAATGCCGCCGAACAGGCCGGAGGCGACGTTGGCGATCCCTTGCCCGACCAATTCGCAATTGGAGCGGTGGCGGCGGCCGGTCATGCCGTCGGCGACGACCGCCGACAAAAGCGATTCGATCGCGCCCAACAGCGCGAATGCCAGCGCGTCCGGCAACACGGCTTGCAGCTTGGCCGGGGTGATGTCGGGCAAGGCGGGCAGCGGCAAAGTGCGCGGAATGCCGCCGAAGCGCGAGCCGATGGTCTCGACCGGCAGGTTCAGGATCGCGGCGACGACCGAGGCGACCGCCACCGCGATCAGCATGCCAGGCAAGGCGACGTGGATCCGCTTGCATCCGACGATCACGAGGATGGTCGCCAGCGCGACCCCGGCGGCGGCCGGATTGGCGCTCGATCCGGCGTCGAGCAACGCCGGAATTTTGTCGAGGATCGGCCCCGGTTCCGGCCCGGCGAGCGTCAAGCCGAACAGGTCCCTGATCTGACTCGCAAAAATGATGACGGCGATGCCGGCGGTGAAGCCGACGGTGACGGGGTAGGGGATGAACTTGATGTAGGTGCCGAGTCGGAACAATCCGACCGCGACCATGATCGCGCCGGCCAGAATTGTCGCCAGCAGGAGTCCGTCGATGCCGTGGCGCTGCACCGTCGCCGCCACCAGCACGATGAAGGCGCCGGCGGGCCCGCCGATCTGGAACCGGCTGCCGCCTAGCAGCGACACGAAAAACCCGCCGACGATGGCGGCATAAAGGCCCCGGTCCGGCGACGCGCCCGAGGCGATGGCGATGGCCATGGAGAGCGGCAAGGCGACGATGGCCACCGTCATTCCGGCGATGGCGTCGGCCCGCAAATGGGCGAGACCGTAACCCTCGCGGAAAACCGTCACCAGCTTGGGCGTGAACAATTCGATGAAGCTGATATTCGAAGGGGCGGGCATGGGGCGGGGCACTTCAGGAGATGGATGTCGCGCCCGCGCGCCGCGCCATCAGCCACCCGGCAATACCGATCGCGAGCGCGACCACGGCGACGATCAGGGTGGCCAGGGCGTTGATCTGCGGATTGAGCCCGAGCCGCACCGACGAATAGACCACCATCGGCAGCGTCGAGGACCCGGGCCCGGCGACGAAGCTCGAAATCACCAAATCGTCGAGCGAAAGCGTGAAGGCGAGCAGCCAGCCGGCGCCCACGGCCGGCGCAATCAACGGCAGCGTCACCTGAAGAAACGCCTTCGTCGGCGTCGCGCCCAGATCCATCGCCGCGTCTTCCAACGTGCGGTCCACCTGGGCGAGGCGCGCGCGCACCACCACGGTCACGAACGCCATGGCGAAGGTGACGTGGGCGAGCAGGATGGTGGCGAACCCGCGCGTTTCCGGCCAGCCGACGGCGTCCCGCGTCGCCGCGAACAGCAGCAGCAACGCGAGCCCGATCACCACCTCCGGCATCACCATCGGCGCGTAGACCAGGGAGCCGAACAGGGCGCGGCCCCGGAAACGAAAACGCGCCAGGGCCACCGCCGCCAGCGTGCCGAGCAGGGCGGCGACCGTCGCCACGGCGGCGGCGATGCGCACGCTCAGCCACGCCGCCTCCAGCATCTGGCGGTTGGCGAACAGCTCGCCGTACCAGCGGGTCGAAAATCCCGCCCATACGGTCACCAGCGGCGAAGCGTTGAACGAATAGACGATGACCGAAGCGATCGGCACGTAGAGAAACGCGAAGCCGAACAGCAGCGCGACCGTGGGAAAGCGCGAACGGTTCATGGCGCTTCTCCCAAATCCTCGCGTTCGGCCCGTTGCAGCGCCATCATCGGCGCGACCAAGGCCGCGACCAGCAGCACCGCCGCGGCCGACGCCATCGGCCAGTCGCGGTTGGCGAAGAACTCCGCCCACAGCACCTTGCCGATCATCAGGGCGTCGGCGCCGCCGAGGAGATCGGGCACCACGAACTCGCCGACCGCGGGAATGAACACCAAAAGACACCCGGCGGCGACGCCGGCAAGCGACAGCGGCGCGGTGACGCGCCAAAACGCCACCCAAGGCGTCGCGCCGAGATCGGCGGCGGCCTCGAGCAGGCGTATATCCTGGCGCGCGAGCGCGGCGTAGATCGGCAGCACCATGAACGGCAGGTACGAATAGACGATGCCGAGCACGACGGCGAAATCGTTGTGCAGCAGCGGAAGCGGCTCTCCGGTATATCCGAGAGCGATTAACGCATTGTTGATCAGTCCGTTGGGTTTCAGGATTCCAATCCAGGCGTAAACCCGGATCAGGAACGAGGTCCAGAAGGGCAGCATCACCAGCAGCATCAATCCCGGCCGCCACGATTCCCTGGCCCGCGCGATGCCGTAGGCCATCGGGTAGCCGATCAGCAGCGCGACCAGGGTCGCGAGCGCGGCGATCCGCGCGGAATTGAGAAACGCGCGCGCGTAAAGCCCGTCGCCGAACAAAGTCGCATAGGTGTTGGCGCTGGCGGCGAAGGCGAGGCTTCCGTCCGGCTGCCGCGCGAACAGGGGCGTGTAGGGCGGAACGCTCATCGCCGGCTCGGCGAAACTGATCTTGAGGACGATCAGGAACGGCAGGCCGAAAAAGAGCAGCAGCCACAGGTAGGGCGGCGCGATGGCGAGCCACTTGGCGGCGGGGACGCGCATGGTCATTCCTTCAGCGGCACGCAGGCCTCGGCCGGCCAGTGCAGTTCGACCGCCGAACCGGGGGCCAGCGCCCGCCCGCCGCGTTCGCGGTTGGCGGTCTGGACGCGGAGCATCAACGTCTCGCCGATCCGCACGTGATAGACCGAAAGCCCGCCCATGTAGCCGACCTCGGCGACGACGCCGCGCGCGGCGCACTGACCGGCGGGCGCCGGTCCAACGGCGATTTTTTCCGGCCTGAGCGCGACGGCGCAGGCGGCGCCCGCGGCGCTTCCGTCCGTGGCGCGCACGCGCACCGGGCCCAGCCCCGCGATCTCGATGTCGGTTTCGGTCGCGGACGCGCGCGCGATCCGGCCTTCCAGGATGTTGGCGGCGCCGACGAAGGAGGCGACGAAGCGCGACGCGGGGTTTTCGTAAATATCCGCCGGCGCGCCGATCTGGACGATGCGGCCCGCGTTCATCACCGCAATCCGGCTCGACATGGTCATGGCTTCCTCCTGGTCGTGGGTGACCATGACGAAGGTGATGCCGACGCGCTTTTGCAGGTCCATCAGCTCGAACTGGGTTTTCTCGCGCAGGACGCGGTCGAGCGCCGCGAGCGGCTCGTCGAGGAGAAGCAGGCGCGGATGCTTGGCGAGGCTGCGCGCGAGCGCGACGCGCTGCGCCTGGCCGCCCGACAGCTGGTGCGGCTTGCGCGCGGCGAGGCCCGTCAGGTGAACAAGGTCGAGCATTTCGGCGACGCGCGCGTCGCGCATCGGCTTCGCCATGCCTTCCTGGCGCAAACCGAAGGCGACGTTGTCGGCGACCGTCATGTGCGGAAAAAGCGCGTAGCTCTGGAACATCATGTTGACCGGGCGGCGGTAGGGCGGCGTATCGGTCGCGTCCGCGCCGCCGATGTAAACCCGGCCCCGGTCGGGCCGCTCGAAGCCGGCGAGCATGCGCAAAAGCGTCGTCTTGCCGCAGCCGGACGCGCCGAGCAGGGTCAGGAACTCCCCCTCGGCCACGTCGAGGGTGACGTCGTCGACCGCGACCGTGGCGCCGAACGCGCGCCGGACGCCGTCGAGCCGCGCGAGCGGCGCGGAAAGCGCGGCGGACGAATCCGGCGACGTCACGTCGTCATTGCCCGGTCTTGATCCGGGTCCAGACGCGGGTACGCGCGCGGCGCTCGCGCTCGTCGAGGACCTTGAGGGTCACCAGGCGCGCCTTGGCCGCTTCGGACAGATAGATGTTCGGGTCCTCGCGCACGTCCTTGTCCACCAGCGGCGTCGCCTTGGCGTTGGCGTTGGCGTAGGACACCTTGTTGGAAATCCGGGCGATGATTTCGGGCCGCATCAGGTAATCGACGAAGGCGTGCGCGGCGTCCGCGTGCGGCGCGTCCCTGGGGATCGCCATCACGTCGATCCACAGCACCGCGCCTTCCTTGGGCACCGCGTAGCCGACCTCGACGTTGTTCTTGGCATCCGCCGCGCGGTTGCGGGCCTGGATGATGTCGCCCGAATAGCCGTGCGCCAGGCAGATGTCGCCGTTGGCAAGCGCGTCCAGATAGAGCGACGAATGGATGTGCTTGATGTACGGCCGCACCTTGCGGAAAAGCGCCTGGGCGGCGTCGAGGTCCTCCGGTTTCGCCGAATTGGGATCGCGTTTCAAGTAGATCAGCGCGGCGGTGAGCGCCTCGTCGTCGTCGAGCACGCTGATGCCGCAGGCGGCGAGCTTCCTGGCGTTTTCGGGGTCGAACAGCAGCGCCCAGGAATCGACCGGTGCCGAAGACCCGAGGGCCGCCTTGACCTTGGCGACGTTGTAGCCGAGGCCGGTGGTGCCCCACATATAGGGCACCAGGTGCGCGTTGCCGGAATCGGCCGCGGCCATGGTGCGCATGATTCCGGGTTCGAGATTGCCGAGGTTTTTCAGCTTCGCCTTGTCGAGCGGGCGGAACAGCTTGGCCGCGAGCATCCGTTCGGCGAACGGCTTGAGCGACGGAAACACCACGTCGTAGCCGCTTTTGCCGGCGAGCAGCTTGGTTTCGAGAATTTCGTTCTTGTCGTAGACGTCGTAGACGACGCGAATGCCGGTTTCGGCGGCGAACGACTTCAGCACCTCGTCGGCGATGTAGTCGGTGAAGTTGTAGACGTGGACGACTTTCTCTTGGGCGCGCGCGGGCGATCCGGCGGCGATGGCAAGCGCGAGCGCGAACCCGGCGCGCGCCCAGCGGTTGACGCGCCGTGTCATGGTTGGCGATTTCATGGCCGGGACGTTAAAGCAGGTCGCGCGGAAATGAAAACCCGCCGCGTTTTGCTCCTCGGGTCGTTGCCGTCGCCCCGTCCCGAGGCCGGCTTGGCCTCCCTAGGGCGGTCGATGGGGCAGGGGTCCGGACATCGGCCCACCATCGCGTAAGCCATGCAAATACTTAATGTCACTTAATGGTGATACGCAAAAAAATCATATGTGCCATGAATGCGATGCACAAAAGCGCGTTCTAAATATCTGTATAATGCGGACAAGTGGAAGCTTGATGGCGTTGCGCCGGGTTCCCTGTGGATAAGAACCGGGTGCTTGTTTGTTCGCTCCTAATGCCAACGGTGTCACTTCCCGGCGCGAATCGTCGGCCGGGGAAGGGCGTCGCGTCCCCGTCCGGGAGCGTTCGCGAACGAGAGAAGTGAAAGAGTACCATGTCGTCCAAGAGTTCGAACAACGATACCAAGAAGCCCATCGCCGACCGCGAGGAAGACCGCCGCCGGCGCTGCTGCCTGATGTGCAGCAAGCCGTTCATGTCGAGCCACATCGGCGAGCGCATCTGCCCGTCGTGCAAGGGTACGTCCGCCTGGCGCGAAGGCGGCTACGCGGCTTAAGGCGTCGCGCAATCGGCGTCACGATCGCGGCCCGGTTGATCCGGGCCGTTGTCGTTTGAGGGGGAAACGCAAGCGATGGCCAAGCCGGCGGTGGTGCTGCTGAGCGGCGGACTCGATTCGGCGACGGTGCTGGCGATCGCCAAGGCCGAGGGCTTCGCCGCCCACGCGCTCAGCGTCCGTTACGGCCAGCGCCACGCGATCGAGATCGCGCGGGCGGGCGCGCTCGTCCGCGCGCTCGGCGCGGCCGGCCACGCGGTGGTCGATGTCGATCTGCGGGTGATCGCGCCTTCGGCGCTGACCGGCGGCGGCGCGGTGCCCAAGGGCCGCGGGGCGGGAGAAATCGGGCAGGGGATTCCCGCGACCTACGTGCCGGCGCGCAACACGATCTTTCTCTCGTTCGCGCTGGCTTGGGCGGAAACCCTCGGCGCGCGCGATATCTTCATCGGCGCCAACGCGCTCGATTATTCCGGTTATCCCGATTGCCGGCCCGATTATCTCGCCGCCTTCGAGCGCCTCGCCAATCTCGCCACCAAGGCCGGCGCCGAAGGCAGGCGCTTTTCGATCCACGCGCCGCTGATCGCCATGACCAAGGCGGAGATCGTCCGCCGGGGCGTCGCCCTCGGCGTCGATTACGCCATGACGACGAGTTGCTACGACCCCGGGGCGAACGGGCGCCCGTGCGGCGCGTGCGATTCCTGCGCGCTGCGCGCCAAGGGCTTCGCCGAGGCGGGAATCAAAGATCCGCTGCTGGCGAAATTCGGTCGCGCGTGAATCGCGGCGCGAGCGTTGGAGGATGGGGTGGGATTCGAACCCACGAGACCCTTGCGGGTCTTCCGGTTTTCAAGACCGGTGCCTTAAACCGCTCGGCCACCCATCCGTATTGCCAAATTCGGGTAGTGCCTCGATTCGGTCCTCATGCTTCGACAGGCTCGGCATGAGGCCTTGAATATCCGCCTCGCCCTGAGCTTGTCGAAGGGGGAGGCCGTGAAACCGAGGCACTACCGGTTCTCTCCCCACCTTGCCCTTTGTACGGCAATACCGTACCATTGGAAAATGCGGATAGCGTTCGACGCCCGCAAGGACGCGATCAATCGCGGGAAACACGGCGTCTCGCTCGCGTTCGGGGCGGCGGTCCTTGCCGATCCCGACCGGGCCGACGCGTTGGACTTGAGAATGTCGCACGTTGAAAAGCGAACCATAACCTATGGGCGGGTGCAAAACCGGGTTTGGGTCTGCGTCTACGCCGAGCGGGACGGAAGCCATCGGATCATCAGCGTGAGGAAAGCCAATGAGAGAGAAACGAAACGCTACTGGCAAAAGAAAGCGCCGCGTTGATCCCGACGCGCCGCTGACGGACGACGAATTCGAGCGCGGCTACGGCGCGCTGCTGGCCCGCCGCGCCCGCGCCGCCACGGGCTTGACGCAGCGCGCCTTCGCGGCGCGCTTCGGCGTTCCGGTCGGAACCTTGCGGGATTGGGAACAAGGGCGGCGCGCGCCCGACGCGGCGACGCAAGGCTTCTTGAAGGTGATAGCCAGGATACCGAACGCCGTCATGAAGGCTTTGCGGAAGGCCGCATAGCCCGTTCGGACGGCCGCGACGGTGCAAGGTCTGATCTTGCGGCGCGGTGCAAGACCTGGGCTAAGCGGTTTTTTAACAAACAGAGTGTCCTGATCTGGTAATCACCTGACAGTTTGCCACTCCGCCAGGGCATCGCCGATCCGCTGCTGGCGAAATTCGGTCGCGCGTGAATCGCGGCGCGAGCGTTGGAGGATGGGGTGTCCTCCTGATGATTTTCTGAGGGTGGGTAGGACTGTTTCGCCGTGTCTCTGAAAAGCAGCTTGAATAAAGGCAATTTGTCTGGTTTTGGTTGACACTGTCCTCCACTGTCTGATACTGACTCGTCCATCTGGATGGGTTGGTGGATGGGTAGGGAGTGGGGAGGACGATGGGCAAGCTGACCGCAGTTGCGGTTGAGAAATCCAAGGCCAAGGGCCTCCATTCGGATGGCGACGGGCTCTACTTGCAGGTTTCGCCGACCGGTACGAGGTCGTGGCTGTTGCGTTTCCGGCTGCACGGTCGCCGGAGGGACATGGGGCTAGGCCCCTTTCCGGCCATTACCCTCGCGGAGGCCCGCCGGAAGGCCGAGGACGCACGGCGGCTCGTCAGGGGTGGGGTGGACCCCATCGACGCCAAGCACGAGCTACAGGCCAAAATTACCGCAGAAAAGGCCGGCGCCATTACCTTTAGGGTAGGCGCCGAAGCCTACATCGAGGCCCACTCCTCAACTTGGCGGCACGAAAAGCATAAGGCCCAATGGCCGAATTCCCTGGAAAGCTACGTCTATCCGACCATCGGCAACCTGCCGGTTGCCAAGGTAGGGGTAGCCCATGTCGTTAAGATTTTAGAGCCGATCTGGAAGAAGAAGCCTGAGACCGCCAGCAGGGTACGGGGTCGAATAGAGGCGATCCTGGATTGGGCTAAGGCCAGGGGTTACCGGACGGGAGAGAACCCTGCCCGCTGGCGAGGCCACCTGGAAAACCTCCTGCCAAAGCGGATGGTAAAGGTTAAGCATTTCCCAGCGCTGCCCTATAGCGAAGCCGGGACCTTTATGGCCGATCTGCGGAAGCAGAAGGGCACGGCCTCCCTCGCGCTCCAGTTTTTGATCCTGACCGCGGCCAGAACCAGCGAGGTTGTCGGCGCGCTCTGGAAAGAGATCGACTTGAAAGCAGGGGTGTGGACCATCCCTGCCGAGAGGATCAAGCCGGGCAGGACACACAGGGTACCCCTGTCAGGGCCTGCGCTGGCCATCCTCAAGGATCTCCATGAAGCGGTAACGGAAGATGCAGGTGATATGGTCTTCCCTGGGGGTAAAAAAGGTCTTCATCTGTCAACCAATGCGCTCCTGGCGCTGCTTGATCGGATGGAGCAGGTAAGGGGCGGCCCAATTACCGATGAACAAGGGCGCAGGATCACGGTTCATGGGTTCCGCTCTACCTTCCGCGACTGGTGCGCGGAGCAGACAAATTACCCCCGCGAGGTTGCCGAAGCCGCGCTGTCTCATGCCATCAAGGACAAGACCGAGGCTGCCTATCGGCGTGGCGATCTGTTCGAGAAGCGCACCCAACTAATGAAGGAATGGGCGGCCTACTGCGCCACCGTCGCCAAGCCCAAGAAGGTGGCGAAGGTCATTCCCATTCGGAAGAAGCGTTAAGCCGCGCCCGGCGTTCTAGACCCTTAAGATCTCTTCCCCCACGCGCGGGCCTGACGCGGGCCTGACGTGGGTCGGGACGGTCTCGCGACTTTCCCTATATTCTTGGCAACGACCTGTCAGATGCGCGCCCCCTGGCCTTCCGCCCATAACGAAAAATCCGATGCAGCAAAAAACCGGAAACAGCCAGGAACAGCGCCGTCAGCACGTGATCCGGGTCGCCAATGACATGAACGAAGCCGGCCATAAATCCCCCGGGCACGACGCCGCCAAGGCTATGGGCAACCGCTTCGATAGGGGCCGCGGTGACAACAGGCAATGCGACGACGAGAACAAGAAAACGAAAAACGGTCACGGCTGATCTCCTTGCTTTATATTTATGCCGACACGGCGGCGGGGCGCGGTTCGGGACGGCGAAGCCCGCCCGCGGAAACGATGAAATCGATGACGGTATCGACGTTCCGGCCAGTTTTCAGGTTGGTGAAGACGAAGGGCCGCGCCCCACGCATCCGGCGGGCGTCTTGGTCCATCACCTCAAGGCTTGCGCCGACATTTT
>Ga0194127_10008595_pt1 | contig 10906 bp, 10 predicted proteins | sample TA2KigC100mmetaG_FD_148624 | JGI IMG/M metagenome (GOLD analysis project Ga0194127, IMG submission 148624) | Freshwater microbial communities from Lake Tanganyika, Tanzania - TA2015036 Kigoma Deep Cast 100m | ecosystem: Environmental > Aquatic > Freshwater > Lake | place: Tanzania: Lake... | reverse complement strand
GGTAGGGAGTGCCTACGAAGGTCGACCAGCTCGAACTATCGGAGCCATTCGCAACCAGTGATTTGTTTTGACTCCAGCCAGCGGTGCTGCCTGTCTGGCTTGTAGAGGCGGTTTTGCAATAATAATGATTGGCGATTTCTGCAGTGGGCTGGATTTCCCACCAGTATGTACCGCTACTGGGAATCGAGATTGACCCGGTGTAGGTTGCAACGTTGGAACCGTTAATCGAAGAGTAGGTGAGATATCCCAATGTGGTCCCGGGCAAGTTCGACACGTTCGTCCAAATCGCAATTCGAACCTGTGATGGATACTTCTGCGAGCTACTGAGTTGTGTAGTGCCACTCGTTATCGTGGCTGCGCTGCCAGCAGTGAATTGGTGAGCGTAACGAACGTTTGATCGGACTATCCCGCTCTCGCACTGTCCTTTGGTCTCGTTCATCGTGGTGAAAAGCGTCGTGTCAGCCATCGCGAGTTCGGTGGGCAGCACAACGAAACCAGCGGTGAAAGCCGCTGCGACCAGTCCCCGGAGGGCGCGGTGAAGGTTCATCACCTGGGATGCCATCCACGGTGATGAACCTTCACCGCGGTTCGTCAACGACTCTCCACTGGATGTGCAACGGTTCTCGCGTTGAACCCATGCTGGAGGTTTGCGGGCAGTTACTCCAACACCAAATTCCAGCGGTCGCGGCACTGGCCCGGTGGCGCGAGACCACACCATGTCTGAACAGAATCAAACCTGTCCGTTTGGTAGTTCAGGTTTTCGCGGGGTAGCGACGCCACGCGAACGGTCTGTTGACCACCACCGCGAGCAAAACGAGCAGAACTGCGTTCAGCAGAACTGGTCGCCAGATGAACTCGAAACCCAGATCGGTCACCGGCTTGCCGCCGATGACGGCGGTCAGCGCCGTGCCACCACTCGGCGGATGCATGTAGCCGAATCGGGTCATCACACCTGCGTGCACGCCGACGGCGACACCGACTGCGACTGCCGTGTTGTCAAAAACTTGTGCCGACACGACGCCGAAAAACGCGGCCACGCAGTGGGCGAGAATCACCGGCACAGGTTGGGCCGCCGGGGCAGTCGGCAGCGTAAACAAAATCACCGCCGAGGCACCCATCGACAAGACGAGAATCGGCGCGACACCGTCGAGCAATGCGTCGCAAACCAGCCATGTCACCGCCATGCCCAGCGCAGCCCCGACCGCGCCGATTACGGCATCTTTGTTGTTGGCTTTCGGCGACGGAAAAGGTTTCATGGAAATATTTGGATATGAGTCATCGCGGGTTCAGCTGATCGCCTGTGACGCCCCGACGAGAATGTAGGCGCAGCCCACACTCGAATCTTTGAACGAGACGGTGACATTCGATCCGCTGGTGCCGAATGTGGCGCTGGCGGTCACATCTTTGCCGAGGCAAAGATTTTTCACCTTGATGTCGGCTTGCTTGGCGCCCGAGACGACCCAAGAAACTTGGTCGAATTTTTCATCGCGACTCGCCGCGTAGCCAGTCGAGATTTTCTTTGATACCGCGAGAAGTCCGCCTCGCCGCTGGTCGAAGTTTCCGAATGCGAGCAGCGATGTTCCGTTGGCGAGATCGAGTCTGTCTGGGTCTCCGGCCATCCACGAGAGCGAACTGGCTGTCGACCACGACGCACCGTCATTCGACGAAGTTCGAATCTCGAATGTCTTGGACGCGCCCTTGTCTGCGGGAAACCACAGCTCGAGTTGCCCCGCCGAATTGCGGTACAGCTCGGGGTTCGATTGGATGTCGTAGTTCAACGCGAATGTGCCCGCCGAATCGATGCTCCACGTGTTGCCGTCTGTGGAGGTCAACTTGCATGCCTGGCGCTTGAACGGCGCCATTTGGTTGGCGGCAAGGTCGTGCGCGTAAGCCAAATAACCGGCGGCGACCTTGACAACTTGCGGATCACCCAAGAACCCCGCAGCCGAGCCATCGGCGTTCTTGCACGCCGATGTCGGCACGAGCGAACCTGATCCTTGGGAGAAATCTTTGCCAGTTGACGAGGTGAAGCGCGTCATTTTGTCGACGCCACCGCCGCCTGGTGTCCATCCCCAGGCCTCGTAGCCCCCGGCCTCGGCGACGCGCACCGTTACGGGTGAGCCGACATCGATTCGCACGCCACTTTCGAGCGACCAAGTTGCACCGTTGTCGGTCGAGTAATACGAATGCTGCTTGTTGTCGAAACCACTCAGCGGTATCTGCGGCTCATTGCCGTTCTTGAAGAACATCCGCAATGAGCCATCGGCGAGTTGCAAAAGTGCGGGGTCGGAGACGTTGCCAAGACCCGCCTGATTCGAGCCCACCGACCACATCAGACCCCAACTCAGAGACGTCAGAGATGATGACGCGCTGCCGCTCGAACCGCTCGAACCGCTCGAACCGCTTTTGCCACCCGAAATCGGACAGGCGGCAAGTTGTTTGGCCTGTGCAGTCGTGAGTTTTTTCGCCTTGGTGATTGACGAAGCCACCTTCGTGCCGAATTTTTTTTTGAGACAAGCGAGCTGACTTGGGTCGACAAACACCGCCGATGCCGAATGCCCCAAACTGATCATCGTCACGCTCGCGACAACAAGACTCAACCAAAAATTTCTGCGCATGGTTTAACCCCCCCCCAAGAAGGCTTCTAACAATTGAAAACTAACACGCTGGGCTAGATTTGGCAAGTGGAGTTCAGGTATCTCGGCGACAGTGGTTTCAAGATTTCGGCGATCAGTTACGGAAATTGGATCACCCATGGCAGTCAGGTCGAAGAAGGAGTAGCAAACGCCTGCGTCAAGCGCGCACTTGATCTCGGCATCACAACTTTCGACACGGCCGATGTTTACGCCGGCACAAGAGCCGAAGAAGTTTTGGGTCGCGCTCTGGCGGGCGTGCCGCGCGAGAGCATCGAAGTTTTCACCAAGGTCTATTGGCCGACAGGTGCAGGCGTCAATGATCGCGGGCTCTCACGCAAGCACATCATGCATTCGATTGATGCATCGCTGAAGCGGCTTAAACTCGATCACGTCGATCTGTACCAAGCGCATCGCTTCGATGTCGAGACGCCGCTCGAAGAGACGATGCTTGCATTTGCCGACATCGTGCGCCAAGGCAAGGCCCTATATGTAGGTGTCTCCGAATGGGATGCAGACCAGATCACCCGCGGTGCGGCGCTCGCGCGTGAACTGCGAGTTCCGTTCATCTCGAACCAGCCGCAATATTCGATGTTGTGGCGCGTGATCGAACAAGAAGTGATACCTGCCTCGCAAGATGCCGGCATGTCGCAGGTCGTCTGGTCGCCAATGGCGCAGGGAATTTTGAGCGGCAAATATTTGCCTGGTCAACCACCACCTGCAGGCTCGCGCGCGACCGACGAACTCAGCGGCAAAAACTTCATCGCTCGTTGGATGAACGACGATGTTCTGACACGGGTGCAACGGTTGAAGCCGATCGCCGAGAAAGCCGGCATCACGATGGCGCAAATGTCGATCGCCTGGGTTCTGCAGAACAAGAACGTCGCCTCGGCGATCGTCGGCGCGACCCGACCCGAGCAACTCGACGACAACGTCAAAGCCGCCGGCGTCGTGCTTGACGCCGACACGCTCAAGGCAATCGACAAAGTGCTCGACGGCGCGATCATCAGTGATCCGCGACGAACCGAATCGCCAAAAACACGGCCCTAAATTGGGTGCGCGCAACCACCCGAGCGGACGGGTCAATCAATAGGCCCGACGATGTCGGACTTTGATTAACGCTTCTTTTTTGCTGCCGGCTTGGCAGGGGCGACAGGCTTGCGCACTGTCACGATTTTTGGCGGCTTGGCGACACCGAGAGCGATGTCCTTGAAGCCTTTCAGCGCGGTGATCTTGGCGACGGTCTTCGCCTTCACTTGCACTTGTTCGCCGGTGGCCGGGTTGCGCGCCATGCGGGCCGGTCGGTACTTCTTGGCGAACTTTGCGAAGCCCGAGATGTTGACGACGTCGCCCTTGGCGACTGCGGCCAAGATCACGTCGATGGTGCCTTCGACGACAGCGGTTGCTGTTTTCTTGTCGACGTCGGCGTGGATTGCTACTGCTTGGATGAGGTCACGTTTTTTCATATGCCATAAAGGTATTAGATGGTCGGGGATATTTGGTGGATTGCCGATGAATCCCCCGGAAACTCACGAAAAACAGCCTATTTGTTGACTTTTAGGCGTGCCCAGACCGGTTGATGATCGGAGGCCCCCGTTGATTCGTCAATCGACGAATCGATCACATCGAAGTGAGACGAGACAAAGATGTAGTCGATTCTCATGTCGCTGTCGGTGCCTTGGTCGGGATTCGTCTTGAAAGTGACGCCGGGGCGGAAAGTACCCGAAGGCTGCCATGTGTCGTGGTATCCCGCTTCAACAACCCGTTCGATGACGGGTGAGTCGGGCTCGGCGTTGAAATCGCCGGCAAGGATGATCGCCTCGGGCATCGGGGGCGCGGGGTCGTTGAGTTGCCAATGTTCCATCGACTCGGCATCCCACGCCTCACCGTTCCATGCGCCACCTTCGAGTGTCGCCTTCGTGCATTGATCGATCAGGAAGGAAATTTCCTCGATGCGACTCGACTCCGAACTATCGGTGAGGTGCAGATTGATCACTCGAACGGGCGAAATTGGGGTCATTACCACCGACTCAACGAAGATGCTCCACATATTCATCGTCGGCCCCGTATCGAGTTTTGGCAAGTGGATGACCCGTGAAGAGGCGATCGGATATCTGCTGATCGTCATTTGTCCGCCTTGTCGGCGACGGTTATCGACCGAGCCATCTGGATTGATGGTGCTCGCGTCGACGTCTAGCCACGGGCCAAACACGGCATATCGATCGGGCAGCAGAGCCTGTATTTCGGCGAACTGGTCGGCCATCTTGGTGCGACGCCAGTTTCGGTCGATTTCCTGAAGGCAGATTATGTCGGCATCACGCACCACATCGATGCTGCGCTTGATGTCGTAGGCGTTGTCGGCGCCAAGCGAATACTGAATGTTGAATGAGGCAACACTGATTGAACTCATTGGTGCTCGAGCAACACTACATGTAATCTTGTGCCCATGACAAAAGCACCTCGTATTTCGCTCGTTTTAGTCGCCCTTTTTGCAGTGGTCACGGCCATCAGTTCGTGCGGAAGAACATCCACGGTTTCCGGCGTGTTGCGCGTCGGCAACGACGCCGGATTCGGTGGCGCCGAAACCATGGACCCTTATGACGGCAACCGCACCTGGCCGACAATCAACATGGTTTTTGACCGATTGATCGGTGTCGACAAAGACTTTTCTCCAATCCCCGAACTTGCGCTTTCGTGGTCGTCGAACTCAGATTTGACCGAGTGGTCGATCAGTTTGCGCGAAGGTGTGAAGTTTCACGACGGGAGTGACTTCGATGCCGAGGACGTCGTGTATTCGATCAACAGAATGATCGATCCCGAATTTGACTCGCCGATTCGCGCCGTGCTCGGTGTGATCACATCGGCAACCGCAGTCTCGCCCTACGAAGTAAAACTCAAGTTGTCAACGGGCGAGGCCGACCTTCCGTTGTTGCTCGCCGATTATCGGGCTTTGATGACCCCGGTCGGATCGCAGGAGACCATTGGCAAAAATCCGATCGGCACGGGACCGTTCAAGATGGAAACCTTCGACCCGGCGGGCACGACCGTGCTTTTGGCGAACACCGACTACTTTTTCGGCCAACCGAAATTGGAGCGAATCGAGATCATCACTTTCGCCGATTCTCAGTCGGCCGGGCAGGCCTTGGCGGGAAATCAAGTCGACTTACTGCTGGCGATTGACGGAAAGTCGTCTTCGATGTTCGGCGACAAGGCAAAATTCACCCTCCAACAAATTCCGACCGGTGATTGGAACGCGATTGATTTTCGCGTCGACCAAAAGCCGTTCGATGACGCCCGAGTTCGCAAGGCGCTGCGAATCGCCGCCGACCGTCAAGCAATCGCCGACACGGTGCTCGGTGCCGGAGGCGGAGTCGTCTCGTGCGATACACCGGTCTGGTCGGCCGACCCTTATCGATGGGAGGGCTCGTGCCCCAAAGACACTGAGGGGGCAAAAGCCTTGTTGGCCGAGGCTGGGTTCAAAGATGGCATCGACATCGAAATCTTCACGAGTGACGTCGAGGTGCATATGGTCGAGCTTGTAACCGCTTATAAGGACCAGGTCAAAGACGCCGGAATTAGGGTGTCGATCAAGATCGCCGATGCCAGCGGTTTTTGGGACGATGTGTGGATGAAAGAACCCGCTTTCGTCGACAGTTGGGGGCAGCGTCCGGCAACCCAGGTGTTGAACGAGGTCTACCGCAGTACTGCGACATGGAACCCGACGGGACAGGCGGATAGCGAACTCGACGCGATGCTTGACGACGCCAGGTCGACCATCGATCGCGACGAGCGAACAAAAAAGTACGCGAAGATCCAGGAACGGCTGTTTGAAAACTCGGCGATTTTCTTGCCGTACCACAAGACTCTGACTCGCGCGATGAGCAGCAAGGTCAAGGGTATTGAGCCGATCGTAATCGACGCGGTTAGATGGGAAAAGATCAGCGTCAAGTGAAGTTGACATGAAAAATTTGGCGAGACGAATTTTTTTCGCTCTCGTCACTTTCGTCGCCCTTGCGGTCGTCTCATTCATCGGCGTTGATGCGTTGCCGGGCGACGGGTGCACGGCGTTGCTCGGGCGGTTCGGCTCGGCGGAAAAAGTCGCCGAGTGCCGAAGGGCGAACGAATTGGACAAGCCCGTCTTGGCCCGAATGGGCGATTGGTCGCTTGCTTTGATCAAAGGCGACTTGGGCTATTCGATCAAGCGAGATTTGCCTGTTGCAGATGTCATCGTCCCGCGTCTTCGCAACACGGCGGTAATGGCTGTGGTGGCGGCGTTGATCGCGTTCCCCGCCTCGATCCTCGTCGGCTTGCGGCTCGGGAGATTTCCTCAGAGTCGCCTCGGTCGTGTGACCAATCAATTCAGTGTGATTGCGATGACGCTCCCGGAATTTGTCATCGCCACCGTCCTGTGGTTGGTGCTCTCGATATGGATTCCAATTTTTCCGGGCGTCAATGTCGTGCCAAGCAACGCCACGATCCTCGAACTTTTGCCCAACGTTTGGTTGCCCGCACTGACGCTCGCCGCCGTCATCTTCGCGCACTCGATGCGCACGATGCGAGCCAGCGTGATGAACGTCAAGGGCATGCCCTTTGTCGAGAGTGCCCGATTGCGCGGCACCAAAGAAAAAATCACGGTCAGGCGGCACATTGTCCCCGCGGCGATGCCGCCCGTCTTGAATGTGATCGCGATTGACGGTTCTTGGTTGTTGACGGGCACCTTTGTCACCGAGGCGGTGTTCAACTATCAGGGTCTCGGCAGGTTGGCGATCGACGCAATCTCTGATCGCGATACTGCCCTGATCTTGCCCATCATCTTGTTCGGGCTCGCCGTTTACCTCATCGCGTCGTTGCTTGCCGATGCGCTCGTCAAAATATTCGACCCCCGCCAGCGGAACGCCGAGTGACGGCGATGCTCGGTAACCCGCTCGCATCTTTGCGTTCGCAACGGATCAAGCCGCTCGTGTTGTTCACCATTGTTTTCCACGTTTTTGTCGCATTGCTCGCACCTCTTTTGCCCTTGGCCTCGACCGACGCGCAGGATTCGGGCTCTCTCCTGCAAGGACCGTCGCTGGAACACTGGCTCGGAACCGACTCTTTGGGTCGGGATGTTTTCAGTCGTCTTCTGCACGGCGGTCGACCCTCACTGTTGATCGCCGTCATTGCCACGCTGATCTCGGCATTAACGGGGATAGTAATCGGCTCTTTGTCGGCGCTCGCCGGCGGTTGGCTTGATGATGCGTTGTCGAGGCTGATCGACTTCATGCTTGCCTTGCCCACGCTGATTCTGTTGCTTTTGATTTCGAGTTTCTTTGGTCAGGATCCCGTGATTTTGAGTCTGGCCCTTGGTCTGATGTACCTGGCCCCGATCGCTCGTGTGGCCAGAAGCACCACACAGACATTGCTCGCCCGCGACTTTGTGCGCGTTGCGCGGCTGCAAGGTGCAGGAAACTTGGCGATTCTCGGCGGCGAAGTTCTGCCCAATGTCTGGCGGGTCGTGTTCACCGAGGTGACAATGCAGTTCACCTGGATACTTTTGGCCTTCAGTTCGCTCTCGTTTCTGGGGTTGGGTGCCAGCCCGCCGACACCCGAATGGGGGTTGATGATCGCCGAGTCTCGTTCTTACATGACCCTCAACCCAATCTTGGTGATTGCGCCAATCTTGATGCTGGCGAGTTTGGTGCTGGCGATCCAGGCACTCGTGGATCACGAGTGAAATTGGCCATGGGCGTCGATGCAACTTCCGAAATTGTCGAGTTGAGGGGTGTCGAGGTCGTGGTGCGCGGCGTTAGGGAAGGGGCTCGACCGATTTTGCAGTCGGTTGATTTTCGGGTCGCTCAAGGCGAGTCGGTTGGCGTCGTGGGCGGCTCGGGCAGTGGAAAGTCAACCTTGCTTCGCCTGATCGCCGGAGTTGTCTCGCAGGGCCTTCATCTGCAAGGCGGTTCGGTGAGCGTGTTCGGAAAAAGCATCCTCGAGTCATCGGCGCAGGAGCGCGAAGAGATGTACGGAAAATCCCTGGCATTGGTCGCCCAGTCGCTCGGCGAGTCGATGACGCCACACCTCACTGTGCTCAGTCACTTTCGCGACACGGTGGGCAGCGGTGTCGCAAACGAGGAAGTGCTGCGATCCTTGGCCGAGGCGGGTTTGGCGGGAGAAAAGTACCTGCAGCGTTACCCGCATCAGTTGTCGGGGGGTGAGCGCCAACGGGTTTTGCTCGCGCTCGCGCTGATCAGATCGCCCAGATTGCTGTTGCTAGACGAGCCGACCTCTGCTCTCGACGTGAGCATCGCGGACGAAGTTCTCAAAACGATAAAGGACCTGCAGACCAGGCACAGATTCGCCCTGGTTTGTGTGAGTCACGATTTGGGTGTCGTCAGTCAGATTGCGGATCGACTGGTGGTGATGGCCCACGGTCAAATCGTCGAGTCTGGCAAGACGGCGCAGGTCTTGCAGCGTCCCGGCAACGGCTACACGCAAAGACTCGTCGAATCGATTCCCAAACTCGACCGCCGAGTTCGGCAGGCCCAAAACAATCGTGTTGAGACCGTGCTCGAGTCTCGGGAGTTGACCATCTTTCGCGGCGAATCCACGCGCGCCATCGACTCCCTGAGTTTTGAAATTCGCAAGGGAGAAGTCGTCGGGATAATCGGTGAGTCGGGAAGCGGGAAGTCGAGTTTGCTCTCGGCTATCTGTGGTCTCGTGCCGATCGAGTCGGGCGACCTGCGATTCAGGCGCGACCAAGATTTGGCTACGACCCTGAAACGAAGGTCGCCAGAATTGCTGTCATCGATTCAAATGGTTTTTCAGAATCCCGACGACTCGTTGAACCCAAAATGTTCGGTGGCGCGATCCCTCGGCCGCTACACGAACGCATCCAGAGAGGAGATGGTCTCGGTCTTGTCGTCGGTGGGTTTGGACGAAAGGTTCTTGTCCCGTCAGCCGAGCCAGATGTCGGGAGGCGAGAAACAGCGTGTGGCGTTGGCTCGAGCCTTGCTGGCGAGCCCCGACCTGTTGTTGCTGGATGAAATCACCTCGGCGCTCGACGTGACGGTGCAGGCGGCCGTGATGAAGACGCTGTCGAACCTGCAGCGAGATCTAGGCGTGGCGATGATCCTCGTTTCGCACGACATCGCGTTGATCGCGAGTTTCGTCGACAAAATTTTGGTGCTAAGAAATGGCCAATTGGTCGAACAGGGCACGAGTGCCGAAATCGTCGAATCGCCCCGGCACGAATACACCCGAAAATTGGTGTCGATCGCTCGACAAAAATCGGTGGCGTGATCTTGCCCGCCGAACCGCGGGCGAGTTTTATGTGTTCGAGGCGTCGAAGATGCTTTGGATCGACGCGTCGAGCGCGCCGTTGAACTGTGACTCGGTCTGCTTGGCCGAAAGGCCCTCGGTCAGGGCGCGTGAAAAACTGGCGATTACGCCGGGGTTTTTTGCGAGTTGTTTGTTCGCGTCTTCGCGGCTATAGCCACCCGACAGCGCGGCGACCCGCACGATCCGCGGGTGCTTGACGAGTTCACCGAAAAGGCCCGCCTCGTTGGGCAATGTGAGTTTTAGCATCACGTTTTGGTCGGCGTTCAACGAGTTGAGTTGACCGAGAATTTCGGCCTTGAGCAACACCTCGGCGGCGCTCTTCTCGGGGCTCTTGATATCGACTTCTGGCTCGATGATCGGCACGAGACCCGCACTGACTATCTCTTTGCCGATTTCGAACTGTTGCTTGACGACATCGGCCACACCGGTCTTGTTGGCGAGTTTGATCACTGAACGCATCTTCGTGCCGAAAACGCCGTGCGACTTGGCGCTCTCGAGTCGAGCGCCCAATTCGGGAATCGGCTTCATGATCTGCGCGCCGTTCGCCTCGTCGGCCAGACCGTTGTCGACCTTCAAGAACGGCAGAATCTGTTTGTTTTGCCAGAGAAATTCGGCGGTGCCTTTGCCGTCGATCGTGCGGTTCATCGTCATCTCGAAAAGAATCGCGCCCAAGATTCGCCGGCTGGTGAAAACAGGGCTGCCGATGATGCGCGTTCGCATCGCATGGATCAGGTCGAACATTTCGGCATCGTTCTTGTATTCTGACTCCTCGACGCCATAGAGTTTGAGCGCCTTTGGCGTGCTGCCACCGCTCTGGTCGAGCGCGGCGATGAAGCCTTTGCCGGTGCGCGCCTTTTGCAATTGATCTGCGTTGATTATTGGGGCCATGCTGGGAGTCCTTTTTGCGACTGGCTAGATATTAACTCGGCGTCGAGCAGTTCTATAAATGCGGATCT
>Ga0194127_10008593_pt1 | contig 10908 bp, 7 predicted proteins | sample TA2KigC100mmetaG_FD_148624 | JGI IMG/M metagenome (GOLD analysis project Ga0194127, IMG submission 148624) | Freshwater microbial communities from Lake Tanganyika, Tanzania - TA2015036 Kigoma Deep Cast 100m | ecosystem: Environmental > Aquatic > Freshwater > Lake | place: Tanzania: Lake... | reverse complement strand
CTCCTGGTGCAAAGCATGAAGGTAATCATCAAAATACTGAAAATTATCTAAGATTAATAACAATGAATAATAGTTTAAAAGAAATTCAAGAAAAAGCTTCGATATTTGAAAGAGAAATGTTATCTCAAGTTGGATTAGTAAAAACAGGTGGAAAAAGTAAAAATTCATATATTGTTAATGGAAAAAAAATGACTCAGGTAAATCACAACCATATGGAAATATTAGTAAAACAATATTACAGTGCTTTATTAGGTAGAATTATAATAAGAGATGCAATAAATTTAATTGGTACCCAAATAAATCATGATCGTTATCAAGAAATGGAACCACTAACTATAACTAAAGATCTAATAGATTCAATTCCTCAAACTATTAAAGCTTTATATAATGCTAGGAAATTAGAGTCTGAAGCTTTATTATCATGTATAGGATTTGAACAAAGCAATAAAATAACTGAACCTCACATTAGAGAATTACGAATAGTTGAAATGTTAGCTGATATAGATTTTGATATTGATCCAAATCAGATTATAGATAATATTGGAGCACTAATAGCTAAAGAATTAGAAGATCATCACCAAATAAAATATTTGAAATATAAAATAAAATATTTGAATCTTAAAAAACAACTAAATTTATTTTTGAATAAATACAATAGTTTTGAAATATATGGCAAAATCGAAAAAATTGAAAATTATTATTATTCTTTAAGATTTTTTATTAAACAATGCAAACAAATGAAATAAATATAGAAATTTTTCCAACTGCAGAAGATTTTAAGAAATCACTGTATAAAAAAAATATAAATAGAGCTCTATATATTGTCTATAAAAAATTAGAACAAGTAGATTTATCAAATCTATCAGTAATGTTATTGAAATCAGAATTTCATGTACAAGCTGGAACAGAAGTTCCATATGCATATACTATATCTGATAGTATTTTAAAGGAAGTTATGAATTTTCTAACAGATAAAGGATATAGAATTATTGAAATTCAAGATGCTAATAATAATCATATTGGATGGAAAATATATGTTTAATTTATATTATAAAATTTCTGAATCTTATTAATGTATAGACCAAATTTTAGTCAAACAACAGGATTTTCATCAATGGCTGGACATGCACAAGGATATGTACAAGGAGGACCTGCACAAGGATTAATACCAATGGTTGGACATGCACAAGGATTTCTACCAATGGTTGGACATGCTCAAGGTGGACCTGCACAAGGTGGACCTGCACAAGGTTATCCACAAGGATTTCTACCAATGGCTGGACATGCACAAGGATTTCTACCAATGGCTGGACATGCACAAGGATTTTTACCAATGGTTGGACCTGCACAAGGATATGCACAAGGATTTCCACCAATGGTTGGACCTGCACAAGGATTTCTACCAATGGCTGGACACGCACAAGGATTTCCACCAATGATAGAACCTATGGAAGAAGAAAAGCCTATTTTTGAAAATATTCAAGTACCGTCATCAGATTCCATACATAGTAGATTAGTATCATTACCTCTTAAAATTGATTTTGAGAATCAATTTACATATTCTCAAAAATTACATGAACTAATTTCACAACCAGAATTTCAAGATAAAATTAGAAGAGGATATGATTCATCAAATAAAAAAAATGATTATTTAGAAATATTGCGATTTTTACCAGAATTCATTGCTGGGAAAAAAAATGTTTTTTTAGTTGATTATGAGCATCTTGGTATGCATACTTATAAAAGAAATTTAAAAATAAAACCACAAAATTTAAGAAGTTATAATAGTGATGAAAACCTTCCTAAATTTGAAATTCCTATAATTTATATTGTTAAAAAAGCAATTGTTGAAAGCATTGAAAAAATTATAATTATTTGTAAAAATCCTGATAATACAAAACAATTAAAAAAACATATTAGTGAATTTAAAACAATAGGTACTGTAAGATCATCAGATGGTGTAGTTTTAGATTATCCTGAAGTTAGAGATTTTGTTCAACGAAATCCAATAGTAATTATTGAGATACATTCTTTATGCAATTTATTATGTCAACCAACTAGTCTTCCAGGTTCATCAGCTAGTCCTCCAGGTTCAAAAGCTAGTCCTCCAGGTTCATTAGTTTCAGGTTTATCAGCTAGTCCTCCAGGTTCATTAGTTTCAGGTTTATCAGCTAGTCCTCCAGGTTCATCAGCTAGTCCTCCAGGTTCATTAGTTTCAGGTTTATCAGCTAGTCCTCCAGGTTCATCAGCTAGTCCTCCAGGTTCATTAGTTTTAGGTTCATCAGCTAGTCCTCCAGGTTCAAAAGCTCGAATAGATGAACTACATAATATAGTTTATTATTGTCCAGAATCTTCTATTCATGATCTAAAAGGATGCGATGATGCAATAATCGTAATTTTATGCGACTTGATCAAAAAATCAGATAAAGGAATAAATATAACTTTGATTTCAATAGATCGAGATTTATTTAGTGATTTTATAGCATCGCAATCTAAAATTATTCCATTTCAATTTACTGTTCATGCAAAAACTCAATCTGAAACTAAATTTGTAAATCTTGCAAGAGACCCATATGATATATCATTTTTAGCTTCATCAATTTTTAGATTTTTAATAACAAATCCTATTGATATTCAAAGGACATATTTTAAGGAATTTGAGCATAACCCAAGTAATTGGTTTGTTTCATCAGATGAAGGATCTTGGTCAAATAGTAATGAAGAAAATCTAAATGTAAATAAAATAATAGGTACAGAAGCGGTACCAAAACCCGGAGTAAAAAATTTACCCTATACAAAATTAGTCTATGATTGTGTTCCTCAATTGTATAAAAATAGGTTCCCTTTAATTGATCGCCAAAATAAAATTTTAAAAATAAATGGTACTAATGAAGATTATATAGAACTAGGTACAGATGGAAATTGGAAAACTAAATTAAATGAATACGGCGAGCCTTTTATGAATCTAGATGGAAATATAGCAACTATAACTTATCATGGACAAGTAATGCCTTATACAACTATAAGAAATATATTCTATGAATCTCCATTGAATTTTAATGGACAACCATTTAGAGATCATAATGGAAATGTGTTAATACTATCTAATGGATTTGAGTATGTTACATTTAATGGAATGAATTGGGAAAGTACTTTAGATATATCAGGACATCCATTTATAGATCCAACAGGTAATATATTAACAATAGATATCCCACATTCTCAAATATTATTTAACAAATATCTTAAATATAAGCAAAAATATTTATTATTAAAACAAAAACTAAAATAAAAAAATTGATTTAATAACCTATTTATAAATAGTTTATCAAATTAATGAATCAAAATAAATGGTTTTTAGTTGAGGGAAATATTGGATGCGGAAAAACAACTCTATTAGACAAACTAGAAGAAAATAATAATTTTGAAGTAATCAGAGAACCAGTTGACTTGTGGTTACAAATTAAAGGATCTGATGAAAAAAATTTATTACAACAATTTTATGAAGAACCTGAAAGATATGCATATTTATTTCAAACAATGGTCTTCAAAACTAGATTAGAATCATTAGATCATCAGCAAGTAAAACCTTTTAGATTTTCAGAAAGATCAATTTGGACAGACAGATATGTATTTGGTAAATCATGTATTAACTCTAAGAAAATAAATGATTTAGAAACTAATAGTTATAAATTTTGGTTCAATTGGCTTGAAGAAAAATTTTTTAATAAACCTGATGGTATAATCTATCTAAGAACTGATCCAGAAAAATGTTTGAATAGAATCCATGAACGAGCTAGACAGGAAGAATCAACTGTTAGTCTGAAATATTTAAATGAAATTCATGATTATCATGAAGAATGGTTAAATGAATGGAAACAAACACCAATATTAGTTATTGATAACAATAATGATAATGACTGGGATAATATTTTTAAAAAAGTCAATGAATTTATTGGATTGAAATCTTATAATTTCTATGAATATGATGAGAATCTACATTTTCATAATATGAGATTAAATTATGATATTAATTAGGCATTATACTACTAGTAGCACTTGCTAAATTTGGAGGATTATCAATACTAATTTCACTTTCTTTAGTTTCTAAATATTTAGCTTTGTATTTATAATATTTCTTAGTTGCTATATGTAATTTCATTTCTAAAGCTAGAACATCTGGAGTTTTATCTTGATTAATAATTTCTTCAAAAGTAATAGATTCTTTGTCCCATGTTAAATGTTTAGCAAGAAATCCTAAATTAATATTTGTTTTTAAACTAGGAAAGTATTCTTTTATTTTAAAATTAATTCTATTTGAATCTAAAATTAGTTTATTATTAGTATTACAAAATGTTATAAAATTAATATATGATTGATCTTTAATATTTTGTTCATTGATGTTAAATAATAAATATATTAATTTACCTATTAATTCAAAATCATCTGATGATAATGATATAGGTACATGATATAATAGAATAATTTTATCAGAAATAAATTTAGTCCATCTAATAAAATCTTTTTCTTTTCTTAAATATTTATACATTTCAAATGGATTTTCAATAACTTTTTTAATTCTATTATCAAAATTTTCAGGTAAAATATTTTTATTGATTTTATCCTGATAATGTACAATTTCGTGATTTTTATAAAATAGATTTAAATAATTTAATTTTTTAGGAAGATTTGACCAATTTAATTTATTACAAATATCAGATAATAATATATTAGTACTTACTATATTTTTAAATTTTATCATATTAGTTGTACTTAGTAAATTTTTTACTAAATTAGTTGATAAATGATTGTTATTTGATAATAAAATTTTTATAATATTACGATGCAAATAATCTGAATAAAATTTTTGATTATAACTTATTGATTCAAAATCATTATTTATCATTTGACTAATACTTTTTATCAGATTAATATATAAATTTTTTAATTTATATGGTATAATATTATTTATGTTAGGATGTAAAAGTTCATTATTATGTGAATTACTTATAAAAATAAACTTGTAATTATATAAACTAAAATATAATATTTGATCAAAAATAGAATCAAAATCATGACGAGTATTTTTTAATGGATAATTGTAATTACTAAATAAAATTGATAAAATATCAAAAATTTTATTTTCTTCATTAACTGAATATTTTTTTGTTATATATTCAAAAAAACCATCAGAATAACTATTTGATTTTAAAATTTCAAAATCTTGAAAATATGTTTTTAAATTATTAAATGTATTTGATAATGAAATTAAATTAGAAGTTTTAAAATCTTTATAATATTCAATAATTTTTTTTCCATGTACTACATCTATGTTTAGAAGATTTTTTATTAATTCACAAGTAAAATCTTGATTAATAAACGTTTGATAATAAATATATTCATTATCTATTTGAATATTTGGATGAAAATAATACCATTTGTAATTTTCAAAAATTATATTTTTTGAATTATTTAATGTAATTATATTTTTAGTTATTTTTTTAACAAATATTTTAATAACTTTATCCAAATTATTACTATCAATTATTTCAGTTGTAGAACTATCTAATTTATTTATTAATAAATAATATGAATTATTTGGTTTTAGATCTAATAATTTAATTGGTATATTAAAATTATGTCCTAAATAATCAATAATTGTCATTGAATATTCATTAGATATTAAATTATATTTTAATAATTTTAAATTATTAGCAAGAACTAATATTTTTTTTGGAATATTATAATTATAAGCTATATCTTTTAAGGTTTTATTAGATATACTTGGAAATTTAATAAGAATCCATAAAGATAATAGTTTTATAATATTTATATTAAGCCATAATGTACTAGTGAATTTTTCTAAATTATCAAGTTCTTTTAAATTTTCAAAATTTATACTTTCTAAATAATAATCATTGATAATTTTAGGAAAATTAAATTTGTCATTTAAAATATCTTTAAAACAAAGAGCTTTTATATTAAATTTTTCATTTATTACCTGTATTATTTGATAAAAAAAATCAATTTCATTTTCCATTTGTAAATTATATGAAGATAATATTAAATAAGGATTAAAACATGTATTTTTTATTACAGGTAAAATTAAAGGAAAATTAACAGTAAAATAATCTATTCCATTATATTTATTATATATAGGTACTTGTAATATTTTATTATTTATTTCAATAGAATCAACAATAATATTATTATGATGTAATTTTATTGAAAATCTATTTGTTATAATTTTATTTTCAAACAAAATACTTAATTTTTGAATCATTTATTATTAATAAAAATTAAGTATTTTCTTAAATCAAAATTATTGAGTTTTAGATACTAATTTATATATCATATTTTTATACTGATCCCAATTGTTTCTCCACATAACTGATATATCTACATTAGCCGGAGATTCAAAATTAGGATTAGTAAACATTGATATTATACTCATTAGAACAGAATTTACACTATGAGAAGGATTCCATCGTTCTGAAATATCTTCATAACCCCATTCATCTTTACCTTCATGTAAAATACTAATACAAACTTTACCATCTGGATAAATATTAGGATGAGGTATATTAGTAAGAAATTTAAATTCTGGTGGTGAATTTGGATAATTTTGTCCAAATTTAAATTGACACTTGAATATACCTCCTTCAAATGGTGATTCTGGTGGACCAATTAAAAGTACATTCCAAATAAAAAAGTTTTTTAAATCTGGTTCAACGCTGAAAAAATAATTCGGTTCAGTTAGTAATTGTTTATATTCTGATTGTAGTCTTTTTAGAGCCATTAAAATATTAGAAATATAGTTAATATAAAATAAAATCAAATTTTTTTATATTAAATAAAATTAAGGTTTAATAAAATCATTGTCAGGCTCTCCTAAATTTTTTAAAATAGTCAGACCTAATTTTTTATCAAATTTAATAGGTTTTGCTATTAAAATTATTTCATTGTTAGGTGACTCTACCATAAAAAAATTATTTTGTTCAATAAAATATTTTTGATCTTCACATACATTAAAATTTTTTACTTTACCAGTGTTTACTTGTCCTTTAATTAATATAGGAATATCAGTAGGTGTATGTAATAATAATGATAATTTACCTTTCTCATCTAAAATTTTTTTAATACGCTTTTTAATAAGCTTTTTAATACGCTTTTTTACTTTTTTTATATTTTTTTTACTTGACAAATTACCAAATTTTTCTTTATTATCTGATTCCAGACTTAGTGGGTAAATAATTTTGGTTATTTTTCCAGTTTTTGAATCAAGATGAGTTAATTGTAATTCCAATGGAACTTGTTTCTTATTAAAAGTAAATAAACTTTTTTTCCAACTAATTTGTGTTAATCCCTGTTGTTTTGCATCTATAAATGCCTGTTGTTCATTTGGTTTTAATATATCTTGAAAAATTTTTTTACCATCATTTTTAATATAATTAATATTATTGCCATATTCTACTTTAAAATTTTTTTTACAATAAGGTAAATCAAGTATTTCTATTTTTTCTCCTGGTTTTAATAATTTTAACTTTGGAATTATTAGATTAGATGATTGATTATCAAATGGTTTTATACTCGAATTCATTTTTTCAACTTTTTGTTTATCATTTGGTAAATTTAAACATAGGAATAATATTATAATTATAATTATTACATATTTAACCTTCATATTATTTTTAATCAGAAAATATTTTTACTCTTAAATTATTATTTAAATATAAACTATCTGTTTTTTTTATATTAAATGCATCATAGAAATCATCAATATTTCTTAAAACACCATTAACTCTAAAAATTGGAGGCGAATGAGGATCAACAATTAATTTTCTTTTAATTTCTTCATCTGTACTTTTAGATTTCCATATGTTTGCATAATTGATAAAAAATAATTGTTTTGGAGTAAAATTATTGATTTTGATATTATCTTCTGGATGATCTTTAAGATATCTTTCAAATGCTTTTAGACTAATATAAACTCCACCAATATCGGCTATATTTTCTCCTAAAGTTAATTCACAATTTATTTTTTTACCTAAAATTTTATAGTTACTATATTGCTTTTTTACAATGTCAGTTTTTTCCTTATATTTAATAAAATCTTGCTCTTTCCACCAATTATTAAGATTACCATCTCCATCATATTTAGATCCCTGATCATCAAAACCATGAGTAATTTCATGACCAATTACACTACCAATACCACCAAAATTAAAAGCCATATTTTGAGATATCGAAAAAAATGGTGATTGTAAAATACCTGCCGGAAAAACTATTTCATTAAAATTAGGTGAATAATACGCATTAACAGCATGATAATTCATAAACCATTGATTTCTATTAAGAGGTTCGTATAATTGTTTAATTCTATAATTGGTATTGAAAGTTTTAATATTAATAAAATTTACTAATAAAGGATTTTTTTCTGATACATTTAATAAATCATAATTTATTTCTTCGATATCCGGATAACCTATTTTAATATTCATTTTATTTAATTTTTCAATTGCTTTATTTTTTGTTTCATTAGCCATCCAATCATTATAAGATATAATATGATTAAGTTCCTGTTTAATATATTTTATCATTTGAAATAATTTTGATTTTGATATATGATCAAAATAGTTTTCTATATATAATTGACCAACTAATTTACCTAATAAATTATCAGTAAATTCAATTGATCTTATCCAATCTATCTTCTTTTTTTTTATACCAGATAAAATTTTATCGTAAAAATTAAAATATGTTTGTTCAATTATATTATTTAAACAATTATGGAAAGTTAAAATAATTTTAAAACAAAAATATTGTTTCCAATTAAAAATATCGTAAGAAACTATAAAAAAATTTACAAATTTTAAATAATCGATATTAGTAATATTGACAGCACCTGGTTCTTTTTTTGCCTCTTTAAATATTTTTTCTATGAATTTTAAATTAGGATATTTTTTTATAATAGTATTCCAATCCGATAAATTATTATTTAATTCAGGTATTCTTTTTTGGACTTTAGTATATGTTTTTTCTGCTAATTTTGTCTCTATGTATAATATAATTTTAGGATTAATATATAAACCAAATAATTCTGAATACTCTTTAATGAATTCCTCGTATTTATTTCTTATAATACTTTTACTTTCATTAAAATAATAATCTCTATCTGGTAATTCTAATCCACCTGATCCAATATGTAGTATTACTTCATTTGCATTATTAAAATTAGATTGAATATAAATATTAAGAGGAAATGATAGATTGATTAATAGTTCATAATTATATATTAAGTTAAATAAATCATTTGATGATGTACATGAATTAATTGTTTCTAATATTTTTTGTATATATAAAATATTTAATGGTTCTGATCGTTTTTCATAATTTAAATATTGTAAATAAATTATTTTTAATTTATTATAATTTTTATTGGATTCATTAATTTTATCTAATAATTTTTTTATTTTATAAATATTATTTTCTTGTAGCATTTGAAAAATATTCCATTTTGAATATCCATCTGGTATTTTAATGTTATTAATCCAATTTTGATTAACAAAATTATAAAAATCATCACCATAATTAATATTATCACATAATTTTATAAAATTTTCCATTAGTAAATATTAGATATTATTCTATTAAAATCTTTAAAATAAAAAAAAATCTCAAAATTAATATATAATATGAAAAATTTTTTTCTAATTTCATTATTAATTTTTGTTTTTCTAATTATCTTTTATTCTAAATGTAATTCGGAAACTTTTTCAAATTTAGGAAATAATAAAATATTATGGGATGGAAAAATGACTACCACAAATACAGTTATAAATAATTTAAAAAAAGAATGGGCTAATTGTGGTTTTTATGGATTCGATTTAAAACCTAATGATTTATCAATTATAAACTCTAAAAAGAGACTTATTGAATTACTACCTTCAACAAATATGATTGGAAAATTAGATTATCAAAAAATAAAATGTTTTGTCAATAAATATGATCCTGAAAATTATGTTGTTATATCTAAAACTATTACAAATGTACCCAAAATATTAAAGCCTGTAAATATTATTATTGTAAATAATATGCTTTATCAATCCACTCCATTTGGTGTTCTTAAATATCAAGTATCAAGATTATCTAATTTAAATAAAAATACATCATTAAATGCTTCAATTGAATCAAGTGTTATTAATGAATATAATATTTTTAATTCAAGTTTTAATCCAATTTTTATAATAAATGGTAAAATACTTCAAAAAATACAAAATAAAATATTAGATTTAAAAAATAACGACGAGTACATTTTTAGGAATATTAATAACAAAATTGAAATTGTAAATAAAAATTCTATGATTTTAAGACCAAGTCCACCAATTAGAAGACCAAGTCCACCAATTAGAAGACCAAGACCACCAATTAGAAGACCAAGTCCACCAATTAGAAGACCAAGACCACCAACTAGAAGACCAAGTCCACCAACTAGAAGACCAAGTCCACCAACTAGAAGACCAAGACCACCAACTAGAAGACCAAGTCCACCAACTAGAAGACCAAGTCCACCAACTAGAAGACCAAGTCCACCAACTAGAAGACCAAGTCCACCAACTAGAAGACCAAGACCACCAACTAGAAGACCAAGACCACCAACTAGAAGACCAAGTCATAAAAATAAAACTAAAGAAAAAATGTCAAACATAGAACAAGAATATAATTTAGAAGAAATGTCAAATATTGAACAAGAATATAATTTAGAAGAAATGTCAAACATAGAACAAGAATATAATTTAGAAGAAATGTCAAACATAGAACAAGAATATAATTTAGAAGAAATGTCAAACATAGAACAAGAATATAATTTAGAAGAAATGTCAAACATAGAACAAGAATATAATTTAG
>Ga0194127_10008589_pt1 | contig 10913 bp, 4 predicted proteins | sample TA2KigC100mmetaG_FD_148624 | JGI IMG/M metagenome (GOLD analysis project Ga0194127, IMG submission 148624) | Freshwater microbial communities from Lake Tanganyika, Tanzania - TA2015036 Kigoma Deep Cast 100m | ecosystem: Environmental > Aquatic > Freshwater > Lake | place: Tanzania: Lake... | reverse complement strand
CCCCGCGCAGCGGATCGGCGTCGGGGTCGTTCTCGGCCACGCGCAGGCGCGTCATCACGCTTTCGGGGCGGTACACGCAGTGCCAGCCGTGCGAGCCGAGGCGCAGGCAGAGATCCACACCCGCAGGCTCGCCGTCGGCCATCGGCTTGCTGCGGCCGAACTCGCGCCCGATGCACTCGTCGAAGCCGCCGGCGGCGAAGAACGCCGAAGCGCGCACGCACAGCGCCTCGCCGGCCAGGCACTGCACCGCGAGCGGACGCAGCGAGGCGGGCAGGTCCGCAGGGCGTCCGGCGTGCAGGCTGCGGCCCGACAGGCGGAAGCGGCGCGGCTGCCGCTCCCAGCGCAGGAGCGCCAGCCCGGCGTGGTCGATGCGCCCGTCCTGCAGGATCACCTTGCCGGCCACGGCGCCGACCAGCGGGTCGCGCTCGAGCGTGTCGATCAGGGACTCGGCCCACAGCGGTCCCAGCACCAGGCCCGGGTCCAGGAACATGATGTAGCGGCCCCGCGAGGCGCGCGCCCCGCGGTTGCGGGCGGCGGCCCGGCCCTCGCGGGTCTCGTCGCCGACCAGCCGCACATCGGCCCTTTCAGCCAGCCCGGACAGGAACTGGGCGCTGCCGTCGCTGGAGCCCTGGTCCACGACGATGACCTCGAACGGCGCCGCGGGCGCCTGGCCGCGCAGGGTCGCGATCGTGAACTTCAAGGCGTTCAACTGGTTACGGCAGACAATGACGACGGACAGCAGCGGCCCGGGTACGCTCATGGCGGCACTCCTGATCGGCGGCGGCAGGGGGCTGGTTTGGTCCTGCCGCGGGCGATGCAAGCGCCGGACCGCGGGCCTTATCGCCCGAAGAAAATCGCACGAGCACCAACTTCACCGCCTCGACCACCCCGCCCGCCTCCAGCCGCGCGAAGTAGGCGCCCGACGGCATCGGCCGCCCCGCCCGGTCCAGCCCATCCCATTGCGGCCGGTGCTCCCCCGCCGCCAACGCGTCGTCGACCAGCGTGCGAACCAGCGCGCCACGCGCATCGTGGATGCGCAGCCGCGCGCGGCCGGCGACCGGCAACGCGAACGCCAGTTCCGTGCGGGGATTGAACGGATTGGGTGACGCCGGGCGGAGCCGCACGTTGCGCGGGTCGATCGCGGGGGGCAGGCCGCTGGCCGCCGCCATGGCGGCGGGATCCCCGCGCCAGCGGGCGAGCCCGGCGCTCGGGCGCCCGCCGGCCCGGGTGAAGTTCCCGCACAGCCAGAGATCGCGGTCGACGCTGAACAGGTCGGTCACGCGCCCGTACCAGCCGCCGCTCACGCCCGAACCGACCGGTACCCATGTCGAGCCGGTCCACATCGCCAAACCGTGGGCCTCGACGTCGCCGACGCGATCGAAGTCACCCGCCGCGAACAGGAAGTCCCGGTGGACGACCAGGTGCGTGACGCTGCCATCGAACCGGCCGCCCAGCGATCGCCAACCGGCGCCGTCGTACACGGCCACGTCCCGGGCCACGCCTCCTGCGGCCCTCCAGGCCGCCGCCAGCCCGTCCGCCCCGAGCGATGTGACCGCATCCACTTCATGAGCGCCGTCCGGATGACCCAGGTCCTCCCACGCCGAGCCGTTGCTGCGCAACACATGGCCGCACGGCACACCGGAATTGGCGGTGATCCGGCCGGCGACGACCGGCGAACCTTCGTGCAGGCAGGCGCTGCTGAGATAACCGCTGACGTCGAGTTCGGGCAGGGGCGCCGGCGGGAATCCGCTCGTCGTCGGCAGCATCATCAAGGTGCCGGCGTAGAGCGCGTAAAGCGCGGTACCGAGCGGCACCAGCTTCGCCTCGTAGTTGAGCGGCAGCCACGGCCAGGGCTGCCAGCTGGCTTGGCCGTCCTGCCACACGAGTCGGCAGAGTTCGTAGTGGATATAATCGTCCGCGGGCGTCGCGCAGACTCCCCACGTCTCGTCACCGATCACCGCCACGTCGCAGAACGAACTGGTCGAGCCGAGGTCCGAGGCGGCGCCCCACGGAGCCCAGTCCTCGCCGGGGATCACGGCGACCCGATCGAGACTCGCGCCACCGCCGATGCGGAACTCCCCGGCGGCGACCACGCCGTCCCCGAGCGGGGCCAGCGCCCGGATTCCATCGTCACAACCGCCGTCGAGCGCCAGGGCGGCGCGGTATCCCGTGCCGTCGTGCGCGATCAGGCCGGGCGAAGTGACTCCGGGAACGGCGTCGGTGTCGGCCGCGAGCATGAGGTCGCCCGCGCATTCGAACATCAGCCGCGAGGTCAGGCCTCCGACATCCGACCAGACACCGTCCTGCCAGGCCCGCAGGTACGGAAAGGAAAGGTAGGCGTTGAAGCGCCACCAGTAGGACACGGCCAGCCGATCGCCCCAGGCGGCGATGGACTCGATCTGCCGGCCGGTCAGGATCGTGGTCCAGGCGCCCTCGCTCCAGAGCGCGACATTTCCGAGGCCCGAGCCGGACGTGGTCGCGAAGGCGACCGCCCCGTCGACCACCGCCATCCCGACGACCGGTCCCGGCAGGCCGGCGCCCAGGGGCTGCACGTTCACGCCGTCCCAGGCGAAGGCGTTGTTCACGGCCACGCCCCTGGCCGTCGTGAACGAGCCGCCCACGTAGAGCAGTCCCGCGTGCTCGGCGAGGAAGCGCACATCGCCATTCGTCTGCAGGACGTTGGCCCACGCCTGGCCGTCCCAGCGGTAGGCGCCGGCGTGGAGTTGACCGCCGTAGCTGGCCAACGATTGCACCGTCACGCCCGGCAGGCCTGCGCCGATCGGCTGCCACGACTTGCCGTCCCAGCGGGCGACGCGCTCGACCACCTGTTGACCGGAACGCGTGAACCGGCCGCCGGCGACCAGGTCGCCATCGTGCTCGGCGAGGGCCAGCACGACGGCGTCCAGCCCGTCACCCATCGGCGCGCCGTTGGTGACCACTCCGTCGACCAGTTCGCATCGCGCGATGTTGGCGAGAGGCCTGCCGCGGACTGCCGTAAGGGAGCCGCCGATCACGAGGTGGTCGCCGCAGGCGCGCGCCACGTGCACCAGGCCCTGGATACCGGCGGGGTGGAAGCCCTTCGACCAGTGGACATCCGCGGGCAGTCGAGCCGCGGCCGGCGCCGCCGGCAGGCAGAGAAACATCACGAATCCGGCAATCAGACAGATGCGTCGGACCATAGCGTCCCCCGATCGCGGTCCCATGGGATGAGCGTGCGGGATGTGCCCGGGCATCGTACCACAACGGCGGGGCCGCAGTCAAACCGCCCGCACGAACACGTCCTCCCCCGGCGCCGGCTCGGCCGCGAACCCCACCTTGCGCAGGGACCAGCGGTGCTTCGCGCTGCCGCCTCCTCACTTCACCAACGTCAGACGCCGCGACATCACGCCCGCCTCGGTCGACAGCCGGCACGCGTAGCTGCCGGAAGCCACCGGCCGGCCCCGCTCGTCGCAGCCGTCCCACACGGCCGTGTGGCGCCCCACCGGCAGCTCGCCCGACACGAGCGTCGCCACGCGTCGCCCGTCCAGCGAATAGATCGCGAGCTCGGCGCGCCCGGTCGCGGCCAGTTCGAACGACACCGTCGTCGACGGGTTGAACGGGTTGGGGTACGGCGCGCCCAGCGCGGTGACCGCCGGCGCGGCAAGCGGCAGGTCCACCGAGCTGGCGACGCCCTGCTGGATGGTCAGCACGCGGTCGGCCGCGACGTTCATGCGCACGCTGGTCGTGCCGTCGGGCCAGCGCACGATCACGCTGTCGGCCACGGCCGACGCGCCCAGTCCGAAGGCCACGCGGCGCGCGTGCTGCGCCAGGCTTTCGCCGCCGCCCGACACGTGCCTCAGTTGCGCGCCGCCGCCGCTGACCAGCCGCACGGTGGCGCCGATGGCGTCGCGCCGCGTGCCGACGCCCACCAGGTCCAGGTGCAGCCAGTGGCCGCGACCGGCGATCGCGTTGCGAAGAAGCACGTTCGGGGTGCCGTCGCGCGAGAGGTACAGATCCAGGCCACCGTCGCCGTCGATGTCGCCGCAGGCCACGGCCGTCGTGTTGCCCTGCACGACCGGCGCCAATTGCGACGCCGCGAACTGCCCCGCGCCGTCGCCGAACAGGAGCAGGTCCGGCTCATCCTTGCGTGCCACGTAGATGTCCAGGGCGCCGTCGTTGTCGAAGTCGGCCAGCGCCAGGCCGCGACCATGGCCGTCGTCGCCCAGGCCCGGACCGGAGATCGCCTGGAACCAGGAGCCCTCGTTCCGATAGCAGGCGTCGGCCTGGCCGTCGTTGACCAGGTAGAGATCCAGATCGCCGTCGCCGTCCAGGTCGCCCCAGGCGGCCGCTTGACCCGCGCCGGCGTTGGCCAGTTCGCCGGTCGCCATGAACCCGGGGAGGCCGCCGTTCTGCACCAGTTGGTTCGCCTGCCACACGAGGACGCGATAGACGTCCTGATCGCCGTCGCGGTCGTAATCGGCCCAGGGTGCCGCCGCGCCGTTGCCGACGGCCTGCAGCGCGGGGATCGACTGACCGATCAGGAACCACTGCCCGCCGCCGAGGTCGCCGAACGAGCGGAAGACCTGGCTCGCGGAACCGTAGTTGACCAGGTGCAGGTCGAGCAGGCCGTCGCCGTCGTAGTCGATCCAGGAGGCGGCGCGGCCGGCTCCCGTGTCGTCCAGCCCGAACTGGGCGATGTTCGTCCACGCACCGCCGTCTGACACCAGCAGCCGATTGGCCTGGCCGTCGCGCGTCAGGTAGACGTCCTGGTCGCCGTCGCCGTCGAAATCGGCCCAGGCCGCCGCCATCGTCAGGCCCGCTTCCGCCAGGAGCCCCGTCGCGACGTCCGCGAACGCCAGGTTGCCGTCGTTGCGCAGCAGGCGGTTGGCCGAGCCGCGGTTGCAGACGAAGATGTCCAGGTCGCCGTCGCCGTCGAAGTCCACCAGGCTGACGCCGCGGCCGGCGCCCGCGTCGCCGAGCGCGCCGGCCGAACTGGCGACGAACGGCGGGTCCTGGTAGGCGCCGCTGAGCGCCAGCGCCGGTCCACTCTGCGTCACGTCGCCGCCGGTCTGCGGCGAGGCCGGCAGCGACCAGCCCGGCATCGGCAACCAGGTCAGCGTGTAGGCCCCGGCGTCCCAGACCAGGACCACGGCGTCGCCGCTGCCCGTCTCGACGAATCCGTTCGGGCCCTCCAGCCGCCATGGCGCCAGCAGCCCCGTCGGCTGCACCGTGATGGTGACGGCCAGCGAACCGACCGACGGCCGGTAGTTGAACGTCATCGTCGGCGCATTGGCGCTGATGCCGTCGACATAGACGGGCGCCGCGGCGCCGTTCCACCACGTGGCCGCCGGGCTGGTCGCGGGGGTGAACAGCACGTGGCTGGGCGCCGCCCAGAGGTCGGTGGCGTCGCCCTGCCCGAAGCCGTTCTCGAGGTCCCAGCGCCCGTCCGCCTGCACCAGCGTGGTGTAGTAGTGCTGCGACGGCGTCCGCTGCTGGTTGTTGTTGCTGCCGTTGGTGTCGACGTGCCAGATGGCCAGGCCGGCGTCCGGCAACGAGGCGTCGCGGCCGGCGCGTTGCCGGTTCTCGATCAGGTAGTACTCGTTGGGGTACGAGGGGCGGTTGATCTTGTAGAACTGGTTGACGCCGGCGGCGGCCGGCAGGTTGGCGACCGCCAGGGTCAACGTGGTCAGCGAGGTCGACCAGCCGGACATCATGCGGAACGGCGCGCTCGGTTCCACCGGGTTGTTGGCCGGGCCGCTGTTGCACATCAGGCAGAAGCGGCCGACGCCCGAGGAGTCGCCGTCGTAGTCGTAGAGATCGGGCCAGCCGCACAGCATGTGGCCGTTCTCGTGGCAGAACGTGCCCAGCGACGGGCCCACGCCGATGTTCGTGATCTGATAGGCGCCGGTCGTCACGCCGTCGGCCGAGTAGGAAATGCTGCTGGCGTGCGGCCAAAGCCCCTGCGCCCAGCCCTGCGTCGGCTCGCCGGCGTAGAACACGTTGAGGGCGTCCACGCGGCCGTTGCCGTCGGCATCGTACAGGGCGTAGTTGAAGCCTTGGTTGTTCAGCCAGATCAGGGCCTCGCGAATCAGTTCGCGGGCGCGCTGTCCGTAGCTCACCGCGCTGGTGTCGTAATAGGTCTTGGGCTGCGCGGCCCGGTAGTACACGGTCGGCACGAAGTTCGTGTAGGTCAACAGCCCGTCCGACACGTCGTGGAAGTAGTCGCGCACCGAGCCGTTGTTGCCGTAGCCGGTGTAGCCGGGAAGGTTGAGATAGGCCTCGAAGTCGGCGGCGGGGATGGTCCAGGGCTGGTCGCTGAAGTCGATCAGCAGCGTGATGCCCTTGACGTTGCCGAGGACGACCGCGGCCGTGGCCTTGCCCGCGTCGCGGAACGACGGCGCCCCCTCGGCGTCCAGCACGGCGCGCACGGCGGCCGCCTGCCGGCGCCGCTCCTCGAGCGGAATGCGCAGGTGCGGCGTCAGGCCCAGCGTCGACAGCGCCGGATCGCCGACGCGAACGCCCGTGCTCACCAGCGCCGCGCCGTCCGCCGACAGGCGCGCGTAGCAGATGACGCCGGTGGCCTCGTCGCGCACCAGCGTGTAGCCGTCCGGCGTCTCGATGTGCTGGTGGAACTCGTCGCCCCAGACCACGACGGGCACGCCGGCGCCGTCGGGCTGGCGCAGATCGTAGCGGTCGCCCCAGTGGGGCGCGGCCTGGGCCGACGCGGCGGCCAGGGACAGCACGGTCAGCGCGGTGAGCGCCGGGACGGCGGCGAAGCGGGACGCGGTCGCGGGACCACGGCGCAGGTGGCGGCGGCGCAGGTGGCGATGGCGCATGGTTCGGCTTTCCGGGCTGGTGTGTGTCGCCGGCGGCGCATTGCGCGCCGGGAGCCGCAGGTCACCGCGCGACCGTCGGCCGCGGGCTCCCGTCGGACATCAAGATACGCATCCATGATACCATTCGACAAATGCCGGGACAATCCGTGATTCGCTCCGCGCCGGGCGGGCGCGCAGCCGCGGGGAAGCCGGGACCCTTCCGCGCCGCGATCGGCAACGATGGGGAACCACAGCGGGCGCTCAGTTGCGCCGACGCAAGCGCCCCGCGCGGGCGGCGCGCGCGGCGCGCGCCTGCGCGACGAAGGTCGCCACGTCCAGCGCCTCGTCCTCCACGAGCGGCAATTGCGGGAATCGCCGGCGGATCGCGGCGGCCAGGAGCCCGTCGGCCGCCACCGGTTGTCCGCCGGGCTCCGGGAAGCGGGCGGCGGTCCCCACCCCGCAACTCGGCGAGCGCGCCTTCAGCACGAAACCCGCCACGCCGACCGCCTGGCAGCGGTCGAGCGCGGCGTCGATCCACGCCTGGACGCGCGCGGTCCAGTCCTCGCCCGTGTGCGCGCCGACCATCCGTGGCGATGCCGCCGACCCGAACAGGTCGACCGGCTCGCGCGGCACCGGCATGCCGGCCCCGGTCTCCGGGCACAGCGGCACCAGCTCGGCCGCGCGCGCCAGCTCGTCGCGCACCGCCGCGCACGCCTTCAGCTGCCCGTCGTAACGCACGGGCTCGCCCAGCAGGCAGGCGCTGACGGCCACGCGAAGCGCCGTCGGGGGAGTGTCATCGTGCAAGGGCATGCGTCACTCCAGCACGCGCAGCGTGCCGTCCTGGGGCAGCACCAGCAGGCGCTTGCCGTCCGGCGTCCAGGCGAGGTCGTAGGGCGACTCCGCCAGCGGGATCTTCAGGAGGTGCGCGCCGGTCGCCGGATCCCAGACATGCACGTGGTCGTCGGCGCCGCAGGTGGCCAGACGGCCGCCGTCCGGGGAGTAGGCGACGGCGAGCTGCCCGCCGCCGGCGACGTGCATCTCGCGCACACGGCTCCAGCCGGCGGTCTCCCAGATCACGATCCGGCCCGAGGCCGAGGCGGCCGCCAGATGCGCGCCATCGGGCGAGAAGGCGGCCTGCAGCGCGCCGCGACCGTGGCCTTCCAGCCGCGCCAGTTCGCGGCCCTGCTCCTGGTCGCGCACGCGCACCACGCCCTCGTGGTCGCAAGCGGCGAGCAGCGGCCGGGCGGGGTGCCAGGCGGCGTCGCTGACGGCGGCGCCGGCCTCCACGGCACCGGCTTCGGCGCCGTCGGCGACGGCCCAGACCGGCAACCGGCGATCCTGCGCCGGGGCCGCGAGCCAGCGGCTGTCGGCGCTGAAGACGGCGGCCAGGGACTGCGTGCCCAGCGCGTGCTCCCGCACGAGGCGCGGCGCCCGTCCGCCGCCGTCACCGGCGGGATCATCACCGGCCGCGCGCATATCCCACAGGCGCAGCAGCCCGTCGTTCCCGGTGGTCGCCAGCAGCGAATCGCCGGGGCTCCAGGTCGCGCGAACGCCGGACTCGCCGTGCGCCTCCCACTGCCTGAGCCGCGTGCCCGTGGCGACGTCGAAGACGGCCGCCCAGCCGCCCCAGCCGGTCACCGCGGCGCGCCGGCCGTCGGCAGTCACCGACACGCCGTACGCGGTATGCGGCAGGCTCCAGCGCGAGGTGGCGATGTCGAGCGCCGCCAGGTCCCAGCGGCGCAGCGTGCCTTCCGCGTCGCTGCTCCACAACGCCAGACCGTCGGGCGTCGCCGCGAGCGCGGTCACTTCTGCGGCGTGACCGTGGAACACCGCCAGGTGGTCGCCGGTCTGGATGTCCCACAGGCGCACCGTCAGGTCCTTCGCCGCCGTCGCCAGGCGGCGGCCGTCGGCCAGCCAGGCCACATCGGCCAGCGCCAAACGTGCGCCCTCGGCCTGCCGGTGCAGCGAGCGCAGCAGCGCGCCGCTGGCGGCATCCCAGACGCGCAGGACGCCGTCGTCGTGGGCCACCGCCACGCGCGTGCCGTCGGGCGAGAGCCGGCACTCGTTGACGCGCTTGTAGGCGGGATCCTCGGGCGGCAGCAGGTGCAAGGCGCGCGCGCCGTCGGCGACGTCATACGCCGCCACGTCGAAATCCCAGGTTCCGAGCCACAGGCGGCGCCCGTCGGGCGCGTAATTCACCGCGCCGATGGGCTTGACCCCGTGCTCGAGGTGGCGGCGGGAGACGCCCGTGGCCGCGTCCCAGATGTCAACGACGCCGTACACGCCGCGCCCGGCTTCGCGACGCCAAGAGACCGTGCACAGCTCCGCCCCGTCGGGGCGCCACGCGACCGCCGCCACGCCTTGGCCGATGTCGTCGATGCGCAGGCTCAAGAGACGGGGGCCGACCTCCCACACGCGCAGGGTGCCGTCCGAGGACACGCTCGCCAGCCGGGCGCCGTCAGGCGAGAAGCGGGCGTTCCAGCACGGCTTCGTGTGGCCGGCGAGCACGGCGATGACGTCGCCCGTTCGGGCGTCGCGCAGCACGACGTCGTTGCCGGCGCAGACGGCGAGCAGCCGGCCGTCGGGGCTGACCTGCAGGTCGGTGACCGGCGCCTCGGCCCCGGCCACGACCCGCGCGCTGCGGTCCAGTTCACGCCACAGGTGGTCCCACTCCCAGCCGCGGTGCGCCGCCGGCGCCTCCTCGAGCCAGTGCCGCGCGGCGACGACATCGTGCAACTGCAGGGAGGTGCCTGCAGCGACCATGGCTGCGGCATAGTAGCGACGGTCGGGGTCGGTCGTCCCGTCCGGATCCGCGTGCGCGTGCAGCGCGGCCGCCAGCAGCGCCGCGAACACGGCCGGAACGAACAGGCTTTGGCGGGAGCGCGGCATCGGTTCCTCCGGGATCCGGCGGGCAGGAGCGCCCAGCGACACAGGGATAGCGACAGGCGTCGGTCGGCCGCCAGCGTCGGGGATGTCGCGGGCGCGGGCACCGGAGCCCGCGCCCGTCTTCCGGATCGGCATCGCCCGGCTAACCCCTGCCGACCAGCTTCTTGTGCGCCTCGATCAGCTGGTCCACCACGCCCGGGTCGGCCAGCGTCGTGACGTCGCCCAGGCCGGTGTACTCGCCGGCCGCGATCTTGCGCAGGATCCGCCGCATGATCTTGCCCGAGCGGGTCTTGGGCAGGCCGGGCACGATCAGGATGGCGTCCGGCGTGGCGATGGGGCCGATCACGTGCCGCACCTGCTCCTTCAGGGCGCCCACCAGCTCGCTGCCGGAGGCGCCGTTCGCGTCGGCGCCGAGGATCACGTACGAGAAGATGCCCTGGCCCTTGATCTCGTGCGGGAAGCCCACGACCGCCGCTTCGGCCACCGCCTCGTGCGCCACCAGCGCGCTCTCCACCTCGGCCGTGCCCAGGCGATGCCCGCTGACGTTGATCACGTCGTCGACGCGGCCGGTGATCCAGTAGTAGCCGTCCTCGTCGCGCCGGCAGCCGTCGCCGGTGAAGTAGTAGCCGGGGTACTGCGTGAAGTAGGTTTCGTGGAAGCGCTGGTGGTCGCCCCAGACCGTGCGCGCCTGGCCGGGCCAGGTGCGCTCGATGCAGAGGTTGCCGGTCACGCCGTTGCCTTCCAGGATCTTGCCGTCGGCGTCCATCAGCAGCGGCTTGACGCCGAAGAACGGCAGGGTCGCCGAGCCGGGCTTGAGCGGCGTGACGCCCGGCAGCGGCGTGATCATGATGCCGCCGGTCTCGGTCTGCCACCAGGTGTCCACCACGCAGCACCGCTTCTTGCCCACCTTCTCCCAGTACCACTTCCAGGTCTCGGGGCTGATCGGCTCGCCGACGGTGCCGAGCACGCGCAGCGACGCGCGCGAGGAACTCGCCAGGAAAGCGTCGCCCTCGCGCGCGATGGCGCGGATGGCCGTCGGCGCGGTGTAGAAGATGTTCACCTTCAGGTCGTCGACGATCTGCCAGTACCGGCCGGCATCGGGGTAGGTCGGGATCGACTCGAACATCACCGTGGTGGCGCCGTTGGCCAGCGGCCCGTAGATGATGTACGAGTGGCCGGTGATCCAGCCGATGTCCGCCGCGCAGAAGTAGATGTCGCCCGGGCGGTAGTTGA
>Ga0194127_10008583_pt1 | contig 10919 bp, 7 predicted proteins | sample TA2KigC100mmetaG_FD_148624 | JGI IMG/M metagenome (GOLD analysis project Ga0194127, IMG submission 148624) | Freshwater microbial communities from Lake Tanganyika, Tanzania - TA2015036 Kigoma Deep Cast 100m | ecosystem: Environmental > Aquatic > Freshwater > Lake | place: Tanzania: Lake... | reverse complement strand
GGGGCTCCTGCCGTCCTCGCCGCGGACCTGGATAACAACGGCATCGCCGGCGACGAGGCGCCGCTCCCCGGTGGCGTCTATGACGGCGACACCGACCGCGACGAGACGGTCGTCTTCCCGACCTCCCAGGACACCTGGAGCGTCTACTACTACCCCTACTGGTGGCATGTCGGGGACACGGTCTACGGCACGCACACCGTGCCGCTCTGCTCCGTCACGCACGCCGACATCACCCTCTATCTCACCTACAACAGCCTGGTCCCCGGCTGCGGGTTCGTGAACCTCGACTTCCGGCTCAACGGCACGACGGTCGGCAGTTTCACGGTCACTCCGGAGCATGGCCTGGGGCCCGTGCTGGCCTCCTTCGACTTCCCCGCCGTGACGCCGCCGTTCGAGATGCGCTTCTACGAGACCAATCAGGTCGCCGGCGGATGCGGGAGCATCTCGCTCGACGAATCCGGCATGAACACGGTGGCCTTCTCCGGCGGCACGACGCCCCCGGAGAGCCCCACCTGGTCGGCGATCAAGGGCCTGTTCCGCTAGGCCACAGGCGGGCATCCCCGGGCGTCCTGCCAGCGGCCCCCTCCCGGGGAGGCCCGCCGCGAGCCCGTCGCCGGCCTTCCTGCAGGCTGGCGCCGGCCGGCCCGCGGGCTAGTAGCTCGACTCGGTGATCTCGACCCGCCCCTTGAACTGCCTGTATATGTAGATCGTGTAGGCGACGACGATCGGCATGCCGATCAGGGCGATGATCATCATGGTCTCCAGCGTCCGCGGCGACGACGAGGCGTTGGCGATCGTCAGGCTGAAGGCGGGATCGGTTCGCGAGGGCGCGAGCCGCGGGTAGAGACTCAGCCCCGCCAGCCCCACCAGCGCGCCGACGGCGACCGAGGAGCAGAGGAAGGCCCGGCCCCAGCGGCCGGCGCGCAGCGTCGTCGGCAGCCAGAGCAGCGCCGCGAAGAGCAGCGCCAGCACCGGCCACAGGATCGGCTTCGCCGTCACGCCCGCGAAGAGCCAGGGCGAGACGAAGATCGTCATCACGGTCACCAGCCCGTAGAGGACGATCCAGGCCGCCCAGAGGACGCTGCCGGCCGCCCGCATCCTTTCCCGCAGCTCCCCGTCGGTCTTCAAGCCCATGTAGACCGCGCCGTGGCAGGCGAACATGACCAGGGTGAGCAGCCCCACCGCCAGCGGATAGGGGTGGAGGAGATCGAGGAACGATCCGGTGAAGGTCCCGCTCGCGTCGAGCGGAAGCCCGCGCAGGATGTTGCCCATCGCCACGCCGAAGAGCAACGCCGCCGTCGCGCTGCCGGCGCCGAAGGCAAGGTCCCAGAACCGCTGCCAGCGCGGGTTCTCCACCTTGCCGCGGAACTCGAGGGCCACGGCGCGCGCGATCAGCGCCACGAGCAGGAGCATGATCGCCAGGTAGAAGGCGCTGAGGACGGTGGCATAGGCGATCGGGAAGGCGGCGAAGAGGGCGCCGCCTCCGGCGAGCAGCCAGACCTCGTTGCCGTCCCAGACCGGCCCGATGGCGTTGAGGTGCAGGCGCCGTTCGTGCCCGCCGCGGCCGAAGAGCGAGAGCGCGCCGACGCCGAGATCGAAGCCGTCGAGGATCGCGTAGCCGATGATCAGCGCGCCGAAGGCGGCGAACCAGAAGTTCTGCAATCCGGTCGGTTCCATCATCCGGCCTCCCCCGTCGCCCTCCCGGAGAGCCAGCCGCCCGCCGGCGCCGGCCCGGCCAGGATCTTGCGTCTCAACAGGTAGATCCAGAGCGCTCCCAGCGCGATGTAGAGCAGCGCGAAGAGGATCAGGGAGAAGAGCACCTCGCCCGCCGAGACCGTGGGCGAAACCGCGTCCCTCGTGCGCAGCAGCTTGTACACGACCCAGGGCTGGCGCCCGACCTCGGCGGCGATCCAGCCGAACTGGCAGGCGAGGACGGGCAGCGGGATCGACGCGACGAGGAGCCTGAGGAACCAGCGCGTCTCGAGCAGACGGCCGCGGCGCCAAAGCAGCAGCCCGAACGCCGTCGCCCCGACGAAGAAGAGGCCGAGGATCACCATGTTATGGAAGAGAACGAAGGCCAGCCACAGCTCGGCCCCGCGAGGCACCTCGTCGGGGGGGAAGTCCCGGATGCCCCGAACGGGCGCGTGGGGATCGCCGAAGGCGAGCCAGCTCAGCAGGCCCGGCACCTCGATGCGCGCCTTCAGCTCGGGCGTGGCCGGGTCGACCAGGCCGAAGAGGACCAGCGGCGCGCCCTCCTGCCCCACGTAGAGCCCCTCGATGGCGGCGAACTTCTCCGGCTGCGTGTGCGCCACCTGCCGGGCGTGCTCGTGGCCGAAGGGGAAGATGACCAGCACGGCGGCGGCCAAGCCGGCCACCAGGGAGAGCTTCAGCGCCCGCGGGCCCACCTCGCCCCCCCGGCCGCGGAGCAACAGCATCGCGGCCACGCCGGCCATGAAGAAGGCGCCAGTGAGCAGCGCCGCGGTCATCGTGTGGGAGAAGCGCACCCAGGTCGAGGGGTTGAAGACGGCCTCGGCAAAGCTCGTCAACTCCGCGCGGCCGAGCTGCTCGTTGATGCGGAAGCCGGCCGGCGTCTGCTGCCAGGAATTCGCCACCAGGATCCAGAAGGCCGACAGGGTCGCTCCCACGGCCACCATCAGGATCGAGAACCAGTGCATCCCGGGCGACAACCGGCGGCGGCCGAAGAGGTAGAGGCCCAGGAAGCCCGACTCGAGGAAGAAGGCGAAGACCGCCTCGGCGGCCAGCGGCGCCCCGAAGATGTCGCCCACGAACTTCGAGTAGGCGGCCCAGTTCGTGCCGAACTGGAACTCCATGACGATCCCGGTGGCGACGCCGACGGCGAAGGTGAGGCCCAGCAGCCGCCCGAAGAACTCGCCCGCGCGCTTGTACACCTCGTCGCCCGTGCGCCAGCCGACGCCCTCGAGGATCACCAGCAGCCAGGCCAGCCCGATCGTGATCGGCGGTAAGATGAAGTGGAAGCCGATGGTCATGGCGAACTGCAGCCGCGCCAGCAGAACCGCATCCATGCCGAACTCCTCCGACCGGGGGACAGGGCCCCGCCGCGCGGCGCGATCGCCCTGGTGGACTGCCCGGAGACTCGCGTCGGGCGCGCGCGCCGCCGGGCCGAGGACCGCGCCTAGTTGTAGCCCGTCCCGTGGATGTACTTCTCGAGCTGGCCGATCTCGAACTTCTGTTCGGCGATGATCCGCTCGACGGCGTCACCGATGCTGACGATGCCGACCAACTGCTGGCCGTCGAGCACGGGAAGGTGGCGGATGCGCTTGACGGTCATCACCCGCAGGCAGTCCTCGACGCTTTCGTCGGGCGTCGCGTACAGGACGGGCGTCGACATCATCTCGCGCACCCGGGCGGTGCGGGACGACTTGCCCCGCAGGATCACCTTGCGCGCGTAATCGCGCTCCGAGAAGAGGCCGACCACGCGCCCCTGCTCGGTCACGACCAGGGCGCCCAGGTCATGGGCGGACATCAGTTCCAGGGCTTCATAGACGGAGGCCTCGGGCCCGATCGTCCAGACCTTCTTCCCCTCCTTGCCCTGCAGCAGCTTGCCTACGGTGATCGTCTGCATCGCCTTCGCCTCCTTCTCCCCGCGCGGACCGTGGTTGCCCCTCCCGAAGCTGCGGGATCGGCCGCGCATGTCGTCCATGGCCGGCATGGTCAGAAAGCCGAAGACCACCCCGAAGGTCGCCAGCCGCGGGTGACATCGCGTGCCCACCCCTCCGGCGTGTCAAGCCCGGCGCGCGGAGCGCCGCGGCGTTACCGGCGCGGCAGGCCCTCCTCGAGATCCGTCGTGTTGAACGTATAGGAGACGACGATCCCCTGGTCGTTGAAGCGCACGACCAGATCGCGGGTGTTGGGCTGCCCGAAGAGCTTGTAGCGATACCTGGCGAAGGTGGGGGTGCGCTGCCCGTCCTCCACGCCCACGCGCCAGGGCTCGCCGAACATGGCGTGGATCTCCTCCTGCGTCGTCTGCTGGAGCCGGATGTCGCCCACGCGCGCGGCGGGGAAGTCGCGGCCGATCGTCGCGCATCCGCCCAGGCCGAGCGCGGCGACGAAGAGAAGAAGAGTGAGCGCCGCCAGGACCGTCGGCTTCGCCGAGAACGCTCGGCCCGAGCCCTCACCCCCGGCGGGCGCGCGTGCGCCGAACCCGTGCGTCATGGTCTTTCGCCCCCCACTGAGTCGTTCCCCCCGCGCCGCTCGAGCGCCGGAGATCCCCCCGCCGCCGCGGACGGCCCGGGACCCCGGGGATCTTGGCCTGCGCCGGCGATCCCGCCTGCCCGGACCGCATGACCCGAGCATCATAGGGGCCCCGGATGCCGATGCAAGCGCCCCCGTCGCGCGGCGCCTACGAGCGCGCGGCGGCGCGGGCGACGCGCATCGGTCAAGCGGCCTGATCCCTCCCGCGGCGCCTACGGGCGCGCGGCGGCGCCCTTCAGCGCCTCCAGCGCCCCGCGGGCCCCCTCGTGGTCGGGCTTGAGCGCCAGCGCCCTCTGATAGTGCTCGGCGGCTTCTCTGGCGCGGCCGAGCTGCTGCAGGGCCAGGCCCAGGTTGTAGTGGGCGCGATACTGGCCCGGGCGCAATCTCAGCGCGTCTCCGTAAGCCGCGACCGCCTCGCTCCAGTCGCCCCGCCGGGCGAGCGCGTTGCCCAGGTGCGTGCAGGCTTGCGCCGCCAGGTGATCCCGCGGCGCCGTCCCGCCCGGACGGCCGTCGCGCGCCGCGCGGAAGAGCGCGACCGCTTCGTCCAGCCGGCTCTGATCGGCGAGGAGACTGCCCAGGTTGATCGCCGCCTCCATGTGGTCGGGCCTGACGCGCAGCGCCTCGCGCAGGTGCTCCTCGGCTTCCCGCATCTCTCCCTGCTCGCGCAGCGCGGTGCCCAGGTTGTAGCGTGCCCCGGCGTGCAGCGGATCGACGCGGACCGCCTGGCGATAGGCGGCGAGAGCCCCGTGCGCATCCCCCCCGAGCGCCCGCTCCATGCCCAGATTGCAGAGCGCCCGCGCGCTATGCGGCCGGATGCGGGCCACCGATTCCCACATCGCCAGCGCGCTCCGGTAGTCGCGATTGCGCGCCATCGTGGCCGCCCCCAGCGCCAGGGCGACGAGCGCCAGGAGCGCCGCGCCGGCCGCCCTCCCGAGGCGCCGGCGGCCCGCTCCGCCCTCCCCGCCGCGCGCGGCCCAGCGGGCCGACAAGGCGTCGGCGCCCCAGACCGCCAGCACGATCACCGCCGCCAGCGGCAGGTACATGCGATGCTCGAAGGCGAGATCCTCGATCGGCACGATGCTCGAGGTCGGAGCGAGGATGACGAAGAACCAGGCCCCGAGGAAGCCGAGCCGCGGAGCCCGTCGCAGCGCCCAGGCGGCGGCCGCCAGCAGGCCCGCGAGCGCCAGCCCGGGCCAGAGCACCTGCGCCGTCCCCCGCGCCACGGTCCAGACGTAGTCGAGGCACAGCGGATGGGGCCAGAACGCCAGGCGCAGGTAGTGCAGGATCACGCCCGGCTGCGTCATGGCGTACTGCAGGGCGGTCACCTTGCCGAAGCCGAAGCCGGCGGTCGCCGAGCGCGGCCCTCCGGCGACGAGAACGGCCAGCAGCAGCCAGGTCGCCGCGAGCCCGGCGTGGACCGCCCCCCGCTCGCGCCAGGTCCGCCTCCAGGAGCCGGACAGGAAGGTCCGGTCGTAGAGCCCGACGATCAGCGGCGCCGTGACCGCCACTTCCTTGGTCGCCATCGCCGCGGCGCAGGAGAAGATAGCCGCGATCCACCAGCGCCCGGGACGGGAAGATGTATAACCGCGAATGAAGCAGTACAAGGTCAGCAGGTAGAACAAACCCATCAGCGACTCGGCCCGCTGGACGAGATAGGTCACGCTCTGCGTCTGCAGCGGATGGACGACCCATAGCAGGGCCGCGGCCGCGGCGAGGCGATCGGCCGGGCCAGCATCCCGCCCTCGGGCCGGCGCGCCGGGCGCCCGGTCCGCCACGGGCGCCTCGCCGTCGCGCCGCCGCGGCAGCCGCAGCGTGCGCCGCAGGATCCCGTAGAGCAGGAGCCCGGCGCCGAGGTGGATGAGGATGTTGACGGCGTGGTAGCCCCAGGGGGCGGTCCCGCTGAGGGCGAAGCTCAGGGCGAGCGAGAGGCTGACGAGCGGGCGGCCGGAGACGGTCGACTGGGGCGGCGCCTTGAAGACCTCGCCGGGCGGCCAGAGGCTGCGGATGTGCGCGTTCTCGACGATGGCTCGCAGGTCGTCGAGCAGGAAGACCCCGGAGAGGCTGTTGGCGTAGACGGCGATCCCCGCGGCGGCGACGAGCAGGGGGAACCAGAGATCCCCCCAGCGCGACCTGCTGGGTGTCGACCGGGTGCCGGCGTGCATGGCTCTCCTCCTCCCCGGCGGGGCGCCCGCCGCCGCGCCCGGGGGGCAGAAGCGCATTCTACACGCCGCGGCGCCGCGGCGCAGGCCGTTGCCGGCCATCCTCGTCTCCTGGCCCCGCCCAGCGCGCCCCGCCGGGCGCAGGGGCGCCGCGACGACCCCGGCGCCCCTGCGCCCTGGAGATCCTCTCGCCGCCGGCCGATCCGAGTGGGGAAGGCCGGGGAGGCCCGCCGCCGGGACCGGCCGCGGAATCGCGGCCCGGGCCGCGAATCCACTGCCACAAGACGAGTTGCCCGACCGGGGCGCCTCGCGGGGGGCCGGCGGAGCGCGCTCGCTTCGCCCTTCCCGCGGGCGGGCTTCGGGAAGTACAATCGATGTCTTGTTTTCCGCAGTCATCCCCGCCGGCCCGGGATCGGGCGGCCGAGGGCGAGGCCGACCAGAGGAGACCATCGCCATGCAGCTCATCGACCCCCACGGCGGCCGGCTGATCGACCGGATCGCCACCGGAGACCAGGCTCGGGAACTCGAGGCTCGCGCCGCCGGATTGCCGCGACTGACGCTCAACGCGCGCGAGATCGCCGACATCGAGATGATCATGACCGGCGCCATGAGCCCCCTCGAGGGCTTCATGGGCCGCGAGGACTACGAGAGCGTCGTCTCGCGCCTGCGCCTGGCCCGCGGCCTCGTCTGGTCCATCCCGGTCACGCTCGCCGCGTCCCCCGCCGAGGCCGAGGCCGTCGCCGAGGGGGGCGAGATCGCCCTCCACGCCCCGGACGGCGCCTTCCTGGCGGTGATGACGGTCGAGAGCAAGTACGCGCCCGACAAGACGAAGGAGGCCGCCGCCGTCCTGCGCACGACCGACCAGGCGCATCCCGGCGTCCAGTACCTCAAGGGCTGCGGCGACATCTACCTGGGCGGCCCGCTGCAGGCGGTGCGCAAACCGGCCCATCCCGACTTCCACAACTACCGCCTCGACCCCAAGGAGACCCGCGTCCTCTTCAAGGCCAAGGGCTGGGCCACGGTGGCCGCCTTCCAGACGCGCAACCCGATCCACCGCGCCCACGAGTACCTGCAGAAGTGCGCGCTGGAGATGGTCGACGGACTGCTGGTCCACCCGCTGATGGGCGCCACCAAGGCCGACGACACGCCCGGAGAGGTGCGCATGGCCTGCTACGAGGCGCTCCTCGCGCACTACTACCCCAAGGATCGCGTCGCCCTGTCGATCTTCCCGGCGGCCATGCGCTACGCCGGCCCGGCGGAGGCCGTCTGGCACGCCATCGTGCGCAAGAACTACGGCTGCACGCACCTGATCGTCGGCCGCGATCACGCCGGCGTGGGCAGCTACTACGGGACCTACGACGCGCAGCGGATTTTCGACGAGTTCGCGCCCGGCGAGCTGGCCATCACGCCGCTCAAGTTCGAGCACACCTTCTACTGCAAGCGCTGCGGCAACATGGCCTCGATCAAGACGTGCCCCCACGGCAGGGAGGAGCACCTCATGCTGAGCGGCACCAAGGTGCGCGAGATGCTCGCCCGGGGCGAGGCGCTCCCGGTCGAGTTCACCAGGCCCGAGGTGGCCGAGGTGCTCATGGGTCGGGCGAAGCGCGGGTAGGCGGGAGGCCGGCGGACAGCCGGAGATTCCGGGAGAAGGGAGCAGCCATGAAGGGTTTCACGCTGTGGTTCACGGGCCTGTCGGGGTCGGGCAAGAGCACGCTGGCCCAATCGGTCGAGCAGGAGCTTCGCCGGCGGGGCCTCAAGGTCGAGATCCTCGACGGGGACGTGGTGCGGACCAATCTCAGCAAGGGGCTGGGGTTCTCCAAGGAGGACCGGGACATCAACATCCGCCGCATCGGCTTCGTCTGCAACCTCCTGGCGCGCAACGAGGTGGCGGCGATCGCCGCGGCGATCTCGCCCTACCGGGCGATCCGCGACGAGAACCGCAAGCTGATCGGGTGCTTCGTCGAGGTCTACTGCGAGTGCCCGATCGACGTGCTCGCCGAGCGGGACGTCAAGGGCCTCTACAAGAAGGCGCTGGCGGGGGAGATCAAGGGCTTCACCGGGGTCGACGATCCCTACGAGCCGCCCGAGAATCCGGAGGTCGTCGTCCACTCCGATCGCGAGACGGTGGCCGAGAGCACGCAGAAGATCCTGCGCACGCTCGAGCTGATGGGCTACATCCCGCCCGATCCGGAGGCTTCCCGCATCTCCGCCGAGGAAGAGGACGAGATCAAGAAGAAGCTGCAGAAGCTCGGCTATCTCAGCTAGGGTAGCCGGGGCGGCGGGCCATCCCGCGGCGCCGCCGGATGGGACGGGGAGAGTCATGCTCGGTCGCAGACTCGCGCTTCTCGCGCTGGCGTTCCTGGGCCTGGCCGCGGCCCCGGCCCACGCCTATGTCGGGCCGGGGGCGGGCTTCGCCGTCGTCGGCTCCCTGGGCGTGCTCTTCGTCACCTTCTTCCTCGCCCTGGCGGCCATCGTCTCCTGGCCCTTCCGCGCCGTTCACCGCTGGTTCCGCGTCCGCCGCGTGCGCCGCCGCACCGACGTCCGCCGCGTCGTCATCCTCGGCCTCGACGGTCTCGACCCGGCCCTGATCCGCCGCTGGATAGGCGAAGGGCACCTGCCCGCCTTCGCCAGGCTCGCCGAGGAGGGCTGCTTCCACGAGCTGGCCACCTCGTTCCCCTCGATGTCCCCGGTGGCCTGGTCCTCCTTCGCCACCGGCGTCGACGCTTCGAAGCACAACATCTTCGACTTCCTCAACCGGGACCTGCGCAGCCACATGCCGGTGCTCTCCTCCACCGACATCCGCGGCGCGCACAAGCTGCTCCGGCTGGGCCGGTACGAGATCCCGATCGGCAAGCCGGCGATCCGCTTCCTGCGCCGCAGCCGCTCCTTCTGGCGGATCCTCGGCGAGCACTACGTGCCCTGCCACGTCCTGCGCGTGCCGATCACCTTTCCGCCCGAGAAGGTGCCCAACGGGGCGCTGCTCTCGGCGATGTGCGTGCCCGACCTGCGCGGCACGCAGGGCTCCTTCACCTTCTTCACCACGAACCGCGAGCGGGCGGCCGCCTTCGAGGGGGGCGCCGTGATCCCCGTCGAGATCCGCGACGGCGCGATCGCGGCGGAGATCCCCGGCCCGCCCAACCCCCTCACGCGGGCCCACGCGGTGATGACGGTGCCGCTGCGCGTCGAGCTTTCCGGCGCCGGGGGCGGCTCGTCGCCCGGGCCGCGCGCGCGCATCACCGTCGGCAAGGAGACCTTCACGCTCGGCGAGAGCGAGTTCAGCGACTGGGTCCGACTCACCTTCAAGGCGGGGCTGGGGCAGAAGGTGCGCGGGATCGTCCGCTTCCGGGTGATGAGCTTCGCCCCGCACGTCGGCCTCTACATGACGCCGATCCACCTGGACCCGGAGAGCCCGGCCATGCCGATCTCCTCTCCCGGGTTCTTCGCCCAGTACCTCGCCCGGCTGCAGGGCCCCTACGCCACGCTCGGGCTCGCCGAGGACACCTGGGCGCTCAACGAGCGCATCCTCGACGAGCAGGCCTTCCTGGACTACGCCTGGAGCATCCACGAAGAGCGCGAGCGGATGTGGTTCAACTCGCTGAAGAAGAACAGGCGCGGGCTCAACGTGGTCGTCTTCGACGCCACCGACCGCCTCCAGCACATGTTCTTCCGCTACCTCGTCCCCGACCATCCGGCCAACCGGGGCAAGGACACGGAGCGATTCAAGGACACGCTGCTCGACCTCTACCGCCGCGCCGACGACCTGCTGCGCCGCACGCTCGAGGAGGTCCGGGACGAGCGCACGGTGCTCTTCGTCCTCTCCGACCACGGTTTCAAGCCCTTTGTCCGCGGCATCAACCTCAACTCCTGGTTCCTGCAGAACGGCTACATGGCGGCGGCGAACGGCGCCGTGGGGCGCTACTTCGACGGCGTCGACTGGGATCGCACGCGCGCCTACGCCTTCGGCCTGGGGGGGATCTACATCAACCTCAAGGGTCGGGAGGGGCGCGGGGTCGTCGAGCGCGGGGCGGAGCTCCAGGCGCTGAAGGCGGAGCTGATCGCGAAGCTGAGCGGCCTGAAGGACCCGGTCACCGGAGCGACGGGCATCCTGCGCGTCTACGACGGCGCGGCGATCTACCGCGGGCCCTACCGGACGAACGGGCCCGACCTCGTCGTCGGCTACAACGTAGGCTACCGGGCCTCATGGGACGGAGCCGTCGGCGCCGCCAACGAGGTCGTCTTCGAGGACAACACGCGTAGCTGGAGCGGCGATCACTGCATCGATCCGCTGGCCGTGCCGGGGATCTTCCTCTGCACGCGTCCGATCAAGACGCCCTATCCGAGCATCGCCGACTTCGCCCCCACGGCGCTCGACCTCTTCGGCGTCGCCAGGCCGGAGCACATGGACGGCGTCTCGCTCTTCGACGAGGAGGCCTGCGGCCGGCGCGCTTCGCTGCTCGACGCCTACTTCCCCGCCGGAGTGCCGCAGGGACTGCGCGAACAGGTGGCCGCAAGCGGAGAGGGGACCGA
>Ga0194127_10008580_pt1 | contig 10920 bp, 9 predicted proteins | sample TA2KigC100mmetaG_FD_148624 | JGI IMG/M metagenome (GOLD analysis project Ga0194127, IMG submission 148624) | Freshwater microbial communities from Lake Tanganyika, Tanzania - TA2015036 Kigoma Deep Cast 100m | ecosystem: Environmental > Aquatic > Freshwater > Lake | place: Tanzania: Lake... | reverse complement strand
CCTTGGAACCATCAATTGGCAATCGATCGTTGCCCGATATGCTTATCCGGAAATGCGGCGCAGCCTGTGGCAGATAGCCAATTCTGTCATCCCGTTCTTCATCCTGTGGTATCTGGCTTACCGCAGCCTGGAAGTGGGATACTGGCTGACCCTGCTCCTGACCGTACCGGCGGCAGGTTTCATGGTGCGGATGTTCATCCTCTTCCACGACTGCTGCCACGGATCGTTCTTCAAAACCAAGCTGGCCAATGACCGCCTGGGCTTGCTGCTTGGAGTGGCGGTCTTCACCCCCTACACCAACTGGAAACATTCCCACGCGGTCCATCACGCCACCGCCGGCGACCTGGATCGTCGCGGGACCGGCGATGTGTACACCATGACCGTGCAGGAGTATTTGGACGCCCCGTGGTGGAAGAAGTTCAGCTACCGAGTAATGCGCAATCCCCTGATCCTGTTTACCATCGGCGCGTTCATCGTCTTCGTATTTGCGCATCGTTTTTGGGAGAAGGGCGCGGGCCGGCGCGAGCGCAACAGCGTGATCTGGACGAACATCGCCCTGTTGGGATTCATTGGCTGGACGATCTATCATATCGGCTGGCAGGCCTATCTGCTGGTCGAGGTCCCGATTCTGTTGATGGCCTGCGGCGCCGGCGTGTGGCTGTTCTACATCCAGCACAACTTCGAACCCACCTACTGGGCGCGTCATGAAGATTGGGAGTTCTACCGCGCCTGCATGGATGGCAGCTCGTATTACAAACTCCCCAAAGTCCTTCAGTGGTTCACCGGCAACATCGGTTTTCATCACATCCATCACCTCAGCCCGAAGATCCCCAATTACAAACTGGAACAATGTTACAAGGAGAATCCCATCTTCCAGATCGAGCCGTTGACGATCCGCGACAGCCTGAAGTCGTTGTTCTATCGATTATGGGATGAAAGGGAAAAGATGCTGGTGGGCTGGAACGCGTTGAGGAAATACAAACCGGGATTGCAGAGGATCTAGGGTGCAGGCAAACAGTACACCGGTAGACGGGCAAACAAGTAAACAGGTACACATGACCAACTTGTGTACCTGTTTACTTTATACAAACATTGCTTCAGTCTTTGCTTAGCAACACAAGGGTCAGGTAAAGCAGAGTGTCGACGATGGCCGGATTCTTCGGATTGATGAAGTTGTGGAAACTGATCGAGGAACAGCGGCCAGCGCGAGGTGAGAGATGACCCGCAGCGAAATCGCATGACCTTCGTCACCGAGTTGATCGGGATCGGATGATATAATCCGCACGATTAATTTCGCAAGGAGAAGCTCAAGCATGTCGTATCAAAATGTGAAAGTCCCCGTAGCTGGGGCAAAGATCTCGATCCAGAATGGAAAGCTGAAGGTCCCGGATCATCCGATCATCCCTTTTGTGGAGGGCGATGGGACCGGCCGCGACATCTGGCGCGCCTCGGTGCGCGTGTTCGATGCCGCGGTGCAAAAAGCCTATGGCGGCAAACGCAAGATCCATTGGATGGAGGTGTACGCCGGCGAGAAGTCCTTCAAGATGTTCCAGAGCTGGTTGCCGGATGAAACCACCGAAGCGTTCAAGGAATTTTTAGTCGGTATCAAAGGCCCGCTGACCACACCGATCGGCGGCGGGATACGCTCTTTAAACGTGCAGCTGCGCAAGGTGCTGGACCTGTATGTGTGTCAGCGGCCGGTGCGTTATTACAACGGCGTGCCCTCTCCGGTGAAGCACCCGGAATATGTGGACATGGTCATCTTCCGCGAGAACACGGAGGACATTTACACCGGTGTCGAGTTCCAGCAAGGTACGGAGGAGAATCGCAAGTTCAAGCAAGTATTTCAGGATACCTTCCCAAAGGAATACGCCAAGTTCCGCTTCCCCGAAACGGCGGGAGTGGGGCTGAAGCCGGTCTCCATCGAAGGCACCGAACGCCTCGTGCGCGCAGCCATCAGTTGGGCGCTGCAGAACAAACGCAAGAGCGTGAACTTCGTCCACAAGGGCAACATCATGAAGTTCACCGAGGGCGCGTTCAAGGACTGGGGCTATGCGTTGGGCAAGCGCGAGTTCCGCAACGAGGTGGTGACCGAACGCGAGTCGTGGATCCTCGGCAACAAGGAAACCAAACCGAATCTTTCGGTCGAGGACAACGCCCGCATGATCGACCCCGGCTTCGAAATGATGTCCCCGGCGCAGCAAGGCGAGATCAAGGCCGAGGTGGAGGCGGCGCTCAAGTTGTGGCCGACACACGGCGACGACAAATGGAAAAGCAAGCTGCTGTTGAAGGATTCGATCGCGGATGTGACGCTGCAGTTCGTGCTGATCCGCCCGCGCGATTACGATGTGATCGCCACCATGAACCTGAACGGCGATTATCTCTCCGACGCGCTCGCGGCGCAGGTGGGCGGGATCGGCATCGCGCCCGGCGCGAACATCAACTATGTGACCGGGCACGCCATCTTCGAGGCCACGCACGGCACCGCTCCGAAATACGCGGACCTGGATAAGGTCAATCCCGGCTCGGTGATCCTCTCCGGCGAGATGATGCTGCGCTACATGGGCTGGACCGAGGCCGCGGATCTGATCGTGAAGGGAACAGAGGGCGCGGTTGCGGCCAAGACCGTGACCTACGATTTCGCACGCTTGATGGACGGCGCGAAGGAAGTCAAATGCTCCGAGTTTGGCGATGCCATCATCAAGTGGATGGAGAAGACGCCGAAAATCGCGGCAGCCAAGGCTCCGGCAAAGAAAGCAGTAAAGAAAAAGACCGCTGCAAAAAAGCCGGTCAAGAAAAAAACGAAGAAGAAATAAGAACATCAGGTCACGTTCTCTAAACGTGACCTGATGCTTTACAGTTAAACAATTGTAACCATCGCCATTCTCGGAACCTTGCTGCATTATGCCAACCGCATTAAGGATCGGACTGTATCGATTTTATTTTTATTCATACGATTGTGGTGAGCCGCGTCACATGCATGTGGATAAACTACGTGTAGCATGGGACGATTTCTGCAATGGTGACACTTAACCTACCCAGAGTGATTAATGTTTCCGTCACAGACGACACATTAGCTGTGGATCTTGATGATGGACGGACTGTCTCCGTGCCAATTGGTTGGTATCCACGACTGGCACGTGGGTCTTCCTTGGAACGCGCTAATGTTCAGATTACAGGCGCGGGATTCGGTCTTCACTGGCCAGATCTTGACGAAGATATCGGCGTTGAAGGTATTTTGCTCGGCAAGCGGTCATCCGAAAGCGCCGAATCATTCGAAAAGTGGTTAATGGGGCGAAAATAAAGGCGGCAACAAAGAAAGTCGGTACGAAAATGCCTCGAAGAAGAAAGCCGCCGAGAGAGCAAAAAGAAGGAAATCGATGTAAAAGAAACCGCGCTGTCGATGGCGCGGTTTCTCTTGTTGGATTGACATTGCAGGTCATGGTTTCTTGACGCGACCTTTTTCTTATGGCGTCGGCGTGGCCTCCGGCGCTGGCGGCACGAACAAGCCCGCGGCCTGCTCCGCTGTGCGCGGCATGCCGTTCATGATCCAGCGTACGAGGGCGCCCACCACGTTGGGTTTCAGGGCACGGCTGGGCGGCATGACGCCGATCAATTCCTCGTCCGGTTTCTCCGGGTTCATGATGGGTGTCTCCTGAATCACCTGCAGGAAGTAACTGGCCTCATCGCCGGCAATGATGTTGTAGTCGACGTTATCACCCGTGGTCAGGATCTCCTCATACGAGGTCATCAGGTAATTATTGTTCTCTTTTCCGGCACGATGACAGGAGACGCAGTAGCGCTTGACGATCGGCTGGATGTGCACATCATACGAGGGAACCTCTCCCTTGGCCAGCGGCGGGAAGAGAGGCTTGAGCGCCTCCTGAGGGACCTCGAAGCGGTCGTCCCACATATAGCGCATGAAGACCACGATGTAGTCGATCTCGCTCTTCGAGAGCTCGGCACCGTAAGCCTTTCCGAATGGAGGCATGCCGGCGTTTGGCCGCCCGTAGGCGATGACCTCAACCATGGCCGAATCCGTGACGGTGTAGAGCACATCGCGGCTGTTGATGGGCGTGATCTTCTCGCCTTCCAGGCCTTCAACTCCCTCGATGACCTCCACCTTTCCATCGTCGCCGTGACACTCCACGCAATGTATGGAGTACAGGTCCTGCCCGGCAAAGATCTGATCCACGATCGTGGTGGCGACCTCGGTATCCTCCGCGGCGCGTTCGGGCGCGAACGCGAGCACCGTCCCTGAGATCAGAATCATCGAAAGCGCGACCAGGCCCGCGGTCCAGGCCATGAGGCGCGCCGAGGATTTGAACACGTACGACATCAGCAAAAGCACGATCATCCCGGCTCCCGGTATGGCCAATCCCGCAAGCGCCTGCAGCAGACCGAGCAAAGTAGAACCATCCTCTGAAACCGTGGGCACCTCGGAGGTGAGGGTCAACAGGACAATCCCAACCAGCATGATGGCCATGATCGAAAGCGGCAGGGCGCGCTTCGAATAATGACGCTGCGGGCTTTTCTCGATCAACGGGAGCAGGGTGAGTATACCGATGGCGATGCCGGGGATGAGCACCGTGGCCAGCCACTCGATCTTGCCGAGCAGGGGAATCTGGCCATAGAGCGCCAGGAATTTAAATAGAAAGAGGAAATACCACTCAGGCCGCGGGATGTAGGTGCTGTCGCTGGGATCGGCCTTGGGCTCGGGCGCGACGCCCACAAAGGTCGCCAGCAGCAGGACCAGGACGAATATCCCCAGAGAGACGATCACATCCTTGAAGATGCTGTCCGGCCAGAAGAATTCGCCCTTGTTCAACTCCTGCTCGTAGCGGTTATTGATCTGCTTCTTTGACTTATCGTCCATGAATTGCCTCCCTGAGCGGAGGGCGCAGCCCGAAGTCGAAGGGACTTTCAATTACGCTTCGACTTCACTGCAGTCCGCTCAGCGCGAAACTAATCTTCCCTCTTCGGCCAATGAGATTCACCATGTCGGATGATCAAATACAAATGAACGCCGATGAATCCGGCCAGCACCGCCGGCAGCATCCAGATATGCGCGGAGAAGAAGCGCTGCAGCGTGAGCGCGCTCAGGTCCGGGCCGCCGCGCAGGGCTTTGAGAATGAACTCGCCGATGAAGGGGACGGTTCCGGCGATCTGCGTTCCGACCGTGGTGGCCCAGTAGGCCCGTTGATTCCAGGGCAGCAAATATCCTGTGAAGCCCATGCCCAAAGTGGCGAGGAGCAATCCAATGCCGATCAGCCAGGTGAGCTCGCGCGGATATTTAAAGGAAGCGGTCACGAACACCCGCAGCATGTGGACGAAGACCACGATCACCATCAGGGTCGCGCCCCAGTGATGAATCCCGCGGATCAACCAGCCATAGGCCACGCCTTCCATGATGTACTGGATCGAGTCATAGGCATGGTCCGGGGAAGGTGTGTAATACACGGTGAGGAAGATGCCGGTCAGCCCCTGCAGGAGGAAGAGGAACAAACTGGCCGAGCCGAGCGTATTCCACCAGTTGCCCTTCGGTTCGGGCCGGTCGAGCAGGGACGTGTAGATCTCGTTCAGGCCGAGCCGCTCATCCATCCATTCGTAGACTTTTTTCCACATGGTCAGCCTGCCTTGAAGAAGATCTCGATGACGCCGTCTTCGGTCAGGCGGTGTTCGGCGAAACTGTCCAGCGGTCGGGGAGGAGGTCCGTCAAGCACTTCCCCTGTGGGACTGAATTTGGCATCATGGCATGGGCAGAGATACGCTCCTGCCTGCTCGCTCCAGTTCACGGTGCAGGCCAGGTGCGTGCAGCGGCTGTTGAGGATCAGCAGGTCGTTCGGATCCTCCGAGTTTCGCAAGGCGTATCCGCCAAAGGAGCTGGAGGTGCGTTCCCAGCCGTTGACCTGCACGCGCGTGAACGAGAACTGGTAGGGCTTGCCGATCTCCATGTTCTCTAGCCTGCCGATGGGGATCCAGGCCTCCTTGCCGCCTTCGCGCAGGGCCGGGTCGATCAAATACGAAATGGAGGGCAAACCCAAGGCGAGGCCGATGGCTCCTCCGACAATGCCCGTCGTCACCTTGATGAAATCGCGACGGGACAACTCCTTTGAATCTGACATGCCTGTCTCCTGAACGATTTGGCTTGCAAGCCGGGGGTTTCCGGCAGCAAACCAGTGGGCTGATTTTACCGCTGACGCGAACTGTAGATCGGGATTATAAGGGCCTCCCTCCACTTTTTTGGAGGCAGTTGGAAACCAAATATCGAGGAAATTTGTCACTTTTTGAATTCGGTACTTCGTGTGAAGATTGGCTGGGACTGATGCCCTCTCCCACCGTAAGTGGCAAAAATCCCTGCAAGTGGAGGTAAAATAAGCCCTTCGGATCAAGGGCCAAAGGCAGTGCGAAGTCCGCATGGGAACGCCGGCAGGCGGACCTGTAATTACTGCTTCTTGCATAAATCTCTAAACCGGAATTGGCCGAAACAAGGCTGGAAATTGTAACTATATTTTAGATATTTACGCAGCACTCTGTAAATAGGAGGCAGCGATGGGCCTTAATAGGAACGTGAGTCTTTCCACCGCATTGCGTTACAAGGGACAGGGGCCTTTTTTGTCCTTCATCCTGCATCGCATCGGTGGATTGGGGATGGCGGTATTCATCACGATTCATATTTTATCCGTGTACATCGAGGCGCTGGGCTGGAAGATCGGGGACATCCTGAATGATATTTACATGAACTGGGCCTTCCAGATCTTCATTTTCTTTTGCGTGCTTTTTCATGCCATCAACGGCCTGCGCATCACGCTGCTGGACCTGTTCCCCAGGCTGAGCACCTACCATCGGGAAGCCCTGTGGATCGAATGGGCGCTCTTCCTGCCGGTCTTCGGCCTGTCGGTTATCGTCATCCTCGCCACGGCTGTGGGAGGCTAGGATGAACCGAAGCGAATCCCGATCCCTGCCGCTCACAAAGCGCGGCTTGAATTTTGAAATGCTGATGTGGATCTTCACGCGCCTGACCGCGCTGGCCATGTATGCCCTGATCCTGTTCGCGATCATCGGCGCGCTGATCATGGGCGCACGGCAGGACATGAACCTGGCCGACGTGCTGCGCTGGGGGTTCATGCCCAACTCGCCGCACGTGCAAAGCACCGACGTGCCTGACCTGGGGCCGTGGTCCACTCCCTTCTGGCGGATCGTAGCCAGCGGGCTGCTGCTCATCGCCACCGCCCACGGCGTGCACGGGCTGGTGGTGATCGCGGACGACTACATCGTCACGCCGCGCGGGCGAAACACGGTGAGAGGGATCAGCATTGCCTTCATGCTGATGATGAGCTTCATCGGTTTGTACGTCATCTGGACTTCGTGAAATGATTTAACACAAAGGGTACAAAGAAAAAAATGAAACTCTGTGATCTCTGCGCACTCAGCGGTTAAAGGAATTTATTCATGCCGAATGTCCATCAATTTGACGTGGTGGTCGTCGGTGCCGGGGGAGCAGGACTGATGGCCGGCCTGTACTCCTCGCGCGGGGCGAAGACGGCCGTGATCAGCAAACTGTATCCCACCCGTTCACACACCGGCGCGGCGCAGGGCGGCATCAGCGCGGCCTTTGGCAACCTGGAGGAGGACAAGCCCGAGTGGCACACGTACGACTCGGTAAAAGGTTCCGATTACCTCGGCGATCAGGACGCGATCGAGTTCATGTGCGAGGAGGCTCCCCAGGCCGTGCTCGAATTGGAGCACATGGGCCTGCCCTTCGATCGCACCCCCGAGGGCCGCATCTCCCAGCGGCCCTTCGGCGGGCACACCAACAACGTCACCGGAAAACCCGTACGGCGCGCCTGCCATGCCGCCGACCGCACCGGGCACATGATCCTGCAAACCCTCTATCAACAGTGCCTGAAGAACAAGGTGACGTTCTTCGATGAATATCAGGTGCTGGATTTCCTGATCGTCAACCGCAGGACCGCAGGTATCGTCGCGGTTGAGCTTGCGACCGGTGAATTTCACACTTTCCACGCCAAGGCGGTGATCTTTGCCACCGGCGGTCACGGGCGCATCTTCGAGGTGACCTCGAACGCCTACGCCTACACCGGCGATGGCGCGGCGCTGCTGCTGCGCCGCGGCATTCCGCTCGAGGACATGGAGTTCTTCCAGTTCCACCCGACCGGCATTTACAAGCTGGGCATTCTGATCACCGAAGGTGTGCGCGGCGAGGGCGGCGTGCTGATCAACGGCAAGGGGGAGCGTTTTATGCCGAAGTACGCGCCGACCGTCAAGGACCTGGCTTCGCGCGACGTGGTCTCGCGCGCCATCTACACCGAGATCCGTGAGGGTCGAGGCGTCAACAGCTCGAATTATGTCTGGCTCGATGCGAGGCCTGAATCGATTGCCAGGTACGCGGCGGAGGACGGCCGAACCAATCCCGACGGCTCACCCTACGTTCTCAGCGGGGAACAACTGCTGGCAAAGGTGCCGGACATCATCGATTTCTGCCGGGTCTACCTCGGCGTGGATCCGCTGACACAGATGATGCCGACCCAGCCGACCGCGCACTACACCATGGGCGGCATCCCCACAAACAAGTTCGGCGAGGTGGTGATCGACGAGTCGAACGCGGTCTTTCCCGGGTTGTATGCTGCAGGGGAATGCGCCTGCGTATCGGTCCACGGCGCGAACCGCCTCGGCACAAATTCGCTGCTCGACCTGATCGTGTTCGGAAAACACGCCGGCCTCAAGGCGGCCGAATACGCCCAGCAGGCGGATTTCGAACCGCTTCCGCCTGACCCACAGGCGGATTCACGCGCCCAATTCGAAAAACTACGCAACGGATCCGGCAAAGAGAACGCCTTCGACATCACAACCGAGATGAAAAAGGTGATGTTCGACCTGGTGGGGATCTATCGCAATGAAAAGGGCATGCAGGAGGCCATCACCAAATTGGATCAGCTCAAGGAACGCTTCCAACATGTCAAAGTGACGGATCGCGGCAGGATATTCAACACGGAATTATTTCACACCTGGGAACTTGGCAACATGCTGGATGTTTCAGAAGTGGTGGCGAAGTGCGCCCTGAACCGCAGGGAGTCGCGCGGCGGGCATTCGCGCGAAGACTTCCCCAATCGCGATGACAGCGACTGGTTGAAACACACCCTGGCCTGGCAGAAGAACGGCGGAGTGGAGATCCGCTATAAACCGGTCGTGATCACCAAATACCCGCCGAAGGAAAGGGTTTACTGAAATTCGCGCGGAGCGGAGGGTCGAGGCAAGTCCGAGACCCGTAGTCGAAGCGCTCTTCGACTTTTGCTTCGCCTTGCTCAGCATACGCTCAGGGCAACATATCCGGAGAAATCATGCAGGTAACTTTAAAGATCTTCCGCTACAACCCCGAGGTGGACAAGAAAATCCACTACGAGACCTACAACTTCGAGGCGCAGGAGACCGACCGCATCCTGGACCTGCTCGAACATGTGAAGGGTTACTTCGACGGCACGCTTTCGTTTCGCCGGTCGTGCGCGCACGGCGTGTGCGGCTCGGACGCGATGCGCATCAACGGACGCAACATGCTGGCCTGCAAGGTTCTGGTGCGCGATGTGGGTGGGCAGATCACCATCGAACCGCTGCTCGGCCTGAAGATACAAAAGGACCTGATCGTGGACATGGAACCCTTCTTCGACAATTACAAGAAGGTCCTGCCGTGGTTCATCAACGACAGCCCGCTCCCCGCGGACGAGAGAGAGCGGCTGCAAAGCCCGCAGCAGCGCGCCCGCTTCGACGACACCACGAAATGCATCCTGTGCGCGGCCTGCACCACCTCCTGCCCGACCTTCTGGGCCAACGACGATTACCTCGGTCCCGCGGCGATCGTCACCGCGCATCGCTTCATCTATGACAGCCGCGACGAGGCCGCCGCCGAACGCCTGCACATTCTGAGCGAGACCTCCGGCGTGGCGCGCTGCCACACCGCTTATAACTGCACCCTGGCCTGTCCGCGCGAGATCGAGATCACCAGGGCCATCGGGGAATTGAAGATGTCGATGATCACCGGCAAACTGGATTGATCCGGATCGAAATTCATGCGCGCAAAATATGTACACACCAACCTGATCGCGCAGGATTGGAAACGCCTGGAGGATTTTTATTCAGAAGTGTTCGGATGCACGCTCGTCCCTCCGGAGAGGGATTACCAGGGCGAGGCGCTCGACGCCGGAACCGGCCTCAAGGGTGCGCGCCTGAGAGGGGTGCACATGCGCCTGCCGGGCTATGAAGGGAACGGCCCCACGCTCGAGATCTACACCTACGATTCCATGAAAGCGCATCCGGGAACCGCGGTCAACCGGCCCGGGTTTGGTCACATCGCCTTTGAAGTCGATGACGTCCGCGCAGCCGCGGAAATTGTGAAATCCCGCGGCGGAGCAGCGGTGGGCGAGATCGTCACCCTGACAACGAAAACCGGCGCGCAGGTGAACTGGTGTTACATGACCGATCCGGAGGGCAACATCCTGGAATTGCAGTCATGGGCAAAGTAAAGAGATCAGGGGTTCTACAATAGCAGCGGGCCGCGCACACCACGCGGCCCGCTGCTATTGGATTCTGCATCAAGGCGGATCACCTTCTCAAGCGGCACACCTTTCCATCCCATTCACAGGCAAAGGAATTGTTGTTGCAGGTTTTCTGCTTGGTGAATTCGGCGCAATTCACGATACAACTCTTGGTCTTGAGTTTGAGCACCTCGCAGTTTGGCTGAAGTGTCGGGGGATTCTGCGTACAGCATCCCAGAAGATAATCGAAGGCATGGCCTTGCGGGCACAGCGTGGTCTCCGCCTGAACGGCACGCTCTGGGTGGATGACCTGTCCTTGATGGGCGCGGCAAATCCACCGGGAGCACAGCCCGAATCCGGTCAACCGGTTGGT
>Ga0194127_10008574_pt1 | contig 10924 bp, 14 predicted proteins | sample TA2KigC100mmetaG_FD_148624 | JGI IMG/M metagenome (GOLD analysis project Ga0194127, IMG submission 148624) | Freshwater microbial communities from Lake Tanganyika, Tanzania - TA2015036 Kigoma Deep Cast 100m | ecosystem: Environmental > Aquatic > Freshwater > Lake | place: Tanzania: Lake... | reverse complement strand
TTATTTTCATTGATTACCTTAATATATGTGCTTCCAGCAGGTATAAGTCAAACCTTTCTGTCAATTCATATTCATATATCAAAGCAATTGCTGAAGAACTTAGGGGGCTCGCCGTCGAGTTTAATGTCCCAATTGTATCCGCTACTCAGACCACTCGTTCAGGTTATGGTAGTAGCGATGTTGAACTTACTGATACTTCTGAATCCTTTGGTCTCCCTGCTACTGCTGATCTTATGTTTGCCCTTATTAGCACTGAAGAGCTTGAGCAGTTGGGACAAATTATGGTTAAACAGTTGAAGAACCGATACAATGACCCAACAATCTACAAGCGTTTCATTGTAGGCATTGACCGTGCCAAGATGCGTCTTTATGATTGTGAGCAAACTGCTCAGAAGGATATACTTGACAGCGGGCAGGATGATGAGCATAATGATGAAGACAAGAAACCTAAAAAATCATTTGAGGGATTTAAGTTTTGAAGATAGCATCACTCCACATTGGACACGATGCTTCTTCATCTTTTTTTGATGGTGAAAATTTAGCTTATTTTCTTGAGGAAAGATATTCTAGAATTAAGCACGATGATCGATACGATATTTGCTTAGAAAAATTATTAGAATTAAATATTCGGTTTAATTTTTTAATTGTTTCTTCTTTTGATAATCAAGTTTTAAATTCTTTAACATCAAATCCAAAGTTTAAAAAGTTTGTTTTAGATTATAAGCAACAACAAGGTCAATCCCCTCAGATTATTTTTGATCATTCACATCATCGTCATCACGCTTCTCTTGCTTTTTATAATAGCAACTTTGATAGATCTTTAGTTTTTGTTATAGATGGGTCTGGACAGAATGAAGGAGATATTAGAGAATGTGAATCTGTCTACATTGCAGAATATCCAGATAAATTTATTCCTATCTATAAAAATTATTTAATTGTGGGATCAAATAACCCATTACAAGATTTGGAAAAGATTAGAAAAAAATATCCAGATGCTGAATGTACTGCCGAATCCAAACTTGGAATTGCATCTCTTTATGGTAGTTGTGCTTCACATTTCGGGGAGAGTGAATTATCTGCGGGAAAAGTGATGGGAATTCAGTCATATGGAAATGGTGATAATAAAAATTATGTTAAAAATAAATTCTATGTTAACGATGTAGATTTTAGTATCGACTACAAGTTGCTCAGATGTTATAATAAAAATATAAAAATTTTTGATAAAGTTAATTGTGATAATTTTAAAGAATTATCCAATTATGCTAAAGATCTCCAAAAACAAACTGAACAAATGGTGTTGAGTTTAATTGACAAATATGTAAACCAAACCAATATTAAAAATGTTTGTATTTCTGGTGGATATGGTATGAATGTTATTGCTAATACTTTATATCAGAAAACTTTCCCTGAACTACAATTTTACAATGAACCATTATCAATGGATTGTGGAATATCTTTGGGGGCTTGTTTCTATCATTATAGGAATAAAACCAAAGATGTAAAAAAGAAACCAATTATAAACCCTTTCTTTCACGGGGGCTTGACAAAAATACATTAATCTCTTATAGTAAATCTGAAACATAAAAAATTTATGGAAACTGTGGAAACTGCAAAACATGTTGATTTTGATAGGTACGCTGAATTTGTAGATGCTGTAACCTCTGATGCATCTAAAGATTTTCTTGCCCTTTCAGATCGTCTTGTTGCTTTAGATGAAAAGGGTGCTAATATTGAGCGACTTCTAACTGCTGCTGTTGGCATCAATGCAGAAGGTGGTGAGTTTATGGAAATCGTTAAAAAGATGGTCTTTCAGGGCAAACCTTATAACGAAGATAATCGTGAGCATCTGATTATCGAACTGGGTGATATTATGTGGTATGTTGCTCAAGCTTGTATGGCACTTGATGTATCCCTCGATGCTGTGGTTGCTCGCAATGTACAGAAACTTCTGAAGCGTTATCCTGAAGGTGCCTTTGATGTTTATTTCTCTGAAAACCGTGCTGTTGACGACCGATGACTAAAGAAAAAAAAGTGACGGTTAAAATGGATGCTCGCTGTGCTGCAGCAGTTCGTCAAGTACTATTTGATGCTCAAAAGGGATATACTTATGATGAAGTAAGTGTTCCTCCTCGTATTTCCGATATCCGCTCCGTTATTCGGGACATTGATGCAGATCTTGATGCTGTGTTAGGCGTCTGATGAAACTTCACCAGTTTTCTCCACTTGTTGTTTATGAAACAGAGATTCCTGGGTTCAGAGAACCTCTGTTAGATCTTCACAAAGATCATTCTTTTGATCATAAGAGTGGGTTGATTACTGGTGAGTTAAATGGCAAGGTCTTAGTCCATAAAGATCCAAATTTTTCAGACTTTTTTAGACAAGTTAAATTAAAAGTTTTGGAATATCTGGATCTTTTTAATTTTGATCATACTTTGTATGATTTAAATTTTGTAAAAACTTGGTATACTGTATGTGATAAAAAATGGAATGTTCCTCCACATCACCATTCTTGTTCTCATATCAGTTATGTTTATTATCTTCAGACTCCACAAGATGATCCTCTCTGTTTTCGGATTGATAATCCGAACGAATGGTTTGGTGATGCTTTTTTCTTCTCATTTAAAAGAGATGAACACAATGCTTGGATTCACACAGTCCAACCTTCAGATGAAACTTTATTGATTTTTCCTGGTAAAGTGCAGCATTTTACTAAGGGACCTAGATTATCTGAAAGAATTTGTATTGCTGGTGATGTTCTCTTGACATTAAAGGAGGATATGCTAGACTATGAATCTGGACTGTTACCCCATAAGTATTGGAGTCAGTTCTGACGGGGAATTAGCTCAGTTGGTAGAGCGCCTGCTTTGCAAGCAGGATGTCAGCGGTTCGAGTCCGCTATTCTCCATTTGCTATTTGTGAATGGCGAATGCTGCCCGTGTACTCCAATGGTAGAGAGGGTGGACTTAGAATCCATACAGTGGAAGTTCGAATCTTCTCACGGGCACTAAATAAAATTAAAAACAAATGGCAAGATCTGGAAGGGACAATTGGGAAAAGTATTACTCTGGTAATGATGGGATACAAGTTACCGTTAAAAAGTCTTGTCAATATTATGATACTGACTCTTCTAGAAGCTCTGTCGGAACACTATCTATTGGGACTGTAGTAACATATAGAGATCCTTTATCTCGTCATATTGCAAGTGGTGCGAATACCAGAATAGCATTTCAAAGAACTGGTAGCGATGATGTTTTTTATACGGGTGTTGATAATTTTATAAAACCAGGTTCTGTTTCTAGAGTTGATTTAAGTCCAGAAGGGTTTGGGTTGGATAATCAAACATTCACTGTGTCTGAGTACTATAATAAACTTATTAATTCGATTTCCGATAGGTGGGATACTAACTCATACAGTGGTGAATTGTATGATTATCTTATGGAGTTAGTTGCATTTGCAAATACTGGCACTGTTAATTCTGCGGATTTAGCAGGAATAAAAACTCAAGGGTTTCCTTGGGGAGCAATACAAAGTGATTTTGGTGAAGTTATTGGACCTTTAGCATGTATTAGAAGAGATTTTCTAAGTGGATTGGGTATTAATTTAAGCAATGCTACCATTTCTATGCCACAGAAGGCGATACCATTATATGATTATAAATTAATATCTGGTGGACAAGAATACTTGATATCTGCAAAAGCTGGAAGAGGAACAGCAAACCAAGTTAAACCAAAATTTGTTATTGATGCCGTTGATGCGTCTCTTCCTCTTAGGTTAAAAAATAGTAAAGCATATCAAGTATTAAATGCAATAAATGATAATACTGTTAAAGGTGGTGCTTTTGCTGCGTGGAAGATAATACAACCAAACACTGATGGTACTCTTACTGATGCTTGCATAGCAGATGTTGTTGTTAATTATGATACTAGACAAGGTAAATCATCTAATAAATTAGCAAATAAAGCAATTTGGCAACCATTTGTTGACAGACATCTTTTAAATCAAAGTATTAATAATGTAACTTACGGACAGGTCAGATATAAATGTGAGACTTTAATACAAGCAGCATCAAGAGCAAATAGTTTACAGGCAGATTTAAAATCTATTTTTGAGTATTACTTAAATGAATCAAGAGTTATATATTTAAAACTTTCTATATTGCAACCAGGTGGTCAACCAAGATTTAATGTTATGAATGTTGATGGTGTGAGGAGAATTAATTCACTCGAACTTAGATCATCGAACGATAGTCAAAATAGAACGGCTGACAAAATTGGTTATGATAAAGTTAGATAGACACTTTGCAAACCGTCCACTCCGATTGTAAGCGGGCAAAATTTCCCCTATAATACAAATATGGCAAAGAACACTCACCTCGAACACTTAGAAGACGATATCCTCAATCAGGGATCTCTGGGTGGCAAAAACGCGATTGCATTTCTTCGTGAACTAGGAGATTTTTTACATCGTCAAAGGTCTAATCTTACAATTACTACCAAGTGGGACGGTGCTCCTGCAGTTGTGTGTGGCACTGACCCTGAGAACGGAAAGTTCTTTGTAGGCACAAAATCAGTTTTTGCAAAGACTGAACCCAAAATTTGTTACACTGTTGCAGATATCACTAAGTTTTATGGTGAAGATGGACAACTTGCTCAAAAACTTAGGAAGTGCTTACTTCATCTCAAGAACTTAGATATTCGTGGAGTTCTTCAGGGAGATCTTCTTTTTACTAATGATAAAGTTGCGAGAATTATCAATGGTGAAACTCTGATTACCTTTAGACCAAATACTATTACTTATGCTGTTCCTTCAGGATCTGACTTGGGGAAACAAATTGATGTTGCAGAATTGGGTATTGTTTTTCATACTCGATATACTGGACCTTCGATTTCTGAAATGAGTGCAAGTTTTGGTGTGGATGTTGATAAACTCGCAAAAGATTCTTCTGTTGCAGTATTCTCATCTACTTTTAAAGACGTAAGTGGTACTGCAAATTTTAGTCCTGAACAATATCGTAATTATACTGCTGCCGTAAATCGCGCAGAGGGATCTTTACGCCAGGCATCTGCTTTCTTAGACGTTCTTCGTGAAACAGGAACTTCGAAGTTTATGATGGCAACTTTGTTTAAGCAGTATTTTAATACTTACATTAAGAGTGGTGAGGGTGTAAGAAATACTCGTGATGTTGCACGTAACTTTGCTGGGTATTACATCAAACTTTTGGATAAAGAAATCCTGTCTAAAAAGACAAAAGCAGCACAAGATAAATATTTACAAATGAAAAAAGAAGGTCTTGCTTTTATTACTAAAAATGAAAATGCTATCTATATGACAGTAGCATCTTATATTAACCTTCAGACCGCTAAAAAAATGGTGATTAATCAATTGGCAAGAGTTAATACCCTGGGAACTTTCCTTCAGACCGATGATGGTTTTAAGGTCACCGCGCCAGAGGGGTTTGTTGCTATTAAAGATGGTGCAGCACTCAAACTTGTAGACCGTTTGGAATTCAGTAGAGCAAACTTTACGATTGCTAAAAATTGGGATAAAGGAGATACTAGGGAATGAAACAATTTTTTAAATTCTTGCAAGAAGCTGCTGGTAGTCAAGCAGTCCAACAAGCAACCCGTATGGGTCTGCAAAGTGATGGACACGGTGGATGGTATAAAGATGGTGAGTTTGTAGCAAAAACTGTAAAAGGAAAACTTGTTTTTTACAACAAGCGTCAGTCAGTTGGTGGGAAAGATCCTGCACAAACTCCAAAAGAAAAAAATATTTCAGATCCAAATTTTGTAGATCCTACAACTCAACAACAAGCAGCACCCGTAGATCCTAATGCTGCTGTAGATCCTAATGCACAGATTGATCCTGCAACAGGTCAACCTGTTCAGGCAGCACCACCTCCACCACCAATTCCAACTCCTCCTCCTGTAGAGAAAACAAAAGGAACTTTAACAATTGCATTTGGTAGATTTAATCCACCAACAGTTGGACACCAGCAATTGATGGATACGGTTGCTGGTGCTGCAGGTGAAGAAGATTTTTTAATTGTTCCTTCTCGCAGTCAAGATAAGAAAAAGAATCCACTAGATGCAGACACTAAGGTTGCTTATATGCAAAAAATGTTTCCACAGTATGCTGGAAACATTGTAAATGATCCTAATACTCGTACTATTTTTGATGTTCTCACAAAAGCACATAATGATGGATATGCAAATGTAAGAATTGTTGGTGGTGCCGATAGAGTTAAAGAGTTTGATAAATTAGCAAACAATTACAATGGATCTCTTTATCAATTTGATGGTATTGAGGTAGTTTCTGCTGGAGATAGAGATCCTGATGCAGAAGGTATCGAAGGTATGTCCGCATCTAAATTAAGACTTGCTGCAGCAGAAGGTGATTTTATTACATTTAGAGAAGGAATTCCTAGCACTTTAAATCGTAAAGAAGTATTAGAATTATTTTATAATATTAGAAATTCGATGGGAATCAAAGAGGGTTGGGATGTTTGGGAAATTGCTCCTAAATTAGATTCTCAAACGCTTCGTGAAAATTATATGAGTGAAAATATTTTTAGAATTGGCAGAATTGTAGAAAACTTAAATACAGGTCTTATTGGTAAGATTATTCGTCGTGGAACTAATTATCTTATCTGTGTAACAGAAGATAATATTATGTTTAAGTCTTGGATTAAAGATGTTTCTGAAGCATATTCAGAAACGAAAATGGATCGAAATATGCGTGTTCCAAGTGAAAACAAACCAAATACTCTAGTTGGTACTAAAGGATACTTTAAGTATGCGGCAAGTAAAACTCCAGGACAAACTTCGCATGTCAAAAAATTCCTAAATAAGTATAGGAAAAAGTAAGTAATTCACAATCCCTCCAATGAGTAAAAATATTTTTGAGGAACTACCTTCCCGCAAAGGCACTGCCGCTGAGGCTCGTCCCCAACCAAAAGGGGGACCTACTAGAGGGGGAAGTACAATGGGTGCTTCTGATGTAGAGCAAGGTGCTGATCCAAAAGCAAAAGCAGAAAAGCGTATTCGCCAGGCGGTTTATGATATTCGTTATCGTGCAAGAAGAGAGGACATTACACTTGGACAAGCATTGTCACAATATCTTCAGAACAGTAAACTAACTCCTCAAGAGCAAGCAGCAGTAAAATCACAACTCAAGGAAGAGTATGAAGTTGCTGATATGATTGCTGATGCAACAGCAAATGCTCTTTACAGAGTATTTGTAATGAATGAAACAACTTCTGAGCAAGTTGATCCTTCCCAAGAATATCTTGAGGAACTTAAGGCAACTCCAGATAGAAAATATCACGTAAGAGTTACTGATAAGAATACTGGAAAAACATATTACAGATATGCAACTCGTGAAAAAGTTAATCAACTAAGAGCGAATCCAAATATTCGTTCAGTTGAGATGCTTGATAAGATGGATCCAACATATGGAAAACCACCTTATGAAGGTGAAAGAAAGCGTGGAGAGCAAACTGCAAGAGTAAAAGCAGGTAAAGGATTGGATCCAGTTGGACAAGAAGATAAGGATATTGACAACGATGGCGATCACGATAAGACTGATAAGTATCTTCTAAACCGTAGAAAAGTTCGTGGCAATGCCATTGCAACTCGCAAAGAAGATTTTATTTGGTCAGAAGAGACAACCAGCACGGAGGGCCAAAACGCAAAAAAGATCACGGGAAAAGGAGTCGATAACTACGCCACAGGTGTAGTTAAAGTTTCTCCCGATGAAAGTGGTGAAGTTAAAAAAGAAGAATATTCTGCTGGACTGAGAAGATTTGAATCTGCTCTTCAGTTTGAAGCAAAGATGACTTCTGCCGAAAAGGAAGAAGAAGGTAAACTGAAGGATAAGTATGATAAGTCTGATATGAAGAAATCTATGAAGAAGCAGTATGGTGATAAGAAGGGAAAGCAAGTTTACTTTGCTACAATTCGTAAGCAAGCAATGCAAAAAGCTCATTACGAATTCGAAGATGGTACTCTTTTAGATGAAATGGGAATGCCAATTCTTGCTGTAGTTAAGAAAGATTCGGAAAACAAAGAGGAATCACCTTGTGGAACTGATGATATGAGGTCTTTACCTACTAAGGCAAATCTTGTAAAGAATAAGATGAGAGCAATGGGTCTTAAGATGTCTTATGAACTTCCAGGTCCAACAATCTCAGAAAGAGAAATGGATGAACCAGGTGAAGAGGATTGGAGACCAGATGTTCGTGCTCATAACAGAGCAGTTGGGTATCGTGGATCATACAAGCCTTATAAGCGCAATCCAAAACCAGGAACTTCTGGACCAGGATCACAAGCAAAACCAGCTGACTGATAAATAAGACAGGATACTCTCACACGGAGGACATCATGGGAGCAGTAGTAGCAGTGGTAAAACCACTCCTTCTCCAAATTGCAACACACCCAGCTGTTAAAAATCTTATTATTGATCTTTTGACCAAGTATGTAAAATCGACCGACAATAGCATTGATGATATGGTTCTTGCTACTGTTAAGGAACTTCTCTTTAAACCACAATCTGAAGGATGATTACCTGCTTTGTAACTAATTGGGGAGTAACTATTGTTCTTGGTTTACTGTTAACTGCATCAGAGTGGTTAGCAAAAACAAAAAAATTTGAGGAGAATGGGTTACTTGACCTCATAACACATTTTTTAAAAGTCATTTTGCGTAAGGAGACCAATAAGTAAAGGTCTCCTTTTTTTATAAATATCAATATAAAAGAATTATAGGTAAGGAAACATGGCTCTTTGGGGCAAAGCGGACGCAATCTATTCTCCTGGAACTGTAACAGTTGATCTCGATAATGGGACTATTACTGGTTCGGGAACCACATTTACTCGTGCTAATGTTGGTGACGTAGTTCTTATTGGTGCTGGAGCTACTTACGGTAGAGTAATTATTTCTAGTATTACTTCGAATACTCTCATTTCAATTGCATCGACTCAATTCATTATACCTAATGCAGGACATGCAATTGCTGGTGTTGCATATACAATCTCACAAGAACCAAAATATACTCTTCACGATTCTCGTTGGGGTGCTAACCAAATTTTTGGTATCGATGAAGATGAAGTTGGCATAGCAGTAACTACTCAATATGCATTAACTCATGCTGGTTGGGTTGGAATTCATACATATAATGACAACGAAGGAAATCTAAGAGTTAAGCACGAAGTTCTCGTAGCAATGTCTGGTATTACAACTGGTACTGTTGGCGCTGGTAGAACGGAAGGTGATGCTGATGACGATTCATTCGGAGCATTTGTATACAAACCATAATTGATTTAGATTTATGAGATTTGATGAGTTGAATGAAAACAACTATTTAATATTTGCTATAAAATTCTACGATAATCCACAAGCTCTTACTAGGGAAGATTTTGAGGATGATTTAAAGCGTTTTAAATATGTCAAAAGACTGTTAAAACGATACAAAAATACGGGTGTTTTAAAGACTCATCTTATTCTAAATCATTTGACAGTTTTGTTTAATGTATTTGATGATGCTGCGGTTCCTTTATTATTCTATAATTTAGAATCTGATCTATGGCCCGCAATCAAAAGTTTCTTATTATTTTTACATCGAATACCTGAGTATCCTAGATCAGGTGTACATGATATATTAGAAGATGATTATTGTTTATCTCAATTACAGAAAATCTGATGAATATAGATAAACTTATTTCCATAATAAGAGATATTAAGGAAGAGGCAGTCGCTGCTCCTACAAACGCTGTAGGTAGTGGTCAAATTGCTGGAACTAAAGAGGCTGGAGATAATCCTCCAGTTTTTGGAAAATCAAAAAAATATGCTAAAGGTGGTAAAGGATCACGTAAGTGGTGGTTGCAGTATTTAAAAGGTAAATAAAATGTTTTCCCAAGAATCAAAACTCGCGGTTCTTGAATCTAAACTTGGTATTTATGAAGACCTATCCCGCGAAATGCTTACAAAACTAGAAGCAGCGGTCGATAAGATATCCGAGGGGAATGCTCACATCGCTATGATTCTTGCAAAGCACGATGAAAGAATCGAACAAAGTATTAAGACAGATGAACTGATCGTCAAAATGATTGATGATCTTAAGGAAGAAAATAAAGAAGACCATAAAGCAGTTATTGCAAGAATAGAAATATTAGAAAAAGTAGTTGAGGATCTCAAAAAGTTTAGATGGCAGTTTGGAGCAATTCTTGCCGCTATTTTAATTGGCGTGAATCTTATTCCATCGATGAAAACTTTATTGACTCCTGAACCTGCTCCTGCTACAATAGAAAGAACGAAGTAATACCTCCTTCATAATGGATTTTGTTGATGCCAAGTATATTGGTTTAGTTTCATCACGCCTGCAAAAATTCAAGAGGGTTAAGTCGGATCTCTACAACTTCCGCTGCCCTATCTGTGGGGACTCCCAGAAGAATAAGAACAAAACGAGGGGATATCTATATCCAGTAAAGAACAATACCAACTTTAAATGCCACAATTGTGGTGCGAGTATGTCCTTTAATAATTTCCTCAAAGAACTTGACCCAACTCTTCATAAACAATACACGATGGAGAAGTTTAAGGAGGGACATACTGGTCGAAACTTTGTTGTAGAGGAACCAAAGTTTGAGTTTCCTAAACCAGTCTTCAAGAAGAAACTCAATCTACCCAAAGCATCAGAAGTTGAGGTAGCAAAAAACTATTTGGAAAAAAGGCGACTTGATCCCGAAAAGTTTTATTTTGCACACAATTTTAAAGAGTGGACAAACACTCAAAAAGTTACGTTCGACACTATCGGTAGGGATGAGAGTCGCATTATTATACCAATGTATGATAAGGAAAGTAACTTGATTGGTTTTCAGGGTAGGGCACTGGGACCTAACTCTGTTAAATACATTACCGTGATGCTT
>Ga0194127_10008573_pt1 | contig 10924 bp, 10 predicted proteins | sample TA2KigC100mmetaG_FD_148624 | JGI IMG/M metagenome (GOLD analysis project Ga0194127, IMG submission 148624) | Freshwater microbial communities from Lake Tanganyika, Tanzania - TA2015036 Kigoma Deep Cast 100m | ecosystem: Environmental > Aquatic > Freshwater > Lake | place: Tanzania: Lake... | reverse complement strand
GTGATGCTCTGGTCTCGCCATCCGCGTGCGGTCTGGATTCTGGGAGGGCTCAGTTTTGCCGAGTCCTCTTTCTTCCCGATTCCACCGGATGTGATGCTTGCTCCTATGAGCCTCGCCCAGCCAAGGCGAGCCCTCTGGTTCGCAACGGTTACCACAGTCACTTCTGTTGCGGGCGGTGTGGCGGGCTATCTGATCGGCCTCTGGGCCTTCTCGGCCATTGAGCCTTGGCTGATGCAGTCGCATTATTGGCCCGCGTTTCTGAAGGCCCAAGAGTGGTTCGATGAGTGGGGTTTCTGGGCGGTTTTTATTGCAGGCTTCTCCCCAATTCCATACAAAGCATTCACCATCGCAGCGGGTGTTGCGGCAATGCCCCTGCTGCCCTTTGTCTTGGCCTCTCTGATTGGGCGCGGTGGCCGCTTTTATCTCGTGGCCTTGCTGATGCGGTGGGGTGGTTCCGCCATGGAGGAGGCCCTGGCGCGAATCGTGGATCGACTCGGCTGGATCACTGTAGGACTTCTTCTGCTGGCCCTGGCTTGGCAGGCCTGGTCCTAGTCACCAGCCAAACACCCGCCACTGTGGTGAGTGTTCCCAGCACTGTAATCAGCGTGATCGGCTCATCGAAGAGAACCCAGTCCATGGCGGCCGTAGTGGGTGGCGTGAGATAGAGCAGGCTGGTGACATTGGTGGCTGCGCCTTCTCGAATGAGCACGAAGAGCAGCGAGATGGCCCCAATAGAGATGGCGAGGACCGACCATGCCATTGAGAAAACAAACTCGGGATGCCAGTTGATTACGCGGGTCTCTAAAAAGAAAACAAATGGCAGGCAGACCAGGGCAGCCGCCACAAACTGAATCGACATGCCGGTCATCAGATCAAAGTCGGGGCAGGCCCGCTTCTGATACAGGGTTCCGATGGTGATTGATGCCAGTGCAATAGCCGAGAGGCCCAGGCTCAGTGTGGTGAGCCCGGTGAGTGAGACCTTGGTGGCCACCACGAGCCCCACACCGGTGAGCCCCATGGCAAGTCCGATCCATTGGGTGGGGTGGATGCGTTCACGAAGAAGGCTCAAAAACGCGGCGGTCAGGATGGGTTGCAGGCCCATGATCAGCGCCACCAGGCCGGCGGTCATGCCCTCGCGAACCGCTGCCCAGACGCCGCCCAGGTAGCCCGCCTGAAGCAGCAAGCCCGCAATGGCGATGCGAAGAGTGAGCGCCGCAGGCGGCCACGGCCGGCGCAATACAAGTGCAATGGGAATGAGCAGCATGAGCACGAGCACAAATCGAATCAGAAGAAAGGTCATGGGCTCGGCATGGGGCATGCCGTAGCGGGCCACAATAAAGCCGCTGCTCCAGATGAGCACAAAGATGAGCGGGAAGCTCGCGCGCAGTGGGGCGGGGATGGTCATTCGGGGGCTTGAGGCGGCAGAGGCATTTGCATCGATTTGGGGGGATAATGCCTGAATGTCATTTAAAGACCTGGGGCTCCACCCAGACATTCTCCAAGCCGTTGTGCAGGCAGGCTACGAGAACCCCACACCGATTCAAGAGCAGGCCATCCCGCATGTGATGTCGGGCCTCGATGTCATGGGCGCGGCCCAGACCGGAACGGGCAAAACAGCCGCCTTCACCCTGCCTATATTGCATCGGCTCATGCCGCATGCGAGCACCAGCGTGTCGCCCGCGCGCCATCCGGTGCGGGCCCTCATGCTCGCCCCCACCCGCGAACTCGCCGACCAGATCTTTCAGAATGTGCAGCAGTATTCGAAGAGCACACCGCTTCGCTCTGCGGTGGTCTTTGGTGGTGTGGACATGAACCCGCAGGTCGCCAACCTTCGGGCGGGCGTGGAGATCCTCATTGCCACCCCCGGCCGACTCCTCGACCATGTGCAGCAGAAGTCGGTGAACCTCTCGCAGGTCACTATTCTTGTGCTCGATGAGGCCGATCGAATGCTCGACATGGGCTTTCTGCCAGACCTCCAGCGCATCGTGAATCTCCTGCCCAAGGAGCGCCAGAGCCTGCTCTTCTCCGCCACCTTCTCGCCCGAGATCCGCAAACTCGCCAAGACGTTTCTCAAAGAGAATCCCGTGTCGGTGGAGGTCGCCCGGCGCAATGCCACGGCCGAGAATGTCACCCAGCAGGTCTATCGGCTCGATCGTCCCGAGGCCAAGCGCGCCGCCGTGATTGAGTTGGTCAAGACCCTGGGCCTGCGTCAGGTGATTGTCTTTACCAATACCAAGATTGGTGCGGGCCGACTGGCCCGTGAACTCGTGCGAGAGGGCATTGCCGCAGATGCCATTCATGGTGACAAGAGCCAGAATGAGCGCTTGAGCACCCTTGATCGTTTTAAGAAGAACGAGGTCGAGGTGCTGGTGGCCACCGATGTGGCCGCCCGAGGACTCGACATTGCAGAGTTGCCGGCGGTCATCAATTACGACCTGCCGCACACACCCGAAGACTATGTTCACCGTATTGGTCGCACGGGCCGTGCGGGCGCATTTGGTCAGGCCATCTCTCTGATGACCGATGACGACGAGCGCAACCTCAAGGACATTGAGGCCCTTGTTGGCAAGAAGTTTTCTCGCGAGCACCTGCACCTGAGTGCGGCCAGTCTTCGTTCACGGGGTGCAGGCAGCTCAGGTGATTCCAGTGGGTTTTCATCGTCGCGCCACTCGGATCGTTCGGATCGTTCGGATCGTTCGGAGAATTCGGATCGCTTGGATCGTTCAGAACGCTCGGATCGTTCAGACCGAGCCGATCGATCGAGTCGAGGCGGCCGAGCCGGGGCCTCTGGTTCTTCTTCAAGCGCATACGCGGCTGCGGTGCGTCGCCCACCTGCCCAGCCCTCGGACCCAATCTTCTCTCAGCCCTATGTGGAGCGCGAGCTGGCGCAAGCCGCCACTGCTACTGGGAATGCGAATGGAAGTGGCTCGGCGGATGCGGGTGGCGGGTCGACTGGGCAAGTCAATGCGCCCAATTCGGCCCCACCCACTTCGGTCTCATCTGCTCGAGCGGCGCTGTCTCGATCGAGCGCCATTACCCGGCGTGGCGAGGAAGTGCCTGCGCTGCTCGGTGGCCTGCGCAAGGCCAAGGCCTAGCCCAGACGAAATTTTTCTTGCATCGGGGCCTCCACGGCCTCGACCCACGCCCGAGGCATGTGGGCCTCTAAATGCGCCCAGGCCTCTTTGAGTTGACTCATTACTTTTTCGCTGCAACCAAGGGCTTTGGCCTGGTTCTGCTTGGAGAGCTTCTGGCCCTCTGAATTGCGTGCAACGGGAACATGAATCACCTCGGGTTGATGCAGGCCAAGGGCGGATTGAAGCATTCGGTGACGAGGCAGCGAGGCGAGCAAATCGTCGCCTCGGACAATGCGGGCGATGCCTTGATGCGCATCGTCGATTACCACCGCGAGGTGATAACTCCATAAGCCGTCTGCGCGCCGAATAACAAAGTCATCGAGCCCCTGCGGGGGTTCGAGACTCAAGGCCGTTTCGCTGCGAAATCGAGCGGCATGGCCGGGCCTTTGAAGCAAAAGCGTCGCCGAGTCAGGCAATCCCGATTCGGGGAATCCGGACTCGGAGAATCCCGACTCGGGCAATCCCGACTCGGAATTCGGCGGTCGACAGATTCCTGGGTACAACAACTCGCCATCTTCACTTCGCCGGGCCAAACCATCCTCGGCCCAGGCGAGGAGCCGACTGCGACTGCAGCTGCATTCATAGCAGAGGCCCTTGGCATACAAGTCCAAGAGGGCACTCTGATAGGCCTGGTAGCGATCGGACTGATAGAGCACGCCGTTGCTGCGGCCACCGAGCGCAGTTGGAAAATCATCCCAGACAAGGCCGTGGTCGCGCAGTTGTTGAAGAATGGTCTCGGCTGCACCGCGTTGTTCACGTGGCGGGTCGATGTCTTCCATACGAACCCACCACCGAAGACCGTTGGCCTTGGCATCGAGGTAACTCGCCAGGGCCGCAATGAGCGAGCCCAGGTGAAGGGGGCCCGTGGGCGAGGGGGCGAAGCGACCCGCAGCGGGGCAATTCATTGAGCGAATGCGCTCGTTCGACCAAGGCGTTCCACTGAATGCATTCTCTTCACGTGGTGAGCGTCACTCGATGGCGCGGTGGCCATTAACGCCTTTCGCCTCTAACGCCTCTAGCGCCTCTACTGCCTCTGCCGCCTCTAGCGCGCCTTCGCCGTCTGAAGATTCGCGAACGCCGAATCGGCCGCCTTCAGAATGAAGTCGATGGGCTCGCCCTGGTGTTGAATCGATAAAAATCCCGCCTCGTAGGCGGAGGGCGCCAGGTAGACGCCGCGATCGAGCATGGCATGAAAGAAGCGATTGAATTGATCGCGGTCGCTCGCGGTGACATCGTCCATGTGCTTGGGCAGTGATTTGCTGAAGTAGATGCCAAACATGCCCCCAACGCTGTCTGCGACGAAGCCTTCAATTCCTGCATTGCGAGCGCGTTGCACCAGGCCTTGCATGAGTTCGCTGGTGATGCGAGTAAGGGTCTCGAAGAAGCCAGGTTCGGAGATGATCTTAAGAGTGGCGATGCCTGCGGCCACTGCCACGGGGTTGCCCGAGAGCGTGCCCGCCTGATAGACCGGCCCAAGTGGCGCGACCACCGACATAATTTCTTTGCGACCGCCGAATGCACCCATGGGCATTCCACCACCAATGACTTTGCCCAGCGTGGTGAGGTCGGGGGCGATTCCCGTGAGGCCCTGGACTCCTCGAGCACCAACACGAAAGCCCGTCATCACCTCGTCGAAAATCAGCAGGCTCTTGTGACTGTCGCAGAGCCGGCGAAGGGTCTCGAGAAAACCCGGCACCGGGCGCACCAAATTCATATTGCCCGCGATGGGCTCGACAATGACCGCCGCAATCTGCGCGCCGTGTTCGGCAAAGCAGGCCTCGACACCCGCGGTGTCGTTGTAATCCAGAACGATGGTTTCAGCGGCGAATGATTCGGGCACACCAGCCGACGTGGGGTTGCCGAATGTAAGCAGGCCCGAGCCGGCCTTGACTAGAAGGCTGTCAACATGGCCGTGGTAGCAACCCTCGAACTTCAGAATCTTTGATCGCCCAGTGAAGCCGCGGGCCACGCGAATAGCCGACATGGTGGCCTCGGTGCCGCTTGAGGTCAATCGCATCATCTCCATTGAGGGCAGGTGGTCGCGAACCCATTCGGCCAACTCGACTTCACCGGCCGTTGGGGCACCGAACGACAAGCCCGATTCGGCCGCCTTCTGAACTGCAGCGATTACGCTGGGGTGGGAGTGGCCGACGATGGCAGGGCCCCACGAGCAGATGGTGTCGACATAGCGATTGCCGTCGGCATCCCAGAGATACGGCCCCTGGGCCCGCGCGAAAAAGCGCGGTGTGCCCCCCACCGAACGAAAGGCCCGCACCGGGGAATTCACTCCGCCCGGAATGGTCTGTTGGGCACGTGCGAAGAGCGACTGGCTCTGAGTAATAGAGGGGATCGAGGTGGGTGCGTTCAAGGGCTGTTTTCCTGTGGACTGGTAAGATCAAGCTGCATTCTAAAACGCGACCGACCATGAAAACTTATATGTGTCTCATCTGCGGCTGGATCTACGACGAAGCCGCTGGCCTGCCCGACGAGGGCATTGCACCAGGAACAACGTGGGAAGACATTCCCATTACATGGACATGCCCCGAGTGCGGCGCGCAGAAGTCTGACTTCGAGATGGTTGAGGTCTAGACCTCCAACTTCTCGAGGCGTCTAACTTCTCGAGGCCTCCAACTTCTCGAGGCCCCTCTCTTTCTTCTTCACGACATCGAACCGCGCGAGGGTCTCGCGCCGGGCCACATCGTGGTCCACAACGGGGTGTGGGTAGTCTCTTCCGAGTTGAAAGTTCGCCTGCCCTGTCAGTTCCGGTTGAACCGACCAAGGCGCATGAATCGCTTTGTCAGATAGTTGGGCGAGCTCGGGCACATAGCGTCGAATGAAGGCCCCTTTGGGGTCGAATTTCTCGCTCTGACTCACGGGGTTGAAGATTCGGAAATAGGGTTGGGCATCGCAGCCCGTTGATGCAGCCCACTGCCACCCACCGTTGTTGGCGGACAAATCGAAGTCGAGCAACTTCTCGGCGAAGTAGGCCTCGCCGGCCTTCCAATGAATGCCCAGGTCTTTGGTGAGAAAACTCGCCGTGACCATGCGCAGTCGGTTGTGCATATAGCCCGTCTCATTGAGTTGGCGCATGGCGGCATCGACCAAGGGGTAGCCCGTCTGGCCCTTGCACCAGGCCTCAAACCACGCCTTCGCCTCTGAATCTTTTGAATTCGGTCGATGGTCCCGCCACTCGATGGCGTCGTACTCCGGCCTGAAACTACGCTCGACCACATGCGGGAAGTTGGCCAAGATCTGCATATAGAAATCCCGCCAGATGAGCTCCGAGAGCCAGGTCTGGGCACCGGCCGATTGCCCGGGCATGGCTTGAATGAGTTCATGGGCCATGCGCACGGCCTTGCGAATACTCAGGGTGCCAAAGCGCAGATGCACAGAGAGGTAAGAGGGGCCTTTGACTGCAGGAAAGTCGCGGGCCTCTTTGTAGTCTTGTATGCGGCCCACGAAATCCTCGAAGAGTCGATTCGCGCCGGACTCACCGGTGGGAATGCGCAGCGACTCCTTGGCAGCGGCTGCAAAGCCCATCGCTTCAAGCGACGGAAGCGCCATGGGGTCTTTGCGCATGGCCAATTTCGGCCGGGCGACATCGGGTGAAAGGAGTCGAGCGCGGAGCAACTCGCCCGCTTCTCTCTCCTGGAAGTGCGCAGGGGTGCAGGACTTGAGCCATGCATTCTTGTAGGGGGTAAAAACACTAAAGGGTCTCGCGGCCTGGGTGAGGACCTCGGTGGTCTCGAAGATGCATTGGTCCTTGACCGTGATGAAGCCCACCCCAATTTCCTCCAATCGCTGGCGCAATTCGTTGTCGCGTGCGATGGCCGAGGGCTCATAGTCATGGGCGGCAATCACCCGAGCGGCATTCAAGGCGGTTGCCAGTGAAGGGATGCAGTCGCGTGGCCAGCCGTGCTGGGCAATGAGCTCGCCACCCCAGCCGATCAGGGTCTCGTTCAACTCTTGAAGGCTACGGTGAATAAAGGCAACGCGCCGATCGTCTTTGGGCAGTGGGTCCAGGATCTCCCGATCGAATATGAAGATGGGTGCGATGGGTTCTTCAAACGATAGGGCGTGGGCCAGGGCCGCGTGGTCTGTCAGACGAAGGTCGCGTCGCAGCCAGACCAGGGTGCTTGTGTTGGACTGGTTCTTTTCAAGGCCCAAGGCCATTCCTTTTTACGGTGGGGGAGGGGTACAATCCTTGCTATGGGACAGTTATGGTCCGACGAACTTCACCAACCCGGCCTGCCGGAGAGCGAGGATGCCATGTCCGATGACACCGCCGCCGATTTTCCCAGCGTGGCCGGACATCTGCTCATCGCGATGCCGTCACTGCTCGACCCTCATTTTGGTGGCTCGGTGGTGCTCATGGCCGATCACAGCCCCAAGGGTGCAATGGGTTTGGTGCTCAACCGCCCCTCGGACATGACCCTCTCCAATCTCTTTGGCCGCATCGACCTCAGTCTCGATGCCCATCCGCTTGAGTCTCAGCCGGTCATGGTTGGTGGGCCTGTTCAGCCCGACCGCGGCTTTGTCTTGCACGAGCCCATTGGTGAGTGGAGCTCCACCCTCAATATTTCCAATGGCCTTCTGGGGCTGACCTCATCGCGCGACATTCTCGAGGCCACGGCAAAGGGCAAGGGCCCCGAGCGGCTTCTTGTTGCGCTTGGCTATTCGGGCTGGTCAGCCGGCCAACTCGATGCCGAGCTGGCCTCGAACTCTTGGCTCACCGTACCCATGCACGACACGGCCTGGATCTTCGAGACCCAACCCGAGGAGCGCCTGGGGGCAGCCTTCCGAATCCTGGGTGTCGACCCATTGAATCTCTCGGGGGCCGTTGGCCACGCTTGATCACCAGGCCGCCACCTGGCTGGCCTTCGACTTTGGTGAGAAACGAATTGGAGTGGCCATTGGCAATACCCTCACTGGGGGTGCCCGGCCTCTCTGCACCCTGAGTGCCAACCCCGTGGCCGAGCGCTTCGCTCGCATTGCCGGACTCATCAAAGAGTGGCAGCCGCAGTCTCTATTGGTTGGGCTCCCAGTCCATCCGGATGGCTCGAGCCATCCATTTGCCCAGCGATGCCAACGATTCGCCAACCAGCTCTCGGGTCGATTTGGGCTGCCGGTGCAACTCGAAGATGAGCGATACACTTCGGCCTTGGCACCCGAGCGCGATGAGGTCGATGCCCAGGCCGCCGCCATTTTGTTGCAAGGTTTTTTGCAAGGCTTAGAAAATGCCAAGGTCCATACAGCTCAACGCCAAGGGTGAACTGACCCATCTGCTCTCCACCGAGGGGCTGCCCAAGGCCATTTTGCTTCGCATCCTGGACCACGCGAAGGATTTTCTCGATGTGTCGAAGATGCAGGTTCGCAATACCGACCTGCTCGCTGGCAAGAGCATCTTCAACATCTTCTTTGAGAACTCCACGCGCACCCGAACCACTTTTGAGATTGCGGCCAAGAAGCTCTCGGCAGATATTGTCAATCTGAATGTGAATGCCTCGAGCACGGCCAAAGGCGAGTCCCTGCTCGACACCATCGACAATCTCGCCGCCATGCGAGCCGATATGTTTGTCGTCCGCCATGCGCAGAGCGGCGCCCCGTATCTGATTGCCAAACACATCAATCAGGTGGCCCCGCATATCCATGTCATGAATGCGGGCGATGGCCGGCATGCGCACCCCACGCAGGCCCTGCTCGATATGTTCACCATTCGTCACTACAAGGGCGACTTCACCCAACTGCGAGTGGCCATTGTCGGAGACCTGCTTCACTCGAGGGTGGCCCGCTCTGGCATTCACGCGCTCACCACCCTGGGGGTGCCCGATATTCGTGTGGTGGCGCCACTCACGCTTCTGCCCTCGGGCACAGCAGAGATGGGGGTGCGGGCCTTCACCAATCTCGATGAGGGCTTAGAGGATGTCGATGTGGTGATGATGCTTCGACTCCAGAACGAACGCATGCGCGGGGCCTTGCTGCCCAGCCCCCAGGAGTATTTCAAACACTATGGACTGACCGAGCAGCGATTGAAGCGCGCCAAGTCCGATGCAATCGTGATGCACCCGGGCCCAATGAACCGCGGTGTCGAGATTGATTCGGTGGTCGCGGATGGCGCCCAGTCGGTCATCCTCTCGCAGGTCACCTTCGGCATCGCAGTGCGCATGGCGGTCATGAGCACCCTCAACGGAGTGGCCGCATGAGTCACTTCAGCGCCACCTCTGTGCCCCACCTGCCACCTGTATTCCCCCGACTGGCCATCTGCGGGGCCCGCCTTATTGACCCCGCCACGGGCCTTGACGAGACCCGCGATGTCTTCATTGCCGATGGCAGCATCTTGGCGATTCTTCCCTGCGGTCAGAGCCCCGATGGCTTCAATGCCGATCGTGTGATTGATGCCAAGGGCCTGGTCTTGGCACCGGGCCTTGTTGATTTGTCTGCCCGCCTGCGCGAGCCGGGTTTTGAGTACATGGCCACACTCGAGTCCGAGATGAAGGCGGCCGTGGCCGGCGGTGTGACGCGCCTGGTCTGCCCCCCTGATACCGACCCACCCCTGGATGAGCCGGGCTTGGTTGAGATGCTCAAGCACCGTGCACGAAATCTCATGCAGGCCCATGTCCATCCCCTGGGGGCACTCACGGTGGGGCTTGCGGGCGAGCAACTCACAGAGATGGCCGAACTCACGGAAGCAGGCTGTGTCGGCTTCTCGCAATCGATTCGCTTTCCTCTGAAGGACACGCAAGTGCTTTTTAGGGCCATGCAGTATGCGAAGACCTTTGGTTACTCCATCTGGGCCGAGCCCAGAGACCCTTGGCTGGGCATCAGCGGTGTGGCCCATAGCGGGCCGATGGCGGGGCGTCTTGGCCTGCCGGGCATCCCTGCCGCGGCCGAGACTCTTCGGCTCCTCACTCTGTTTGAATTGGTTCGAATGACAAGCGTGCGTCTTCATGTCTGCCGTGTGTCGTCGGCGGCCGGCGTGGAACTGATTCGCAAGGCCAAGGCCGAGGGGCTGCCGGTAACAGCCGACGTTGCCGTGCATCACCTTCACCTCACCGATGTCGATATTGGCGATTACGACAGCAATCTGCGGGTCGATCCGCCCTTTCGAGGCCAGCGAGACCGAGAGGCACTGCGCAAGGGGCTTGTCGATGGAACGATTGATGCCATCTGCTCCGACCACGCGCCAGTGGACGATGACTCCAAGCAACTGCCTTTTGGAGAGGCCGAGCCTGGGGTGATTGGGCTGGAACTCTTGTTGCCGCTTTCTCTGAAATGGGCTTCGCAAGACAAGGTGGGACTCGGCCATGTGCTCTCGCTGCTCACCCACCGACCTGCGGCCATTCTCTCTCGTGAGGCTGGTGGCATTCGCGTGGGCGGTCAGGCAGATCTCTGCCTATTCGATCCGCAGTCTCCATGGGTGGTCACCACCGACACCCTCTTCTCGCAGGGGCGCAACACACCCTTCATTGGCCATGAGCTTGAGGGCCGTGTGGTGGCCACCATGGTCGATGGCCGCTGCGTCTTTAACCGCATGGGCTTTTAATCCGATCGGTGCGTCGTTCGCTTCGACTGGGCTGGCGACTTCTGGCCCTCTTCATCTGGCTGTTTCTTGGGCTCCTCTGGTTGGCGAGTGGCTACCGGTTTCTGGGCCGATCGGCGCGCCATGTCAGCACACGGGTGTTCGCAAATGGGGTGCTCTTTTTTTGCGGGGTCTCGCGACAACCGAACAATTTGGGGGCTGCGGTCGAGGCATCTGGGAGCGCCACAGCCGAGCGTGATGTGCCGGCGGG
>Ga0194127_10008572_pt1 | contig 10926 bp, 7 predicted proteins | sample TA2KigC100mmetaG_FD_148624 | JGI IMG/M metagenome (GOLD analysis project Ga0194127, IMG submission 148624) | Freshwater microbial communities from Lake Tanganyika, Tanzania - TA2015036 Kigoma Deep Cast 100m | ecosystem: Environmental > Aquatic > Freshwater > Lake | place: Tanzania: Lake... | reverse complement strand
TTTTTGCTCCGGGAGGCCGAACTCCTCCTGGCAAACCAGTCTGGGCAGGGACAGCCTCGATGCGGCGGCGAGCAGGCTCTTAGGAATGGGATGCAGAGTCCGGGCCATCGGTGTGGAGATGGACCGTGAGTCGGGCCGGGCAAGGTACGTCAACCTCGCGACCGATCGCGGTAGCTCCAGAGTTCCGGGATCGGACTTCCGGATGGCGATGGGTCTCAGGTCGACCGCGTTCACGGCGTCTATTCGAGGCCGGACCGTCTCCTTCACCGGCCGGGGGTGGGGCCACGGGTCAGGCATGTGCCAGGACGGGGCGATCGGGATGGCCGAGGCCGGTGCAAGCTACCGGGAGATACTGAAGCACTACTACACGGGCGCGAGTCTCGCGCAGCGCTACTAGCCGCCGCGCCGGGCCTACTCTACCTGTTCTTCAGGAATGTGGGTGATCAGCACCGCAGCGGCCACGACCGTGGTCCAGAATCCGCTCTTGTTGCCGATTGCCGACTGGGTGATGTTCTGGGTGCGGACTATCTCGTTGGAGATCTTCCAGATCTCCTTTCGCTGGTCGTAGCTCGTGTCCGGATTGAACTGGACACCGAGAGTAGTCGCAAGCATCTGCGCGGCAAGGTCCTCGGCGTAGTCGCCGGCGCTCTCTTCGCGCTGGCCGAACGAGTGGTACTCGGAGAGGTAGCCGTACTTGGTCGGGTCTTTGGGGATGGCCAGTCCGACCGAGGCGGAAATGAGCCGATGCGGTTCATTGGTGGCATTGTCGCTGACAACGGCAAACATCACCTGGCCGGGAGTCAAGAGCTTCTGTCCTCGCGTGCGGGAGATGATGCGGCAACATGGCGGGAAGATAGACGAGACCCGGACGATGTTGTACGCGGCGATGCCGGCGTCGCGCAGCGCCGCCTCGAAGCTGGCCAGCTTCTCGCGGTGGACGCCAGTGCCTTTCGTCAGGAAGACGTATTTGGGAAGGATTACCATTCGGCCTCCCGCTATCGACTGCAGGTTGCTGATTGCGAGTCCCCGGAAGAGTGGAGCAGACCGGGATTGAACCGGCGACCTCCAGATTGCGAACCTGGCGCTCTCCCAGCTGAGCTACTGCCCCACGCAGTTTCAGATATCGAATTGCAGATAGCAGATTGAGGGTCCGGCCGGCCCGGTGCCGCGCTACTGCGCCGGTCCAACGTTGACCAGGATGCCGTTGCGGCGGCGCTCGATGCGGTCGAAGTCCTCCGGAACGAACTGGAAGGTCCCAATGACCGTGACCGGGCTGGCGACGACCGGAGCGTCATTCGTGCTCTTGGGGGTACGGCCGAAGAACAGGCAGATATCGGGACCGTCAGGCCAGTAGGCAATGTCGCCGACTTTGACCTCGTTCACGAGGCCAGGGTCATCCACATGCAGGTCCACCGGGAAGTAGACTTCCATACCCCAGGTCTCACCGACCGTTTCATACGGCAAAAGACTGAGCAGCTTCTCGGTGAGAGATGAGCTGTTCAGCGTTCCGACGAACTCGACTCCGCCGACGTTAAAACGGATAGTACTCAACTGCGTTTGAATTGTAGAGAACACGGTTCGAATGTCAACACGTGGCTGCGGTGCGACTGCGTTCGGGTGTGGCATCGCTAGATCCCGAGTCCCCCTCGGTTCTCGTCCCGGCCGGGCGGCGGTTCGTTGAGCAGCAGCCAGTACAGGCCGAGCTGGCGGATCGCCTCAATGAACAATTCTGACTTGACCGGCTTGCGCACGTAGCTGTTGACGCCGAGCGCGTAGCTGCGAATCAGGTCCTCTTCCAGCTTCGAAGAAGTGAGAATCGCCACCGGCATCAGCCGCGTGCGGCTGTCCCCTCGAATCCGTTCCAGAACTGTCAGCCCGTCGACCTTGGGTAGCTTCAGGTCGAGCAGAGTGATGGCCGGGTAGTCGGCCGGGTCTCGTCCTTTGTAGTCGCCGCGGCCGAAGATGTAGTTGAGGGCGTCGGCGCCGTCGCGGCAGACGACGACCTTGTTGTTGATGCCGGACTTCGCCAGGGCTCGCAGAGTGAGCTCCTCGTCGTCCGGGTTGTCCTCAACCAGCAGTATTGCCTTCTCACGCTTCTCTTCCACGTTCTTCCTCCTTCTTTGCCGGTTCCAGCGTGAACCAGCAAGTAGCGCCTTTGTCCACCTCCGCCTCGAACCACGCGCGGCCACCGTGCCTACGCACAATGCGCTGGACAATGGCGAGCCCGATACCAGAACCGGGGAACTCGTGTCCACTGTGCAGCCGCTGAAAGGGTACGAACAACTTATCGACGTAGGCCATGTCGAAGCCGGCTCCGTCGTCGCGCACGAAGAAGGTCTGCTCGCCGTCCCTATGCAGAATGCCGAACTCAATCCGGGCGGCCGGGTGCTTCGACGTGAACTTCCAGGCGTTGCTCAGCAGGTTCTGCAGTACCATCGCGACTAGTCCCGGGTCTGCCGGCGCGACAAGGCCGTCTGGGATCACGAATTCCGCTGTGCGATCCGCAGCCGAACTCCCCAGTTCGGCGGCGATGGTCCGCGCCAGCTTGCTCAGGTCGACTTCTTTTCGTTCGAGCGGCAGACGGGCAATGCGGGCGAGGTTGAGCAGGTCGTCGATCAGCTCTCCCATCCGTCCCGCGGCGGCGCTCACTCGGTCGAGGTGGCCGAGTGCCGGCCTGCCGAGAACCTGTCCGGCGTCTTCAACTACGGCTTGGGCGAAACCGTCAATCGCCCGCAACGGCGCTCGCAAGTCGTGCGAGACCGAATACGAAAACGCCTCCAGTTCCCGGTTCGCCGCCTCGAGCTCAGCGGTTCGCTCGCGCACCAGATCTTGAAGATGCTCGCGGTGTCGCACGAGTTCGTCGGCGTCGCGCCGGCGCTGAATCGCGATGGCGGCCTGATTGACAAACGCCTCGACCAGCGCCGGGTCGCGCAGCGGTATGCCCCTGTGCATGAGGATGTATACGGTACCGAGTATCTTTCCTTGCCAGTACAAGGACATGGCGTGGGTTTCGCCCAACACGAAGACTGACTTGATCGCGTCGCTGACGGCGTCAGGCAGCTCGCCGGATGATAATGCTTCCAGCCCGCCTTCGATCTTCATCAGACCGCTGCTCGCGTAGCTGGTTATCTCCTCGGGCGAGAGTCGGAACTTCATTCCCTCCGGGGGGCGGCCGAGCAGGCCTAGCGCAGCCCGAGCGTTGGCGCCGATCCCCTCGATGGCCCGAACGCGGAACTCGTTTCGGGTTGCGTCATAGGAGTTGACGACGACATAGGCCTCGCCGGCAAGCTGGGCCAGTCGTCGCGCAACGTAGCGGTAGATGTCCGCGTTCGGATCAAGGGTGATGAAGCCGAGCGCCGTGTCCCGAAGCAGGGCCGTATCCGCAAGGTGCTGCTTGTCGCGCATTTCGGCCCGCTTGCGCTCGGTGATGTCGCGCAGGAATACGAGTCTGGCCGGACGGCCGTCGTCACCGACTACCGGCACGTCTTGGACATCATAGGTGATGCCCTGGACCGCGGTATACTCCCGGCGCGTCGTCGCGCCGGTGAAGACCCTCGGGTTGGCGCATCCCGGACATGGTTCGGTCCGGGCGTGGAAGTACTCGAAGCACCGGCGGCCATTCACCGGCCCGCCGCGTGCGAGCAGGGCCGGGTTGGTGTACTGGATCTGCCAATCCGGTCCCACCAGGTACACACCGTCCGGCATCGCGTCGAGGATGCGCCGCAGCCGGTCGCGCTCGGCCTCGGCTTGCAGTTCGGCCTGTCGGCGCTCGGTGACGTCGGGAAGGAAGTTGAGGGTCGCGGGTCTGCCCAGCCAGTCCATGCGAACGGCGCTGATTTCCACAAGGCGTGTCTCGCCATCCCGACGGACGATGCGGAATTCGTACCGGCTCGGAATCTCCTCGCCGGCGATGCGACGGCGGTGGTTGTCGGCGACGAGTGCGCGATCATCGGGGTGGATGAAATCCGTGAGTGGCCGCCCGAGCAACTCTTCCCGTGGGTGCCCGATCATCTCACTGGTACGCGGGTTGGTGAACACCAGGTTCCCATCCTGGGCCACGACGACTGCTTCGCCCGCGTTGTCGACCAGGAGCCGGTACTTCTCTTCGCTTTCGCGGAGCGCCGCCTCGGCCTGCTTGCGGTCGGTGATGTCCTGCACGTCGGTAACGAAGTGGTCCGGCCGTCCGGCCGAATCGCGCAGCAGCATCACGCTCAGGTCAACCCAGACCACGCCGCCATCCTTGCGCAGATAGCGTTTCTCGAACCGCGCGCTGCCTTCGTTTCCGGTCTGCAGACGCTTGAGGAAGCCAATGCTCATCGCGACGTCATCCGAGTGGGTGACGGCCTGGAAGTCGTGCGACTGCAGTTCCGCCACCGTGTAGCCCAGCATTGCGGCAAACGCGCTGTTCACACGCAGCAGCTGGCCGTCCAGCCCGGTCAGCACTTTGCCGACCCGGGAGTCCTCGAACGCGCGCCGGAACCGCTCCTCGCTCTCGTACAGGGCCGCCTCGGCCTGCTTGCGGTCGGAGATGTCGCGCACGGTCGCCTGCAGCACCCTCTGGCCGTGGAAGTCTACCGGCGTGAGCAGCACGTCGGCTGGGAAAACCGTGCCGTCGGCCCGTTGGTGCAACCACTCGAAGTAGTTGCGGCCGACCCGGAACGCGGTGGCAATCCTTTCGTCGGCAGCGGCGCGGGAATCGGTGCCGTCGGCCTGACGCGGCGGGGATACATCAGCCGGGTGCTTGCCGAGGAACTCATCGCGGGTCGTGCACCCGAAGATCCTCAGGGTTGCCTCGTTGCAGTCAAAGAACCTTTCCGTGTCGAGCAGCATGAGGGCGTCGTTCGATGACTCAAACAAGCTGCGGTATTTGAGTTCGCTCTCGGCCAGAGCGGTTTCGATCCGCTTGCGCCGGGTGATGTCTCGGATGAACGCGGTGACACCTTCGACGCCACCGTCAGGGGCACGAACCGGGCTCCAGTTGAGCTCCTGCCAGGTGCCAAGGTCGGAGTCGAACTCCACGTTCGTGAAGCTCTTCCCGTTGAGCACCCGGGCGATCGTCTGCTCCATCCGCGACCGGACATCGGGGTTGGTGATGACCTCAAGCAGGTGTGTGCCGGGTTGGATATCCCTGCCGTAGAGCTTCTTCATCTCCTGCCGGTGAGCAGCGTTGAAAGCGGTGTAGCGGCATTCGCAGTCGAGGGCCAACAGGTGGATGTCTGTCGGACTCTCCACCAACGCCTTGAGGAACGCGTCTCGCCGGCGCAACTCCTGCTCGTTCCGCCTGAGTTCGGTGATATCCGTGGCGTGTATGAAGACCGCGTCATGGTCGGGCCTGACTTGAATGTTCTCCTCGAAGATGCGGTTGCCAACCACCACTTCGCGACGCAGCGCGGCCGGTTCGCGCCGCCGGAGCTGGGCAAGAATGGAATCCATGTCTGAAGGAAAGAAGGCGCTGGCCGATGCACTCGGCCCGAGCGACTCGAGCGCCCGCTTCGCCGCGTCGTTCGCGAACGTCGCCTTGCCGGCCGCGTTGACCGCGATTACCGGGCTCGGGCTGTGTTGATGGAAAGCGGCGGCGCGCTCCAAGTCCGACGTCGGAGAGCCGTCGATATGGGGTTTCACAGTCACGTCTGCGTTTCTCCGTTCCCGAGCCTTCGAAAGCAGTTTGAGACCGCGGGAGTGTAGTTCACTTCTGCCGTTCCTTCTAACTCCTCCAGGATAACGCCCGCCACAACCGTGTCAAGCGATTCTCCTACAGCCCGCAGCCGGGTGCTGGCCCGGCGCATCAGCCGTCCGGATGTCCGTTCAAAGCGGCGCCCCTCCGCAGTTGGAGGGGCGCACAGGTGCTGAGTTCTGCCCTAGTAGAGTGCCCGGTTGGATGTACCGACCAGGTGGAAGTCGATCCCCGTCACGTCACCGCCGTCTTCAATCACGACCGGATCGGGATATTCGGCACACTTGTAGCCTTCCTTCATCGCCTTCACCGTGTACGAACCGTCGGCGAGATTGGTGATGGTGTAGGTGCCATCATCTTCGGTCAGGTCGTACTTGCCGCAGCCGGCCATGACCTTGGCGCCGGCGATGGGGGCGTTGGTCGCTTTGTCGTAGACGGTGCCGGAGATCGAGCCCGAACCTCCTCCTCCGCCGATCGGCGCCAGCGCGATGTCGATACCCGTGACTGGTCCGTCCTCGACATGAACCGGTTCGGGGTAGGCTTTCATCATGTAGCCGCACTTCATGGCTTTGACCGTGTAGTCGCCGGGAGCAAGACCCCCTATGACATAGGTGCCGTCGTCACCGGTGGTGGCGTTCTGGCCGTGGCAACCCACGAGAACTTTGGCGCCGGCGATGGGTGCGTTGGTCACCGAGTCGGTGATGGTACCGGCAATCGAACCGGAACCGAGCACCAGCGACTTCGTACCTGTGTCTGCCGCGCTCAGAGTCGCGACGCATGCGAACAGAGCTACTAGAGCCAACAGCTTCTTCAAAGGTTCCTCCTGTAAGGTCTTGACCGCGGATGATTATTCCCATCTTCCCTATCCGGGTCAAGCGCGACCTCTATGGATCGCCGGCATGGACTTGACCGCAGGCTGCCACTGCGCCAGGCTGACGCGAGGAAGCCGTGCTCGTCCTGTTGTCTATGGCCCTGCCGCCTGTTGCCGACTACGCCGAGTTGGGGGAATGCGGAACGCTCTCGATGAACGTCCCGTTCTGCGGCGGCTGAGGGAACGACGAGCGCTACCAGGTGCTCTTGCTAGGTTCGGAGATGGCCGGGCCGTGCAATATGGACAGTGTCCAACTGCTGTGCGGCAGTGGAATCTACGGTCACGGCGTCTTCTTGAGTGCCGACATCCATGCCTGCCATACCTCGGTCACCGGGTTGGACAGCGCCCATGAAACGAACTGCGCCGGCAACACGCCGACCATGGCAATGGCGCGCGACACGCTGTATCTCCGTTGGAGCAACAGCGCGTGGCGCAGCTTTGGTCTCGACGGGACGTTCGCATACAACGGTTCGGACATCCCCATCCCAGAGCTCCGCTGGCAGCGCGACAATGATAGCTCGGTCTACGACCTCGGGTACTACACGTCTGGCAGCCGGGCGGGGACGCAAAGTCCTCGACCGCCGAAACGGACACGCCGTGGAACTACATGCCTCGCTTCCGTATCTACGGGTATGAGTCTGCCGTTTGCGCAGTGTCGGCCGCGTTCAAGTTGTCCACTTGATCCTCTGCAGAATGAAAGCCGGATGACCGGCGAGCGACGCTCGCCTGCTTGTTTCCTGTCAGCAGCTGCCCATCCGCGGTCTCTTGGTGCGACATAGGTATCCTGTGCGACATCAGTTCCGGTGCGGTAGCTGCCGTACGTCAACCCTAGATACCGATATTGAAGTCGAGTCTATAACGGGAAACGCGCAGCCTGCCATCGGAAGTGGCCGCACCGCCTTTCTGCTACTTCGGGCTGGGTCCTGGGATGCGCAAAGCTCTGCCAGCCAAGGCCCAAGTGAGGAGTGAAGGGGAGTCCGGATAGTTCCAGCTTCACGGATCTCCACGTCCTACGGCTCAAAGCCAAAGCGGAGTCAGTGTTCCGCTTCCTAGTGCGCAGTTGAAGGGAGTCGCAGCAGTTAAGTGTATGTATAACAAAGTTTTAAATAGCTATCGCCTGTGTATGTCGCGCCGTGATTGCGAATGTCATTCGGGGCGGCTTCTCGTATAAGTATAGCGATTTAAGCTATTTATGCCAATGCACCCTGGCGAGGTGGGGGGTACGGAAGCTGCATCCTGTGGCATAGCGAAGAGTGGTCGCAGGGCTACATCTGACGACAGGATCGGATCCGAGTTCGATATCCCGATCTGTGAATTGAAGATATCGAGGAGACGGGTCGCCACCCAGAGTAGCGCAGAGATGCCGAGAGTGATAGCAGAAATGGAGGTTTGGAGTGAGTGCACGAATCGAAGTTAAGGATTATCCGCCGAACGCATCAGAAGTGGATGCCCGCCGGTCGCGTTCATCTCGAGGCGAGGCTGCGCTGCTTGCGGCAGCGGGGGTTGGGCTGGTTCCGCTGGAGACATCTCTTGAGCAACCGATCTGGGTTGATGGCACGCTGCCCGGTCCAATGGCAGGAAAGCGACCGGCACGCCCGAGCTAGGGCGCTTTCATAGGCGCGTGATGTCCAGGCTAGCAGACGGTGGGCAAGCCATGAAGTCCAACGATGACAACCTGTACGCTTCGACCATGCGACAAACCCAGAAGTCCTGGTGGGGCTGGAGATTGTTGGCGCCAATTCGGAAGCAAGAGCCACGGCGGAGTCAGAACCTTGGACGTCCTAGCTCGAAGCGGAGCGTCTGGGCGCTCAAGGGGCCGGAAGAACTCCGCTGACCAGGCTTCTGGCTGTGTCCGGGGACAGAAGCTGTCTCTCCAAATGGGAGAGAGGCACAGAACCCCAGAGGACCGAGCAGGCCCCGTGCACAGACACGAGGCACCAGGACCAGTGATGAGCAGGGATTCGAGGGCGTCAAGTTCTGGGAAGATCCGGTGGCGTACGGAGGATTCCGGGATCCAGATGCGACATCACGGCAGGTGCGCATGGTGGACTGCCTCGAACATAGATGGCCCTGGAGGATAGCAAAGCCCCATTTTCTCTCAGCCTCCTGTCTGACTCTACACCCACCCATCCCGCCGCCTAGCTCGGCGGCGGGATTCTTCCAGGCGCCCTGCGAGGACGTTTCCAAGGCCTGCCATGCGCGGGGAGTACCAAGCTTCAAGCTACCAGTGACATGCGAAATTCACGCGCGGCTGCGGACTCGCGGCTTGTCTCCCGGCCGGCTGAATGCCGGTCTGTCGTTCAGAGCCCGGTCTGGCATACCCGGTGGTCGACCAGAGACTCAAGCAAGATGCGTGAAGTTCGACGGCTGGCCGCTGGCGAAGAACAGGGAGACCGCGCCGGGGCAGCGCTGCGTCTCAAGTGGGCGGGCACTGGAAGCTGCGTCCGCCAGCCGGACGGTCGCCATCTCGGACTCGACAGAGCGGGCTTGAGTGAGAGCTCTCGGTCTGGTTGTTCGGGCGTTACAGGGCTTTCTGGTAGATGCGGAAGCGTTTGACTATCTGGCCACCGACTCGCTCCACTTCGGCCCGCATCTTGAGGTTAGTCTCCAACTCGTGGTGGCTGTCTATCTTCTCAAATCCGGCCGCGATTGCCGTGCGCATTATTGCCGCGCCCATCATTACGTCGAGTCCCCGTCCCCTACAGTCTTCGCGTATCCCGGCGAGTAGCGCGTCAAGCTGCTTTGCCTTCTTCATCGCCGCCATGATTTGCAGGATGCCGAATGGGAACAGGTGACCCTTGCATCTGCGCAGGCCTTCGTTCATGTGCGGGATGCCGATGAAGAACCCGACCACATCCTCGCCCTTCACAACCACTTTCACAAAGCGCGGGTCAATGACCGGCAGGTACTGCTTGGCCAGCGCGTCCATCTCGGCATCGGTCAAAGGTACGTAGCCGTAGATGTTTGTGTAGGTCAAGTTCATCAGACCGAAGATGCGTTCGCCGAATGGCCTTAGTTCCTTCGATTTCGTGAACTCGACCAGCCTGAACTCGGTCTGACGCGCTGCGCGCGCGCTTATCTTCTCGTAGAAGTCCGGTAGCCGGTCCGAGAGTTTGACGATGTAGTTGACGTAGTCAACTTCCTTGGTGTAGCCTGCCGCGTCCATGAACCGGACGATGTACGGGAAGTTGTGGAACGAATCGAGCGTCGGATCACAGTCGAACCCTTCATAGAGGAATCCCTGCGGATCCTGGTCCGAGAACCCCATCGGCCCGACCAGCTTGTTCATGCCCAGCCCGCGCGCCCAGTTTTCAACAAACGTCAGCATGGCGTTGAAGACGTCCTGCTCTTCGTAGCACTCAAGGAACCCGAACCGGCCGGTACACTCATGACGAAGCTCATTGCACCGTCGATTGACGATACCCATTATGCGACCGACCACGCGACCATTGCGCCGCGCCAGCGCGAGTACCGCATCCGCGTGCTGGAACGCCCGGTTCTTCTTCGCGTCGAAGAACTTCCAGTTGTCCATGTAGATGGGTGGAATCCAAAGGGGGTTGTTGCGGTTGACCTTGGCTGGCAGGTAGATGAACTCCCGCAACTCGCGGGGGCTGCGAACCGCAGTGACTTCTAGCGCCATGGAGCGTGAAGGTCGGGAGCGCCGTCAGTATCGCAGGCGGTCTCTGGCGCGTCGGTTGGCCACCCGCTCAGTTCCTCGATAGTCTGGGCTAGGGTCATCTGTCCTCTGATGAGGAGACTCTAACCGGAAAGGAGATTCATGGCAAGCGGGGCGCGGGCGGTGCAGAAGCTGTAGGGCTGAAGGCAGAGGTGCGCAGGCAGGGGAGAGAGACGGAGGGAAGAAGGGGCGAGCGGCGGGCGGAGCGGCGAAGCTGGCCCGGCCGAGGCAGGAATCGGAGGGCAGAGGCAATAGGAAAGAAGCGCATTGGTGCAGAGGGGGATGCACGGATCGAATGGCGGAGGGGTTGGGATTGAGGTATTGAGGCCGCGGGCGAAGCCGGAAGTCTCAGTTCCGACCTCTCGATCCGGGGTCTGGCGTGATTTGACTTTGCCTGTGAATCGGCTATTGTGTCCATGCAAATCACTGGAGGAAAAAAGAAATGCCTTTGACGAAAGAAACCAAAGACAAGCTAATCGACGCGCACAAGATCCACGAGAAGGATACCGGGTCTCCGGAGGTGCAGGTCGCAATACTCACCGAGAGAATCGGGATGCTGACCGACCACCTTAAGACTCACAAGAAGGACAAGCACTCGCGTCGCGGGCTGATCAAGCTCGTGAACGAGCGACGGCGCCATCTCGACTATCTGTCCAAGCATCACAAACCCCGCTACGAGAAGATCGTGGCTGACCTGAAGTTTTT
>Ga0194127_10008570_pt1 | contig 10927 bp, 9 predicted proteins | sample TA2KigC100mmetaG_FD_148624 | JGI IMG/M metagenome (GOLD analysis project Ga0194127, IMG submission 148624) | Freshwater microbial communities from Lake Tanganyika, Tanzania - TA2015036 Kigoma Deep Cast 100m | ecosystem: Environmental > Aquatic > Freshwater > Lake | place: Tanzania: Lake... | reverse complement strand
GAAGCAGGCTGGGCTGGAGGTAATCGGCATGTTCATGAAGAACTGGGAAGACGATGACGATGACGCCTACTGCTCGACACGTCAGGATTTTCTCGATGCTGCCGCTGCCGCAGAGGTCATTGGTATTGAGCTGCAGGCCGTTAATTTCGCGGCCGAATACAAGGATCGGGTCTTCGCCGACTTTCTTCGTGAATATCAGGCAGGCCGGACGCCCAACCCCGATGTGCTGTGCAATGCAGAGATCAAATTCAAAGCATTTTTAGACCATGCGATTGCCCAGGGTGCGCAATGCATCGCGACCGGACACTACGCCCAGCTTCAGCACGATGCCGCAGGCCTTGTGCAATTGATTCGTGCGGCAGATGCCAGCAAGGATCAGACTTATTTTCTGCATCGACTGAATCAATCTCAGCTTGCGCGCACGGTGTTTCCGATCGGGGATCTGCAGAAATCAGAGGTCCGTGCCATCGCGGCCCGCATTGGCCTGCCCAATGCTGCCAAACGCGACTCCACGGGCATCTGCTTTATTGGCGAGCGGCCCTTTCGGGAGTTTTTAAATCGTTATCTGCCCAGCCAGCCGGGGCCCATGAAAACGCCCTCGGGCCGCACGGTGGGCCAGCATCACGGCCTGGCCTTCTACACCCTGGGCCAACGCAAGGGCCTGGGCCTTGGCGGCGATCGCGCAGGCGATGGCAGCCCCTGGTATGTGGTGGAGAAAAATCTTGACAGCAACACACTGGTGGTCGACCAGGGCCATGATCATCCGGGGCTGCTCTCGAAAACGCTTCATGCAATCGATGCCAGCTGGATTGCTGAAAGTCCGCCAGCCTCTGCTGTGCGCCATGCTGCCAAGACTCGCTATCGTCAGCTGGATGCGGCCTGCCAGATTCAGGCGACGGCCAATGCATTTGATCTTCAATTTGATCAGCCCCAGTGGGCCGTGACGCCGGGCCAGTCAGCGGTGCTGTATGACGGCCCCGTCTGCCTTGGGGGCGGAATTATTGCGGCAAGGTCGACTTAAACGAATCACGCTGCATGAGTTTTTCATACAAGGTGCGCAGATTCGGATAGGTTTTTTGCCAGTGATTTTCCGGAAAACGAAACGCGAGATAGCCCAGGGCCGAGCCCACCGCGATGTCGGCCAGTGAGAAGTTACGGCCATAGCACCAGGCGTTCTTGCCAAGGCTGCGGGACATCGATGCCAGGGCCGCATCGACTTTGCGGGCCTGACGATTGATCCAGCTGGGCGAGCGCTCAGTCTCGGGCCGGCGGCCTTCCAGCAGCATCGTAATGGCAGCATCCTGCAGTCCATCGGCCAAGGCCTCCCAGACTTTGACCTCGATTCGTTCCCGGCCGCCCTCTGGAATGAGCCGCTGAATCGGGGCCCGGGAATCCAGATATTCCACGATCACGCGGGAGTCATAAATGCAGGTGTTGTCATCGAGCACGAGCACCGGAATTTTCCCAAGGGGATTGGAGTGCTCGATATCGGTTGTCGCCGACCAGACATCATTGATCATGAACTCGCACTCTGTTTTCTTTTCAGAAAGGACAATGCGGACCTTGCGGACATAGGGGCTGGTGTGATTGCCAATGAGTTTCATGTTCTGCCGTCTTCCGATTTGGGGCTCGAAGTATAGAATGTCTGGCGTGAAAGCTCTAATGGCACTTTCCCCGCTGGACGGTCGCTACCGCAGCAAGGTCGACGGCCTGCGGCCCCTGCTTTCAGAGCACGGCTACATGCGGCAGCGAGTCCGAGTTGAGCTCGCGTGGTGGGTGGGCCTATCGAAGCTGGGGCTCTCCGAAATGCCCCGCTTTGGAGCAAAGGCACAGGCTGCAGTAATGCGATGGGCCGATGAATTTTCTGAGGCCGATGCAGAGCGAATCAAGGCCATCGAGGCCACCACCAATCACGATGTCAAGGCGGTGGAATATTGGCTCAAAGAAAAAGCAGCCGCTGAGACAGGCCTGCCTGAGCTGAGCAAGGCGGCTGAATGGATTCACTTCGCCTGCACTTCAGAAGACATCAACAACACTGCCCACGGACTGATGCTGCGCGATGCACGCAGCGCCTGTCTTTTGCCGGCGATGCAGGCCTTGATTGATCGGCTTGCCGTCCTGATTGAGGAAAGCGCTGGCCTGTCGATGCTGTCGCGGACCCACGGACAGCCCGCATCGCCCACCACGCTGGGCAAAGAGCTGGCCAATGTGCGCCAGCGGCTGCGTCTGGCCCGAGATGTGTGGATGCAGATTCAGCCCAAGGCAAAAATGAATGGGGCAGTGGGCAACTACAACGCCCATGTTGTGGCCGCACCCGAGGTGGACTGGCCAGCATTTTCAAAGCGAATTGTCGAAGGCCTGGGCCTGGAGTTTGCGAGCCACACCATTCAGATTGAGCCCCACGATTGGATTGCGCATTATTTGGATGCGGTCGCGCGATTTAATGTGATCGTGCTGGATCTGTCGCGGGATCTGTGGGGCTACATTTCATTGGGCTACTTCAGTCAGAAATTAAAAGCGGGTGAAGTGGGCTCTTCCACCATGCCGCATAAAGTCAATCCCATTGATTTCGAAAACGCCGAGGGCAATCTGGGGCTGGCCAATGCGGTGCTGGGCCATCTCAGCGAGAAGCTTCCGGTGTCGCGCTGGCAGCGGGACCTGACCGACTCCACCGTGCTGAGAAATCTTGGGGTGGCCCTGGGCCATAGCCTGCTGGCCTACGACGCCGCCTTAACGGGTCTGGGCAAGCTGCAGATCAATCGGCCCCGACTGGCAGCAGACCTGGAGGCCGCCTGGGAGGTCCTGGCTGAGCCCATCCAGACGGTGATGCGCCGGCATGGCCTGGAGCAGCCCTATGAGCAGCTCAAGGCCCTGACACGGGGCCAGGGCATGACCGAGGCCAGTCTTCGGCAATTTATTGGCGGCCTGGCCCTTCCCAGGGCCGAAAAGGACCGCCTGTTGGCGCTCACGCCGACAGGCTATGTGGGCCTAGCCGAGCAGCTCGCCCGCGAGGAGCTCGGCCACCGCTAGGGGAGCGTGGTGCAGGCCATGGGGCGGACCATGGGCCAGCCCATCGTGATCACTACTGGACTTTACCGATACGTTTGACCACTTCGGCCAATTTCTTGGCATCGGTATCGACATATCGGCCAAACTCTGGCGCATCAAGGAACTGAATGGGGCTGCCAGAGGTGCTGATGATCTGGCGGACCTTTTCATCATTGGCAGCCTGGCGGACCGCATCACGCAGTTTGGCCACGATGTCATCCGGCGTGTTTGCAGGCACGAAGATTCCCGACCACTGCGCAAACTCCGCAGGAATGCCAAGCTCTTTAAAGCTGGGCACATCGGGCAGGGCGGCAAGCCGGCCCTCGCCCCAGTGGGCCAGTGCCCGCACCTTGCCGGATTTGATGTGGCTGACCACCGATGCGGGGCCAGTGGCCAATGCATCGACCTGGCCGCCCAGTAGGCCAATCACCGCAGGGCCAGCACCGGTATACGGAATATGCGTGATGGAGAACTTCTCTGCGGCCTTCAGCTGCTCCATCGGCACATGCATGGTGCCGTAATTGCCCGAAGATCCATAGTTGAACTTGGTGGGATTTTTGCGCATGTCGGCAACAAAATCCTTGTACGTCTTCCAAGGGGTCTCTGCCCGCACCACCAGCACAGTCGGATCGGCCGTGATGCGCGCGATGGGCTTGAGTTGATTTAATTCATAGCTCGGTGCTTTGCCGAGAATGCGATCGGCCTCAGGAATTACCGAAACAGACGACAGGGCCATCAAGATGGTGTAGCCATCGGGCCTGGCCTTGGCCACATGCGCAAAGCCGATGCCGCCGCCCGCGCCTGCGCGATTTTCCACCACCACGCTTTGCTTCAAGATGCGGCCCATCGCTTCGGCCATTGGACGGCCCACAGTGTCGGCCACGCCCCCGGGCGGAAAGGGCACCACCATGGTGATCGCGCGGGCGGGGTAGGACTCCTGCGCCATGCCATGGGGCAGCGCTGCTGCGCCCACAGCGGCTGCGAAGAATAATTGGGTCAAGCGTTGAAAAATGACTGAAGACATCATGGGTGCTCTCCTGGGGACAAACCGATCAACTTGATCTCATGTGTGGCTTAAAATCGCGACTCTTTCCTTCCGGCTGGCGGCCTTATGAAATTCGCGACGTTTAAAACCAAGCATGCTGCAGCTGAGATTTTAGTCGGCATTGTCTCTGACAACGAACTCAGCATTCAGGCCCTTGGGTTCGATGGGGCCCAGGCGGCCAGCGGTGTCGCCGCAGTGGTCCGGGCCCAGGCGGCAGGCATCTCGCTGCCCAAAGCGGGACAGCGCTATGACCTTTCGGCCGTTGAGCTGCTGGCGCCCTTTCCCCGGCCCGCACGAAATATTTTCTGTGTTGGGAAAAATTATTTTGATCACGCTAAGGAATTTGCACAAAGCGGCTTTGACAGCAGCGCAAAGCCCGGTGATGACATTCCGACCGATCCGATTTTTTTCACCAAGGTCCCCGAAAGCGTGATTGCCTCCGGCCAGGCCATTGTCATCCCCCAGGGGGTCTCAGAGGCCATCGACTACGAGGCTGAGCTGGCAGTGATTATTGGAAAGCAGGCCAAGGGCATCGCCGAGGCAGATGCGATGGACTGCGTCTGGGGCTACACGATCGTGAACGATGTCACAGCGCGGGATTGGCAGAATCGGCACAAGCAATGGTTTATGGGAAAGAGCTTTGATACCTTTTGCCCCATGGGTCCCTGGGCTGTGACCAAGGATGCGTGCCGGGGCGAGCAGACGCAGGTTCGCTGCTTTGTCAACGGCGAGTGCCGGCAGAATGCCTCGACCACTGATCTGATCTTCAAGATCCCGAAGCTGATTGCCACCGTGTCAGCAGGCATCACGCTGTATCCCGGAGACATCATTGCCACCGGCACCCCGGTGGGCGTGGGTATTGGATTCAAGCCGCCGAAATACTTGCAGCGGGGCGACCGCGTGCGGGTCGAAATCGATGGCATCGGCGCCATCGAAAACCCAGTGATCTAAGGGGTGTAGATCTCGGGACCGTCGTCTTTTTTCTTGACGGGCTTGACCAGATCTTCGCGCTGAATGCCCAGCCACATGGTGATCGGTGCCATCACGAGCACCGAGGAATAAATTCCAAATACAATGCCAATGGTCAGCGCCAGCGCAAAATAAAACAGGACTGGCCCGCCAAAAATCAGCATGGCCAGCACCATGGCCTCTGTGGTGCCGTGGGTGATGATGGTGCGGCTCATGGTGGCCGTGATGGCGTTGTCAATGACTTCGGTCACGGAGGCCTTGCGCATCTTGCGAAAGTTCTCGCGAATACGATCGGCCACCACGACTGATTCGTTGACCGAGTAGCCCAATACCGCCAAGATGGCCGCGAGCACCGAGAGTGAGAACTCCCACTGAAATGCTGCAAAGAATCCCACGATGATCACCACATCGTGCAGGTTGGCGATGATGGCGGCCACCGCGAATTTCCACTCAAAGCGAATCGCGAGATAGATCATGATGCCGATCACCACAAATAGCAGCGCCAGCGCGCCATCGGTGGCGAGCTCTTCGCCCACCTGCGGGCCAACAAACTCCACCCGGCGCAGCTCAACATTGGGTGTCGCCGCCTTCAACGCTGCCATCACCTTTTCGCTTTGCTCGCTGGTGGCTTTTGCGGCGGCTTTCTCATCCGCACCCGCTTGCTCAGTGCGCAGGGGCAATCGAATCAACAGATCGCGCGAGGTGCCAAAGTTTTGCACCTGGGCATCGGCATAGCCCAGGTCTTCCACGACTTTGCGGACCTGGGCCAGCGGTGCAGCCTGCGGGTAGGAGACCTCCATCACGGTGCCGCCCGTGAACTCAATTGAAAAATGCAGGCCCCGAATTGCGATAAAGACCACCGCAGCGATGAATGTGGCCACTGAGATCAGATTAAAGATCAGCGCATGCCGCATGAAGGGGATGTCTTTTTTGATTCGGAAAAATTCCATCTGCTGATCCCCCTAGCCGATTGAGAGCTTGGCCAGTTTTTTCTTGCCGCCGTACCAGAGGTTCACCAAGCCGCGCGAGAAAAATACCGCTGAAAAAATCGAAGTCAGAATGCCCAGGCAATGCACCACTGCAAAGCCCCGCACCGGCCCTGAGCCAAACACCAAAAGGGCGACCCCCGCAATCAAAGTGGTGACATTTGAATCCAGAATCGTGGCCCAGGCGCGGTCATAGCCCTGCTGAATGGCGGCCTGCGGGCTGAGCCCGTTGCGCAACTCCTCTCGGACGCGCTCATTGATCAGCACATTCGCATCGACCGCCATGCCGAGGGTAAGGGCGATGGCTGCAATGCCCGGCAGGGTGAGTGTGGCCTGCAGCAGCGACAAAATGGCAAATAGGAGCAATAGATTCACCGACAAGGCGGCGACAGAGAATGCGCCGAAGATCAGGTAGTAGGCCATCATGAAGATGCCCACTGCGATGAATCCATAGAGCGTGGAGTTAAAGCCTTTTTTGATGTTGTCGGCGCCTAGGCTTGGGCCGATCGTGCGCTCTTCAATAATTTCCATGGGCGCAGCAAGCGATCCCGCACGCAGCAGCAGCGCCACATCGGCGGCTTCGGTGGTGGTCATGCGGCCAGAGATCTGCACGCGGCCGCCTGGAATTTCACTGCGAATCACTGGCGCAGTGACCACCTCGCCCTTGCCTTTTTCCACAAGCAAGATGGCCATGCGCCGGCCGATGCTCTCGCGGGTGACATCACGAAATACCCGCGCGCCTTTGGAATCCAGGCTGAGGTGCACCGCAGGCTCGCCAGGGTTTTGCGAATCAAAGCCGGCCTGCGCGTCGGTGAGACTCTCGCCGGTGAGAATGACTTCGCGCTTCAGCAGAATTGGGCCGCCGCCACGCTCTGTGAATACTTCAAGGCCCGCTGGCGTGCGGCCTGTGGCCAGTGCATTGAGGGCCTCGAGGCTGTCTTCGACCATGCGAATTTCAAGCGTCGCCGTTCGGCCGAGGATGTCTTTGGCCTTGGCGGTGTCCTGCACGCCGGGCAGCTGCACGACGATGCGTTCGGGCCCCTGCTGCTGAATGACCGGCTCGGCCACGCCGAGTTCGTTGACACGGTTGGACAGCGTGGTGATGTTTTGCTTTAACGCGTAATCGCGAACACGCTTTTCGGTTTCGGGCCGCATCGTGCCGATGAGGGCAAGCTCACCGCCCAGCGAGGCCTCGGCCCAATTCAGATCAGGAATCTGGGTGTTCAGAAGCTCGCGGGATTTTTGACGGGTGTCGGCCTCACGAAACCGAATCTCAATGCCCTGTGGGCTGCGGCCAATGCCGCTGTGGCGCAGATTCTTATCCCGCAGCAATGTCCGGGTATCCGTGACCAAAACATCCATGCGCTTTGACAGGGCCGCGGGCATGTCCACCTGCAGCAGAAAGTGCACACCCCCGCGCAGATCCAGGCCGAGATACATCGGCAGGGCCCGCATGGCCGACAGCCAGCCCGGTGAGCTGGACACGAGATTAAGCGCAACCACAAATCGCGGATCCTTAGGATCGGTATTTAAGGCTTTATCGATTGCATCTTTGGCCTTGAGCTGCGTGTCGGTGTCGGGAAGGCGAATTCGCACGCTGGTGCCTTCGAGTGCGACTGCCTCGGCCGGGATGCCGGCAATCTGAAGGCCGCGACTGACCCGATCAGCAGTCTCTTGGTCCACCTTCACGGTGGACTTTGCGCTGGAGACCTGAACTGCTGGCGCCTCGCCAAAAAAATTCGGCAGCGTGTACAGCAGGCCAAAGGCCAGCGCGACCACCATGACGATGGCGCGCCAGATGGGAAGCTTATTCACTGCTTAGATGCTCTTGATGGTGCCCTTGGGCAGCAGGGTCTGAATTGCCTGCTTTTGCAGATGAATATTCACTGGGGCCTCGCTGCCCACATTCAGCGTGACATAGGCCTCGTCGATCTCGGTGATCTTGCCCACCACACCGCCGGCCGTGACCACCTCATCGCCTTTGCTGAGCGCAGCCAGCATGGACTTGTGCTCTTTTGCACGCTTCATTTGGGGCCGGATCATCAGAAAATACAGCACCACAAACATCAGGATGAGCGGAATAAAACTCATCAGCGAGGACTCGGGCGTGCCGCCGGCAGCCTGCGCAAAAGCGGGGGAAATCAGCACGGAAAACCTCCTTCAGAAAAGTCCTCCAGTATACCGGCGGCGCCTTGGGCCCGGTCCTGGTGAAAGCCCCTTCGCCAGGACTCGAATTGGCCGGCCGCGATCGCTTCGCGCATCTGCCGCATGAGGTCCAGATAAAAATGCAGGTTGTGCACGGTGGCCAAGTGGGCACCGAGGATTTCCTGAACTTTTTGCAGGTGATACAGATAGCTTCGGGAGAAGGGGGGCCGTGCATCGCCATGGCGCTGAGGATCGCAGACCGGGCAGTGGCAGGAGGGATCGATCGGGCCCAAATCGTTGCGATAGCGGGCGTTGCGAATTTTCAAATCCCCATACCGCGTAAACAGCCATCCATTGCGGGCATTGCGCGTGGGCATGACGCAGTCAAACATATCCACCCCCCGGGCAACACCCTCCACCAGGTCTTCCGGCGTGCCCACCCCCATGAGATAGCGGGGCTTGTCTGTCGGCAAAAGCGGTGTCGTGGCCTGAAGCATGCGGATCATGTCCTCTTTCGGCTCGCCGACCGAGAGGCCGCCGATGGCGTAGCCATCGAATCCGATTTCCAGAAGGCCCGCTGCGGATTCGGCACGCAGCGCTTCCATCATGCCGCCTTGCACGATGCCAAAGAGTGCGTTGGGATTTGCTGACTCATGAAAGGCCTGATGCGAACGTTTTGCCCAGCGCAGCGAAAGCCGCATGGACTGGGCAGTCTCCTCATGCGTTGCGGGGTAAGGCGTGCATTCATCAAACACCATCACGATGTCAGAGTTCAGCACGGTGTGAATCCGCATCGACTCTTCCGGGGCAAGAAAAAGCTTATCGCCATTAACCGGTGACCGAAAGGCAACACCTTCTTCGGAAATTTTGCGCAGCTCTCCCAGGCTCCAGACCTGAAATCCCCCGGAGTCCGTGAGAATCGGCTTGGACCAATTCATGAACTGGTGCAGGCCGCCATGCTGGCCCATAACTTCAAGGCCAGGCCGAAGCCAGAGATGAAAGGTGTTGCCCAACACGATCTGCGCGCCAATCGCATTGAGGTCAGCGGGCGCTGCGGCCTTGACCGCGCCATAGGTGCCCACCGGCATAAAGATGGGGGTCTCCACCGTGCCGTGGCGAAGTGTCAATCGGCCGCGGCGGGCCGCGCCATCGGTCTGAAGAAGTTCGAATTTCATAAGTGTTGCGGGCAGAACATGGCGTCCCCGTAGCTAAAGAATCGATAGCGTGCATCGATTGCATGCTGATAGGTGGCCCGCATCTTGTCATAACCGATGAAGGCAGCCACCAGCATCAGGAGGGTCGACCTGGGCAAATGAAAATTGGTCAGCAGGCTATCGACCATCTGAAATGAGTAGCCGGGCCGAATGAATAGATTTGTCTCCCAGCTGCCTGCCCGGACCCGCGGTGGATCGCCTGCAGCCCTGTCTTTGACGGCGCCCGACTCCAGAGTGCGCAGGCTGGTGGTGCCCACCGCCACCAGTCGCGATCCCCTGGCCTTTGCGGCGTTGATCACTGCTGCCGTTTCGGCAGAAATTTCGCACCACTCGCTGTGCATTGGATGCTGATCAATCTGATCCACGCGGACCGGCGCGAAGGTTCCTGTTCCCACATGCAGTGTGACCGACGCCCGCTGGATGCCTTTGTCCATCAAGGCCTGCAGAAAGGGCTCATCAAAATGCAGGCCCGCAGTTGGTGCGGCCACCGAACCGGGGATCTGGGCATAGACGGTCTGATAGCGTTGCACATCCAAAGCGTTGGGCCGGTGAGAAATGTATGGCGGCAGCGGAATCTCGCCATCGGCTTCTAAAATTCCCAAGACCGGCCGATCGAATTGCAGCAGAAAACGATCCTGGGTCTCGCCGTATCGACTCAGCACGATCGCAGATGATCCGCTGCTGCCTTCTACGGCCAGCGAGGTGTTTTCTGTGGTTTTTTTACTTGATCGCAGCAGGGCCACCGCCTGCTGATTTTGCAAAATACGCTCAATCAGAATCTCGACTTTTCCACCTGTTGGCTTGGTGCCGTACAGCCGAGCAGGAATGACTTTTGAATTGTTAAACACCAGCACATCACCTGGATGTAGAAGATCCAACAGATCGGTGAATTGCTGATCCTTTACCGGGTCGGCGGCCACCAAAAGCCTGCTGTCGGATCGACGCTGTGTGGGCTGCTGGGCAATCCGATCCTCGGGCAATTCAAAATCAAAATCCGATAACTGCCAGCTTCGCAAAGGCTCTGGCTTCAACGGCCGCTCCCCAGCCTTACCGCCAGCCAGGCGGCGATGAGCGATTTCAAAATATCACCCGGCAAAAAAATGATGCTGGCCATCGCTGCCTTTGGCAGCGTGAGCTCCGTGCGCAACGCAATGCCCGGCACGCCAAAGGCATAAATCACCACAATGCCGCCCACCCAGCAGGCGATCAAGGCTGCCAGAAAACGCCGTGATGGCAGCCAGACATTGAGACGTTCAAAAACCGTACCGCAGGCCCAGGCGCCCGCCACCCAGCCGATTAAAAATCCGATCGTGGGTCCAAAAAAAACGCCAAGGCCGCCACGCCCGCCCGACAGCACCGGTGCGCCCATGGCAACGACAAATAAAAACAGCAGCACTGCCAAGACACCGCGTCGGGGCCCCAGCATCAAGCCGGCCAGCATGACGCCCAGGGTCTGGGCAGTCACGGGCACGCCCGCAGTAAACGGCAGATCAAACTTTGGGATCAGGCCCATCACTTGG
>Ga0194127_10008564_pt1 | contig 10930 bp, 11 predicted proteins | sample TA2KigC100mmetaG_FD_148624 | JGI IMG/M metagenome (GOLD analysis project Ga0194127, IMG submission 148624) | Freshwater microbial communities from Lake Tanganyika, Tanzania - TA2015036 Kigoma Deep Cast 100m | ecosystem: Environmental > Aquatic > Freshwater > Lake | place: Tanzania: Lake... | reverse complement strand
GTCAATTACCCTGTTCCGTATCAAGCGCATCACATTGATAAATTTCTCCTCACGAGTCTCGTCGGACTTCTATGGATGGGTTGGTTTCTTGCTCATCCGGAGAGCTTGGGATACGTGTTGCAAACCCAGGGGTATGGGTGGGTTAAAACGGGCTTGATTAACGTGTTGGTCTTTGTAGCGGTTGGAGAGGTCGCCATGCGGGTTGCCGATCCGGTCTTGGCTCGGAGCGGACTTTTTGGCGACAAGCAGACTCCGGCCAATCTTAAGCCGCACATGGTGGTTGGGGGATCGCTCGGTCTTGCCAACTCGCAAGGCTTCAAGGATCGCGAGCGTCAGTTTGAACGAGGCTCGTCGGATGTGCGAGTGGTTGCGATGGGTGATTCGTTTACCTGGGGCGCAGGGGTAAGCTACGACGAAGTCTTTGTCACCCTCTTGGAGCAGCGGTTGCGCCAGTTGCAATCCAACAGTGAGGTCGTCAATTTGGGTGTGCCTGCATGGGGGCCTCACGAAGAGCTGCATCTGTTGAAGACTTATGGCATTCGGTTCCGTCCTGATCTTGTGATGCTGAACTTCTTCATCGGCAATGACATCCAAAACAAGCGGGGCGATACGCTCGATTTGCCGAAAATTCTGGTGGTCGCCGGGCAAAGCTATTACGTGGACAGTAACGGGAATTGGGCCCACGATACGATCGGGCCTTCCCGGTGGTTTCTCTATCACAACTTGAACTATTTGATCCGTGTGGGGCCGGGACGCGTGCAGCAACTTGCAAAGAGATCTGATGTTGTTGGCTCGCGTGTTGATGTGCCGCCAGTGGTGAGTCGTTCGAACTATCTCAGGGGCATCTACGAGAGCAGCGATATCTATTTGCGCGAGAGTAGCCCGTATTTTGAGCAACATTGGACCCGCACCAAGTCCACGTTGTTGGTGGCCATGCGTGATTTCTTGAGGGAGAATACGATCCCTCTTTTGATCGTTCTTATCCCGGCGCCCATCCAGCTAGACCCCGTGTTGCAATCCGAATACCTGGCAAGCGTCGGCGCCGAGGCGAAACAATATGATTTCCAAAAGCCTAGCCGCCTGCTTCGTCTGTGGTGCGAGGAAAACGAGGTGCCGGTCGTTGACTTGCTGCCGGCCTTCGAAGCAGCCGGCGATCCCAACGAGCACTATTTCCAGAATGACATCCATTGGAACGAGGCGGGGCACAAGGTGGCGGCCGATGCGATCGCCCCGGTTCTTGAGTCTCGGTTGAAATTCAAAAGGGAGGAGAGTAATTAGAATCCGATGGGTAGGCCGATAGACCTTCATAAGCACAACCGTTCCTTCGGATTGATTATGTCGGGCGGCCTTGCAGGCTTGGCGGCGTTGCGGTATTTCATTGCCGGCTCGACCGCTTGGTGGTTGATCGGGCCGGCAGGCGGATTTCTTCTGATCGGTCTGCTGGCCCCGCTCTGGCTCAACCCGATCCGCGTTGGATGGATGAAGCTGGCTGCGGTCTTGGGGGCTGTGAATTCGAGGATTTTGCTGACGGTGGTCTTCGCGGGTCTGGTTGCGCCGCTGGCCCTGTTGTTGCGATTGCTTGGCAAGCGGCCGATTCAAGTCAAGATGTGCAAGACGGCTTCAACGTACTGGCATCAGCGGCGTCCGGAGGAGTTTACTCCCCAGCGGATGGAACGGCAGTTCTAAGCAGAGCAGGCTGCAAGGTTGGTGCGAAGTAGGCTAAGGGAGAGAAAGTCATGGGTCTGTTTTTGAGGGAACTGTGGGCGTTTATGCGGGAGCGCAAGAAGTTCTGGCTCTTGCCGATCATCCTGGTATTGCTGCTGTTCGGGGTGCTGTTGGTGTTGACCGAAGGGTCGGCGGTGGCGCCGTTCATCTATACGCTGTTTTAGCTCGGAGGAAGCGCGGTGCGGGTCCTGGGAATTTCAGCTTTTTATCATGATGCTGCGGCCGCGCTGGTCGTGGATGGAACAATCGTGGCCGCGGCGCAGGAGGAGCGGTTTACGCGCAAGAAGCACGACGCGCGTTTCCCGCGCCATGCGGTGGCCTATTGCCTCCGCGAGGCTGGGCTGGGTTTGAAGGATTTGGACCGAGTGGCGTTCTACGACAAGCCGCTGCTCAAGTTTGAACGACTGTTGGAAACCTACCTATCATTTGCACCGCGCGGCTGGCGGTCATTTGTCGCCGCCATGCCGGTCTGGCTCAAGGAGAAGCTCTTTCTGGAACGGCTCTTGAGGGCCGAGATGGAAACAGTCGCGACCGATGTTCATTGCGATCCCTGGGGCGGGCCATTCCTGTTCCCCGAACACCACTTTTCCCATGCGGCCTCGGCCTTCTATCCGTCGCCATTCAGAGAAGCAGCGGTTCTGACCATGGACGGGGTGGGTGAGTGGGCTACGACGAGTTTCGGCCTGGGCCAGGACTCGTCCCTTACGCTGCAGGCCGACATTACGTTCCCTCATTCCCTCGGATTACTATACTCAGCCTTTACCTACTACACCGGATTCAAGGTGAACTCGGGAGAATATAAAGTGATGGGGCTAGCGCCCTATGGGGAGCCCAAGTATGTCGATCTGATTCTCACCCATTTAATTGATCTCAAAGATGACGGCTCCTTCCGCCTGAACATGGACTATTTCGACTACTGCACGGGACTGCGGATGACCAATGACCGGTTTCATCGGCTGTTTGGGGGCGAACCACGGAAGCCTGAATCCGAGTTGACCCAACGAGACATGGATCTGGCCCGATCGATCCAAGATGTGACGGAATTGGCGGTTCTTGGGATGGCACGGCATGTACGGCAAGAGACCGGGATGAGGAATCTCTGTTTAGCCGGCGGGGTGGCGTTGAACTGTGTGGCGAACGGGAAACTCTTGCAGGAGCGGGTCTTCGACCAGCTCTGGGTCCAGCCAGCGGCTGGTGATGCGGGCGGGGCTGTCGGCGCGGCCCTGGCGGCGACCTACGTCGCAGGCGGGCTCGCACGGGTGCGGCCGGATGGGGAACCGGACGGCATGGCCGGGTCCTATCTCGGTCCGTCCTATGCCCAAGAAGACGTTGAATCATGGCTGACCTCGCACGGGGCGCCCTTTGAGCGGCTGGCCGATGCGGAGCTGTATGGCACGGTAGCAAACCTGCTCGCTCAGGAGATGGTCGTGGGATGGGTACAAGGACGGATGGAGTTCGGGCCGCGGGCGCTAGGGAACCGGTCCATCCTGGGGGATGCCCGCTCTCCCAAGATGCAGTCAATCATGAACTTGAAGATTAAGTTCCGGGAGTCGTTCCGTCCCTTTGCTCCAGCCGTCCTGGAAGAGCGAGTGGGAGACTATTTTGAATTGGAGGAACCATCCCCCTACATGCTGCTGGTGGCGCCGGTCTGCGAGGCGCGACGCAAGCCGTTGACCGAGGACGACCGTCGCCTGTTCGGCATTCAACGGCTGAATCGGCCTCGATCGGACATCCCCGCCGTGACCCATTTGGACTATTCGGCTCGGGTGCAGACCGTGTCCAAGAAAACCAACCCGCGCTTTTACGCCCTGCTCAAGGCCTTTCACGCCAAGACCGGGTGCGGAGTGCTTGTGAACACCTCTTTCAATGTGCGGGGCGAGCCGATTGTGGGCCGATTGTGTGCAGTCCGGCCGATGCGTACCGTTGTTTCATGCGCACCGAGATGGACGCGTTGGTGGTGGGCAATTGCTTGCTGCGGAAGGACGCGCAGCCCGTTCCGGCGGGCGATTCCGACTGGCGCTCCGAATTCCAGTTGGACTGACGGACGAACGGACGAGGTCTGCTCGTGGTCAAGGTCAGCGTCGTGATCCCCGTGTACAACGGCGAGCGGTACTTGAGGGAAGCGCTGGACAGCGTGTTCGCTCAAACATTTCGCGACTACGAAGTCATCTGTGTCGACGATGGTTCGACGGATAGGTCGGCGGGGATGATCAGGGAGTATGGCGAGCAGGTGACGTTGATTCAGCAGGCGAATGAAGGGCAGGGAGCGGCGCGTAACAGGGGGGCGAGGAATGCGAGAGGGGCCTATCTGGCGTTTCTCGATCAAGACGATCGCTGGTATCCGCACAAGCTGGAACGGCAAGTTGCGGCGTTGGACGCGGATCCCGGCGCGGTCCTTGCCTACTGCAATTCGGATCGGATGGATCGCGAAGGACGGTTATTGCAGGTGGGAGCGACCTTGGCTGAAAGCCAATCGGCCATGGAATCCCCTCTTGGGCGGGTGACGGGCGAAGGGCTCATTCTGCCCTCGTCCATGTTGGTTCGGCGGGATGCGTTCGATCGTGTCGGAGGTTTTGATGGCGCGCTCCGCGGGTTTGAAGATTTTGATCTCAGCGCGAGACTCAAGCAGCAGGGCCGGTTTATCTTTCTCGAAGAATCAGGCCTGTGCTATCGAATTCACATGGCCGGGTTTTGTCGGGCCGGCGGTCTGAGCGTCATTCAAAGCCGAGCGCGGTTTCTTGATCGGATGAGGGAACTCTTTATCGGTGATCGCGAGAAACAGCGGCTGATTAGGACGATGCTGGCCGAGTGTTACTCCGATTGGGGGGCGAGAGAGGTCAAGGCGGGCAACAAACAGGATGGCCGCCGGCTGCTCTGTCGTTCCTTGCGCGAGGACCCGACGAAGTTCCGTACCTACTCGAGGCTGGTCCGATCGTTTCTCCCGGCTTGGTCGTCCGAGGGGTAGAGTGTGGAACCTTCCGTGTCGGTCAGCGTCGTGATTCCTGTCTACAATGCCGTCGAGGTGATTGCCGAGACCATCCGCAGTGCCTTGGCGCAAACCTGGACCGATCGCGAAATCCTCGTGATCGACGATGGGTCAACGGATCGATCGCCAGAGGTCATCGGGACGGGGTGACGTTTGGCGATCAAGTTCGGTATTATCGTTTCGAGAATGCCGGTGCGGCGAAAGCCAGGAACCGCGGGATCGCCCTGTCACGTGGCCGGTATATTGCGCTTCTGGACCATGACGATTTGTGGGATCCGACTAAGTTGGAAAAGCAGGTGAGGGTGTTGGAGGCCAGACCAGAAGTTGGGCTGGTCTACACCGGCATCGTCCACCTCGAAAAAGACGGTCAGCCCAGAAAGAAGTTTCCAACCGGTCCCTCCAGCCGTTTTTATCAATTATTCGTCAAGGGTTTTGGCCCGACGCCGTCGGCAGCCATGTTCCGTCGCTCGGTTGTGGATAAGGCGGGGGGGTTTGACGAGCGATTTGGCTCGGCCGGTTTGGATGACCATGAATTCTGGCCGAGAGTCGCCGAGGTGTGCGAGATTGCGTTGATTGACGAGCCGCTGACCTATCATCGCCATCGTGAAGTCAAGCCTCCTGAAGTCGAGTTGAGCCACCGGCTCCTACTGAATGAGGCGATGACGGAGCGTTTCGGCCAAGATCCGGTCAGGCGCCGGTATTTGCTCGAAGAACGGGCCGCTTCCTTGGCCGATTTGGGGAAGTGGTTTGTTTCGCGAGGGGATCTCTCGAGGGGGCGGTCCTATTTGAAGGATGCCCTCTGGCTGTGTCTGAAGCATACCTGCAATGCGAAGATTGCGTGGCGCTCATTCAATCGGTTGGTTCGCTCGTATTGGTAATGGCTGGGGCGCGACGCGCGGGGGCTGACGATTGTGGAACAGGTATCATGCGAACTCTGCGGGGAAAGGCAAGCGGAGATTGCCATAGTCCAACGCGATTTGTTGCATCGTGTGTCCGACGAAGAGTTTACGATCGTTCGCTGTCAGCGCTGCGGACTGTTGTATTTGAACCCAATGCCCACGAAGGAGGAGATCGGACGGTTCTATCCGTCTCAGTATTTCGGCGCTCCCTCGCCTCCCCGATCCTATAGCCATGTCAAACGATGGCTTATGGAGGACTTCTATGGATATCCATCAAGCGAGTCGAGGGGGATGTGGCGGTGGTTTCGCAAGCTGGTGCTCTGGCCGGAGAGGTTTCGGCGGGAGCTTTGCGGGAAGGGTATGTTGCCGTGGGTCGGCCGAGGACGTCTGTTGGACGTGGGCTGCGGGCATGGAGTGAACGCAGCCATGTTGGCGCAGCAAGGGTGGGACGTGGCCGGCATTGACCTCGGCCCAGAAATCGTCAAGCAAGCTCGGACACTGTTGGGAGACCGGGTGCGAGAAGGGGACTTGCTCTCCGTTCGATACCCAGATCAATCGTTTGATGTAGTGTTGATGAGCCATTCGCTCGAGCATATGTACGAGCCCCGGAAGGTCTTGAAAGAGGCGCGGCGTATTTTGGATGATCGCGGATTGTTGGTGGTCGCGGTGCCCAATGCGGGCGGACTGGAAGCCAAGCTCTTTGGCCGATGGTGGATCCATTGGGATCCGCCCAGGCACCTGCATCACTACACGAAAAAGACCTTGGGTAAATTATTGGAAGAGGCGGGGTTCGCTCCCGTGCGTGTCCGTACGGGAGTGACGGCGGTTCATTGGGTGTCGAGCTTGGAGCGGGCCTGTGTCTATGGCCTCCGTCGCCGATTGCCCGTGAAACATCTGATCGAAAAATTCATCGCTCGTCCGCTCTGTTTGGTCGTCGGCAATATGGGGTATGGGACGGAACTGATCGTCCACGCGGTCAAGCGGGTAGAGCGGGCCGCCGATGGGGCAGGCATGCACGCAGGAGTCGAAGCGCCATCTTGACGTTGAGTGGATCATGGCGGAGGGCGGTCCAGAAGGCCTTGCGGGATTCCGAAGGGTTGCCGGAGGACAGGTGATATTTTCCCAGATCTCCGTAATACCGAGACCAATCTTGGTCTAAGGCCGTTGCCGCTCTTGTGCCGGAAGGGCAGAATTGGGCGTAGTGTTCGAGAAATTGCCGTCTGGCCGCGAGGGAGCGTTCCGAGGGAATGTCGCGAGAGGCGTTGCGGCTGTAAAGTCGATGGCGGTACAGGGGCTTGGCCAGGTGGAGGAGTTGAAACCGTTGAAAGAGTCGGATGGCGAGGTCGATGTCCTCCCAGACGAAAAGGCGGTCGTCGTAACCGCCGACGGCGTCGAAACAGGTCTTGCGGAACAGCGAGCCGGACGTGGCGACATCGTGGCCGCCGCGCAACAACTGCGTGATCGTCCGGCCCTGTTTCATGGCGGCGTCATAGTGCAAGGGGGCGCCGTCTTCATTCACCTGGTATCCGTCGCAATGGACGAGCGCGACCTCAGGCTGGTCCTGCAACAATGCCAGGGTTTCCTCGATGAACGAGGGGCCCCACATATCGTCCTGATCGAGGAAGGCCAGGTAGGTTCCCTTCGCGAGCCTGGCGCCGTCGTTACGGGCAGCTGCCTGTCCGCCGTTGGTGGATCGTTTGAAGTAGCGAACCTGTGAATAACGAAGGACGAGCCGGGCGGTCTCATCAGTGGAGGCATCATCCACCACGATCAATTCACTGCCTGGGACTGTCTGCGCCAGCACGCTTTCGATGGCTTCTCCGAGGTATCGCGACGCGCCGTTGTAGGCTGGAATCACCACGCTGACTTGCGGCATCTTGCTTCTCCTGATCTGCAGGTACCATAGTGCACCAGACCTGTCAATAGAAGCCAATATGACCGATCTCCTGGCCGATCTTAACGTCAATGTGCTCGGATTGAAACCGTTTCCTCTGAACGTGTTCAAAACTGGCATGTTTTCGCGATGATTGCATCGAAGTCGTGGGCCGAGCGTCTGAAAAGGCGCTTAGCTGATTTGGACCGGATGTCTGCCGCACAACACCGACTCATGGCGTGGTCCGTAGGGCTGCTTTTTACAACGGTCCTGATCCATCTGCGAGTCAAGCAGTATTTCGAGCTGCAGACGATGTGGGACATGGCAACAGAAACGAATATGGCCTGGCACATGGTCCATGGGCCATGGTTTTTTAACTCGCTGGACAATCGGTCGCTCCTCGGCCAACATTTCTCTCCGATCATGCTGGTGATAGGACTTGCCTACCGGCTCATCGAACATCCGCTCACCCTCTTGACCATCCAAAGCGTTGCGTTCGGCCTGGGCGCAGTGGCCGTCTATGAGTTGGCTCTTTTGCGTTGCGAACGGAAGGGGCTGTCCCTGCTCGTCGTAGCCCTCTACATGCTTAATCCATACCTACACAACAGCGGCGCGCATGATTTTCATCGGTCTTCGCTCGCGATACCCGCCATATTGTGGCTTCTGGTTTTCGTGGAGTCGGGCCGACGAGGCGCGGCGGCAGCCTGTGTCTTGCTGGCCTGTTTGATAGAGGAAAGCCTTCCCCTTCCCCTCGCTGCGCTGGGCCTATACCTCGCGGCGTTTCGCCGGGGCTGGAGGGTGTTCGGCGCAGCGCTGGCCTTCGTGGCCGTTTCGTATTTCCTGGTGGTCGTGAAGGTCTTGCTCCCAGCGTTTACGCCGGAACAGGGGCTCTTTTTCTGGGAGCGGTATGCCAACTTGGGGCAGAACCTCGGTGATGCGTTGGAGAATATCGCGCGCCACCCTTTCTGGGCGATGACGGAGGCGCTGGTTCGTCACAATCAATACGTTCGTCTCATGTATTTTCTTGCCCCAGTGATGTTTTTACCGTTGTTGGCTTGGAAGGAGGCCTGTTTGCTAGTGGTTCCGATCGCCATTATGTTTTTCAGTCAGAACCCCGGCCAGTACAAGTTGGCTGAGCACTACAGCGCTCCAGCGCTACCGTTTCTCTTTTATAGCGTCGTCTGGGGTCTGGTCAACGGGTATCGTTATCTCGAACGGTGGGCAGCGTCTTCCCCCGAACGGTGGAATAAGGCATTCGCTCTGGCCCTGTGCCTGTTGGCGGTGAACACGTATCGCTGTCCCGGATATGACCTCGGCAAGACGGACCCGCAATTTACCTCCGCGGTGTTTGCAATGGCGGATCTGATTCCGGGCGATGCCGGGGTTGCCTCGGATGTGCGGTTTGCGCCGCTTCTTGCCAATCGCCATCGTATCTGCAAAGTCAACTTGATCCCCGGCACGTTATGCGATTGGATCCCCGTTGGAGTGGGTGCGCTGCCGAATGCGGTCGAGCTCAGCGAGCGGATGGATCCTGACTGGATTCCGGAGTATGTGCTGGTCGGGGTCGAGATTGCCTCGGCGCCACCCTTTGAAGTTGAACGACAACGAAGGTTTGTCCAATGGCTGGTGGCCAAAATCGGGAGGTGCGAAGCTTGCACGGAGCCAGCTTGCTTCAGGTTCGCTCCGAAGTTTCTCGGGAGTAGCCTCATAGTTAAAACCGCCGCGCGGCATTGTGGGTACTCGGTGCTCAATGGCCATAGGTTCAGGGGGCGCGCTCGTTTTCTTTGCGGCATGCGGGAGGTTCTGTTACTATTCCGCGACTCATGTGGGGGTGCATTGCGGTTGTTCAGAAGTGACCCAGGAGATGTTGATCGTCTACGAGTCAGCTGCTGCCGCGGCCACCGTTCCAATCGCCGGGGAGTCGAGCTAGATTGGGTGCAGCATGGCAATCCGGTGGCCTGGGGCGGAAGTTCTTGCGTACGGTGGAGGAGAAAGGTGTTCGGCCTATAATCTTATAGCGTCCGGCCTCATTGATTGGGTTCAAAACCAGATGATTGGCGGAAGAGGAGACGATAGAAGTTGCTGAGTGCGCGCTCATGAGGGTTGTCATCGCTGCGTGGCATCTCAAGGACTTCAACGTCGGTCTCGGGCGCTATAGCCGGGCTTTGATCGAGGCCCTGGGGCGGGTGGATGTCGAGAACCAGTATGAGATATTGATGCCGGATGAGTCGTACCGGTTTCCAGAGCGGCCAAACATGCGCTATCGCCTGATCCGGTTTCCGTTTTTCAAGCGGCGGTTTTGGGAACAGGTGGCGCCCTGCCTGGCCGGCCGGTATGATCTGTTGCATTTTCCTTACGACTCTTGCGTGGCCTGGAAGCGCGGAAAGTTTATGGCAACGGTGCTGGAACCATAAGATCCTCAACGTGCTCGATGCCATCCCGACGAAGCACCAGGCGGAGGCCAAGATCTTGCTGAAAGCCCTGCCGTATGCCGAGAGCCATACGGAATGCGAGCGGCGCCGGGACCAGTTCAGCCGCCGATACCGCGCGGTGGCCCCGAAGGCCGTCGAGCGCTTACACACGGATTGGGAGCGCCTCGTCACGTTCTACCAGTTCCCCCGGGAGCACTGGCGACATCTGCGGACCACGAACGTGGTCGAGTCGCCCTTTGCCGCCGTGCGGCTGCGGACAACGGCGGGCAAGCGGTTCAAGCGGGTCGAGTCCGCCACGGCGTTGATCTGGAAGCTGCTCCAAGTCGCGGAGCACAGCTTCCGGCGACTGAACACCCCAGAGCTGCTGCCCCTGGTCTACGCCGAGATCCCGTTTGTCGATGGCGTGCAGAAACCGGTCACGCAGAAGGAGATTGCCGCCTGATTCCATTTACACACCTATTGACACACCTATTGACAAGACCTCGGCCATCCACTGCTCCAGTGAGTACGTCGATATGACGGATTCTCTCGACACTGTGCAAGAAATAGCCAACGTCTTTGCGATGGCTAGGCGGAGAGATGTAACAACTTTAATTTGTATTGCCAATCGGCTTCAATTATTGCAGGTGCGGGGTTTTCTAAGAAATAAGCCAATTCGGTTAGTATTTGCGCCGATCCCGCTGAGGGATTGGCGATGGTGGTATGTGATCGGTAGGCTTCTGTTGATTCCGCTGGCCTTTATCGGGGTTGGACAGTGTTTTCTTCCCTTGGTGATGGTTCGGCGGGCCAGAGCAAAGCTGGCTACTTGGCCATTCTAATCCAGCGGGAGGTCCCCGCCTGTAAAGGCGGGGGAATCTATTACTGCGAGTGACTGATCAGTGGCACCTTCCATGTGAGAGCTGTCCATGATTTCGAGCCTGTGGATATATCTGTTCCCCTTTTTTGTGTATCTGCTTTTTGTTTTCCCAAGCATCCTGCATGCCAGGCTCTATCTTCTCGGGGATAATCTTCTTTT